>Ga0116229_10007884_pt1 | contig 16711 bp, 8 predicted proteins | sample S1TSphgellanicum_3_FD_87313 | JGI IMG/M metagenome (GOLD analysis project Ga0116229, IMG submission 87313) | Host-associated microbial communities from peat moss isolated from Minnesota, USA - S1T2_Fc - Sphagnum magellanicum MG | ecosystem: Host-associated > Plants > Peat moss > Unclassified...
ATCCATCCTGGAAAGAACAAATTTGGGCTGCTACATAACTTCATCCGCCCTGAAAAGAACAAAATTTGGGCCGCTACACACAACTTCATCCGCTCTGAATAGAATAAAATTGGGCTGCTACATAACTTCATCCATCCTGGAATGAGCAAAGTGGACTGCTACAAACTTCATTCATCTTGGAAAGAACAAATCAGGCTACTACATAACTTCATCCATCCTAGAAAGAACAACTTGGGCTGCTAGCCTGCTACATAACTTCATAGATCCTGAAGAGAACAAATCGAGGTGCAACATAATTTCATCCATCCTGGAAACAGCAAAGTGAACTGCTACAAACTTCATCTATCCTGGAAACAGCAAAGTGGACTACTACAAACTTCATCCATCCTGGAAACAGCAAAGTGGACTACTACAAACTTCATCCATCCTGGAAACAGCAAAGTGGACTGCTACAAACTTCATCCATCCTGGAAACAGCAAAGTGGACTGCTACAAAATTCATCCATCCTGGAAACAGCAAAGTGGACTGCTACAAACTTCATCCATCCTGGAAACAGCAAAGTGGGCTGCTCGCGTGCTACCTAACCGTCTTCGTCGTGGAAGGCTGAAGACAGCATGGGGTTTGCGCACGTGGGCGACGAGGGCGGTTTGCAAAATAGAACGCATGGGGTGGGGGTCCAACAAAGTCAACAATCAGACATTCCCGTGAAACCTGATTCCGACTTTTTAATTCTCATTTTGGGTAATATCACGGAAAATGCTAGATACGCCACGCGGGTCTTTAATGACAGTAGAGCAAAAGGTACCTCGTAAAAAGTACCTACGTACCACATGTTTTTTTCTTCTCCTTATTTGCCATTTGCGGCCCAGGATTTGTTTTTTCAATTTTTTGATGTAGCTGAAGTGGCGATCATCAATAAGATGATTTAGCCAGATTTGGTTACACACTAGATATTTTTATTTTTAAAAAAAACACGCAGAACGCTTCCACATTCTTGGCTACCTACTGGAACTTATCTTTAAAATCTGGAATTTTGGGAATTTTTGTCCTTCAAAATCTGGCGAATTTGGGACATTTTTTTCCATGAAAAATCGTTTGCATAGTTAGAAATCATATTGTTCAGGTCGAAATTTGGCGAAATTTCACCCCCAAAAAAAAACAAATTTGGGTGATGCTCAGACACCTTTTGTACCCAGAATGGAATGTTGTTAGAATCTCAACGACTTCATTGGCGATTCTCAACAATCGCCAGTTCTACCCTATAACCTGCGACCTTCATTTTTATTAGCAACCTACTACTTTCTAGGTATCACCATCAGCTCTCGCATTGGCCCTTTTTCTTTCACATCTCTATTGTTTCTTGGATGAAAATATCATAACTGCTCTCTTTGTGGATGAAATAGCATTCATTGTGCATTTCACACATTAAGTACTGCCTGGTAGCCTGCAGCAGCCTCTCGCCAGTTACCTAGTCCACTATGCCATGTTATGATGGGTTCTAAATGCTAATGAGCATGCCCATATACTTAACACTTAACATGGCACGTTAATGTTCATAACCTGCTAAGCAAGTTATGAACATGGTTTTTTTTGGGTTGCACCTAAGTTTAGAGCATCTCTAGCAGTAGCAAGAAAACAGCTTGCAGGACAAAATTTGGAGGAAGTCACAAAATCACAGTCAAGGTTTTTTTTTAAGGATTTTGTGATGTAGTCGAAGTGGCAATCATCAAGAAAATAGTTTAGCCAAATCCTTCTACATTCTTTGGCTACCTGCTGGAACTTATCATCAAAATCTGGCAATTTCCAAATTTTCTTCTTTGAAATCTGACGAATATGGGTCGTTCCTGTCCATGAAATTTTTTTTGTATTGGTCAAAATCATACTTTTCAGGTTGAAATTTGGCGAAAATTCGCCAGTAAAAATAACACTGATCTGATTCACAATGGCATGAAAGGGGGTTTGCTCAGCCACCGTCCCTTCTGGGCTGGTCTCTGGGCCCAACTTGGGTGTTTTCTTTCATTAATTTTTTTTTATAAAAATTTTTTGCTCTCATAACCTAAGGTGGCATGGAAAGGCAGGTTTTCAGACCTCAGTGAAAAGTAAAATGATTATTTCTCATTGGCCAGCCATATTGATCGGTAAGGCTGAATTTTGCACATACCACAAGGCAAATGAAAGGCCACAAAAAGGCACTCCACCAAAGCCTAGAGTTGTGCACTCTAGTAGTACATATCTTGCCCTCAAAGTCAACCAAAAAAGAAACTGTTTTCAATTAGGTTGACTTTGAGGGCAAGATATTTACTACTAGAGTGCACAACTCTAGGCTTTGGTGGAGTGCCTAAAGCCTACCATTGTAGCTCCAGCCCACTCCCTCCAAGCCAGCTAGTAACAGCTTTTCTTTCACTGGCGAATTTTCGCCACAAAAGTGAAAACTCAAAACACTAAAAACCGAAAAACAAAGTAATTTTGAAGGTTTTCCATCGCCAGAAGTGAGGAAAAAAAAAAGAAGGAAAATTTGCCATATTCGTATATTCGTTTAATTGTGTAGCCAAAAAATATAGAAGGATGCTAAAGATTTGCACTTTATTTCTGGTTAATATCCAGATTTGGCTAAATCTTCATAGGGATGATCATCACTTTTTCTACATCTCTCCCATAGATGATAGCCACTTTGGCTACAAAACAAAAATTCCTAAAAACAACACTGCCTAGTGACTCTCACCTTACATTCTCTTGAAAACCCTAAGATTGTCCTTTTGTACTTGCTTTTGTTTGACTCTGTGTTTGAATGCTTGAAGGCAACAAAGCACCTTGTACTTGAAAGTGTGGTCTTATTCTTTATAGCTTGGAGGACAATCCTCATGGCTTCAAGTTCTTCGAGGTCATTGGGTTCTCCAGGTTCGGAGGAACCCGGAAAGACCCTAAATAGCACACTTGGTTCTCTTTGTTGGGCCCTGTCCCTCGCAATCACATTCAATCCAACTTTTGGAAGTTTTACCTTATTAAAACCACTTTCACATTTGGTGAACCCGTTTTTTTGGTGGAAGTGTTTAGACTGTTTAGATGAAACAGATTTTTTTGGTGTTCAGAGTGTGGACACAGTAGGTAGATGTACAACATCTTATCTATTGGCAGGGCCAGTGTGTTTGTGATGCCTTGTTTAATGAACACACTTCAAAAAAGTAGCTTATCATATAGAGGAGCAAGTATTTTCATATCACTTAATTTTATATCTTCTATGTATAAGATAAATCCTCCATTGTACTCATTGCTATGACATGTTGGTACCTGCTTTTTCTTTTGTTTTTGAGAAAGTGCCCACATGGTTACAAGAGTCTTGGACTTTAGAGTCAAAGTGGCAACATTATTATATTAATTGTGAAATGATTTGGTCATCATTTGTTGGGCAATGTAGGAAAGTGACAATGTTTTCTTTTTGTTTCAAGGGAAGTGTAGTGGCAATCAAAGGGAAGTAAAAACATGCCATTACTAACCACAACTCAAACTTGGAAGCAAACATTAGGCTACTAGCAAGTTTGAGAAGGAGCTCTCAATCTAGCTATGGTGTTTTGTGAGTGTGAAGCAAACTGGCTATCAATATAACATTTTTTCCAAGAGTCCCATTCATGAGAAATATTCAAATTCATATCTTCAAGGTTAAAATGCAACAATTTCATTAGCTTATTAAGACAAAGTAAACAGGGAGTTGCAAATAGCTAAAGAAACATCACTTAACCTTTGGAATTACAAGAAATTAACCAAATATGAAGTTGCTAGCAATTGAATTGTTTTACAAAATCTAGAAAACATGTTTACATAAGTCTTATCTATGCAATAACACCATAACAATATGCTCCTCTAGTCCAAGCATCAATGCCATAGTGCATGGAAAAAAAATTAAAGTAAAGAACTTCTAACTGTACATGCCAACCACCAAAGGTAGGGGACAATCTAAAATAGCTCACAAATTGTTCTTCAAAAATGCTAATGAAATGTGGTCATTTCTACCAACTTAAAATGCTTTGGGAAGGAATGTGTGAAAACCCTAGATGCATGAATGGTCCTCCAAATGTGAGTCAATGGATTAAGATCAAATGGTGATTCCAAAATGGCCTTGGAATTACTTTTCATACATAACTTGAACATTCCATGTTTAACATCTAACTATCAACAATTGAGCAAAGGTGGAATTACAAAATTTGATTCACTAGACCCCAACATCTTTCATTCATAATACCACACCATCACACTTCCAAGTGTTTGGCAAAATTAGCTTCACATTCAAGTTGCCACCAATATTGTGGATATATAATGCCCATGGCATCAAGCAAAGCACATTGAGGAAATAGTTGTCCAACTCATTAATCAATTAAGTAGCTACACTTGTGGACCCACATAACCAATTTTTTTTAAAAACCATTCATTTGAAATTCCAAAATTCACAACACATCAAGATTATGTGCATTCAATAAAATTCAAAATAGGGCTAACAACTTACTTGAACATTCTAACTTCACCTTGGAAATTAAAGTTTGGAAAAAATTCCAAGTCACAACTATTTGCACTTTTGAAATTGGGTCATTGTGCATGGCCCAAAGCTTTTCATTATTCACAATGAAAGCATTTTGTTCACTATAATCATTTAGGTTTACCACCCATTTCATGCGGATGTGCTCATGGGTGTAATCTAGCAAACTTTTAAATGCCCAAAACTCATCACTAGAAAATGAGGAATTGCCATCATTGTATAAAGTTACCCCTTGTAGATCCTTACTACAACCATTAAATCACATATAAAAACAACACATTTTTCTACAAATTGCACAAAAAAATCAATGTTCTCCAACAAATGGATGATGTAGCACATTCCCAACATGCAATAGGGATCAACAAGCATGATCATATTTATTATTACCCTGTAAGTAAGAAAGATCAAATCAAATTGATTAGTAAACAAGATTAGCAAGATCGATCAAATTAGATCAAATTGATCAACAAGATCATCAAAATCAAAACATCAAGATTAATAAGTAAAATTGGTTAGATTGAAACAAGGTACCTTGGTAGCTTAGTTATTTGCGATTTGTAGAGACATCTTGGCTAAAAGTGGCTTGTATTTTTTTAAAATTTTTTTGCAAAGGATTCAACTAGGATATCTAATGGGTTTTTATGTTCTTGAACATTTTAAGCCCCTTTGTTTCCATTAAATCAATAAGTCTAATGAATTCAAAGTGTCTTTCTGGGTTATGAACAAAATAAACATTCAACGACTTTGCAACAAATCCTCTATGCTTCGACTATCCCCACAAAAAACAAGGTCTTGAATGCCAAATTTCATTTAAGAACCATGTAATTAACCTTAATGAAAAAGGGTGCATAGTTTACATTGATTTGTTTAATGACATTGGTTTTGGTGCCTGAGAATGTACTTACCTCATTAACACCAAAACAAAAGAGTTTTTCAACTATAGAAACAAAATTCAAGCCTCCTTTTTTCTATAGGGCTTCCATGATCACAATAATCAAATTGTCAACCCCACTCCATCAACAACCTTTTGAGAAGAAATCAACCTGGGAATTCTCACCCAATTTTGCATCACATGTGTGTATGGAGATCCAATTCCCATTATCCACGATGTTCACCTCATCACATGTCAAAGCCACATAGTTAACCAAAAAAACATTGGCCAAAATTGCATTAATCACTTAAGCAAACATAAATTCAGCCATTATCCAACTTAAATTACTAAACTAATGCATTTTGGGGTTATTAAATGCACCAATGAAAAATTATAGAACCTTCCTACTTTCATATTTTACCATAAGATGACCCCATCTAAGATTTAGAATAATGTGGCAAAGTGGACCTTTTTCTTCTCCATTTCCAAGTGATTATTCTTGTTGATTTGTTGCAAGACAATAGAAGGAGTTTAGGTAAGAAAAAAAAAACTTGGTTTTTTTAAAGTATAGAAATCTTGTTGTTGTAATAATCTCTTTTCTTGATCTTCAACTTTGAAAAATCCTTCTCTACTTTCCTCCTACATTTATGTTTCATCAACGTATCCCACTTGGGAGCAAGTAGGCAAGGCTTCTTATCAATTTTATTGCATACCTTGCATTTGACATTGTGAAAAATGCCATCAATGGCAAGGACCCCCTCCACCCCAAGGAGCTTCATAGCCCATCCAAGCTAAAATTTATGTGTGTAATCATATAACTTATTTTTATCAATTAAAGGACAAGGCACCAAATCAAATTGATCTAACTTTGTATCAAATAAATTAGTCAAATCAATGGCCTTTTCTTACAATGTGGTGGACTCAACATGTAACCTACCACTCAAACTAGGTTGGGCATAAGCTAAAAACAAAGGGGTTGCATCAAAAGGCAAATAAAAAAAAGTTGCATCAAAAATAGTTCCAGAGAAAAAGAAGTGTGAGAATGCCCATTACGAGAAAACAACTAAGGAGATGATAAGGTGAGATGACATTGGTTGTAAGAACATGTGACTTGGGATGAATTAGCCTTAACAAGTTTAATGAATTGTCACCATCAAAAGGTAATGGCATTGAATTGCACATTAAACACAAACATTTTGCATTCAATGTGTTTCTACTACTGAAAAAAAATACCATAACAATGCAAGTTTCAACTTGGTTATGGACCTCACTATTGATTCCAATGATTTGTGCTTCATGGTCTAATCAATGCACAATGTGCGCATACACCATAAACAAAAAAACGCAAAACATAACAACATAAATAATGCACAAGTGCAAAACACAACATAAGCAAAACATAGTAAATCACAATTCAAAACAAAACACAACACCAAACTATAGAAACTATAAAACCCTAAATGCATTGAGGATTGAAGCCCAAAAAGATGGAGTGTGAAAATGTACTACTCGATTTGAAAGCAATTTACACAACTTGAAGCAAGAATTTGTATTTCATTTTGAAAGAATTGCTTTTCATTTTGTCATGATGTTCACCCATGTTTAGTGTTCACATCATAAAAAAACTTCAAAGTGTTTGCCACACATTGCATTGTGCACAATGAAAACCTTGGTGGTTGTTATTAAATGTTATGATCTCTAAATCTTTGCCTTGAAGTTTGAAGCTTCAATGACTCTAAACTGAAAGTAACAAGTAAGCAAATGACCATCACTATTCGAAAGTAAGTGAGCTATGGTTACAAAGGCTACTTCTTTCAACAAACTTGCTAACAACCTTAACCCTTGAACCTTAACCAAAAGTGGCTATTTAGATTATTGCAATGGTGTAAGATGGTGATGGATAGTGATAGAAAATTAAAATTAGATGGCGATATGGTCGATCACCACTAAAGAAAATTGGTTCCATTGGCAAACACTAATGTTGTAATCTAACTATTAATCAATGTTTTTTCCCCTTTTTTGCATGTATCACCATAAAAAAAGGTTGGTTGTTAAACGTGTTATCTTAATTACTTAAAAGTTAGTTTATTGTTAAAGTGGGTTTGTTTAATTAATCTAAATTAATTTTTGATTAACAACAAATCAATTATGATGTGAATAAGTTCCAATTATTTCATGAATGGGGTTCAAAACCCCTTTGATGTGAATCACAAATCACTTTGGGTGATTTGAAATTCCAACACCTTAGTCTTGTGTGTTTTTATAGTTTTTATATGTTCATACATTTTTTGTAGTTTTGTGAACATTCATTATAAGGAATCTTGTCCATTTCAACCCATGCGTTTGTGACTTTGTCCAAATTAACCATTTTTGCAATTATAAATGCAACTATCCACCATGGCACTTGGTAAAAATGACTTGTAATCGCATAAACAACTACAAAGTGGGGTGCAATTGCATATGCAAATTATACTTGCAACTAATGTCAATTTGAATGAAAATGAAAAATACAATTATATCATCCATTTTTAGTGGCATCCCAAAATAGATGAAAATTTATTTGTTTCTACGATGTGGAAGGTGGTTCATAAGCCATTAGACACCACATGGCATCTTTTCAACTTGATTTGCGACTATAAATCCTAGTTACAAATGCACATGTGATTAAATGTGAATTGGCCAATGAAATTGTTAGATCTAATGGTCTAATTTTTTTCCCTTAAGTTTTTTCAATAATGTGTTGTAGGGTTTGGTGGGTTTGTGAGAATTTTAAAAGACCCATGGCAATTAATGGTAGAAATAGGACTAAGTAGTAGGTAATATGTATATGGCTAAATGGGTGCAAACAAGATACAATGAGCCAACATGATTACTTAAAAAAAGGATTACATGTCTTTTTTCCCAAAAAAAACTTTTTCATATGAATGAACTTTGAAACAATGTTTTGTGTAATTTCTTATAATAAATGCTTATAGTTGTCCTAGTACATGACATGTTTTTTTGTCTATCATTTTTGAATAAATATGAATTTTTGAAAGTGTCATGTTTCCTTGTAAATTTAATGTTATGTTTATAAAAATGATAGCAATTTCAAATCATAAACCAAAATTCATTTTTTAAAAAATATTAAGTTATAAATTTTTTTAACACATCATGTAGATTATACCTCATTTATATGTGGTAAAAGAATTTCAAAGTTCTAAAATTTTGGAGAGTTCTTTGATTTTTAAAATTTTAAAATTCCACAAATTTTAGGGTATGAATGTTTTTTCAATGTGGCTAATAGGTCTTTATCCTCTTTATTTATTCCCCATCAAATGTCTTTTATTATATGAGGCATTTTGATAATCCTTTGCAAAATTAATTCCTATCTAACATCATAAGTATTCATTTTTGAAGGTCCTAAATCAAAACTTAAATTAAAATTTTTATCAAATAGATTTTTGGTTTCAATTCCTTAACATTCACATGAATGAAAAAACAACAACTTACCATAATTGCCATGGCTTTAAATGACAAAACATAAATGTTTATCCAATTTTGATTGTTTTTTTTTGCATTCCGACACCTTTTTTGGCTCATTGGATTATGATTACACCCAAATAATAGGTATTTTATCATGTTGATATGTCATAATTTTTTTAATTAGGTAGGCTAAGTAATAGATAGTAGGTAAATAGGCTAATTAGTAGTATGTATTTCATTGTGTTGAATGAAATAATGTTATGTTTAATTAATTAATTAGGCTAAGTAATTAATCAATTAGTAGGTTGTAAGTTGGAAAGTACTAAGTAGTAGGCAATATATATGTGAGCTAAGTAGTAGGTATTTTATCATGTTAATATGTGATAATGTTTTTGTATTAATTATTTAATTAATTAGGTAGGCTATGAAATTATTCTATTAAATAGGCAATAAGTAGGATCTACCTATAATAGGTAGTAAATAGTTAGTGTAGGTTTAAATAATAGGTATTTTATCTTATTGATATGTGATTTTTTTGAATTAATTACTTAATTAGGTAGACAATGTAATTTATTTATTGAATAGGTTAAGTAGTAGGAGTAATTTATGACTCATTCAAACATTACATAGTGAATAAGTTATATATCATATATTTAAGATACATTTTGTTGGTAAAATTATGATTTGTTATAAGCAATATCGCATAATATAATTTCTTAAATTAAATAGAACATTGGGTTGTGAAAAAACATAATTTATTTTCACATACAAATTTTAATATGATTTTAAGTAATACTTAAGATATTGCATATATTTAAATGTAATAAAATTTATAGTTCCATGATTAATTAATTGTATGGCATTAATTAATATTTTAAAATTAAAATTGATTATATAAATTTATCTTTTACATAAAAAATAATATGACTAATACATGAAATTTTATTATATTTTTATTATAATTTATTTATGATCCACTTATAAATATTATATGTGAATAAATTATATATCACATATTTAAATTAAATTTTATTGTTAAAATTAGGATATATATAAAAGACAAATTGTATAATAAATTTTTAGAATCAAATGAAGGTTTAAGATATGAAAGATTCATTTATTTATTATTATATTATATATTTATAAATCATGTGAAAGAATTATTTTTCCATGGAATGGACATTGAGATTATATTCAGTAATGAAATTCAATTTATTAGATCTACCTTGTAAGGCAAGGATATTGTGTTGAAAATCATTATAAAGTACAATAACGTTAATGGATTTTACCTCCTAGAAACTAGATGAGATGATTCATTCTAATTTCATTGGAAAAAAATTCACATTCATCTTCTGACATTTTGTTTTTTCTTCCACCTTTTCAAATGTGCACCTAGCCCCAAGTGACGTTATTACAAAACTAAATATGAAACTACTTTCTCCCAAAATGGTTATGGCACCCATCATATGCAAAATTCATGTAATTCTTTCAAAATGTGACAATGTGATTGAAAACATTCAAATACACATTTCTTCTTTTTTTGGTTTGAAGTTTTGCACAAATGTGAAAAATAAATCTAAAAGGCAATATTTGATCACTTTTGTTTTTTGAGAAAAAAATCATTAGATTTCCAAAAAATTGAAAATCATGTTGTGACATTTTTTTTTATCAATTTTTAGTTTGGTAATATTTTTTAAAAATTTAAATAGGTTCCTAGAACATGTCATCATTTAATTTGAAATCATTTTAAAGTTCTTCATAACTAATGTGATGTTAAAAAATGAAAAAAATAATCATGACAATGTTTCTCTTACAACAACATGATGATGTACATTAAAAAAAAATTATTTTTAATTTTTAATTTTTTCCCTAGTTATCACCAATGTATCATACAATATCAATTGTTGGTATTAATTAATGGCAAGGCCATTGTGTATAATAGACCTTGTTTTTCTCAAATCAATTTATATTTGTAAGAAAAAATATATATATTTGTGTACACTATTGAAAAAAATTTAAGTTTAAACATTAATCTTATCATTTGGACTAGACCTTAATAAGGTATCAAAGATCAAAAATGATGTTTTGTGTAATGTTTTAAATGAAATAGGCTAAATAAAATGTCAATTATCATTTTGCCACAAGAAGTGGGGTGGCTTGGTGGTAAAAGAGTTGATATCCATTTTTGGTGTTCAAGGATCAAGTCTCATAAATGACATGGGTTGTGGTCAACAATGGAATGTTGGCCAAATATTCCCTACCTATTTAGCCAACTTAAACACCTAACTAGGTGACTATATGTTGGCACAATAATTGGCCTACTTAACAACCTAAACTATTTTTAAAAGTTTAGCCTATGTAATAACATGTGTCAACATGGCACAAGTTGAACTTAATGAAATTAACAATAATATAAATATATATAAATAATTAATAATTAAGGGAAATAAATATAAATAATGTGACTAAATTATTTAGTCGCAAAATTGGTCACACAATGACAATGCCACATAAGTTGGTTTGGATGGATGAAAAGTTCATGTAAGTTACATCTTATACAACTACCATTTATAACTTAGTGTTACATATTGTCTTTTGTGACTAGAATTTTATGTAGCTTGTCCAAGGCAACTAGGCATTATAACAAGTCACATGTGGTAATTTTGATTAAAAATAGTCATTAATCCAATTGTTTATTTGCAAATTCTTGTAGTGATTATGTTTAGATTTGGATTCTTGTGCATTGCAAGTGAATAGATTTTTTGAATCACCAAAAGGCTATGTAGTTCGGTAATGCCAAAAAAAATAGATTTGTTGTTGTGTTGTGCACTAGTTTTTGTGTTTTTTCATAATAATGTGTATTGTGATTGTTTTTTAGGTTATAGTTAATATTGTTACAAATATGGGTGTTCTTGGTCTATTTCTTGTGTTGAGAAAACTCAACTATTGATTTTGACATTTTGGAATTTTATTTTGATCTATCATTCCTTAGGGATTTGGACCCCACAAGGGCCTAATGTTCTTGAAGCATGGAGTCAAGCGGTGAAAGAAAAAAAAACACCATTAGTGGAGGCCCTTACCTTTGTCACAAAAGGGGGCCCTTTTCTTTTTTCTTTATATGGGTCCATCAACAAAGAATGTAACATCAACAATAGGGGTGATAGTATCCACAACTATTGCCCCCATCACCATCACTAAGAGCTTGGAGCTCTCAAGGTTTGTTTTTTTTCGTTGCAACAATTTAAGGTGGGAGGTGGGAGGGAGGACCACCCAACCCCTCGTCATCATGTTGATCTTCATCATTTCTATGGTCATGGGCACCATAATAAAAATAATAATGCAACCATAACTATTTTTTTCATTGCAACAAACCAAGGTGGGAGGTGGGGGGAGGACCACTAAACCCCTTGTCATCATGTTGATCTTCATCATCTTTGAGGTCATGGGCACCATCGTAAAAACAGTAATGCAAATGTAGTTATAGTTATAACAATGCAAAGAGGGGTGGCAAAAGGTGGGGTGTGAATGAGAGGTGTTGTTGTAAAAAATGGGAATTTGGTGGTGCCATTTTTGTTCAAACTCAAGTTTAGTTGACCTTAAGGGGTTTGATAGATCTTGGAAGGTTCAAAAACTCGAAAAACCTCAGGACAAGGTGGCCTAAAAAGTCCAATTTGAACCTTTTTTTAAAAAAATTCCATGTTTTCCATTTTTGTGGAAGCAATTTTCATCCATTATTTGGATTTATTTTAGCCATCCACTTTTCATCCATCTAATAGTTGAACAAATTATATTAGTAAGGGGATTGGTAGGCTAATTGGTGAACACCCTACTTTAGATTGGATATTAGACAATTAAAAACATAAGATTGAAAAAATTTCAAACATTTCAACCCTTGTGACTAAACAAAGAAATTAAAATTAATTAATTTCAAATTTAACTTAAAATTAATTGGGCATTTTTTAAATATTCATATATTTGGCATACAATGTCAATTTGGAAAGACATTTTCACCAAGTGAAAGATGGATGTGTAAGGAGAATTTCAATTTGTTTGGAAACAAACAAATTTGAAATTTTTGGCAAGTGTGAGGGCATGGTGCACGTGGAACCATTTATTTATCACAATTTTGACATTTTAATGCTTATGTTGATAAACACCCATTCTTGTAATTTACAAATGGTGGAATGTCATGTCATCAACAAATAAAGAGGATTTGTAATTCCTATTATAATTCTTCTATAGGAATTACAAAAACGGGAATTCATATCATACGAAAGTTCATTTGCACTTTGTGTTGTTTTTAGGTTGCACTTAGGTTTTAGCCATGTTCATGGAAAATATTGGGCTTGGTTGGGCTTGTAATTCCATGATGAAATCTTAGGACATAGTTTCAAATATTACATGAGTAATTTATAATTCCATGACAAGTTCTCAAAATATAAATTATCACATTGGGGTTTACTAATCAAAACTCACCCATGCATTTTTTTCACTAAACAAGGTTGGATGTTAGTAGGGGAAAATATAGGTTGTAAAATAGTTTTGGCATTTCAAATATTCTAAGTTATATCACTAGTTGTCCCGTTGATTGTTTTTGGTGGTGAATGATTTTGATGGTTAGTATATCACAATTTTTGTGTTTATATTGTGCCCAAGTTTTGTTGGCCTTATGAAATGTTTTGTGAATGTAAATGCCTTTTTAGATTAAGGTTATATGAAACCCATAGGTTCAACATCCTAGTTTAGGGTTAAGGTTTGATTACCTTGGATTTAGGGCTAAGGTTCACCACAAAGGTGATACAAGATTTTGTAACATGGGATATTTTCAAGGGTATCAATGGGTTTATTAGGCTAAAAGTGAGGTTCAAACCATCCACACCACCATCATTTTCATATGGGGAGATTCTTAAGATTCAAAAACAAGTTCATCACTAAGTTTATCCACCATTGTTGTGATACATAGAAGACATTTATGGAGCCACTAAAAGGATTTTAATTTGTTGATATTTAGGGGTATTTAACATTATTATGCATTACTATGTTGAAATTTATAGTTATCATTATCTACACACACATCACAAATGATAGAAACCATCCTAATGGTGCATCATTTCCAAACCACTGCCTTTTAATTTGGGGTTAAAATACCCTTAAACCAAATAATAATAGAAAGAAGCCTTCCTATAAATCTATCACAAATGAACACCTTGGTTTTAAGGTGTAATGATTAGTAGGTTGAATGCAAATGTGAACTCCATCATCACCTAACTATAATCCCCCCAAATCTTCAGTCAAATGTGCATCATCATGGATAAAAACTTAGTTTATTCCTTATTATCTAATTATAAATATTTTCAAGTTTATTTTGTGCATTAAAAGAAAAACCATTTTCCAACAATGTTGCTTCCAATGGTGGCATAAACATCCCATATGCCAACCTTTAGAACATTGATCACAAATCAATATAATGGCAGCCCCATAGATTATCCATATATATAATATATAACATAATATAATGTGAACAATTGCCAAAGATGGGTTAATTTGGCCACCCACATTTTAAAAATGACATGGTGTTCAATTACACATGGTTTTTCCATGTTTGATCATCTTAAACCCTCCAACAACAATATTCTAGAGGGCAAATATACCTTCTACACAATTTTTTTTTTCATTTTTGGATTATGGCATGGGAGGCAATAGCAAGTAGAGTGTGGATTCACATGTGGCAATAATTTCAACTTTGTGGCAAAAACAAATGTTTCAACCATTGTATTATAAATGGCCATAGGCAATGTTATAACCATATAGATTGCAAGAATTGGCACTTGCTTCTTTCTACTTAGTGTATAAATCTGACTACCAAATCTTTGCATCCTTCACTTTCTGGCTATATACACTATTCTTATCCTAATAATATGGTAAAAAACATGATTAAGGGATTGCAAAATAGCACCCATGTATCAAAACAAAAATGGGCTGACCCAAAACTTATTGTAGTCATGGAAATTAAAGATAAAACATTATTCATATTAGCCCCATGCATTTGTTGTCATCACATTAGCCTAGTTTTCAAATGTAGCTGCATATGGAAAATTTTATGGAATGAAGGAATTTTGTCCATACATAACAACAAGTTGCAGATGAGGGTTTAATCAATTCTGCAATTTTCTTTTCAAAAATGACAGAATTAAAACACCTTTCTTTTTCAACTAAGCCAAGAATATGAGTCATGGCTATTTCTACTAACTTTAAGCACTCTAGAAATGTATGGGACACACTAGAAGAAATTTGGAAGTAAATGACAATTTTATTTACAAAAGACAAAATTTTAGTCGTAACGAACACATGCAACTACAAACCCTGTAGTTGCCTTGGACAAGTGGCAAAAGACGATTGATTGCAAAAATCTCCATGTGGCATGTATAGTCACCCTTATAGTTGTATATCACTTACAACTACAAGGATTTTTCATCCATTGACTAATCATAAGACTATGTGATTAAAAATAAGACTACATAAAATATTGGGCAACATTTTTAAAATAATTAAATTTAAATTATTTAATACATATTTTAAATCACATTTATTAAGTACATTATTTATATTTATATAAACAATGCAATATAATAATTCATATTATTGGTAATTTCATAAATTTTTCAACCTATGAGTTGTTGACACGTGTCATTATCTAGGCTAGCTGCTAAGTAAGGTAAACCACTTAGTCTAGGTACTTAGGCGGGCTTAGTAGGCACCTAGGTTATATAGCCTAATTATGCAAGGTACATACGGTCAACATACCATCATTGACCACAACTATGTAACTTGTGAAGTTTGATATTTAGATCCCAAGGATGGATATCAACTCCTTTACCATCAAACAACCCCACTTGATGTGCAAATGTAGTGGAATACATTTTATTTAACCCATATTTGAGTTTAAACATTGCATGAACATCAATTTCAATATTTCATATTTTATTGATATTTGTCCAAATGGAACAAATTTAAATTGATTTTTAAAGTATTTTCAATAACATACACAATTAAATATTTTTTTCTTCAAAAAATGTACATTAATTTGAATAAATGTTTTTTGAATTTTGTTACATTTTGATGATGATTTGTTGGATTTTTTTTCCAAGCACATGAATTATAATTGAATTATTTTTTACAAATAATATTTAATAAGAAATAAATAAATAAATGATTTCCCACATTAATCCTTCATTTCATTAAAAAAATTTATACAATGTGATTATAATATATCATAATTTTAATTAATTCACATATAATTTTAATAAATGGATAATAAATCTATCACATTTCAAATAATGATATTTTTTAAAAATATCAATTATAATATTTATGATGTATATTTTTTTATATTTTAGATTTTAATCTACATCACATTTAGTAATGCTAGATAATTAATGAATTTGATGGAATTTTAAGTTTTATATTCTTACAAATATAATATATAAAATTTACATAAAATTATGGTAAAATTCTTATTATCAAATAAATAATATATTTCTTAGACATTTAAAACCTCTATTTGATTAAAATATATATCATATTTGATTATGATTATAATAAGTTGTAATTTTACCAATAAAATTTAATTTACATGTATAAAATATAATTAAATAATCATCATATATAATATTTATAAACAGATCATAACTCAAATATGTTTAATAAACATATAATAATTTGTATTGTCAATGTCAATAAAAAATACAAAATACCAATAAACAGTTAGTGTCGCAACCCCACTTTGGCCAAGTGTGGGGGTGAAGCCCAACACTTGGAAAAGTTGGAGGTTGGGAGTCTTCCGGGA
>Ga0116229_10007886_pt1 | contig 16710 bp, 5 predicted proteins | sample S1TSphgellanicum_3_FD_87313 | JGI IMG/M metagenome (GOLD analysis project Ga0116229, IMG submission 87313) | Host-associated microbial communities from peat moss isolated from Minnesota, USA - S1T2_Fc - Sphagnum magellanicum MG | ecosystem: Host-associated > Plants > Peat moss > Unclassified...
ACCAACCAAAAAACCACCCCCCCCCTTTCCCCCCCGTTTACCGGATCCCCGCCCCCTTTTCCCCCTTATTAGACCCCCCCCCCCCCCTCCCCCCACCTATATGTTTACCGCCCAACTAGCAAGCACATGCCCCCTTACGTCCTTATGTCATTTATATTTTTACCTACCTATTCATTATCCTACTTACTTACACAATTTTGACATTGACTAATGAAAATTATGCAAAATGCAAGTATTGCATTAAGTTGGTTAACATTAAATTAAACATATTAAAAAACCCCCATGCAAGTTGTTAATGGTAAAAAATTGTCTGATTAAACACCGTGGATGTTAGGAGATGGTAGTATCATCATTGGATGGTAATTACCATCAAATGGCAAAACAATCTTAGGAGAATTCTAAAATGAAAGTGTTTTATGACAACAATATTGTTAGTACAATGAACTACCTTCATGGGACAAAATAATCATAAGTTAATTTTGGGAAGGATTTTAATAAAAATAATATTAATTATTATAACTAATATAATAATAGCCTAATCTATAATAACTTAGTCTAGTTCACCTAGAAGGGCATCCTAGTAACTATTTAGTTACTAGTGATAAATATCCTAATTACCATCTTCTATTTATTAAGGGGTGAAGCCATCTAGTTTAATTAGTTCAAGTGGATAAGGGACGAATGGATTTCCTTTAATTAGCATGTGTGAAAGGGATTAGGATAATGAGATCTAGGAAGATAAGGACTCAACCTTTGTGTGGTGGGCATCCTTCTTAGGTTCGTTATCTATTTCTTGGGAGGAATGAAGGATTTCATTAGAAGATTAGATCATTAGATGATTACATTCATTAATTTTCATGAGTCATTAGCATTAGAAATATGTTTGTGTGTGACACTTTTTTGTGAGAAAGAAGGAGAAAAACATGGGAGAAAGTTGTATTTGTCCTTATGTAATGGATAATGGTTGAAGTTGTATGGATTCTAACATTTCTTCTTGGTATGTGTTTTACTTAGAGTGTGATAAAGGAAGGAAGAATAATTCATATCAAGTTTATGTAAAACTTTGTTGCTCTTATGTATTAGTTCTTCATTTCTTCTATAAGATTTACGTGCCATCCATTATCTATTTTAGTTTCTGGAATAGGAAATACCTTCTACCACAAGATGATAATTGCCACTTGAGGGTAATAACAAAGAAGTAAACTTAACATTGGAGGCTTAATGAGAGTGGAAAGTTGATGTAGATGGTAGGTAGCAATGATAGAGGTTTTGCAAGTGTTACAAATGGTAGGCAACAATTACAAATGGTCTACAGGTGTTGTAAAAGGTAGGCAACATCTATCAAAGGTCTCAAGGCGGTTGTGGGTCTTTTTTTAAATTTGCAAATGACAATATGTGTAGGACAATAACTATTACATGACAATAGTTGTTACAAAATAGTAACTATTACAAGACAATAAGTAGACAATAAAAAAACCTTACTTTCAATTATTTTCATCTTTTTTCTTATTCCTTTGTTTATTCAATAACCTTTTTCCTTGATGGTAACTAGGTTGTCGAATTCCATGGTTTAACATTTACACTTGCAGGTTTTTCTTTTCTTCAACACCTCGCCTTGAGGTTGCATTTTGCACCATTTATTTCATATTATAATAATGTAATTAAATAACATAGTGCCTTGGGTTGAAAGAAAAGGAAAGTTTTATTTTCTAACCTAAAATGGATCAAAGGAGGATGTAAGGTAAAGTAGATGTGCAAAACATTTATGACTTTTGCAAAACATCCTTTTTGATATTAATTATTTCAAAGTTGGGTTAATTTAAGAGGGAAGAATTATGAACACATACATTGAGCAAATGAAACTCATTTCTTCTCTTTTGAAAAGGAATGGAAACATTTTTCAATTTGGAGATAATCAAATTAGAAGGTAAGAGAAGGACCAATAAGAGATAAATATTTTCTTTCATTCATTCAAATTCTTCATTTTTCAATTCATAAATAGACCACATCCAAATTTGTTTTTGGTATAATTATCAAGGTTTTTTGTAGTTTCAAAGGTTTAATTTATCAGTATAATTGTTTAAGGTTTTTAATTTATTCCTTGAAGGTTGTGTAAATTTATTTGGAGTTATGGTTTGACTTAGGTTTAAAAAGTTTTGCAAAAATAGTGTCATCACCTTATACCATTAAATTAAAGGTACATCCCCCCCTTCATTTATTCCATTCATGTGTGGTTTTAATTTAATTAAAATTCAATTAAGTTCCTTTACTAGATCAACATGAATATAATTTACATTTTCCTTATGATTGGAGAATACTATTAAGTTAACAAATGTTTAATTGTAGTTCAAAAAATTTATATGTAGTCATTATATTCAAATATAAGTATTGCTTACATGGGATCCATGTATAATGTAGGTTTACTTATTTACAATAGTTATTACTCCCATGTGCAAGTATTGTAGGTGATTTTTTACAATTGTATAAACATGGGTTGAATTCCCAAATTACATTCAATTCAAGTCCAAATCCCAACAAAATAGAAGTAATGCAAGTATTGTAGTTAAAGTAAATTTTCTAGTGTTTGTTAAGAACACTATATGCATGTATTGCAATTAACATGAAGTGACTTAAAACTCATGATGCAAATATTGTTGTTAACATAATGTGGGTTAGGTTTAGTTATGTAAGTATTGCAAATGGAAAAGACTATTTTTTTCAATGTATTTGGAAGACTATATGCAAGTAATGTTAAATTGAACCCAATGTTTAATGTGGGTTAGGGAAACATTTATGCAAATATTGCAATGATGTTTTAAATATGGTTTGCATGGCCCTACATGCATGTATTGTATTTCCAAGGGATCTTGTAGTTTAAGTAAGAGTTTATGTGGTCACTATATTCTTTAAAATGGACCCATATGTATAATTACACATACATATGTCATAGGTTTTTAATCATGTCCATTTTGTATGGTTGAATCATCACATGTTTGTGGGGTTATATCCTATCCCCAACTCACATATCTTAATAATTATAAATAAGTAGAATAATAATATTTATAGTTATTATTTTATTATTTTAGTAAGTAGCTAACATACATTAACTATTATTCTTCTTATTGTATATCTTATTTGTTATTGTAATTATTTTAATAATTAGTATAAATATATTAATGTTCAATAACATAAGAATAATTATTATAAGGCATTTAGTTTCTAAATTATTATTATTATTATCATCCCACTACTTTTAGCTTTTATTAACTTTCATTATTATTATTTAAGAATTAATAATTTCATTGGGTTTAAAACATTTGGATGAGAATTGCAATACGGGCACATGGACCCCAAGAAAAATGCCGTCTATTAATCCAAGCCCCCATTATATGAATTTCCACTCCAAAAATGCAATACTTACATCAATAATATTTGTTTGGTTGAATGTAGGTAGTATAAAAACATTTGTGACCCTTATGTGGGTATTGCATTTGAGGAGGAAAAATCCAATGTGTATTTTATGAATTCTATGGGGGTATTGTAGCTTGTATACCTTCAATTCAATTTTTCTTTTGTGACCCCAATGTAGGTATTGCAAATGTTATGTTTATTCCAATTCCAAATAAACATCGAAAATGTGGGTATTAAATCTTTTGTATTATTGGATATTAGATAATTCATTATGCCAAAAATGGCATGCTATGACTAGTCCTTTCTTACTAAACTAGTGGTTTATACAATTTATATTTTATTAGACTATTGTTTATGCCATTTTTCATTGCTTATACCACTTGTGGTTGTTTATTTGCAAATAAACATCGAAAATGTTGACAAGTGCCAAAAAGTTTCATGGAGAATACTAAAATGGAGAATGTAATAATCAACATCATTATGTCAAAAAATGTTTACAGAACTCCAAAAATGCAAAAAACCTTGTACTTGTTCAATTCAAAGACCATTGTCATTAAAGTTATGAGCTCAGTGATAAACTTTTGCCACTTCAACCACCCTCATCATTTGATGGTGCATGTACATTTGGTGTTGCTCTATGGCAAGATGAACTACATTTGTTAGAAATTAATCCTTTGTGGTTCCATGCAACTTAAATCACAACTACAAAATTAGTAAAAATTAGTTTCAATCTTGGAACTTTCAATTGAACCTAAACTCATGGAAAGATTTGAAGACACATATTATCCATGAATCATTTCCGATGCATGGAAATTGAATATTGCCTCCATCTTTTTGACTCAGGTGGACTTGCTGGATTCACATTCCCACAAAGTAACATTCCATGCAACCTTTGCCTTCTTAAATAAGATTATTTGCACTAAAAGATGGTGTTAGCAAGAACCTCATCCTTTTCAATCCATGAAAAAAAATCTTGAAGGATGTATTCCACACCCCACCTTGAAATGCCAAACATCTTCAACAAATGTTTAGAACTAAACTTAGTCCCAAATGTGGTTTTTTCACAACTTAGTGCCCTTTTGTAGCCTTTTCAAGGTGATTGCATTCCATTGTAGCCTTTGCTCATGCATGAGCAATTTCCTTCTATTCATTTGTAGCAAAATAGATTGAACATCATTCAAAATGTGAACATTCATTGATGTGTGATTTTGACATTGGGGGCTCCCTTCATGGTTGGAAGGCATTCAAGATTGCCCTTCTCAATGAAAGCTAATACACCTTCTTTAGGTGGGCAGTTACTAACCATTTTGTGATATATGTATGACTACATCCACCAACTGTTATAGGACCATTTGGAACCTTCATTGACCCATTTGATGGCCTTCTTTGCAATTTGCAAAAGGGGAGGGGCCTCCAAGAATAATATAGCAAGGGCCATTGGAGAGATTTTTTCATAATGAATTTCATCTAAAACATTGACCCTTTTTTCCCCCTCGATGGATTTGAAACTTGAAAAAATTGTAGATGAAAAAAAAAATCTTCAATTTTTAAATTATTTAGGTATTACATTCACAAGTTCAACCCATTCCCAAATATTGTTCAAAAAGAAAACCCTGCCCTCCTTGTCTCGCATATGTGAAAAAAGGAGGGTGGGGTTAAGATGTCATTAAAAGATAACAAATACAATCCAACAAAAAATATATTGTATTCCATACATGTGTCTAAACCCAATTTGGCTTGTGAATTTGGTGTATGAAAACAAATCCTAACTAAATTGAAATATTAATGCACATTTCAATTTTCACATGAAATGAGATTGGAAACATCATGATTTTCTACATTTGTAGGAATTAACAAAGCTTTTCCTAGAGCTCTGTGTTCCTTACTAAAGACCTCATGGGCCACCCCTTCTCTTAGAGAGTTGTGTATGCTCTTAAATTGTTATTGCATCAACTTCTAAATTTAGTGTTGTTGCCCCATGTGGGGCATCTTCTTCTTTTGGGGCAACTTCATGCTCTTCACACATGAGGATAAAAGGTGGTAAACACTAAATAATAACAAGTTAAATATGGCACCATGTTTGATGCATTTGTAGTACAATAACAAACATGAAAAAAAATTAGATTTTTTAATTGTATGAACACAATGATTAATGTTGTAGGTATTTTTCCCACACAACAATTTCAAAGAAAATAACATGTGATGTAGTGGTTAAAATCTTCCTTTCAACCCAGAGGTCATGAATTCAATCCTTTTCCTTTGTTTTTTTTTGCCAATAATCAAAATGGATGAAATATATATATATAACATATAAATGAATTTTCTAAGTTATGTGCCTTTAGGAAGCAACTTCCTTGGGGAAAAGAAAACTAAGTGTTAGTCCCAAGTAAGTTATTTAAAAAAACAATGTATGTTCCCCACGAAGCAAAATGAAGTTATTCAAGAGCAAAAGAAGTTCCCCGAAAACCAACTTTCACAAGGAATAAGAAAAGTTCCCAAGGGAAAACAACAACTTTTTCAAGGAGCAATGAATTTTCCCCATGGAAAGGCCCAAGTTCCCAGGGGAAAAGGGAAACTTTTCCAGGAAGCAATGAACTTTCCCCATGAAAGAGCCCAAATACCCTAGGGAAACATATGTTTCAAATCATTTTGCAATCATAACCATCTTGTGTTCTTTTTATATAAGCTTGTGACCTAGCATTGGAAAGTTATCAATGAGACCTACAACTTTGTAATTAAAAGCATTTCAATCAAAATTCATATGAAAACATTACAATCACACAAATTTTTGGATACATTTGTTCCCTAGGGCAACTTAGGTCCCTTTCTCCTTCGGGGATCACATGGTTGCTGTTCGAAGCAATTTAAAGCTTTTTTCCTTGAACAACCATGTTTCAATTTCCAAGGTAAGAATATACACTGGTTTCTAGGGGAGGAAAACACACACACACCTTATGTTGATGTTGATGAAAAAGATGATGACAATGGCCAGCCTATTAAAATTTGAAATTTTAATACCAATCAATTAGGTTATTAACTAATTATCAAAAAAAAAAAAACCAATTTGTAGGTAATGAATATTTAAATTGATTAACTAGGTCAAAATTTAATAACTGACCAACATTAGTATTATTTATAATTCAAATAACTACCCAACATTGGTACATAAAAAACCTAGATTCTACAAGATAATTAACCAATGTGAAATTGGACATGAATTTGATTCATTTTCATTCACAATTAGGTCATGACTCATAAGTCATAACAAGCATGGGTTAGGTATCAAAAATCATTTCAACCCCTTTTGGGTATCAACTTGGGTGTAGACACTTCAAATCCATGGATGTGAAATTCACAAACACTAGCCTTTGATTCATACCTTGGGAAATATTTTGTGAGTACTTGACCCTTGCCTCATACCCAATATTTATATTTTTGAAAAACCTATAACCATACTTGACTCGAAGAATAAAATGTGGGGACTTGGCAAAAACACATTAGAGTCCCCCAAAATTGTTCTCATGAAGTACAATTTTTTGCATTTCAAAATTTTGACAAGATGTGTACACCAAATTTGATGAAAATATTGTGAACTTTGGGGAAATTTGAAATTTTGGGAACTTAATGTACTCAATTTTTCAAAAGTATTCAATAAAAGATGAATATTTTCTATGTGATGATATATTTGGACCAAAATAATATTCGCCACAAAGTATGAAAAATGAGAAATATATTTCAAAGTGAGGTTATAGATGATATTTTTGTATGAAAATTTAGGTGAAAAATGAAAATGATATAAGAAAAGATACTCCACTAATTTTTTTTGAAAATTATTACTTTCATTTAAGCATTTTGGTCAAAAACATGTTTTTTTCAATGTTGGTAAGCCAAAAAAACATTTATTATTGAATATTTTAATGAAGGAAGCATTCTAAATGAAAGACGAGAAGATTCTTGAGGGTGGCATAATTTATTGTTTCCATTTTGCTTTCCCTTGTTAATGGAACATGTCATTCAATATGCCACCATATGGTTGTAAAAAAACTACATGTTATATATAGGATGTACATTCAATGTACCCAATCCTTTTAATCCCATCATTGAATCAAAATTAAGTTTGATTTAAAATAAACTTTGAGTTACAGAAAATTATCATGCACATTCTAAAAGCTTTTTACTTGATTTTAGGATTACCAAAAGATTGTAACCAAGAAAAAGTTCATTGTACATTGTCATACTTGCTATATGTCACCATTTTTTTGGCTTAAAGTGGCTAACCTTTAACATAAAGTAAGACAAGTAATTTCTCACCTCTTGCATTTTATGTTAGATTCAAAATTTTGTTATGGTCGTCGTTTGTGTTTTCCAAAGATGTGAAGGAGAATGAGGGATTGTGAGAGCTTCAAAACTATTTGGTTAAGGGTTTTGTGTTCTCTTTTCTATCACCTCTCACCAACTACAAGAAAGCTTTTGTTTTCCATTTATTATTTTTTCTCCTTTTGTGTGTGTGTGTGTGTGTGTGTGTGTGTGTTTTGTCACTTTTATTACAAAATGATTGTGTTATGAAATAATGCAAGTTTATAGCTTATGACCTTTGCAAAATCTTTATTTAATTTTTAAGCTACCTTTCATGTTTTGGGTCATTTCTTACTAACTACTCATTTTTTCACCTTGTGACCTCAACTTTAAATCAATTACGTGAAGGAATGAGTGTGCGAGAAGCAAGTTGAAACAAGAGGCTGCAAGTTGCAAGCCTTATTTAATATTGCCCAATGTTTGGCCTTTCTTATTTTTCTTATTTCTTTCTTTTCACCTTTCACCAATCTTGACTTGGATTTTGTTTTCCTTTACACTTTTAAGCTTTCACCTTCTTGATAGTTGTTGAAAGAACAAGTGGTCAATAAGGCAAGGTTTTTGTCTAGTGGAGCCATGCCACAAAAATGTGTTATGCAATAATTGCATGTGGGAATGGTGGAGAGGGTTTATTTTTTCAGATTTATGAAATAGTGTCACTTGCCAAGAGAAATATAACATAAATGGTGTGGTGTAGACTAAACACCTAGTGCGATGTAGACTTCTTGGCCTTGCCTACAAGGCAAGGATATTGTGTTTAGATTCATTATAGAGTATAGTAGCTTGAGGATATAGTAGGTCTATTTTTATACTAGGATTTTTGAAAGATGATATTTTGGCTTGTGTTGACACTTGACATTAGTTTCATTGGGACAATGTTTTTTGACATTGTAATGAATAATAGAGAATAAAATTTACTATTGAGTCTTTAACTATGTTTATTTTTCTAAAAAATTAAGGCATTTAAGGTTTCATTGTCTTCTAATTACTTTTACTTATGAAGCCTAAACCTATCACCAATCTTATAAAAAAATTTAGGTCTCTTGTGAACATTAATTGGAAATAATTTTCAACTAACAATTGATAGGTTTTTAATTTACGTTAATAGCTATGTCATTCCCCCTAGTGGAAAGATAAAGGAAATGTGACCTTTTTATAACATGACATAGCCAAAGGCTAACAAAAGATATATGAAAAATTAGATAATCATAATGTCAATTGTATGTTACTAAGCATGGAGCTCAACTTTTGTGACCACATCCAAAATGCTAAGATTGGAATCACAATCACTATTAAAAAACAATTGAGTACAAAACAATACCAATTTTCCCATCATTAAAATTTCCCCCCTTTATGAATCATCTTCATTAGAAATCAACTTTGCCACCTTTTAATCAACCTCCCTCCCTCTTTCAACTAATAGTTGATCAACCCAAAAACAAATTTCAACCATCAATCCTAAGCATTTGGACATAAAAAAATTGGCACTAATGTTTATAATTTCCACCACAAGCTATTAGCAATAAAAGGAGTCTATCATAATAGTTATTAGTGGTGGTGAGTGACCAACAAATGCACCATGAGGGATGGTTGGTGGGTGGGTAGGAAACATATTTCATTGGTTTTGATTCCCCTTGTATCTTAACCACATTGGTTATCTAAGTTGTTATTTTTATTACATGCCTATTGGCCCGCTAGCCCTTTCCTATTTAGTAACCATTTACATGCATCTACTTACCTAACTTACTGCAATTAAGTACTGATGTTATGTTGTTATGTGAATTATAAAAAAAGGATAGTTTCAATTTTTTAATTATTTTAAAATTCAAGAATTTTTAAATTTCATTCGTTAAAAAAAAAAGAATCAAAGAACCCAATTTTTTAAATTATTTCAAAAAATTACACAACCAATTTAGTTTCCATGAAATATTTAACAATTTTATGGCTAATTATTTGATTTTTCAAAAAAAGTTGAAAATTGTGCTTATATACCATAACCACATATTTTATTTTTGAAAATCATGGTTAGAATCCTAAGAACCACCTCAATAACCTCAAAGGTTTGTTCCAATGTTTGTTAGTCACTATTTTTTTCATAAAATTAGGCAATTTTCATTTTAAAAAAAAATGGGTCCTAGTTAGGTTATCAATATTTGGGAGTAATAATTGTTGGTTATGCATAAAGGTAAGTTATCACATAATTATCCTATTGGTTAATTAATTAGGTATAGGGATTTTTAGATTAAAATTAATTAAAAATTAATGATTTTTTTCAATCATAAAAATGTGAAATGTTTTAGAATTAATAACCTATTTATATGATAACCAAATCACTTGGCTCATTATATTTTGAAATTCTAATACCAATCCATTAGGTTATTAATCGATTATAAAAAAAATGAATAACCAATTTGTAGGTAATTGATAACCATGTCAGAATTCAATAATTGACTAACATTCTTAATGTCCATAATTCAAATAATTACCCAACATTGGTACACAAATAACCTAGTTTAATTATCATGTTCATCCACAATTTAAATCATGACCCATAAGTCATAACAAACATGGGTCAGGTATCAAAAATCAATTCAAACCCCTATTAGGTATCAACCTAAATGTAAACACTTAAAACCGATCAATGTGAAATTCACAAAGACTTGCCCTACATTCATACCTTGAGAAACTATTTTGTGAGGACTTGCCCCCTACCTCATACCCAATATTTACATTTTTCAAAAACCTATAACAATAATTGACTTGGAAAATAAAATGTGGGGACATGGCATAAGCACATTAAAGTCCCCCAAATTGTTGTCACAAAGTATAATTTTTTGCATTTCAAAATTTTGACAAGATGTGTACACCAAACTTGATGAAAATATTGTGAACTTTGGGAAGATTTGAAAAGTGTGGAATTGGACTTACTCAATTCTTTTATTAAAATTCATAGAAGATGAAGATTTTGTATGTGATGAACATATTTTGACCAAAATAATACCCATCATACAGTATGAAAAATGAGAAATATATTTCAAAAATGAGGTTATAAGTGATATTTTTCTTAAGGTTACCTCGTTTTAAGGTATATCCAATGGTCATATACATTAGGATTAAGGTTCAAGGACCTTCGATTGTCTTTCTCCTTACCACCTTTTGACACTTTTGCAGGTAATCAATTGTGAATGTTGTCAAATATCAATTTTGCATCACATGTCATGCGTTCTTATGTTGGTGCTAAACTAACATACCCAACACACATTTCCTTAGAATGTGAGGTCTATTTCATGTGTCATATATTTAAGCTATAGTTTAATCATCAATGCAACAAATTAGTGGCAAAAAATATTGAATTCACCTTTTTGTTTGAAGTCGAAATCATAAAAGAAAACAAGTGATTTCTTGCCTCTTGCATTTTACATTAGATACAATTTTGTTGTGGTCATGTTTTGTGTTTTCCAAAGGTGTGAAGGAGAATGAAAGGTCGTGAAAGCTTCAAAACTCTTTGGTTAAGGGTAATGTGTAATCTTTTCTATCACCTTTCACCAATTATAAGAAAACTTTCATTTTCTATGCATTGTTTTTAATCCTTTCTATGTGTTTTTTATTTCACCTTTATTACAAAATGATTATGTGAATTAATGAAGGTTTATGAGTTTATGACCTTTGCAAAATCCTCATTCAATTCTTAGGCTACCTTTCATGTTTTTTGTCATCTTTCATTGGCTATTCCTTTTTTTTCACCTTGTGACCTCAACTTTAAATCAATTATGTGAAGGAGTGAATGTGCGAGAAGCAAGTTGAAACAAGAGGTTGCAAGTTGCAAGCCTTATATATTATTTCCCAATGTTTGGCCTTTCTTATTTTTCTTATTTCTCTCTTTTCACCTTTCACCAATCTTGACTTGGATTTTGTTTTCCTTTACATTTTTAAGCTTTCACCTTCTTGACATTCATCCTTATCATGAACACTTAAAACATTCATGTTAATTAGAATACCACAATCTTTGTAGGATATGATAGTAATAGGAATGTTGACAATTTGCCATAAGAAAATAAAGAGATTCATCTTAAGGCTACTCCATCAACAATTGATGACTCATATGTATAAAGTTACACTTGACAAATTTGCAAAAACAAATGGTTGCCTCAAAGCCTCACAATCAAAATTCATTGATGTGGATTTTGTTCAAATGAACAACAACCAATCAATAAAACTTTTTCGAAACCAAATTATCTAATGCCTAATTTGCCACAACTTGTTGTGAGTTTTGAAATTTTGACATTGCACATTGAGCTAAAGAAAGGTCTCACTGCTTACCATAAATCAAATGGCATAACAACATGAATAAAACTAGATCATGGATGAAGTCGTCAATGACATATAGATGTGAACTCACATACTTGACTAGATGCTTGTGTTCAAGACTCAATAACTTTTCATGTCCAAGGATATATATATCTTATGTAGATGTGTTAACCATTATTGATCTATACATGTTTCATTAACAATATGAAATCAATGTACTTTGCACCTAAAAAATGTAGTTATGAGATTGGGAAGAATTGAGGCCCTTTGATGTTGAAAAACATTGTGTAGGGTTTATGGTTTTGTCATTAAATTAGAAATGATAAGGATGTGATTTGTATGTGTGTTTTTGTTGTTTCTTTTGTGTTTATGATAATTTGTGGCTTGAACGTAGTTAATTCCTACTTTGACCCTGATCGTAAATTCTACACATCATATATCTATGGCACTATAAATCTCCTCCTACCATAAATTTGTAAGTCTTATGTTATGGTGTTTCGTTTTCATTTTTTTCTAAAAATTAGCAAACCTATCTTCAACAATGGAAGTTTTAGCTAAAACCATTTTGCTATTTGGGTGCTTGTTGTTGAACTTCTCACCTAACAACCTACTTTGACAACAATAATTTAGAACAATAACTTGTGGACAATAGTTAAAATATAAGAATATTGTGTTAGTTTGCATTTGTTTCTTTTCATGAACAAGTTTTAGAATCCTTAAAGGTTATAGTAAGCTTGGAGCTTTAATTCCTTTGCATGCGCATTCTTCACACAAGATTAACTTAAGATGTTGAAGTTGAAAAATCCATTAAGGGATAACAATGGATTCCTATGTGTGGCAACTCAACACCACACACAATGGTTTTCTTGGTAATTGTAAAAGCTACATCAAGTGGGGTTAAGGTGAACCAAATTGGTTTGCCCTAACCTCACCCAATGTAGTTCCTACAATTACCAAGAAAACCACCATGTGTGGTGTTGAGATGTAATGCACGAGAATCCATCATCACGCTTTGGGTTGTTTCCATGGTACAATGTACACACTTTGTGTCAAAACTAGAAGTACATATAATATCAAAAGTAGTAACACATAAAATTTCACTAACTTTGAATTCTATTAAAAATCCCATTCAATTGATTTGGCATTGTTTTCATTTTATTTTTTTAGAATGATAAAAACAACACTTACCCAACTACATCTTTAATGAAAGAACATTTTGCAACCTAAAAAGATCATAATTGTCAACATTATAATAACATAATATACTACCAAATGTTTATGTATCATCTCATATACACTTCATGATTTTAAGACAAATTGAAATTTTTGATGGGGAAGATTATTCATTATGATTGTATCTTTGTATATGCAAAATTTCATGGACAAATTCCCACTAAAACTAGTTTTTTTAATCCTTTTATTACATTTCAATGTTTGTGATGCACAATTACAAGTTTAAAATGTACTGCAAGGGACAATTGAATTTTTGACATGTGCACCAATTTCACAACATTATGAAAGTTTAAGATGTTACCCACCTTTAATTGCACATTTCAATCAAAGTCCCTTTTCCAACTATTTATAAAAATACATTAAAAATGTTTTGTAATGAAAAAATGTGATTACTTTTTGTATACACCATACCATGTAAACACCCTTTGATCGATTTCCAACGTTAGCAATATCCTAAGCTAATTTCATATGAAAAATAAACATTTGAAGGGAGTAAAAACTCCCTGCTTCTTCCAAGGTTATTACAACTTCAACACCTTTAAGCATTTTAAAATGTATTCGTGGATAGAAGCGAACACAAATTAATGCAACTTTCCCTTGTGTTTTGATTGTTTTCTAGTAGTTATGTTGTTATAGATTGTCATTGACAAAATAAGGTGAGGTGAGCAAGCTCAACAACAAGAACCTTATAACAAAATAGTTTTAGTTAAAGGGCATGACCATGGTAAAGTATGCCAATAAGAGATACTTGCTATTTTATCGAAAGTATCCATAAAATTATACCTTAATATATTGAATTCATGAATATTATTCAAGTCAATGATCAACAATTACAAGTTTTTTTAATTTCATTGCATAATATTGAAGAACCACATGTTTTAATATGCATTTAAATACATTTTTTGAGATGCAAGTATTGGAAAATATGTGTCACAATTTTGCAAAATAGAATAACAAGTACATGAAAGTAAAACATCAATTAGAATTATTGTACTTTCAAGTTGATAAAGGCCTAGTGTGTGCACGAATATAGTTTCAACTTTTCATGTTATAGTCATAATCTATCAAATTTTAATATAAAAATATATGAGAAAATTTGAACCATCCAATTTAGAACATATTTTTCATCCATTTTTTTTATATAAAATATTTTCAAACTTTATGTTCAACTTACAATAAACTCAAATGAAGTGCTCTATGATTTCAAAATGTAATTTAAATAAAATTTTAATATCTTTTTGAATGCAAATGTTAAAAAAAAACTGTTTTTGAATTTAAATAATTTTAGGACTACTTTTTTTTGACATGCTTAATCATGCTTGGGCCTTAAAGCTCCCATGATTGAAAATAGTCTATTTGTTTTGCTAGGAGTCCCAAAAAGGAAGAAATTGTGTCAAAAAGCTCCTAGGGATGTTGAAGCTCCCTAAATCCTTGTGAAGATGCCCCAATACATGCAAGTTGTCAAAAATTTAAAAAGCAATAGGAAACTTGGAGCAATAGAACTCTCGGTTTTCTTCTTGACCCACGTGTTGTGGGTGCCGGTTCTGAAGGAAAACAAATTGTGCGACAATGAGAGGAGGCCATTGGATTTTGACCAATTTTATGGTTTTGAGAGTTTGGCAAATTTTCCAAGTTTTGGGTCAAATTTTACTGAATTTGCAAGAATAAACTAAAATTTCAAATTTTGACCAATTTTATGGTTTTGAGAGTTCGGTGAAGATTTCCATTTTTTTGTCATTTTCCCCCTGAATTTGCAATAAAAGAACATAATTTTTCAATTGTTTCAAATTTTGTGGTTTGAAGAGTTGGTGAAAATTTTCAATTTTTTTTGTCAATTCTTTCCGAATTTGCAATATGAAACAAAAATTTCCAATTCTTTTCAGATTTGTGGTTTCAATAGTTTGGTGATTATTTCCAATTTCTGGTATTATTTGTCTGCATTTGCAGTCTAAAACTGATATTAAAATTTTTTGGCCAATTTTGGGCTTTTTAGAGTTTGGTGAAAATTTCCAAATTTTTGTCAATTTTTTCTGAATTTGCAGTAAAAGAACGGAATTTTCCCGTGCCCCACTCCATACCACGCAAGAAAACTCCCTCCCCCCATTCTCCCCCCCGCCCCGCAAGCCCAACTCGATACCAAGGAAAAAACAAATATCCTCCTGGGGTGTTTCAACGCTCATCCTATACCACCCCAACCCAAACCAACTAAAAAAAAACAAAGAAAAACATTGGCGGTCCCCTCGCACAAAAAGGACAAACATACCCCCAATAAGGAGAAAGGCCAACATAAGTTGTAAATATGCTCTTTTGTGGGTGGGAACAAAGGGAACTCCCTTTAATTTCTCAGACAACTTCTAAACTGTCTTTTCCTCTTGTTTGCCCTCAAAAAGATGAAAAACAGATTTTTTTCAACAACACTTGGATGACCAACTTTGGCTATCCATTACTCATTTATTTCAACTTTTTCGGCCTTGCCTACTAAGGCAAGGATATTGTGTGTAGATTCATTATAGAGTATAGTAGCTTAAGGGATTTTGGGCCTCTAGGTAGTAGGTCTATTTTGATATGAGGATTTTTGAAAGATGATATTTTGGCTTGTGTTGAAACTCGAGATTAGTTATAGAGTTAAAATATCTTGAAGGATTTTGATTTCTTTTAGAGGATTTTTTGAAGATTATGTTTATGAGTGGTGAAATATTTGAGTTTTCATAATTCTTCTTTTGCCTTAAGATACTTTTTAATGTAAATGGCAAGGCCACAATGTGACATACCCCTTGTTTTACCTGTGTTTCTTGTGGTGGTTATGGGAAGGCCTCATAGATCTGAATCAATGCTGTAGGTTCTAGAGCAACCAAATGTACTTGAAGCTGGTTATTGAGCCAACCAGATTGGAATACTTCTTCTTTTCACAAAAAGCCCATACTTTCTTCCATACGAGGTGGATGATAGTTATAAAACAGGTATATAGAACAAGTAGAATAGTGGTAGGAACCGAGAAAGGCAGAAAACAATACATGCCAGATCCATCAACCTACCCAAAAACTTTACACTTTGCAGGGACTGTAAACAACAACCAAATCCTTGAATACATCATTGAGTCAAGATCATTTCCAGTAGGTAACACTAGATTGGAGTCAACTAAATGATGCTCTTTGGACACTGCATATGGGTTGGACAGTTTCAATTTTTGGAACCCACAAACAATTTGCAAGTGTGCCATGTGCATTTTACAATTATCCTTGAGTAAGTGTTCTTTCGAGTCTGCTATCTTTATCCAAAGAATTCTCATTCTGCTTGGTCTTATTGTTTTGGTTCCAAGGGTCAGTTCATAAGGGGACAGTCAAGTAGTGTGGCAAACAAATAATACAAGTGTCATTATATGGAGTCTGCTATCAACACAGAACC
>Ga0116229_10007887_pt1 | contig 16709 bp, 12 predicted proteins | sample S1TSphgellanicum_3_FD_87313 | JGI IMG/M metagenome (GOLD analysis project Ga0116229, IMG submission 87313) | Host-associated microbial communities from peat moss isolated from Minnesota, USA - S1T2_Fc - Sphagnum magellanicum MG | ecosystem: Host-associated > Plants > Peat moss > Unclassified...
AATCTGTTTAAAAAACTGGCAGCACAACTATGGGGTCACTGATCACAGCATGAAGTCAATGACAAAAACACTTCAGTTCTTGGCTCAAAGCTGATATTATGTTAACATAACAGTCAATCCCACTCTCATTCTTGTCATTCACAATGCTATTGGTTTAGTACATGTAACATTTGATTGAATCTAGCACAATTATGATTGAACGTCTATTGCAGGAGGTATTGAGGTTGTATCAGGGATCAGCCCAGATCTAGGGTTAACACATGATTTTTCTTCTATTGTCAAGGATCTGAGCATCCATCCAGCACTTGTTAACATGTCCACAACAGTTGTGTAAAAGAGGTAAGCTTTGGATGCCCGTAATGTAGGTGGCTCTACTGAAATAAAAATTGCAAGTTCAAGAAATATACAAAGGGTCTGCTGAAAACAGTTTCAAACACCCAATGTTATGCTACTTGAACAAGAGTTAACACAACTTAATTCAATGTGTGAGGGGGGGGGGCACCAAAACACATCTGGTGGCCACCAAATGGGAGGTATTTCAACTATCGTTTCATGTAAATGCATAATCTTTTAACAAGAAGCTAAATTTGACAGCAAATTCAACATGCTAAGGAACAAAACCCATTTGGTGACCACCAAATAGGAGGAATTTCAAACAAGCTATCATGTAACTCCATAAATTTTCGACAAGAAATTAAATTTGAAGAAATTTAACATGGTGCAAATATCAAAACTTGTTTGGTGGCTACCAAATAGGAGGAATTGCCACCATGCCATCACGTAATTTCATAATTTTCATTGAAAACTTGAATTTGCATTCAAATTCAATATGATTGTCTAGTGATTTTCGAATTACAAGAATCTCGATCATATTTCAATTAATTTTCATAAAATCTCCACAAGAACTTGAGTTTGGAATCAAACTCCTCATAGTTCATAGTCAAATTGATGTGGTGCTCACCAAATTTTGAATAATTTTCATCTTCCTACCGTCATTGCAAACAATTTCTTCAAATGCAAATTTGTTGAATTCAACATAAACCAAACTAGTTGGTTGTAATGAAGGTTAAAACTTGCCAACCACCAATCATAAACTTAAGTACATGATTGTCATTTTTTTTCCATATGTATCACTAATATTGACAAACATCAACAAAAATTTCATACATACATTACATTAAAAAAAACTTTGAAGATATCACCTCTATAATAGTTTTTCATGCACACTTAGGATGACATTTTATAATAAGCAATGTCCATACTCAAAAAAGTTTAGCACATTGGAATGTTTCCAAAAAGGACAAACATTAATATTTTTTTCAATGAACCCACACATGCACATTGAATATATTCTAGAAGAATAAAATCCCATTTGAAAAAAAAAAAAAAACTTTAGAAACATAAAAAATCACTAACATTTCTACTTCATGTTCATGAAAAATTCAATTTGCGATTACAATGCACAGGAGTTATTGTTAGTTGCATCAAAATTAGCTTTTGCCTTAGATGCATGAGTTGCATTAATACTTATAATGGAGTTGACTATGTTATTGCTTTTATCCTAAAAACAAAATGTGATAAAGGAAATTTCAACCCATTGTTTTGGGTCTGCATGATTACTCTTCCACTTGTTGAACCAACAATTATGATACAATTCCTCATCATTTTTGGCTCCATTTCTCACAAGAACCCACCATTGAACATGGACTTTCTTATAATTCTCATTCTCTTGATCTTTTATAACATCACTTTTGGCCCTTCCCATCCACACATGATAAACTATAAGGTTTGAAGGTCACATAAGAACAAAATTACTAGTAAACAAGTTATGAAAAAACATGTATGCACATTACTACAAATCATTGTATTTTTTATTAGGGAAATTGGTCAAAAAGGACCTAAAAGTGACAATAGTCAACTTGACCAAGGTGCCATTTTGGGACAAATCAATTTTGATAATGTTTATTTTGACACTACCTTTTTTACTAACTATACCTTGTTATTTTTACTAGCAAAGTGATTGACAAAATGACTGGTAGATAATGGACCATTTGATTAAGTCAATTTTATACCTAAATTAAAATTATTTAAAAATTTATTATTTAAAAAATTAATAGGTAGGTAGGTAGGTAAGTAAGTAGTAAGTAGGTTTAGGTAGGTCAAAAAAATACATTAAATAGGTAGGTGTTAGCCTATTTTAACTTAACTTAACCTAGCCTAACCAAATTAACCTAACTAACTTAACTTCACCGAACTACCTTAATCTAACCTACCTACCCTAGTCTTCTAAACATGCACATAGGTTGTAAATATAAGGAATTAAACCCCAAACCTTCACAATGATTAACCAAGTCTTTATCAATGGACTACACCATCAAAGGTATTAAACTTTTATCAAGTTTTTTATTTCATATGTTTGTTTCACATCAGTGAACATAATGGCAAAACCTAGGTGACAACTAGTGGCTAAACCTAATGTTTAAACTTAATGATTTAAAATAATGACTAAATTTAATGGTTAAACTTCATGATTTAACGTAATGGTTAAATCTAGTAGATAAATTTAGTGACTTAAAATAATGGCTAAACCTTGTGGCTAAACTTAATGATTTAAAATAATAACTAAACATAATGGTTAAACCTAGTGGCTAAACTTAATGATTTAAAATGATAGTTAAACCTAATGATTTAAAATTAATGGCTAAACCCAATGATTTAAGTAATGGCTGAACATAATGGCTAAACTTAATAATTTGAAGTAATGGCCAAACCTAATGGCTAAATTTAATGATTTAATGGTTAAATTTGATGATTTAATGGCTAAATTTAATGACTTATAGTAATGGTTAAACCTAATGACTTAAAGTTAATGGTTAAAGTTAATTTTTAAAATAATGGCTAAACCCAATGATTTAAAATAATGGCTAAACATGATGGTTAAACCTAATGACTTAAAATAATAACTAAACATAATGGTTAAACCTAGTGACTTAGAGTAATGGCTAAACCTAACATCTAAATTTAATGACTTAAAATATTGGTTAAACTTAATGGTTAAACTTTATGACTTAAATAATGGCCAAACATAATGGCCAAACTTAATGACTTAAAATAGTAATTAAACCTAACATCTAAATTTAATGACTTTAAATAATGGTTAAACTTAATGAATTAAAATAATGATTAAACATAATGGCTAAACCTAGTGACTTAAAATTAATGGTTAAACATAATGGTTAAATTTAGTGATTTAAAGTAATGGTTAAACTTAATGATTTAAATTAATGGCTACACCTAATGGCTAAACTTAGCTATTTAAAATAATGGTTAAACTTAATGATTTAAAATAATGGTTAAACATAGTGATTAAACTTAACGACTTAAAATAATGGCTAAACTTAATGACTTAAAATAATGAGTAAACTTAAAGGCTAAATTTAATGACTAAAATTGGTGAATTAAAATAATGGTTAAACCTAGTTGTTAAACTTAATAATTTATAATAATGGTTAAATATAATGGCTTAACTTTGGTTAAATCTTATGATTAAATCTAGTGGTTAAATATAGTGGCTAAACTTAATTAATAAAACTAATAATTAAATTTCATGGCTAAACCTAAATTATACGTAGTGGCTAAATTTAAGCTATATTTCATGGCCAAGTTTAATGGTCCAATTTAAGCTAAACCTAGTGCCAAATATAATGGTTAAGCACAATGGTTAAATGTAATGGTTTTAATTAAATTAAACATAATGGTTAAAATTTGGTAAAATTTTGGGTAAATTTAATGGTTAAATCTAGTGCTAAACATAGTGGTTAAACTTAATGGTTACATGTAATGACTAAAATTGGGTAAATAAGTGGTTGGATAAATAGATAGATCATATGTAAGTATGTAGGTAGTATGTAGGTAGGTAAGTGAGAAGGTATAAGTAGATAGGTAGGTAGGTAAATAACTAGCTAAATAAATAGGTGGATGAGTAAGTAGGAAGTAGATATATAAGGTTGTAGACCATGTTGTATTTGACTAAAAATCATTGGCTATTTTGAAAAAATGTTCAACCTGATTAAAAATCATTGGTCATTTTCACTAAAGATCATTGGCCATGTTGATTAATTATTCAACTTGATTAAAAATCATTGGCCATTTTATCTAAAGTTGTACAATTTGATTATGTGTATCTAATCAATTAAATCAATATAGTCAAGTTGATTAGTCAACAAATACATGTGTTATTCAAACCCCTGGCCTTTAGTCAAATGCACATGTCCATTAATAAAAAATAACAAGTTAATCAATTTGAACCTCTTAAAAAATCATGATTTGTAGTAGTGGCAAAAATGTTAAAAAAAGGGCATAAGCTTCTAGGCCCATAGTATGGAGGGATGACAAGATCTTTAAGGTCAACATCAACAATGGTATGAATGGATGCATGTTCATAATTAGCTTTCTAATTGCTAGAAGGCCAAAAACCTTCCAACAAAATAAAACTTTGTTGTGGGATAAATCTTGATAGTAATTCCAAAATGCTTTCCTAGTATTTCACATTAAGATCCATAACTTTAACATGTGAATCATCCTTCAACATCCCAAGCTTCCAGAACTCAACATACTTCAAAATTTCGCTATCAATGAACCTTTCCTTTTACTTGCTTTCAATTCATCAACTCCCCATATCATGTGAAAGGGAATAAGATTCGAAACCCCAACTAATAGTTTCAATTGTCCTACAACATCATCTTTCCGCAATTATATGGTTGGGCCATCTTTAAGGCTCCATAAAACATTAGTGAGAGATACTTTGTATTGCATATTGGCCAACCTAGTTTGTGAACAAAAAATCGAAATGAATGCATGTCTATATGACCAACAAGGACATTTGGGCTATCATTCAAATATCCATTAACCCAATATTTGAAATTAAGGATTTCCTAAATGAGTTGTGGAATTGTATGATCTTGGGAAAGCATGAATGTTTTCATCAAATCCGCATGACATAATTATTTTGCTCTCTCAACTTCTTGGACAAATGTCCAAAACTTTTTTCAATATCTTCATGTGTGTGCCCAATTACAAGAAATCCCAATTGAACTTCTTCAAAAACTTCTTTGGCAATTAGCAAAGGAAAAAAGGCCAATAGGTGACAATTCTTGTAATCTTTCACACAATTGTCCATTTAAAGAAATAGCTTCCTTGGCAATGTTTACACACTTACAATTTTGTATATAGGTTTCAATGCATTTAAACAATGGGATATTCCTTACAAAATTTGTTAGAAAAACGCATTTTGCAGTTCAAATTCAAACAAAACATGTGACTCCCTAACTAATTCTTTTTCAAGGCTATGAAATAAATGTAAAAGCAACCTAATCATGAAATTTGGATCATTGGGCCAAAGTTCATTAAAATATTGAATGAAGGCATCGTCCCCATGGCCATGAATAATCATTTCAATCAATGTTATTAGCAACTTTCCTAGCTTGGACACCATTTTGTTCATTTGAAGCTAAGGAAGAGTTGTTTAGAATGGTCCATCTTATCATGAATTACACATAAGATTTATTCTTTAATTGCATAGATTCAACTCTCCAAATGTGATATAGTTGCCAATAAAATTCCTGATGAATGTTATGTTTCTTTAATGTAATTTCATGTTCCTTCACACTTCGCTTGTTTTTTCTAGCTTTGGATACCAAATCTTTCAAGGATACACAAATAATACCCTTGGAAAAAAGAAATCCTCTTTTCTTAACATCCATGTTCAATTTTTTTTCCTCAACTAGTTCATAACAAATTACGAAATATTTCCAATTTGTAATTCCTTGTTAATTTGCAAGCATATAGAAGAAATCAACAATCAAAATGATAAATAAAAACATTCAATATATATTCCAACTTCAATTAAAGTCTTATTCTCTACACTTGGTGGCCACCAAGTTGATAAATGGTCACGACATTGTAGGATATCAAAGAGTTCATAGATAATCAACTTTTAAACAAAGATTAAATGAAACAATAAAGACACTTGTACTTGATTTGGTGGCCACTAGTTGAAGTTGTGATTGAGCAGTATAACATGTCTTCATACAACACAATGAAAATGAAGCTTTCCAAGCTTACTTGGTCACTATGCTTTCACATTGTCCTCCAAGTGTCTAGAAGAAAAAGACAGACATCTTGTCTCCCATCTCGATGCCCTTCATTTGATGTAACAATACATCAACACATTATTCAATCAAAGACTAAATGTTTGATTCAATTTATCTTGCTATGGCTTACTACTTTTGACTCCCCTTATTTTGATGTGGTAGAATCTTACACTTTCTTTTGCTTTCCTACTTGTAACTCATGTAAGTTGACCTAGAAATCCCCATGATTTTGTACTAAGCAATTTTGCAAACATCCCTCTCTTAAAGCATCACAAATTTTGCACTACTATAATTTCCTATTTGATGCAACCTTCTTGGAATATCGGGTAAAAACATGTTACAATGGACTTTTTTGGATCTCCCAGTGATAGTTTTTTTGGGGTGAATTAAATATTGTTGCATTATATACAAATTTATTTGAAAAACTTGGCAAAAGTGAAATGAAAAATTAAAATCTACATTCTAATCTTTCAAACCCAATTTTTTTTTACCAAAAGGATAAATGTTCAATCCAAAGTGAACTTTATAAAGGATGGTACATCCAATGTCAAATTACTCCAAAAAAATTGTCATTATGGACTTTTTTCTTTTAGTGGAGTTGGAAATTAAGCTTACAATTTTTTAATACCACACATTGAAGTACCATAATACTTAAAATGAAAAAATCAAACAAGAAAAAGTCTTTAAAAAATTAGAAGATTTAAAATGAAAATTTCAAATTTGTAAAGTCCATTTCAATATATAATTGACTTTTTCAAGGCCCATAGTTTTAAAGGTTTTAAAAAAAAAGTTAAATTATGGTGGTATGAACTTGGAAATGGAAAAAAATGTGAACTTCAACACCATTTAAATGCTTTTTTTTTAAATCACTAGATTTGGACTCTAAAAATGGACTTTGAGTTGTTGCAAATGGTCCAATGTAACATGTTTTTACCCTATCCAATGTGTGGGCAGTTCTTTCCTCAAATGATTTATCCTTGAATTCGTGTCTAAGCAGTCTCATCATTTACTAAGGGAAATGTTGACAATAGTTTAAAGAACAACATATCACCACTTTGACACCATGACAAGATTCCTCATTCAGCACCTTTTTTATTTTAAAGACAAAATTTACAAACACAATTTCTTACCATTTTTTTTACTAAAGCTATTTTTTTTCACATTAATCATTCTTTTTACATCAATGTTAGGTATGTAACTTTCATCATATGACAACAAAAGTTTTTTCAACAATAATCCCTCCATAGTTTTTTGAGTTAATGACCATTTCCAAATAGTCATTATTACTAAGATGTCTTTAAAATAATCATTATGAGAAAAAGGGGTGTTTTGTAATTAGCCTTGTAACTCACTATATTTATATGTTGTGAATGTTAAGGGATAAGTTACATGAGTTGCAACTCACCATATATATGGTGCAACTCATTGCAAATCAATTACAACTTAATGAAAACAACTTGTTTTCAACTACTATGCAACTCCATTATAACTACACCCATGATGTCATGCTGACGTCATTAATTGTCATCCATTTATTAAAATCTAACATGTGGCATTTTGAAAAAGATTGGATAGAAATTTCTTTTTCGAAATATTGATCTACATCATCCATTTTCATTATTAATGATGGTTTGAGATTATGACATGTGGCACAATAAAAAATGCCACATGGCATATTAATTATATTTTGGAAAAAAATTAAAAATTAAAAAAATTATTGTAATAGCTAGGTAAGTCATACATAACCATAGGTAAATAGGTTAGTAAGTCTTAAGACCTACAAACCTAAATGTTCACCTAGGACCTACCTACCTACCTATCTACATAGGTAGGTAAGTAGGTAGGAAAGCACAAGACTAAATGCACTAAAAAATAACCATGAATTTTCTTTTTAAATTTTATGTTTTACTTTTCGGTTAAACTTTTTAAAGATTTTTTAAGTTCATCCCAAAATGACACATGCATTTTAATGTGAAAACATAAAAGAACAAGTCTTTTTTATATAGTTTGTAACATGGGATTCGAAGACAAAACATATGGGAAAAATCTTTTAGTTTTTCATTATTTGCAAATTGAGTTGTAATTATAACATTTAACCGCTCAAAGCAAGCCAAACCCAAGGGGAGGCGTCCATTGTTTTTGGTGTTTCAACAAAACTTGAACCTTTCCTATTAACGCATCTGGTGCATTAAAAATTATCAAAAAAGGAATAAAATTGAAAAAGTTATGGCCTTTCAAAGTAAAAGGGGCCAAGAACTCAAAAAACAAACCACCAAATGCTACAAAGACAAGTTCCCAAACATCAAAAAAAAATATTTGTATGTTGTTTTATTACTATTAGAGTTCAAAGATGATTTGTAAAACTTCAAGTGCCATTTGTATAACATTTTAAATCATTTAAAATGATTAAGAAATAAGAAAGTTATGAGGTTTGAAACACTAATACAAAAGTGAGGTGTAGTTCACTAGTTGAAATCACTATGGGACTTTAAAAGTGAAATAAGTACACTACACTTTAGTGATTTCACCTTGGTTAAAATTATTTCACTATAATATCACTATGTAAACATTATGCTTCATTATTAGTTGACATAATTCATTATTATAATTTATTATGGTAAATAGGTTTATTTTTATGTTGTTTTAAATACCTTATATATGTTATTTTATGATATACCTTATATTATTTTAGATTACTTTAGTTATTTTAGCTTATACCTTACGTTATTATAAGTCATTATAAATTATAATAAATTATTATGCTTTAAATTATTCTATGTTATTTTACTTCAAGGTATCCTAGTTAGCTTATTATAGGTTTTTAAGTTATTTAAAATTAAATTATTCAACTAAGCTTAGTTTATTTTATTTTAAGTTGATATATGTTATTTTACTTTAAGTTATTGAAGGTCACTCTATTTTATGTTATTATAAATTATTTTATCCTAAGTATAATAATTTAAAATAATTTAAAATAAAATATAATGACCTAAAATAAAATAACCTAGAATAATCAATAATAGCTTATGAAAAATAATTTGGAATAACGTACAATAGAATAATTACCAATAACCTATGATAATATAACTTAAAATATCCAACAATAGTTCATAATAAAATAGTCATAAATAATCATAATATATATAGAATAACCATCAATAATCACCAATGGCCTATAATAAAATAATCACTAATAGCCATTAATAGAATAACCACCAATATCCATATATTAAAATTGCCAAATACATTTGAAATAATTTATAATAAAAAAAGTAACTTAAAGTGAAATAACCTTGAATAGCCAAATTAACCAACAATAGCTTCACATAATAAAAAATAATTTAAGATGAAATAGTTTAGAATAACCAAAATTATTTTATAATAGCTGCAAGTAACTTAAATTGAAATAACCTACAATAGCCAAAAATAACATGGAATAACAAAAAATAACCGTAAATAATGTAGGGTGAAATAATTTAGATTAATGAAAAATAACCTTATAATATTTGAAAGTAACCTAACATAGGTAATATTATTATATTAGCAAAAACATTATCCATTTATTAAACATTTTTAAAAAAATGTTCATTGATATGTTATTATACAGTGATATTCAAAAAAAAATTGTTCAAATGATTTTACATTTTCAAAAGGAAATAAGTGTAATTATGTACATTATTGAATTTTTATTAAAAAAATTTAAATAATTTCATTTTGACAAAATTTCAATAAAATATGAATGTTCAAAGTTTATGTTTTTGTATTATTTAAAATGAAGTATTTGATAAATAGAATGCAATGTAACATATTATCACAATAAGTGAGGTGGTTTGATGGTAGGAGTGTTTACTTTCATCTAAAGGTCAAGGGATCAAACTTCACAAATGATGTGTGTGGTCAACAATGGTAAATTGATTGAATATTTTCCTATGTAGTTCTTTAGAATATGTAACTAGGTTGATGATGTGGCCTATGTACATAGGCTAGGTTTTTAGCCTAGCCTAGGTAATGACACGTGTCAATAATTCATAGGTTGAAAATCAAGAAATTATTAATAATATTATATATTAAATAATTTAAATTTAATTGATTTCCATGTTGCCTAGTTAGTTAACCAGCAAGTGAAATGACTTGGTAAATTTGTATTTCATTTAAGAGTAACCTTGTTTCATTAAGTATTAGTGAACCAATTCACTGTCCATAACAATTGGTTTTCGTTCACTAGGGGGTTGACGAGTTTCACCATGGTAAAAATGTCCAAATTCACTCAAAATTTAATGAAACCCAAAGTGAACTAGGACGCCTTTTCGTGCAGTGCAAGTTTATTTTACAAACAAACAATGTTTATTTGATAATTAAGATGTACAAAACTATACATTCACTTTAATGTTGTTGCATTGCTACTGAGATACGTTTGACCACAAGCAATTCAACCCATGAATGAACACTTAAAAACAATATTAAAAGGAAAAAATCAAATAAAAGGAAATTCAACAAATTTAAAATACTTCATATCAATGTGATGTTGGATAATTTGTAAAGAAAACCTTTTTGAAAGTTTTACTTGCAAAAAACCTTCATAGTCCAAAGTTGTGAAAAAAACAATTTATATCGTTCCACAACCAAAAAATATGTTTTGTTGGATTTCATGTATGTCAACAATTAAAGAACATGATCATAGTACACATAAATTGGTTTGAATTCATATGAACACAAGTAATAGGTAACCTTCACATGATAAACTTAATTCAAAAATTTAAGAACCAATTTTTAGGGGCAATGTAACAGACAACACATTAGAGTCATTGGAAGAACCCTAAGCACAAAAAACAAAAAACAAACATGGCCAAATGCTTTTGCAATACATGTAACATGGCTGTTTAAATAACACAACGGTTGAAAGTTGAATGCATTACACATTTTGTTTCACTTTCTAAATGGAATGCGACTTCTTCAATTTTGAAGTTTTGTGTTTGATCTTGTAGGAATTTTAAGTGAACTTGTTAGAATCTTACTAGGGTCGAAGACTTTGGAGTTTCTAACAGTTTCAAACCTTTTCAACTATGATAATTGATGGAGACTATGGCCCAAAGTTATCTTCATGAGTCTGTTAGATTGACTTTTTGACCCTGAAGAGGATTTGAGTAGGTTAAATTTCCTTCTTTTCTAATTTCCCTCAAGGACAAAGTTGATTCCACATCAATTGACTTGATTTTCACCTTATTTGCAACTATGTTTCTTTCAATTTATCATTAAGGTGCAAAAATTTCACTTTTAGTTTCTAAAAGAAAATAATCTTAAGAATTGTGACAGATTTGGTTTCAAGCTCTTTTGTTTTAGCAAGATAGCCTCATCAACATCATGGGGATTTGAATAACCACTAAAGATGTTCATAGAGAAAAAGAAGGTACAAACAAAAACAAGCATTAAACAACAACAAAAAAACCTCAAAATCAGCCTTTAAGCTCCTTCTAAGATTTCACAAAGATGACACCATAGAACTTGTTTTTCCTGAACAACAAGAAAGACGATGACAATTGTAGTTTTTGAAAAAATGGAAATTCTTGTAAATTGCATAAAAAACATAGACATGGTTGCAAACTTGATCGTGCGCAACATGAACATAGTCTAATAATTAATCCAACATATTTAAACATGAAAAAAATGCCATTACACGAATGTGGCTATAACCCCTGGCCATTATGTTCACAAACACAAACACATGGTTTGCACATGTAAACACATGGTGTGTAGTTTGGTGCAAGATCCTATTGTCCCACCCACATACTTGATTTTCAAAAAACACACCTAATTTTTTAATTGTAGATTTGTCACTTTTTACCTCAAATGTACGATTAGATTTCATTTATGTCATGTGAACTTTTAATAGAAAAGGAAAACTCTTTTGCTAAAAAGGGTGACATCGTGACTTTTTTTGGGACTCTTTAATTAATTTGGACCCTTGGATCTCTTTTCATTACCAACCTTTTCAACCAAAAAGACTCAACAACTAAAATGTTTTGATACCCATTACAAACATGGAGTACAAAATCTTTAATGAATTTTAGTTGAACATGATATTTCTTAGAATAACTTGTGCCACCACCAAAAAAATCAATGATTAATGAAGGTGGTACACTCTTTGTTTTTTGGATCAACACTCTACAACTCCTCCATCCTTGGCCTTCACCTCTACCTTGTATTTGTTGAATTCTTTGATGTGTTCATTCTACAAATGTTTTTTCATATATGTGCTACCATGGATAAGGTTATATTATAATGACCCTTTACGCTTGTGGGTGTAACTATTGGAACATGAAGAGGATATTTAAAAGGAAGCGTAGGGTGACACATAATGCACTTCATCGTTTGTGTCGCTTGTACATGGGTGAAAACACACTACACTATCCATAAACATTGTCACAAGGCAGTTTTCGCAAGATTTTGAAATTTGTAATTGGTCATAGTCGATTAGGATGAAGGACTCAACACTAAAATGTTATATATACTATAATCACATTGCATGAATTTCATGCATAGTTTTTGAATAGCCATAACATAATGGACTTTCAAAAGAGTACGCAAAAACTTGTAATAGTCCATAATTAATCAATATGGGCTCCATGCACCTTCATATAATGTTATTTAATGAAAAAAAGATTCTGTGGTGATATGATATGGTAACATTGATACCAAGGAGGACTTTCTTGAAGAATTTTGATAATCAATTTTTTTTTATGTACCTTGAATTATGGTTTTTTCTTATTAAATCCTTTATTTAATGAAAGTAATATTTTAAAATCTCATCTTTCAAATTTAAGTTCTCCATAAGGTAAACTAGGGTTGAAATTTTTTTAATAATAAATTTCAAATGATAATTTATAAAATGACTTGTGTGATTCAAGGTATCCTACCTTCACAATGTTAATTAAGCAATTATGGACTTTCACATGTGCCTAAAAATGTTACACCTTAATGTGCTTTCACCCACATCAATTGCTTCATTAACATGAGCCAAGATGAAAAAATGCCTAAAGGGAATTGTTCATGTGATGTTCCACCCAATACTTTGCATTGTCTGCAAATGATTAGCATAACACTCTATATGTTGCCCACTCTCCTCTAATTTGCCCATTTTCATGGGCTTCCATTGTTCCTTGTTCTTGGGATGTGTGTGATGTGGTTGGGCCGTTTTGCTTTAATGTGTGGGATGCAATGACTTTAGAAGATTCTAGCATGGTGGCATTTATATCCCCCCTTTCTTCAAAAATATTTCTCTCAAAGTCAAAGAAATATGTGATGTCTTCCACGATAGATTGGTAAGCAAACACCTTTGCAACAAAAGGAAAAAAAGTTCAAGTGGGATCATCCTAAGGTTGAAATGGTTATTAAAAAAAAATGGCAATGTTTTGCACATCAAGAATAATACAAAACTAGATGATAGCATTTTGCACCTCAAGAATCTTAAAGGATGAAAAAGGAAATGACAAATAATTTTATATAGGAAAAAAGACAAAAATACCAAATGGGGCCACTTAGTAGCTTGTCCATGATTTTAAGAATAAAATGTACAATCTACAACTTAAGTTACATTTCAAGAACAAAAAATAAACAAAAAAAAAATTCCAAATATGGCCATTCTAAAGACTTGGTGAGACACGAAATACCCCTTAAAAAGCTCTGTTCAGCATTGGTTTTTGCACACCTTTTTTGGCCTCACACAATTTGCAAGAAACCATGCAACCCGGTTTTCAATGTTTTCCACTTCTTCAAAAGAAGTGAAGTACATTTTGTGCATGTTCTTTGTTGCCAATGTTTTAAGTGAATGTCTTGGCATCACAACACAAGGATCGAACCCAAAGCCTCCCTTGCAATTAATTTGGCACTAACCATTGCCATACCATTAGGCACTAAGGAGAGGGGTTTATTTTTTAGATTTATTGCAGACACAAAGCTAAAAAGGGCAAAAATTAAAAACCTTGTAGTAAGACAATGCAATTCTCCACAAGGCTGCACTATTAGGCTTCAAACCAGCACTGGATAAAGTTCTTTAAAAGGTGTTTAACGTCTCACAAAGACTTGTCCATAACTCAAAAGAAGATTTGCAACACGCTCCAACAGAAGAAAAGAGAATGTGGGCTCACATTGAGCACACACAATTTCATTCTTCAAAAGAAAAAGAAAAAAAACAAAATGGGCCCGCATGGAGCCCATTCACTTCTACCTTAACATCTATAGACATATCTTGAGATCATCTTTACATAAAAACAAAATAAAAATAAAAATGGTGCTACAGATTTACAAGTGCATTGCAACTACTCACACAAAATTGAAGCTTACCTTAGAGGAGCCCACTGCATTTTGATGTTGACCTTGCAAATTTGTATTGCTTCTATCACTGCTCTCTCTAAGATTCTTTAAGTTAAAAAGAAAATGCCCTGATTGTCATTACACCTACCCCTCCCAACCTCAATTTCTCACCTAAGTATTGGTCTCAACACAATATGAAACATTTCAAAGCGTTGATTGAAATGTTTCAACCAAGGTATACCCACACAAAAAAATCCCTAGGTTCTAAAATCAATCTAAATATATATTTAGGACATACCAATGTACATATACTATGGGTGTAACCTGTATACCAGTACAACACTGGTAGATACCAGAAAATGCATTGTCTCCAATCGATGGTTTTGCAATACCAAATGACCTCACTGGTATGGTATTGGTTCACCAGAGAGGGAGATTGGACCAATGGTCAATTGATAAACTGGTTTTAACATAACCATATGATACTTCACCTAATAAGAGTTAACCAGTTGCTAAGTGCAGCTGGGCATCCTAAGTTCCAACTGTGAAAACTATTAATATAGCATCTTCTAAATTCTTGGGGAAACAATTGGGCAACCATCTTGCCACCAATAAGTACCCCAGGTTGATATGGGGGTATTGGCCCACGTTGAAAATGGTTATGAATCGTTTTGGGAATAGAAATTTCATGCAGCCAATGGGAAGGCTTAGCATGCACTCAAATTGCCTTGATTTTTTTTTCTTTTAAGTTTTGGGTGGGGGTGGGGGAGGGTTTTTTTCATTTTTCCTTTGTTCCCAATATGTTCCCTTCAAGTTCCCAATGGGTTCCCATCAGGTTCTCAATATGTTCCCTAAGTTCCCAATCTGTTCCCCAAGGATGTTCCCAATACCACCTCATTTTATTGCCAGATGTTTTGCCCAAAGTCCTCCTCTTCTCACCTATATAGGTGGGCCAAGGGGGGAGGCACTTCATCTTTCCATAGGATCTTCTATTTTGGGGGAGCCTCCATAGTTTCAACCTTATTTTTGGGATGGGCCAATCAAATTGGCTCACTGAAAAAAAAGAGTTGGACTTGTGGGGTATCTCCAACTAATTATTACGAATCCGAATAAGTACCATCAATTTAGGTAGGGTGTTCTTAGGAAGGGCAATGAAGAAAAAGATGAGTGTGAGGAATTTTCCCAAAAAAAAGGGTCCTAAGGAGAAAGATAGAGTTGGGGATGTCAATGAGTTGAATTTGGGCTGCTTGATTTTACACATTCAATCACAGTGTGCAAGTGTGCAAACATGTACAATCAACCAAAAGTTTACACAACCATAGAAATGTGAATATTATATTATTTGAGCTTGGCAGTGTTTCGTACTACCAGTGATGATCAACTATTTTAATTTTTTTAATGTTTTCATATATTTCTGTCAATGTCAAATGAGATTTAAATTTATATGCATTTCATGGACAAGAAAAAACACATGTTAATTTATTTTTTATATCCATAGTTGGTCAATAAGAAACAGAGTGAGGTAGAGTTATAAATGGAGATAATTATTAGGAAAGGTGCTAGATAGTTATTAAGAAAGTTAATAAGAAAATGAAATATTTATTAAAATAAAATAAAATAAAATAGTTAGGCTTGAAAATGAGGTAGTTATTTCTGGAATGGTCCATGGACAACCATCCAGAAAATTCCAAAAAATCCTCCATATACCAGTTTCCATTACTTGTCACTGGAATTTCGCCCTCTTAGGTTGTTCTTGGACATGGGCCCTTCCATTTTGTTCCTTGTGTTCCCCCTTCTTTTTGGGTGCTTTGGTTTATTTATGATTGGCAGGGTTTCATCGATTTGAAGGTACCTTAGAGCGGGTCCACTCTGGTTCCTTATTTTGACCTTTATTGTAGTTTATCACATTCAATAAAGTTATTGGCAAAGAAGAAAATGAGGAGAACCTTGGGTTTTGAGTGAAATTTGAGGATGGTCAAAAATGTCAAGGAAAACAAAAGAGAATCAAACTTTCATTTCTTTTCAACTCAAGATTATTTCAGTTTCCTTCTATTTCATGTGTTTTGCATTTGTCTACATGTTTAGCATCTACCTTGGGGCCTATCTATGATCTGGGATACCTAAGGGGATTATATAAGGCCTACCTAAACTGTCTAAAAATTTAGATATGTCATGGAGTACCTTAGGTTTAGATAGAAGGTTACCTAGGTAGGTACCTAAGAAGTTAGGTAAGTTATGGGATATTTG
>Ga0116229_10007888_pt1 | contig 16706 bp, 6 predicted proteins | sample S1TSphgellanicum_3_FD_87313 | JGI IMG/M metagenome (GOLD analysis project Ga0116229, IMG submission 87313) | Host-associated microbial communities from peat moss isolated from Minnesota, USA - S1T2_Fc - Sphagnum magellanicum MG | ecosystem: Host-associated > Plants > Peat moss > Unclassified...
GGGAGAATTAATTTATAAAAATTGAATTGCAAAAAAAGCAGGGGAGGTTGTTTCGAGGGGTGAGTCGGGCCTTCTTTTTTGTTTTGTGGGGGGGGGGGGGGGGGGGGGGTTTCAAGTTGTGTTTGGTGTGGAGAATGGACTATCCATTCTTCACTTTTCACTTGGACAACTTGAATTGTCTATAATTTAATGTTAATAGCTTGTTAGTTACACAATTATTTGGAATTAACATTGGTAACTTATTAGGTGATGAATTTTGATAATTTAATAATGATTTGATGAATCATCATTAATTAATCATTGTTTCAATTAATATACATGACTCAAACATGATAATTTATTAGAAAAGTCTTTGCACTTATTAATATGCATGATATAAAGATGATGACTCAGTACAAAAACATTTGCACAAATTAATTTGCATGGTTCAAATATCATGTGCTAAGCCTTGTGATGTGTAAGACATTAAAAAAAATTCTTCTTTAATTTTTTTTTGTTTAGTATATAAATAGGTGTTTCAGACCTTTGAAACACCTTCACTTCATAAAAATAACTTGTATAGGTAATTGAAAGATTAATTTTCAAAAGTTTCAATAGAATGTGTAAAATCCATAGTAGGAAAATGGTTGTGGCATAATAATTATAAATTTAAAAAAAAAAGTGAATAGATATCATGCAAATAAGAATATAAATCTTCATAACTATGTAATAAGAATACATAGTTTCGATCCTATACCCATTTATTTTCTACAATTTTTTATTTCTTAATTAAGACTTGAATCTATGTTTTTTGTGTTATGAAATTTAGTTTTGTTATCAAAACTTTGGCAAAAATATAAATCATTTGTTTTGTTTCAGGATGTCAAATACAAGGTGATTTGTTCATCCCCAAATTATGAATGAAATTGACAACATGGATTAAAGAGGTTCAACTTGTGACGATGGAAATCATGAAAGGCAAGCTACACCAAATTTTGTACATAACTGAACATGTAAAATAACATCATAAAAACCATAAGCATGAATCATTATGTTTAACCCCATGTTTTTTTTAGATCTCCCCCATAATCCTAGGCACCAACTAAAATTAAATTTGTGAAATTTTGACAAGTTTCACACAGAAAGGCTACATGCACAATGTGTTAATCCATATGAGAGAATGTGAATAAAAAGTTCACAAACAATAATAGGCATTCATTGCACATAAATAAGTTCATATTTGTTGGACCTTGTTGAAACCTTATTCTTGAAACTTTTGAATTTCCAACATAAAAAATATTGTAGGTTTTTTAGAAAGAAAAATAAATAAATATGTCTTAATGTTAAGACTAATGTTTCTGGCAGAACACTAACGTCAACATTAAAAGATGCTTCTAATTCTCTTGGCACATAAATTTCAAAAGATAAGCATTGTCCATCATTGACATTAGAAGTTATTGGGCCAAGTTTACCTATTGAAAGACTCATTGAGAGGCTTGTTAAGGAGCTTGAAATTATAAATGAACTAAAAATGTTAATGTTGTAACTATGTAAACAATGGGAAAAATTTGAACCCCAACTTGACCCTAAACCTATAAGGCAATGCCAAATGGTGATCACACTGAAATAATAGTTGTTTGGTTTAACAAGTTGGATATAACTCTAAACTATGTTAAAACAAATAATTTGCATGTCATGTGGAGTGCAAATGTCATTGATGCTTTTGATGATTATGATATTATAAATGTTGTCTTTTAATTTAAACATTTAAATAAAATAATTGCAAGGTTGGAAATGTTTGGTCCTTTTTTGAAAGTTACATAAAAAGGATAAGGAGAACTTTATTATGAGTGTGGTTCAAACTATTGGGTTGTTGTCAAAGATGTGATCACACTAGCCATCATATTTCACAAGAAGAATTACTCAAAATTTGGCAATTGAAGAACATTTTTTCATGAATCTCCTTTGTGTGAGTTATTATGGATTTTTATTTAATTTCCAAGTGACAAATTTGCTAAAATAAAATTGATGGTGGCACCCCATTTCTTTTGGTGTTTAAAAAAAAAAATTCACATTTTGGGTGTTATGTACATGGGTGTCAATTACAATTTTTGATCCAATTAAGTTAAATAGTGAATATCTTTGCTTCATGGAGTTTGTCAACGACATGAAATGGGATATATTCACATATGTATTTAAAACCCTAAAACACATGTGGGGTTAGAGAATGATAATTTGATAAATAACTACTAACAAATAAGGTTGTCTATTATAAACAATTCATATATAATTTTGGTTCAACAAAATCCCACTAACAAACATAGGAGAAAAAATAAAATAAATTAAAGGTACATTTAAATATGAAGATAATGTGGTTGATAAAACAAATGATAATTAACTATGTTCAAAAAGGGAAAAAAATATCTATAAATAGCTAATGTTACAAATGACATAACACCATTATCATAGATTTAACTTTTAAAGTTAACTAAGGTTTTAATTTATTATAATGATGTTTAAAATTTTGAAAAAATGAAGATCTTAATCTTTAATGCCACCAATTACTTAATAGTTTGGAATCTTATTTAATAATTTATTGACAATGTCACTTATTGATAATGATTGTTTTCCCATGCTTCACCATCACCATTGAGTTTTGCATTTATGCTTCACCCACACCTTAACATCATAACTTGTATCTAAGTTTTGCACTTGTGCTTCATTTGTGCCTCATCACCATCACAATTCGCATGTGAACTTTGCACTTGCACCTTTACATCTATCTCTTTGTGTTATAACATTGTGTTTGTTTCTTTGCATTTACCATTTTTTTAATTATATGCCTTTCACAACATCAATGCACTCATTTCTTTACATTTTCCATCTTCATGTTTACATCTTTCACAACACCATCATCATAGATTTTGTAGCAAAAATGTACAATTCAACAAGAGTTAATTGAACACCAAACAATAGTAGAAAACGTGGTAGAAGCAAAGGAGGTGGAAATACTTCACTACGATGTAACTAGAACAAAGAGGAAATGGATGTAATGGAAAATTCAAAAGACAATTCATTAGACAATGTGAAAAATAAAGGTAGAAGAAACGAAGGTTCTTCTTGCTAGCACATTGACATGAATTGGAATCATGAGAAGGTGATGGCCTTGATTAGTTGTAAACACAAGGACCACATCACTTTGAAAGAAGTTGTTGATCCACAAGCAAACACAATTCTTACAATGTAGTAGTGGAAAAAAATTTAGAGGACCTACAACTAATCACACACTCAAAAACTCTAAGAATTGACAAGATGTGCAAGGACAAATGGAATTTCAATAATGGCGACCCCAAGAAGATATTTGATTACTACAAAGGCATTGGTCATAACACTTCCTACTAGGATTTGGCGATGGAAGAGCGGGACAAACTTCATTTGCCAAAATGATTCAATGAAGATTGTTATAATGTGATTGAGGTTTTCCATGGGGATAAAAATATTAATGCTCCAATCCACTTGAAGGATCTACAAATAGAAAATGATGGAATCTATGTACAACATAAATAAGAGGACGAAGAACATTGTCCTACACAACTTAATCGATCTTTGATGTGCCAAGAGGCTCTTCAATTCAACTAGGACAACAATCATGGAGCTATTACAAATAATGCAATCAACCTAAATGATTTCTCACAATCCTTTGGAAGTTTAAGTAATGTTGAACCTTCATAATGTATGTCATGCATTTGTGAACCTTAGTGATTATGATTCTATGACACTTGATTGAGATCCAAGACACATCCAACACCTAAAGGAACAAAACCTATAACTTTTGGAATCATTAGAGTCAAAAGAAAAATATCATCAATGTTCCTATAGGTCATTGAAGCCACTGATAAAAACAACATGATTATTGTGGATGCCATGAACCACATCAACAGAAATCAACTTAAAATTGACAAGAACATGACCAAGCCTCATGAGAAGACATTCAAGCATCTCAAGTATGTGAAGGAGAAAAATAAGAAGGTTCATAAGATGAATAAGAATATGGTAAGTGTTTTATCAAACCTTAACTCTACAATGTGTCATGCTTTCATAAAAGTACAATTGCAAATGCCTCCACCAATCATCATGTTTAAATCCTTGTTTGATGATTTGGCATTGTTAAATAGTTAAGACACAAATGAAGATTAATTGTAGTTAGCAATTGATATGAAGAAAAATAGTTCCAAGTTGAATTAGTTTACCATTTGATGGAATTTCAATTCAACATTTCAATTTCATTGAACTATACAACAACATTGAACTAAATAATAGCAATCAAGCCTACCTTCCATTGAACATTCCTCATTTTAATTATAAACTTGATGTTGCATTAAACTTGAAGAAGAACAGTTTAATCAATTTCAAGCAATCTACCAATTGAGCATTGAACTTGATAGAGCTTGGAATCAACATTTCTATTTCATTGACCTATACAATAACATGATAAACTTTATAATCATAATTTTCAACATTGACATAAATAATAAAGAGCTAAAAAAACTTTGAAATAAATAGTAGTAGTAAAGATTAATATGTTTCCTTGAACATTCTTCAATATTTGATGTAGCATTAAACTTGGAATAAAAATAGTTCTAATCAATTGGAATCAATTTGCCATAACAAATCTAAACACATAAGTATCTTTAACACTTGCCATCTTCAAAACATATCATTACACATGTTTAGCAAAATACACAATTATCCAAAAATCTTCTTCTAGTATTGCCAAGTTCAAATATTTTTCAAGCTTCAAATTTGTAATTTGTAATGAAGAAGGGAATGATCTATGGTGATGATTTGTACAATAATTGTGGAGTTGTCATGATGACAACATTGGACATTAAACATTGCAACATTATCCAAATATATTCTTTAAAGTTATTTCAATAATGTACACAAATATATGTTTTCCTCTTTAAAATATAAAATGATTTGAAAAAATGAATTCAATCACATGATTTCTAATGAAAGTATTATATATATATATATATCTTAAAATTTCATTTGATTCTAAAAATTATATTACACAATTTTTTTTGATATATCATAATTTTACCAATAGAATTTAATTTAAATATGATATTTATAAATGAATCATAAATAAATTTTAATCAAAATATAATAAAAGATCTTATATCAACCATATTATTTTTTATGTAAAGATTAGTTTAGATAATCAATTTTAATATGTAAATATGAATTAATGCCATATAATTAATTGATTTTATGGAACAATAAATTTTAGTTTTTCTTAGACATGCAATATTTTATAATAAATTTCAATAAAAATTTTATGTAAAAAAAATTATGTTTTTTCACATTTCAAACTTCTATTTGATTTAAGAAATGTTATCATGTAGTTTTTCTTATAATAGATCATAATTGTATCAACATAATTTATTCATTATATAATGTTTGTAAATGGATCATAAATTATTTGTAATACCTAGCTTATTGAATAAATAAATTACATATCTATTTAATTAAGTAATTAATTCAAAAAATCAAATATCAACATGATAAAATACCTACTACTTAACCCACATACATATGACCTATTACCCAGCCTTGTTTTTAGGATTAATTGCCATTGGTCCTTTAAATTTTTCACAAACCCACCAAACCTTACCACACATTTAATGGTTAGTTCATTCAAAATAATTAAAGAAAACAATTAGACCACTAAATTCGACAATTTCATTAACCAACTCTTTATTTTTTGACATATAATTACCTATGCATTTGCAACTAAGATTTGTCATTGCAAATCTAGTTGAAAAGATGCCATATGGTGTCCAATGGCCTATGGATCACCTTCCAAGTCACAAAAACAATTACATTTTCATCTATTTTGGAATGCCATTAAAAATGGATAATGTAAGTGTATTTTTCATCTTCATTTTCATCCAAATCGACATTAGGCACAAATATAAGTTGCATGTGCAACTACAAACCACTTTGTAATCATTTATGCGACTACAAGTCAATTTTACCAAGTGCCATTAAGGATAATCGCATCCATAGTCACAAAAATGGTTGATTTGACACAAGTCGCAAATGCATGGGGTTGGAATGGATAGGATCCCTTGCAGTGGAAATAGAAATATAATGGGAAAAGCTTCATAAGGAATATTTTGAATAATAAAAAAAACATGAAGGAACATAACAAAGAATTTTTCTAACCACAATTCAAAAGACAGGTAAGAACAATAGTGTTAAAGGTGGAAAAGAACATCTAGTATATACACATCTTCACAGGAAAATCTTTGGTTATCTTTGGATTTAGAACTAGAATGGGAGATAAAATGAAAAACACCCAAATGTTCAAACGTTGGGCACAATATATATATTTTTCACCCTCATCCTAATGTAATAGATAATTGGGAGAAATTGAAGTGCATTGAAAAAACTTTGCAACCTACAAACTTTCCAATGTTTATTACTATAAAAAAAAGTACATTGACAAGGAGTCAAAGTATTTTTTTTTTAAAATTTGGAAATATTTGCATGCTAAATAAAATGGATTCCTAGAAGAATAAGGATAGAACGGTTGATACGTCATTTAAGTCTCGATTATTTTTTTGTTGGCATCATTAAACAACTATTGTGTCTACCAATTATGAGTACAATTCTTGTATTATGGAACATGAATTCAATTATTACAAGGAATAGCCCTTGGAGTTAGCCATTATGAAGCATAAGCTTGAAGGTGGGATGTCTTTAAGAACTAAGTGTATGAATTGATTTGAAACCAAGGATACAACTATGGAGATTCAACTTGCATTGTTGGATCAAATCCATTTTCTAGCATGCATGTACATTACAATGTGAAGGAGGATCACGATTGGATGGTTAAAGTGAAACTTAATGAATTTCACAAGCTTCGTACAATCAAAGAGATCATTTGTAGTTTCTAGGTTTTTGTTGAAGGAAATGTTTTGCAATGCAAGGAGATCACGGGACTATCATGCCATCAGATAAATTGTCAAGCTGTTAGTAGAAGGTATCGTTATACTAATAAAATAATCATATAGTGAAGAATGGGGGGAATATTTTGGAGGAACACTACAAGGAATTTTGTCCATACCAACCCACACATTTGCAACTTATGTCCAAATCAACCATTTTTTCAACTATTGATGCGACTATCCTTCATGCCACCATGGTAAAAACGACTTGCAGTCGTAAAAAACAACTAAAAATGGTTTGTAGTTACATATGTAACTCTGACTTGTGACTAATGTTAGTTTGGATGAAAGTGATGATGAAAAGTGAACATATATCATTTATTTTTAGTGGCATTTCAAATTAGATGAAAATGTAGTTGTTTTTGTGACTTGGGATGTGGTTCATAGGTCATTAAACACCACATGGCATTTTATTCAACTTCAATTGTGACTATAAATCCTATAAGTTACAAATGTACATGAAATTAAATGTAACAAAAATGACTTAGCCAATGAAATTGTTAGATTTTGTCATCTTGTTTTTTTCCTTAGTTTTTTTGAATGAACTAACCATTAAATGTGAAATAGGGTTTGGGAGTTTTGTGAAACTTTAGAGGACCCATGGTAATGGTAAATATGGATGATTATTTGGAATTTCCAACACTAAATTTTATTGTGTTGATATATCATAGTGTTTTTTAATTAGTTAATTAATTAGCTAGACTAGGTAATAAGTAGTATCTATTGGGTACTAATATATAAGTAGGCTAATTATTAGTAGGTGTTTTATTGTGTTGAATGAAATAATGTCATGTTTAATTAATTAATTAAGTAGGGTATGCAATTAGTTTATTTATAAATTAAGCTAGATAATAGGTAGTAATAAAGTAGGATATATTGTAAGAAGTATCTACATGGAATAAATAATAAATAGTAGGGGTAATCAATATGTGATAACATTTTTGTATAAATTAATTACTTAATTAGCTAGACTATGTAATTAATCTAGCTATTAGGCTTGGTAGTAAGGTTAATTTATGATCCATTTATAACCCTTATATGTGACTAAGTTATATATCATAAATCTAAATTAAATTTTGGTAGTACAATTATAATATATCATAAGAAAAAATATATATAACTCTTAAAACCAAATAGAGGTTTAAGATGTGAAAAATATATAATATACTTTTACATTTTCTTAAAATCATAATTTTATTTTAAATATTAATATGTTATAAATGTAAAAGTAAAAAAATATACAATTCCATAAAATCAATTAATTAGATGGCATTAATTAATATTTAAAAATTAAAATTAAAATTTCAAATTAATCTTTTAAATAAAAATAATATAATTATTATCAGATATTCTTTTATATTTATATTATGATTTATTTATATCCATTTATAAATATTATATGTGAATAAATTATATATCACACATCTAAATTAAATTCTAGTATTAATATTATGATATGCAAAAAAAAAATTGTATAATTTAGTTTTTAGATTCAAATGAAAGTTTAAGATAGAAAATATATAATTTTATTTGTTATTATATTATCCACAAAAAAAAGTTTCCATTTATAAATCATGTGCTTGAATTAAATTTTTCCAAGGAATGGTCATTGAAATGGTATTCAATAACAAAATTCAAGTATTTATCTTTTCAAAATAGTTTACATTTTTGAAAAAAAAAATACATAGTTGTGTAGATTATTGAAAAACCTTTAAGATAAATTATAAATCTTGCCATTTTGACAAATTATCAATAAGATATCAAATATCGAGAATGATGTTTTGTGTAATGTTTTGAATCAAGTAGGATAAATTGAATGCACATTGCCATATGGTCACAAAAAGTGAGGTGATATAGTGGTGAAGGAGTTGATATCCATCCTTGTGATCAATCCTCACAAATGACATGGGTTGTGATCAATGGTGGTAAGTTGAAATTAATGAAATTATCAACAATATAATGTATATATATACACACATTTGATATGTATATATATACAAAAATAATAATTTTATTTTTAACATTATATATATTATATATATAATGTGAGTATATTATTTATTTATAAAAGCACTTGCAAAACAATAGTGCCATGTAAAATAATTTGGATCAATGAAATGTTCATGTAAGTCGCATCTTCATGCGATTGCCATTGTGACTTGGTGCCACGTATTGTTCCACATATTATCTTTTGTGATTGAAATTTTATGCGACTTATTTTAGGCAACTAAAGCAAATTGTAGTCACATTTGGCATTTACGACTGAAAATTAATCAAAAAAACCAGTTGTTAACATTCAAATTCTTTATAGAGGAAAGGAAGAGCACTATAAGTAGGATTCAATGTACATCCTTGCAAAGGTCTGAACTTTTGGAATGTCGATACGATTGATCGCATTGGCAAAGGTTGTAACATTTTGTTACATTTTTAGAATTTGCTGTTTATAGTTATTCCTACTAAAAAGGGTGTTGTCAATTGGGTTGAGTGGTTCAAAGTTTGGTTGCATAAGTAAATGATTATAGTTTAAAGGAAGGTAGGGAACAATTCATTTGGTCCAGTTCTTACCATGGTGCTTGAACACTATATTACACTCAAATAGACAAAAGAAGACAAAAAGCTATCAATTGCACCTTTAGTGCCTGAAGAACACAAGGAAAAAAACATTTTACATACCATTGATGCCATCAACAATAGGCATCAACTTACTAACACCATTGTCACAAAAAAAAATTCCACATATTGTAAAGGAATTCATTTAAGAGGAAACACTTCAAGTGACAACATCAATCCAAGAGGGGGATACCACTCAAACCAATGTTAAGGTTGTCATGTATGATCAAATGTTTCAAAATCAAGGTGAGGAGCTCTTTGTTGTGTTGAATGAAGCCCAACTATCGATGGTGCAACTATATTACCAAAAGGAGCGTGATATGGTGATAGAGTTCAATGTCGCACATGCACACTTTCGAAGGCGAGAAGAATATGAGGAAACATAGATGGAAGAAAAGGAAGAAAATTAGGATGACATGCAAGAAATCTTTAGTCCACATTTTACAAAACATCCTAGAAGGAAGGAGCAAGTAAAAAGTGGCAAGTGTGGAAAGAAAAACCACAAGGAGGTAGGGAACATGGAAGAATATAAGAGTCTATAGTAGGAACTTGATGATTTTCCACAATGTGAGCATTCTCCCATGATGGATCATGACCATAGTCTCATGTTTTTTTTCGTATATGCAGTGAACCAAACAAACATTGTTTTCCTTACATTGGGTGCAGAGGTTGGATTGGACTCAAGCCATGTAGTCAAATGATGCACATCTTGAAGGAATTGAAGTACATTCTATGAATCACCCCCCATTTAGAAACATACTATTTTATATAATGCTTGCAAACGTGCATCTTTGTAGGATATGCCCCACCAATGTTCAACACCCATGGTTGATGATTTTGAATGTATGTGGAAGATACAAGATAAATGTTTTTGTGAATATCTCACTTACAACATCCTTTGTGGGTACATTATCTTTAATGATGAACATGGCTATGGATTGCTATAACATCCTATAGGTTGTTTTGGAGTGTACGTGCTACAATATTATTGTCAATTAGAGATGGTGTACAAATAATATCTCAAGCATATGACAACAATTAATCATAAGCCAACCTTCATCATGGTCAAAAGAGATCCCATGCTAGATATGATCGAGAATAAAGTTAAAAATGACATTATCAAAACATGGTAATGGATGTAGAAGTTGCGAGATTTATAAAGGGCGTGTGTGTTCAAAGGTTTATTATATGAAGCAATGAATGTGATTGGTTGGTGTTATGCAATTAAAGGACCAAACTTGCATGTGGTGAAAGCTCATTTCAATAAAAATCCAGTGGTATTCATGTAGTTATTTATCGAGCAAACCAACTAATTAGGTAGCTTTAAAAAAAACCTAACAATTTATTCACACACCAACTTTAATAGTGCCTCCCAAATCCACTAATGTCAAGCAAAGACAAGATGTATTGATGACTCCTTTCGAGGAAATTACCAAACGAGAGTTTCAAATTAGAGGTGGAATCTAATGATGAGATTAATGATTTCTTGACTCCAACCAACATCTCTTGATCTTGGTGAGTATTTTAATGAAATGGATAATGTGAAAGTTTAGAAAGATGAAGACCTTGTGAATATACTACAATCCTAAGAGATGAGATAATGTTAGGAAGAATTATATTTGTGGAAAAAAACGTATAAAGGCTAGCAACTTACCAAAATATAATTTACTACAATCTTATAACAATCTTTAAAAGATAACCTACTAAAGTGGTTGTGACCCTATTTAACATAATAAAATGAATTATTGAATTGTGTTAATGTTATAATTGAAGCCAAGAAGTCACCTTGTTGAATCTTTGAAGGAGGTGTTCATAGAAGTTTATTGAATTTTGTGTAACTACTTAGGGCCTGCCGAAATGGCTAGGACTATTGATATGTTGTAAGGCTCTAATTGTTTAAAAATAGTGAATATAAGTAAGTGTCAAGGGTTAAAATTGCAACCCTTGATCATTACCATCCTCCAAGGGGTAAGACCAAGGGACAAGGTTGATACCTTATTTCTCCATGTAAAAAATTACCCTCCTTATCTTATTTTACTACAACTATTTGAATAAGAAATAAGAGGTCTTATTAGGAATAAAGAAGATAAGGGTCTATTGTCCATGACCAAACCTACCCTCCTATAAGTAATCTCAACTATGGAGTAAGGAATGGAACATAAGGAAGGGAACAATATGAGAAAGGGGGAGGGAACTTGGGAATAATGACTCTCCCTAATTTTTTAATACTTTCAATGCCACCAAGATATTGTGTAATGGGTTGGTAGACCTTTCTACCATTATTGTCCCTCCTTCCCCTTGCTTATTAATTCTTCAATAGCTCTACTTACCACCTACAACCTTCAATAAGTCCTTCCTCTACTTTGTACCTTCTACAACCAATTGTCTTCCCTTTGAGCTCCTACATTTTGCTTTTAGTAGTACTTTCTAGCTTGTAACGAATAACTTGTTGGTTTGTGCCTTTTTTGATTCCCACCACTGAGGACTTGCTACGACCCTCCTATGGCAGCTAGTACTTTGGTGCTATAATGGTTACCCATGGTCAGCCCCATTACTTTTTATATCCTAGAAAAAATGTAATGATACCAACTTTAGGAAGTATCTTACTTACATAACCTACCTTACTTTACCTTTCACACTTAATACAATAATAATGCAACACAAAAGACTTGAGTCCTTCAACCATCTTCCATTAAAGTCACATACCAAATACTTACACCTTTTTTCATTCCTCCCATCACTCTCCAAGGAGAGTTTTCCATATCCCACACATATCTTTAATTAATCCTTTCATCCTCTTCCACTTCCTCTATCCCCTTCCCCACATACCACACACAAAGGCCCACATTGACCTTTAAAAAATAGGGCCCTTATTCTAATTCCTTCTTAAAAATCTCCTATATGGTTGGGTGAATTACCCCCAACCATTCGCTGACCCAAGCTACCTAATTCCATTAGCTTCAACCCTTGAGTAAGGGACGGTAAGTCGATCACTAATAACTAGTAGTCACAAAGAAGCCTAAGAAACTAAATAGTTTAAAAATTTATACTTGTTAATAGTAAGAGGAAAAATAAATAAATGAAGACAATAGATGATATTATCTTTTTTTCACACATACTTTTTTGTAATCAATGACATGCTTTCGTTATAAGAGGTTGTTTTATAATTAATGCCTCATACTACTTGGGATTACTTTTTGCTGGGTATGCATGTTTAATCTCCTACCTTGTAAAATCTGATTGTATATGTGGCTCCATGTAATTTGCTTGAGTTACTTGAATACATGGTATTATTTGTAGCATGGTAGACAAGAATTTAGTATTGGTGTAGATTTTAGAACTTGATTACAAGAAATCCATTGTTAATATACTTAAACAAAATTAAGGCAAAACTAGATTATTTAGAAAAAATAAAGTTATTTAGATAAAACTAAGTTAAATCAGGTTAAATTAAATTAAATTAATTTCAATGAAATGATTTTATTTAGGCTAAACCTAAGCAAATTAAGTTAAAGTTGGTCTAAATTGCTAAATTGAACTAAATTAAAATTTACGAGTATATTTAGACAAAACGAGGCTACTTGGGTTAAATAAGGCTACTTAAATTAAACTAAGTTAAGTTAGTTTAAGCAAGGTTAAACAAAGTGAAGCTAGTTTAATTAGGTTAAATTAAGGTTAATTTAATTTAATTTAGGCTAAGTGTAAGTTAAATCTATAGCTTATCTTAAAGCTCAAACCTATCTTAAATTTTAAAGCTAAATGTTTAAGATTAAAACTAAGCTAAATTTAACTATTAAATGTAAAAGCTAATGTAAATGCTAATTTTAGAAGTTAAACTAATGTTAAACCTAAAGGTATAAATTAAATTAAACCTAATCATATATACATACACATATATATATATATAGTTGATCAAAATAAGGTCAACTATGTTCAACATGATGACTAATTGTGTAATCATAATTACAATGATATGATTACACGACTAGTAATCATGTTGAACATAGTTATCCTTGTTTGACCAACTATACATTTGTAATACAACATTAGTAGGATTACATGATTAGAAATGTAAAAAGTAAAATATTTAACTTCACCCAAGTTCAAAAATAATTATGTATTAAGTGTGTCGATTCTTAATTAGGGTAGTTGTCTCTTGCGATGAAATTGTTGGTTTTTTCAACTGACGATTCAATGAACAATTAATATTTGCTAGTTTCTTGTTCAAAGACCTGACCTAAAAATAAATAGTTAGGATGGAAATTAGAGAAGTGGCACGAAATAATTAAGATGAAATTTTTGCGCTTCTATAAGACATTGAGCCTGCAATTGTTAAAGGAAAAATGGATGAAATTGTAACATTATACACCAAGGAGAATTAAAAGAATGCAACTTATGAAAAAAAGGCATTGAAAAATAGCTATCAACAAGGGTGGTTGGTAGGACAAATTCAAGAGGAAGAACCCTTCGCAAGGTGCCCAGTCCTATCACCACACTCAAAATGTTCTGTTGCGTTGGATCACCATTCCATAACCATGGCCATGTGATAACAAGAAGATTGCAAAAATATAACTGATTCGCCCCACACCCCCAATGAAGAAAGTTGGGCATTCAATTCCAAGGATCTTTGGATATGTAACTTTTGACAATGATGCCTGGCCTTGGGTGAACCAGCACCTACATTGGAACCATGGGAAAAACCTCAAATTATTTTGGGTTGCTTGTAAAGATGTCTCATGTCCCATCCCTAGACTAAATCAGGGTCTTTGAGTTTGAATTTAACATTTCCTCAGCTAAGCTAATTTTTAGCTCTAGGAGGCCTTACTCAAGAAGGTAAAGGTAGCAGTATAGCTTCTGGTTCTGGTTCATAATCAATACACTTGTGTAAAGCACTCGGAGAAAATTTGTAGTCTATGTGGAAGGCACCTCCTATCCATCAATTTCCCTCCTAGAAATTGGGAGGGAAATTATGCCTACTTGTAAGTGTAAGAACTCTCTCACTATTGAGAAGTAGGCACAAGAATTCTGCCATTCATATATCCCCTGATCTACATAGGTTTGGTTCATGATAAATTTTGTCTTGTTCTTTATGATATGTAAAGCCCATCAGTTGGGGACATTCCCAAAATGCGAGGCCGGACTCACCTATTGCCTTGTCCTAGGCCCCTTATTTTGAGAATACCCCCACCTTATGGCTTTATCCTACACAGCATACCTTCAACTCATTGGAGACCTTATCAAAAGCCTAGAAGATGTAAAACTCCTAATTGATTTTGGTGTGATTAAACAATGTTCTGGTAGCTCACAAAACACTTTTGAAATGTGGAATAGGCTAACCAGAGTTAACAAACCATATCCGTCTGGTGGAGTTAAATGAGAGAATGTGTGTATCCAAACTTAATGTACTACGTACCTGTAGGGCCCCTTCCACATAGGTATGCGGTGAGATTGCAAGGCCAAGCTGCCATTCCTCCAAGGGGATAAAGTGCTCTACTAGGGCTTGTTCCAGAGCTGTTCCCAACGTTCACTCACATCAAAAGCATGTTATCTCCACTATCAGTTCACATTACAACTGAAGCACAGAAGCCGGCTGTCTGTTCCCACATAGGAAGAAACATGAAAAGGTGCCTGAATTGGACACCCAAACCCCTTACATGTACAGTTGAGCCCCAATGTGAGGCATATTCAAAATAAGGGCCTATGATGACGAGGTATGGCCCTTATTTTGAAAATGCCCAGCCCCCTCCACCCCCCGAACTTTGTGTGCCTTACCCACCATAAAGCATGAGGTGAACATTATCATAAGCCTAAACATACATAGGTAATGACCAAAGTAGGAGTGGGATGGATCTTTCACTTACTCTCTAGGAGTGGTAGGGACCTTACCACATCTAAGTAGGCCTAAGATCCTTTGTGTTTTTAAATAGTCGGTGTAAGATCCTTCCTCTTCTAAAGGAGGGATATTCAAAAATATAAGGCGCCCTCCAAATCCAGTAGACCATTTGTCTCAGTGCTTTATGCAAGAATATATGGAACCACTAGGTTTGATAATTGATGCTAACTTCAAAAAAGGTCAATAGATTCCTGCAACCTATTATTTATTATTTAGGCACCTTATTTTTTCATCAGATGGGAATCACTTGTATGTTCAACTACTGGGATTGTGTTCCAACACTACTTTGACAATTTGAATGTATGGTGACACCGTGGGATACCCTATAGTGCTCACTGCAGCATGAAACTGTCCAACTTGCCTCAACTTTGACATGCATTTTTCTAGACCCAAGGTACAAAATGCTGAAAATCCCAAAAGCAAAGTGACCATGGAAAGGAGTGGAAAATCTTGCCAATACTGAAAGAACTTGCTACCTATACTGAAATAAGAGCAACCCCCACCAGTGCCTAGTATATGACACCACATTAAATCGGATAAAGAAAAATCAACAAATAGTGCCGATTGGGTGCAGGAAAATAGTTTTTCTCCTACATATTTTCTCATATTTTCCTACTTATTTAGGCTGGTGAAAAAGGGCGGCAAAGATGTGCACCTGCAACCCAAAATATCATCTTGCAAAAATCCTCATATAAAAATAGACCTATTGCCTAGGGGCCAAAATCCCTTAAGCTACTTTACTCTATAATGAATTTAATCACAGTATCCTTGCCTGAGTAGGCAAGACCAACAAACTAATAACCTTCATAGATAGATGAGCTGCCCTCGCAATATAGTACAAAACTTCTAGGAGTACTTTATGCAAGAATATATGTAACAACGAGATGAAGGTTTGATGCCAACTTCTTTTTTAAAATCAGTAGATTCCTCCAACCTATTATTTTAGGTGTCTGACTTTTCATCCAGTGGGAATCAATTTGCATGTTCAACCCACTGGGTTTCTCTTTGAACACTACTATGACAATTTTGTTGGGCTCTTCCCCACAGGTACAAGGACTATAGGATTGACTACAACTTTTGGGAGTTTTATCTTATTAGAATCAGTTTCACATTAGGTGAAGTGGTTTCTTTGGTGAAAGTGTTTAGATTGTTTAGATTGGAATGGGTTGTTTTGGTGTTCAGAGTGTGGACACAGTAGGCAGATGTAC
>Ga0116229_10007890_pt1 | contig 16705 bp, 8 predicted proteins | sample S1TSphgellanicum_3_FD_87313 | JGI IMG/M metagenome (GOLD analysis project Ga0116229, IMG submission 87313) | Host-associated microbial communities from peat moss isolated from Minnesota, USA - S1T2_Fc - Sphagnum magellanicum MG | ecosystem: Host-associated > Plants > Peat moss > Unclassified...
CATGCGCCATATAATCCGGCAATTTGAGGCTCGATCCGCTGCCGACCAGGACGGGATTGAGCGCTACAGACCAGGATTGCAGGGTCCTCGATTTCTGGCGCTCGTCTAATATCCCTCGTTTCAGGACATTTGCCCGCAAAGGACCGACCAGCGCATCGCATACACCGCCGACGAATTCGAAAATCACATCGTCAAACAGCGGCGCCAAGGTCTCTGCGATATATCGTGCCGCTTCGACATTGGGCGGATGGGCCGAGCCTAAGAAGCCGACGCGCGGTGCCGCCGCTATAGACGGCGCGGACTCCGTCGCCGCTATTTTGCAGCCATTGGCGATGACGATGATGTCGGTGCCGGTTGCTTTGAAATAGGCGGCATCAGCGTCGGTGCAGGTGATGATAAGATTTGCCGTCTTGGCCAGACGAAGCTCGATGTCCTGTACAAATTGGACGAGCGGCCCGCGGAGCGGATGATCGACCAGGAGCGCCTCTTTGATCACCGCCTCTATGTTATGGGCATTATAGATAATCGGCGGTTGGACAGCTTCTCGGCTCAGAAAATCGAGAACCGGCGCCATGTAGCAATGCTCGAAGATAATCGCGGCGCAGCGCGGCGTAAGCGCTGCCAGCACTTCATCCAGCAGAGGGTAGCTGCCGACAAACAGCGCTGACACGATGTCATTCACCGACACGGTCTGGCCGCGATTCACCGACTCTTCGAATATCTGGTGGGCGGCCGACTTTGCGATTGTCACCTGCAAGAGATTGGGTTCGATGAGCGTCACATCGAAACGGGCGCCAAATGTGATCAAGACCACGTCGGCTGCAATCGATTGCAGCATCTGCGTGACGCGGACCGCACCGCCGGATCTGACCGTGCCGATCGCATAGTCGTTCAAGGCAATGACGAGCGGTCGCTGCTGGCGACTGCTGGGCCGACGGCGAGAGGCGCGGGCGCCGACATCATCCGCCAAGCGCCGCGCGATGCTGGTCCAGCTGAAATTTTCCTGGGCCAGTGCCAAGCCGCTTTCGGCCAGTTTGGTGAGCTGTCGCGGCGTCTTGAGGAGGTCCCCGATCGCCGCAGCGAAATCACTGCGCTCGCACAATATGGCGTGCTTGCCGGACTCGAGGCCGAGGCCGCGCGCGCCCTGGGCTGTTGCGACCATCGGCAGGAAGCTTGCGAGCGCTTCCACGGCCTTGAGACTGGTTCCCGATCCGTGGATGACGGGATTGAGGAAGATATCGGCCGCCTCAATGAGGCGCGCTTTGCTGGCTGCGTTGAAGGGGCCGGCGAGGATGACATTCGGCGGTAAACCGGCCGTCGCAATTTGGCTGGAGACACTGCCCGCGATCGTGACATCGCAGTCGGGCAAAGCCGCCGCCAACTCGACCAGAAACGAAGCCGCCTCGACATTCGGATGATGGCTTGAGCCGATAAACAGCAAATTGGGGCGAGCGCCGCGCACCGGGTCCTTGCGGCGGCGTCGGGCAGTCTCGATCGGCGCCAGTTCCCGTTCCGCATAGCCGTTCGGGCAGTACCCGATCCGATCCGACGGCACGCCATAGAGCAGGCGGAATTTCTCGCCATCCTCTTCTGAGGTCGCGAATACCGCCGCTGCCCGCGTGGCCAGATTTCGCTCCAGCCGCAGCAATTTCTGAAAGCATCGTCCGACGCCCTCGCCAAAGACGATCGACGACAGCAGGCCGGCTTCGAAATTATGCGCGTTGTAAATCTCCAGCTGGGGTGGCGCATCCCGGAAGATCGGTTCGGAATAGGGAAATTCGTGGATGACGACATTGGCGGTCGCCGCCAGCTCCAGTGCGGCGAGGCGCAAGGCGCAATCGGGCTCGTTGACGGCAAGTGCGAAGGCAAGACCCGAGAGGTCGCCCTCGACGCCGGCCTCTTGGAGGGTGTTGAACCCACGCTGCCACGCGGCATCTTTGGGAAAGCGCAATTCCCGCAGCGACGGGGTATGCCAAATCTCCTCATATCGCGCATCGAAATTGGTCGAGGTGATGAGCTCAATGTCGTAATATCTTGAAAGCGCCCGGTAGAGATTGAGAAACCGCAATTCGCCGCCGCTGACCGCGGGCGAAAATGCCGGAAAGAAATTTACCGATACCAATCGGGGACGAGTCATGGTGTCGCTTCGTCATCGCTCTCAGGGGACGCGCGACTGTAACGATCGTCCGGAGCGGTCGAGAATCCAACCGGCTCTCTTGCCGTCGGCTCGCTGAGCACATCCCCGCGTTCGAGCGCCGCGATCTGACTGAGGTAGAGCGCGGCCTTTTCCCGGAGCATCGGAGGCTTGATTGTCGTAAGCCGCGGTTTCATTGCCCAGCACCATCCCCCAATCGAGCTATAATGGCCATTATAGTCCGGTTGCCTTCTGCACAATGCGCTGTCTGACATGGGCAAAGGGCTCGACCAGCTCTGGCCTCAGGCGCATGACGCGAAATTGCGGACCATCGGCGATAACATCAAACAATCCGAGAACCGACTGATACCGCGATCTGCGATAGTCGTGGAGGAGGATAATTGTTCCTGAATGCGAAAGCAGCGCCGCATTATAGGCACATTCTATTCGGCGTCTTCCATCAATATAGATTAAATCGAACGTTTCCCCGAAAGACAGCGGGTAGCTCGAATAATTCAAGCCGGTGTCTGACTGATTTTTGCAGGGGCCAATTTGGTCTAACGCGATAAATTTCAGAAAGTCAGGATGTTCCATGCCGGAAAATACCGATTTTTGATATTCGGTATTATCATCGATCGACAGTAGAAAATTACTAGACCATTTTTTTGCCTTTTTAATAAGTAATAGAGTGGATAATCCACTACCCCATTCCAAAATTTTAGAGGGCGGCGGGTCAAGATCGCTGAGAATTTTGTCCAATTCTTTTAGATAAGCTGACCCGTAAGTCTTCTCATTGATGAGCTTACCGCGGAATTCGAATGAGACAGCCGTGTTGTTATGGTCGGTCCTAACGCCTGTTTTCTCTCTCGTTACGATGCGTCGACCACATTCAGCTGCCTTATTATCATCAGTAGGTTTTAGTGCCTCGATCCAAAAATTACGGTGTCGGCGAAGCTTGTTATCGTCTCGAACCGTGTCATCGATAATTCGAAAGAAAAAGTCGCAATCTTGCGCCGTGGCCGCCGCCAATTCATTTGCCAGGACATATCTGAACGCCCGACTTCTGGCGACCGCTTTTCGATGAATTACTGCGCGATCGAATTCATCGCGGCGCGCCCTGACTTTAGAGACGCCGAGGGCTACGTCTTCAGGCGAAGGATCAACGATGATTGAATTGGATAAGTCATAATATTGATGTCTTCCGCCAAGCGAAGATGTGCTAATAACCGGCATTCCGCACAGAAGATATTCGGTGGATGCGTAGCACGCACCCTCAATTTCAGAAAGTGCCAGGCCACATAGTCCTTCATTATTAATTTTTGCAACCTCTCCCCATTGGATGTCCCAAAAGATCTGTGTTGCACCGAAATGCCGAATATCGCGATACGCCGGATGTTTCAGGCAGCCGGCTTCATCATATGACACAAAAATCTTGGGATTGATCAGCGTCGTTAGCTCGTGCCGTTTGAATGCCAGGGGCTTTGCATTCATGACCGGTATCTCGCCTAACTCAGCACTTGAGTTATTGAATATTGATTCCGATAGAAAGCATCCATTATTAACGTTAATTACTCGCTGGCCGATAAGAGCCTCACGGAACAATGCGGCTTCTTCATCCGAGTTCATGGCAAATATGATATTGTTTCGTATGTATTTTGCCTGATTGGGAAATTTATCGATCAGTCCGTCGATAAATAATCGGAACTGCACGGCCTTTTGTTTTGGGCAGTGCCAAGACCATGTCAAAACAAAAAACACAGTCTCAATGTTTTCAAACGCAATAAGGTAGTGTTTAATAATTGACGCACACTCGTGGAGCATGATGACCGATAGCGCCGGGGATCGAATCAGATACTTTAACTCTCGCTTTGCCCCGGCTTTATCGATCGTTACCAATTCATGCATAGGGAAGAACCACGGCCTCGATTTCCAATGTCACTGTCAGCGGCCATGCAGCGCTTCCTTGACCGCTGCGAGATCGCCGCATCGGACAATATTATACTCGGTATAATCAGGCGACGGGTTCGGGGGTTTCTCGCACTCATCGACGACCGCGGATCGCGGGGTGCATCCGCCACATGTGTCGAGCGGCGGCACGAAACTGGCCCCGCCTTTTCGGGCGTTGCGCATGCTCTGCTGAATAAGAAAGCGTCGGTTTTCCGCATCGAGTTCCATGAAGCGTCGCAAATCATCCTGTTTGGAGTCCCAATGGTCGACGTCAAAGAACACTTTGGTACCCGCCGGCACTTCGCCAACCGTATCCTCGACCATACGGGGTGACAGCGCATAGGAATAGCCATCGCCAATTCCGGGACGGGAAATCTTGTTTTGATATTTCAGTGCGCTCGCCAAGGTGGTGTGGAAAAACCGCGACGGCGTATAAATACCATCCATGTGAACATGTTTGGCTAATTCAGCATCGCCAATAAAATAGATTTTGTCGCCTTTTTGGCCGGCATAGATTTTTGCGTGCTCGGCAACCACGGCGAACCCCTTGATCGCTGCACCCGGATTCTCGGAATTTTTAATCATCAGGACGGGCGCTTCGAAGCGCAGTATATTGATGCCGCTGTCGATATAGCTCTTGGCAACGCAATCATAAAAGGCCACGGCTTCGGGTTTCGCCATATCCACCCAATCGGTCGTGCTGGTCTGCCGACGTCCGGATGTGATGGTCTCGGCCGAAAATCGTTTTTCGCCGCCCTTCTCGCCGCACTTCAGCGTTTCGTCATAATGCGGGCTCACACCCTCGGACCATCCAGCCACCGTCATCGCCTCCGGTACCTGCTCGCGGATTTTCTCCACATTCGGCTGGACACTATCCAGATGCTGCTGCTTGGGGCCGCCAAAGAAGAAGGCGAAGCCATCAACAATACCGGGCGAAATTTCCCGTAAATGCGCAAATATCTCGGCATTTTCCGCCGCCGGCTTTTTCGCCGCCATATCGACCATCCCGCGGTCGGCGGCCTGCTCGAACGATAAACTGGGCGGGGCCGCTTGTGCGATCGATATCGAGAGGGCCACCAGCGGGAACATCACCGAATTCCGCCTATGCATCAATCAATCCCCTCTGCATTTCTTGTCGTTGAGTTGCGCGGTGCTCAAATGGACTGCTCAGAAATGCTAAGGGCCACGCGGCATTTCGGATAATATCCTACTATGTTCCGTGCATCGGAATAATATGCATTGATCTGATTATACGTTTTACGTGATGTTCTCGCAATGCATTTCAAAGAAGTCAGGGTGACAGGAGATATTATGGGATGTGTCGTTCACATTTTAGCCAACGACACGGTGGCGAAGTGGCTGGTCGTGTTTCTGGAGAGCTTTCGGGCGCACAATCCTGAGTTGGATGTGGTGATCGTGCCCTATTCGGATGCTGTTTCACGTGTTCGAGAGATTGCTGCCGCTTATAATTGTCTGGTGGGGGAATTCGATTTCGCCAGAATTGATGCGTTTGCCAATGAAATGTTCAAGGATAAGACCAAGATTGGTCGATTAAGAAAGCTCGTAGCTTTCGATTCGACGGTCGATACCTCGATTTATATCGATATCGATGTCATCGTAACGAGCCGTTTTCCCTTCAGTGACTTAGGCACATTCGACGGTAATTTGATTTTTGGAACGAGAAGTCGAAATAATGTCTATAATTCAGCCTCTGAGTCCGAAGCGTTAATGGGAAAATCCCAATTTTTCAGCTCCGGATTCATGATTCTGAACCGTCCGAGAGAGTGGGCTGGTTCGGAAAAGATCATTAAGTTCATCGAAGAGAACCGGGAAGAATATCTGAAAATTCGGGCGCCTTACGTGATCGATCAGCCGATACTGAACTACTACATGGATAAATTGTCGAAAAAGCCGGTACTCGTTTCAGATGTCTGGCCCGGTTTATCGCCCCATAACTGGTATAATGATCAGGTTTTACACAGAGACCCCGATGGCATTATTGATAAATATAATCGCCGGGTCTTTTTCATCCATTGGGCGGGCGAAGAAAAAAACGCCAAGGAACCGCTCAGATTTTCGGATCTGCGCGATGAGATCATGTCCCGTATCCGCGAGCGGTTCGGCGCCTCGAGCGAGGCATATCTCGCCTGAATTATCGCGCGGACGGCATCAGTATTTCCAGGAGCGCGATCTCCGTCCGGGGTGCCGATCCAATAATGGCGATCTCAGCGATGTTCGTGCCGATCTTGAGCAGCGGCCGCGGCACCGACCATGCTCTGAAGGGAAGACCGGGATTCTCATCGAAGCCGGAGACGTCGATCTTCGTCGGCGATAGTTTCGAGCCATTGAGCGACACCTCAAATTCGGCATCGCTGGCGTGGTCGGGTGGCTGACGGGCAACCACTCGGAGTGTCCCGGTCTCCGCCCAGCCCCCCGTTGGCGGATAGATATCGAGCTTCAGTAACAGGGACTTGCCCGACTCGAGATGACCCGGCATCTGGGCACCCGGAATTCCGTTGAAATAGACCGTGCTCAGGAACCAGGATTGAACGGGCTGGAATATCGTGTCTGGCCGCTTCAGATCCTTGATCACCGAAAATGGCGGTTCATGCGTGTGATCATATCCCGCCACCTGCCGCACCAGCTTGCGATAATAGACGAAGTTGAACAGTGAGACGCTATCGAGGCCCTTTTGCTGCGCGAGATAGGCGGTCGTGATGTCATCGGCGGGCGCGGCCAGCATCAGCATCGTATCGTCCGGTTCGCGCGGCTTTTGATGCATCAGGAAATGCTTCGCATCGGCCAGCTCCAGCGACAGCTTGATGCCGGGCAGGCGCCGCCGATAGAGGTCGAAATCGATATCCTGACTGGTGAATGTATTGCTCGACAGAGTGAGGCGATCGATCCCGATCTCCGTCAGTTTGCTCGGATCAATGCCCAGCGGCGCAAGACCGGCAAATTTCGCGGGCACCCTTAAGGCCAGCTCGCGATGCTTGCGGCCCGCATCAAGCGCGGCGCGGATCGATGTCAGAAAATCTGAGATAATCGACGCACGCTGCGCCAGCGGCACCGCATCGGCGAAGAATCGCGGGTAGCGCATGAAATCGAGTTCGATGCCGTCCACGTCATAGCGACGAACCACTTCCATACAGAGCGCAAGCTTATGCGCCACCGCCTCTGGCACGGCCCAGTTCCACAGCATGTCCTGGGTTTTGTCGGAGCCTGGAACGATCCGCCATTCCGGGTGGTCCATATGCACTCTGGACATAGTGATCGGCAGCCGCCGTTGCCAGTCGGCGATCGCCGGATCATTGAGATGCGCGCGGGCCTCATCCGGCGATTTTCCCGAGAGCGCGATCCCATGAATATCGTTCAGGCGAATCGACACCATGATGGGGAGGTTTCGCTTGCGGCAGTGGTCGAGCGCGGCTCCTACGACATCGCCGCCCATCATCATAAATTTCTCGAACCCCGAAAGATGCACCCCGTAGGTCGCTTCGTACCATTTGTAATGGGCGGCCGGCGGATAGATGTCGCTGTGCCACCAGGGGATCCACCCGGTACCGGGCTGGCTCAGATAGACATCGATCCCGGCATCGGCCGCCTCGTCGATGCTGGCACCGATCTGCGTCTCGGTAATATCGTCGCCACGCTGATGAAACGGCGATGCATTCGACATAATGTCGGTCGTGTCATCGCTGTAATAGACGCGCAGCTTATTTGATAGTGGCGCGCCTTGAGCGCTGCCGATCCAGCGCAGCGCGCTTGTGCCCACCAACGATCCGGCGATAAATGTTCGGCGGCAAATCACGGTCCGGTCACAGGAAAGAGGGCCTCAGCGATCGCGAAATCGGCCGCGTTCTTGATCACATGGCCGGCCAGCCGATCGACCGGGAAGTACGCGATCTTGCCGGCATAGGTCGCGCATTTGCCGCGGCGGAACGCGTCGAGATAGCAGTCACGGCGCCAGCCGGTGATCGACCAGACAATCCGCTGGATCGGTGTCAAATCCTGGGAATTGGATTTGATGTCAAAACTGAAATTAATCGGCTTGCCGTCGATCACGCACTCCAAATTCTCCTCCACGACGCTGAGCAGCACATCGCAGTCGCTGGTGGTCATGAAATTGACGAAGCGCTGTATATCCCCGACCGAGAGCAGCGGCGCGATCGAATGGACCTGGAATACGCAGTCGCAGCGACGATTTTCCAGAAATTCGGCGACGAACCCCTCGCTGGTCGCCTGATCGGTCGCGAGAGGGGCCGGCCGTTGGTGGAACCGGACGTCTTCTTGCTCGGCAATCTCCTGGAACACGGCATGATCCGCATTCACCCAGATCTCGTCGAAGACATTCGCCGCCTTGCATTTGCGGACGGCATGGGTGATGAGCGGCAGGCCGGCCAGCTCCATCAGGTTTTTTTGTTTCAGCCGCTGGCTGCCGATCCGGGCTGGAATCATCGCGATCATATCGTCTCCAGATAGCCTAGCGGATCCGCGGCATGATCGAGCCCGTCGATCGCTGCGCGGCCCATCGCCAGGATCGCCTCCACGGCGCTGCCCCCGATATGGGGCGTGGCGAGGAAATTCGGCAGAAGCAGCAATTCCTGATCGACCGGCGGTTCGATCGCAAAGACATCGAACGCGGCACCGGCGAGCTGCCCGGCTATCAGCCTCTCCTTGACCGCCATCTCGTCGACGATCCCGCCGCGCGCGGCGTTGATCAGAATGGCAGTGGGCTTCATCAGCGCAAGCTGGTCGCGATCCAGCAGCAGGCGGGTCCGGGGCGTCAGCGGCAAATGCACCGTCACCACGTCGGCGGTCCGCAGTAAGTCGTTGAGCGAGATCGGTTCGATCCCCGCCTCGGCGTAAAATTCGGGGAAATCCCGGATATCATGGGATAAAATTCGACAGCCGAACGGCTGCAGCAGCCGAGCCACCTCCTTGCCGACATGGCCGCAGCCGATAATGCCGACAATCGCGGATGAAAGCTGCCTGCCTTGGATTTGTGCCCAGCCGCCGGCGCGAACGAGGGCGTTCGCTTGGCCGACCTGACGCAACAAGGCGATGGCGTTTGAAATCACCAGCTCGGCCACCGAACGCCGATTGACCCCGCCGGTCCAGCCAATTCGGACCCCGGCCTGAGCAGCGGCATGAAGGTCGATATTATCCAGCCCGACGCCGAATTTGCTGATCGTCTTGAGCTGCGGCAGCGCACTCAGGAGTTCAGCATCAATGCGTTCAAGGGCAATAATCGCCGCGTCGTAACCGTTCAGAAACGCGATCAGCTCGCCATCCCGAAGGCTGGCGCCCGCTATGTTGAGCCGCGCGTCGGGATAGCGCGCGAGCAATTCAGCGCGGAGCTGCGCGTTGCGGCAAAATGAACGCGATGTCACCGCGATACGAGGTGACCCGCTCATCGTCCCTGCGCCCAAGCAACTCTCCCTCCCCCTTGTGGGGAGGGTGGCGCGTAGCGACGGGTGGGGGGATGGTGCGGCTTACGGTGAGGTGCCGAACTAGTTCTAAACCAGAGGCGGCTGCGGCAACAACCCCACCCGTCGCTGCGCGCCACCCTCCCCATAAAGGGGAGGGAGAGAAGAGACCATTCTCGCGTCATCCGGGCTCTCCCATAAAGGCGTTGTAGGGTGCCTCATAGGATACGATGAGGCTGCGGACCGCCAATCCGAGTCTTCGCGTATCCACGAGTTTGCCATCGCGCTCCACCATGCGGGGTGTCCCGATCAGCAGGTCAAGCACGATCTCGCGCTGTGCGACCAAGTCGGCGGAAAGGGGGGCCGTGAAGGGACGGGCGTCCGAGCCGCCTGCCCATGTCCACCGACCGATCAGCATCCCGTCGGCCGTCATGGCGATCTTCGCCGGAATGCCGGGCTCGGCGCGCGCATGGGCTGACAGGATGAAATGGCACGGCCCACGAATGCCCTCATCCAGTTGAAGCCGTAGCCGGGCCGCCGGGCCATCGGTCCAGATTCCCCATGATTCAGGTCCGGCCCAACCCCAGCCTGGTTTGCGCCAGCCCAGTGTGCCGGCATTGAGCTCGATCGGCTCGTCCAGCCTGATCGGGAGTGTTAGAAACGGATGGTCGCGAAAGGCGGTGGCTGGGCGTTTGGTCTTCGCTGAGACTGCGCAATACGCGTCTCTCAAACGTGGATTGTCAGGATCGAGCGCCAGCGCCTGGAGCAAACTGTCTGCGGCATCCTCATGCTGCTGCAACAGCTCCAGCCCTTGGGCCACCAGCTGATAGCCGGTGGTGAGCGCGGGCCGCTGGGCGCAGATCGCGCCGCCCTGCACGGCAGCCCCCCAGCCATCCTTGTCCCTGAGCGCGGCCATCGCGGCGTTCAAGGCGCAGGCCGGGTCATCCGGGTGATCGATCGCGGCGCGCTCACTGGCCACCAATTCAGGACAGGCGGGACGCGGCGATAGTCGCCGTGCCTTGGCATCGATGGCCCATCCGGTCGCGGCGTCGATCTCACGATAGACCGCCGCACGAGAAAACCGGCTGAAACCCGTCGAGAGCGCACCGCTGCGCAGCGATTCCCAGCGTTGGCGATCCTGAAGCAAGGAGATGCAGCCCGCCGCGAACGCCGCCGCGTCGCTTGCAACAACGGCAAATTTGGCCTGGACGTCTTCCAACCCTTCCGTCGCCAGCGTCGTGCAGACACTGGGCAGGCCGGCGCAACACGCTTCCACCGTCTTGATCTTCAGCCCGGTTCCGGCAAGGCACGGGTTGATCGAGATGCTGGCGTCGCGCATCTGCGCCAGCAGGGTCGCCCGCGAGACATCGCCCCGACAGATCACGTTCGGGATATTGGGCGGGATATGCGACGACACCAAGCCGCAGACGACCAAAATCGCGTCCGGCTGCTGCTCCAGGATAATATCCCAGCATGAATCCAGGAACCAGGTGAGGCCGGCGACATTCATCGGATTGCCACTGCCCTGGAACAGCAGCGTGCGGCGCTCGAACCCGTCGATCGGAACCTCGTATGGCTTCACCTCCTCGACACTGTCATACTCGCACACAACGATCGGATTGGTGACGCCGATCAAGTCGAAATAGGTTTTTTCGGCCGCGCTGATCGCGACGACGATGGCGCCCGGAAGTCGATCCAGGACCTCTCGCTCGATGGCCGGGCTACAGGCGCGATAGGTCGTATCCAGTTTCACGGCGCCGATCTTCGCGGGCAACCGCGATAACGCGTCATGGGTGACGACGACGACCGGCGGCAGCGGTTCAATCGTGGCCAGCTCGATCGGCACCCGCACCATATGGGTGTAATTACAGATGATGTAGCGATAGGCATGCCGGCGGTACAATGATTTGGAGAGATCGACCGTCTCGTCGCGCACAATGAACAGCGGATGGAATTCGCGGACGCTTCGCTCAATGCTGTCGCGGAAGGACCGGTCAGCGTCAGAGATTGGGTGGTGCGAGACTCGTGCGGCCACATCGCGGCGCAGGGCGGCGCTCTCGGATTCAGCCCATGCCGGGGTTGGCACGAGAAAGAACCGCACACGATCGCCCCACAGGAGCGGCGATGCCGCGAGGTCCGTGCTGCCCTGCAAGACCACATCGACGTCGAAGCCGAGATCGACCAGATGATCGATAAAGTTCCGGGTCACGACGCGGTTACCCTGATTGGCCGGAAAGGGCGGCACCGGAGTCAGGAACAGGATGCGTGCTCTGTCGGTTGCGCAACAGGGGGCGGGATCAGGCGGGTCGCGCCCATCGCGGCGCGCCAACATCGCTAAGCGGAGATAGGTCGGGTCTTTCGCCTTGAAGGGCGGCACCGAAAAAATCGGCGTGCTGCGTTCGGTCGCTGTTGTGCTCAGCTCCACGGAGGACGGCGCCCCGTCGCCAAACGGCGTCAGCGTCCTATCCAGCCAGAGTCTAAGCCCGTCGGTCGCCCACTCGAACGAGATGACACGCAGCCTTGTACCGGTCGCAGTCGAGACGATTGAGCCGGCTTGCAGCATCGCCGCGAAGCCTGTCGAGGGATTGACCAGGAGCCCCTGCCGATATCGTGCGTCCCTGACGTTCCAGACGCCGTTCCACCAGGACTCGTCGGTCCGCGCGACGGTTTCTGCAACAATGGGGGCGGTTTCGGCCGGTGCTCCCTTATGGAGCCGTGCGTGACCGCTACTACTCCCTTCCAGCACCGGACTGATCGGCAAATCGAGCTCAAGCAGGACCGCAGTCTCTTGGAGTTGAACCTCCACAACCCGGCGCTGCCGACCGGACGGCAATTCCAGTATATCACCCGGAATCGTCAATTCGGTGCGCGGTGTCCGTTCGATCAGAATGGCAGCGGGCCGCTGGGTGGTCCCTTGACGCTTGATACCGTTGAGCCAGATCTCGTCGGTGGCATCCATAATGGCGACCCTGAAAGGCTTTGCCCAAAGTCGCACACGCAGGAGTTCGGCAGGGTGCTGTACCGGGTGGGGTGGCCAACCGTGAAGAATCTCGTCCAATCGCCCGTTGGTCAGCACATAAAGCGGTATTCCGCTTTCGGGCCGGCTGGAGAGTGGTAACGAAAACCCGAAGCCGCTCTTGTACCGATTATAGCCGGGGTAGAGTTTGGCAAGATCAGGGCGATGGATCGACAACGCGCCGCCCTGCCAAGCCCCCGCACCGTCCGGTGTCCAGACCTCGCTCGCCCCGGAATCGGTCAGGATCCAGCCTTCCAAATCGACAGATATGTCGCTGCGGTGGAGCTTGCTGATGCCCGCGCGGGTCGGCAAACGGCTGATCTCCGGCGGCGGTTCGTCAATGCGCAGCCAGTATTCGTCCGCCTCATCCTCCGTCAGAACCTGGATCGTGATTATTTGCCCGGAACAGACGAGCGGCAGAATGAGATAGGCAGTACCACGCCACCAGCCTTGAGCATTCTCAATCGCGGCATGGAGCGGCACGGCAAAAAAATCGATCTCGCCGAGGCGGGGAATGACCGTCGTCGATGCCGCCCGCGTCGAAACGCGAATGGTGACCAACAGGCATTGGCTGCGCCGTCGCAGAGAAACGATGACGGGCGGTAAATACCCCTCAAGGGTGGCGATATCGCCGTCTTGTTGCTCGACGGGCTTGGTGCCTGCCCATGGCCCCCAGGCGACACGGAACTTCCTGTGCTTAAGGGGGGTGACGGCTTCACGACTGCGCAAGAGAATATCGGCAAGGCGCAAAGCGCCGGGCTCAAATGCCGCGAAATGTTCGACGTTTGCGCGGAGCTGTGCCTGCCGCGGTGCGGTCGCGAGTGCTGTCCGCAAAGCAGCTTCAAGGGATCGCAGATCGCCCGGTTGCGCAAAATGGGCGATTGATCCGATCGTCTCCTTCAGGACATCGAGTTCGTAGCAAGCGGTTTCAGTACCGGCAAAAGCCGCTTCGATCGGCGGATAGCCATAGCCCTCGAACCGCGAGGGGAACAGCAATGCCTGCGCCGCGCTCAACAATCGGAACTTCTCGTCGTCGGAAATGCGGGCGTGAAACCGAACAACGGTGCCCAAATGCTCGACGATCCGGTCGCGGAAATCAGGCGTCAGATCGGTGCCGGAAATAACGTCGAGCGTCCGGCCCGCAAAAATAGCGGGGTCGATCGACAGCAGCTCGTTTGCGCCCTTATGCTCGTCAGCCTGCCGGATGAAAATCACCACATTGCCGGTTTTCGGGCTGCCGTCCCAGCGCTGGCAGGCCAGGGAATTCACCGGTGGCCGCCAAATCTCAAAACGCAGTAATGCCTGGTCCGCGTGATAGAACTGCCTCGCCATGTCATGCGAGGTCCGTGTGCTGGATAGCACGAGGCCCCCGTCGAGACAGGCGCGTTGCCAATAATCCCACAGGCGCGGATCGCGTTTGGTCGGTGCGACGCTGTTGAACCAATTTGCCGACTCGAAATTCAGCAACGCGACCCGGGCGCCACGATCCCGCGCAAACCCTAAAGCCGCCTCGTAGAATTCGGGCAGAAACACGCCGGTCGGCACCAGGATGACGAAATCGAAGTCGCCTGCGGGTAAGCCGCGCCTGAAATCGTCGACCTCATGCAGCTGCCAGGGCTGACCGGACAGCGCCGCAAGCTCGTCGGCGAACGCGGCCCGCTTATTTGCGACAACGTGGGTCTCGAACCCGACATGCGCCGATGCCGCCGCCAGCATGAGGGCATGATACCGTCCACCCGACCAGTTCCTGGGATCGAAAGTCGCGAACAGGCAGACGTGCATCGGCAAATTGCTCACGAACCCATGGTCCGACTGTCGCTGAGCGCCTGTTCGAACGAGGTCCGCTCAAAAATCTCCAGCAGGCCGCCGCGGGTCGCGTTCTGGATCACGCCACCGGCGCTTTCGATGAACCGGCGCGCCGCTAGAAAGCCGAGGGCGATATCAGGAAAGCTCGGCGGGCACCAGGGACGGCCATTGCGGTAATTGGCGATGAAATGATTGCCATCGCCGCACGCCGTCCGAAACTTATCGTCAGCGTCGTCGATCGTGTCATAGTCGAACCTGAAATCGGCGCCATAAATATAGAATCGGCGGATGCCCATGAAGCAGGCGATCTGCAGCGCGACGAACAAGGACGACCCGCCGGGATTGATCACGCGGCCGGGATCGCGCGAGAAAACCGGCGGAAAGGTCGCGATCTGTCGCAGCCAGATATAGTCGCCGACCAGCGGCGGCGGCGTCGCATCGGCCAGAAACACGAGACCCGCCGATTGATCGACGATCTCCTGACCGAAATCCTCGATCATTTGCCGATCGCCGCTCACCGTGTAGGTCGGCCTGAAATCCGTGATCGGATAGGCAAGATGCAATCGATTGAAGCCGAACGAAACGAGGCCGTTCAGCGCCGCGAGATCTTGCGCGCGGACGCTCGGCCCGTTACCGATCAGCCAGGCGGCCTCGCCCTCATGGCATCCGCGCAGTGCCGTTAGGCGGGTCGAGCATTGCCCGATAGGCTTAAGCCATCGATCAAAGCCGGTGACATTGCTCCGTCCGGGGTCATCAGCGGTGCGCGGTACTGTCTTATTCGGCTCTTTCAGGCCCGAAACCTGAACTGAATGAAGCCCCGACCGGGCGTGGAGCGAGTACGTCGCGCCATCCGCTGCCAGCGTCGCCGTGGGGTCGTCTGTCCAGAGATCGATCAATGTCTGGGTGCCCTCGGCCGATATCTCGACATTCAGGAGCGTGGTTCGCTCGTCGACATAGGGTTCAGCGATCAGCGAGAGCAGCAGAGCGCCGCGCCATAACAGCTTGAACTGGACATCCTCTGGGTCGACCTCGGAGCCGAGCACGACACTGGCCTCCAGGAGGACTTCATAAGCTGATCGGTATAACAGGCGAATGGCACTATTCGGCAGTCCGTTGCCCCGATGCTCAATGCGGCCCCGGAGCCCCTGTTTTGGAGCCGAGGTAGCGATTACGCATGAGAGTTCGAGAAGCCGGGCGGATCGATTGAAGCGTGCCTGGAGCTTTTGCGTAAAGGCTGGGTGGGGTGGCCGGTGGCCGGCTTCGACGGCAAGGCCAAGGTCGTGGAGATGCTTGCCCACCCAATCGCGCATCGCCGCCGGACTATAGTGCTGGGCCACCAGATCGCGGGCGCGGGCGCCGATCGCGCTGGCGCGGTCGGGCTGGTCGAGCAGCCCGGCGATGAGGTCCGGGAACCGGGTCAGATCATCCTCGATCACCGCGTGAACATTGTCCTCTGCGTCGATACCGCTGATGCCGATCGCGGTGGTCACGACCGGAAGGCCCCAGACCATCGCCTCCAGAAGCTTAATGCGCGTGCCGCTGCCGACGGTCAGCGGGGCTGCGACCAGCGCCGCGTCATTGAGATAGGGTGCCACATCCGCCACATAGCCCAGCACCTCGACGCTTTTCGCCGCCGCCGCCACCTGCCTTAAGGCTGGCGTCGTTTTTCCGATCAATTGCAGGCGATGGGCAACGCCGCGCTCTGACAGGATTTTGGATATTTTGACGAGTTCGAAGGCGGCTAGTTCGTTCGGGTGATAGCTGAGCGGTCCGATAAAGACTATGGTGCGGCTCGGTTCGCCGCTGCGTCGCTCCGCGGCCTCAATGACGTTGGGGACGAGCTTGATCCGGCTCTCCGGCATCAGCCCCGCAAAATTCTGCGCATCCGCCGAGGAACACACCCAAAGCTGATCCGCCTTGGCAAATTGCCGTTCCGCCGCGGCGAAGGCAGCGGCGGTGCGCATACCCCAGGCCCGATGCGCGGCGGAATGGGTTGCCGCCGCGAGGGACGCGTAGAGCAGCGAATCCATATTGTGGGGTGCCACGACCAATTTATAGCGCTCGCCCGCGAAGCTTTCCGTCATACGCCCCATAGTGCTGTCGCACAGAATGACGAGATCGGGTGCCAGATCCGAGACCATCGCTTTCAGCCGCTGGACCCGGCGGGGATTGAGGCTGTGGCGAGTAAGCGCGGCAGGATCGTCAAGCGCCGACCATATAAAATCGGGGAAATCCTGGGGCGGGAACGCCTCCCAAAGACCGGGCGCCGACATCTCATCCTCGATTGCGCCCTTGGCTAGTAATTTCGCGATATTGTAGCGCCGTCGCGGCAAATAGCGTCCGCCCGCCAGCCGCAGCATCTGCCGAGACGGA
>Ga0116229_10007894_pt1 | contig 16693 bp, 10 predicted proteins | sample S1TSphgellanicum_3_FD_87313 | JGI IMG/M metagenome (GOLD analysis project Ga0116229, IMG submission 87313) | Host-associated microbial communities from peat moss isolated from Minnesota, USA - S1T2_Fc - Sphagnum magellanicum MG | ecosystem: Host-associated > Plants > Peat moss > Unclassified...
TTAGCCACCAATAACCATTAATAGATTAGCCACCAATAACCATTAATAGATTAGCCACCAATAACCATTAATAGATTAGCCACCAATAACCATTAATAGATTAGCCACCAATAACCATTAATATAATAACCACTAATAACCATTAACAGCCACCAATAGAATAGGTACCAATGGCCATAAATAATCACCAATAACCCTAATAAAATAATAATAATAGCCATATATTATAATTGCTTGAAATTGCCAAAAATAATCTAAGGTGAAATAATTTATAATAGACAAAAGTAACTTAAGGTGAAATAACTTATAATAACCTAGAATTGCCAATAATAACATAAGGTGAAATAACCTTCAATAGCCAAAAGTAACCAATAATAACTTCACATAATCGAAAATAGTTTAAAATGAAATAATTTAAAATAGCTAAAAAAACTTATAATAACTACAAGTAGCCTAGAGCAAAATAATTTATAATAGCCAAAAAAACATAAAATAACCAAAAAAACTTACAATATCTAAAAATAGCCTAAGGTGAAATAAACTAAAATAGCCAAAAGTAACTTAGAATAACCAAAAGTAGCCTAAGGTGAAATAACTTAAATTAATGAAAAATAGCCATATAATAATTGAAAGTAGCTTATAATAAGTAATATTATTATATTAGCAAAAATCTTATCCATTTATTAAACTTTTTTTTTTCAAAAAAATGGTCATTGAAATGTTATTGAATAATGATATTCAATTTTTTTTTGTTCAAATGATTTTACACTTTCAAAAGGAAATAAATGTAATTATGTACATTATTGAATTTTTTTACAAAGTAAACTTGAATCATTTCATTTGAATAAAATCTCAATAAGATATGAATTTTCAAAGTTTATGTTTTTGTAATGCTTAAAATGAAGTATTTGATAAATAAAATGTAATGTAACATATTTTCATAACAAGTGTGCTGGTTTGATGGTAACGGTGTTTGCCTCCATTTTAAAAGTCAAATGATCAAACCTTATAAGTGGTGTTGTGTGTGGTCAGCAATGGTAAGTTGACCGAATATTTTTTTATCTAGTTTTCTAGAATAGGTGCCTAGGTTTATTACATGGCTTACCTACATAGGTTAGGTTTTAAACCTAGCTTAGGTAATGATACGTGTCAATAAATCATAGGTTGAAAATCGTGAAATTTTCAATAATATTATATATTAGATAATTTAATTTTAATTGAATTCCTTGTTGGTTAGTTAATTAACTAACAAGTGAATGGCTTGATAAATTTGTATTTCACTTGACAATAACATTGTTTCACTAGGTACTAGTGAAACAATTCAGTGTTCATAGCAACTAGTTCCCATTCATTAGGGGGGTTAACCAATTTCACCAGGTAAAAATGTCCAAATTCACTCAAAATCTACTGAAACTCAAAGTGAACTAGGATGCATTTTGGTGTAGTGCAATAAAATAGATGTGGACATTGTCAAGCATAAATATATAAAAATTGGTTTTAAGGTTATCAATATTTTCATTGTTGATAATATAATTGGAAAATTGTAAAAAGATGTTTTAAGCCTATGTAAGAAATTTGGTTTTGGATCTTTGTCTTGAGATTGTCAATGAAATATTCAAACGCTCCTTACAATGAAATAAATGTGCACAATGTCAAGCATAACTCTATAAAAATTGGTTTGGAATTTAATATTCACATTATGGATGGTATAACTGGAAAATTGTAGAAAGATGTTTTAAGTTAATGCAAGAAATTTGGTTTTAGATCTTTGTTTTGACATTGTTAATGAAGTATGCAAATAAGTATGCAAATAGATACTATTGTCAGAAAATGTGCACAATTTCAAGCATAAATCTATTAAAATTTGCTTTGGATTTTAGTCTTCACACTATCGATGGTATAATCATATAATTCCCATAGTTGCAAAATGTCTTAGGCTAATGCAAAATTATTATTTTCCCCTCCTAGTTTTTACATTATTGATGGTATAATCATGTAATTACCATAGTTGCAAGATTGATAAAAAGACGCCTTAAGATAATGCAAGACAATTTATTTTAATGGATCTTCTTGGTCTTGACATTGTTGATGAAATATTCAATTACCTCTTATTGTCAATGGTATTGTCAATGGAATGTGCACAATGCCAAGCATAAATCTATTAAAATTTGGTTTGAATTTTAGTCTTGACATTATCAATGGTATAATCATGTAAAAACCATAGTGCAAAATTGTAAAAGGAGGTTCTAGCCTACTATAAGAAAGTTTATTTTAATGGATTTTGGTCTTGACATTGTTAATGAAATATGAACTAGTTGCCCTTATGATAAAATAAATGTGCACAATGTTAAGCTATAAGTATTGAATTTTGGTTTGGATCTAAGTATTGACATTATTGATGGTATATTAACCAAATGCCACCCATAGTTGCAAAATTGTATAAAGTGTCATATGCCATTGTATTTTATTTACGTTCTTGACCTTGACACTATTGATGATGGAATTGAACAGTTCACCCAATCCAAGAATTATGCATAGTGTCATGAGGAAATGTTTTGAAACTTTGTTTTGGGTTTTAGTCTTCACATTGTTGATTGGAGAATCAAATAATGTCCACAAACATTCCATTGTACCTAGTGCCATAAGTGACAATATTATAATTTGTCTTAGGTCTTGGTATTCACATTGTGAGCGAATCAATTAGTTCACATAATCATAGAATTATACAAAGAATCATAAGCAATTATTTTAAATTGTTTCTTTGATTTAGGGTGAAGACCATTGACTGTAGATTCAAGTAGTCCCCTAACCCTTAATAACACAAAAGTTTACAATGGTGGCATGTAAACATATTGAAACTTGTATTGGATCTTGGTCTCACATTGTCAATAAAATGATCACATCTCCCCATGATCATAATCTTTGGACTATAAAATGATAACTTAAAAATATATTGATATTTGTTTTGGATCTTCATGCTCAAATTGTCAATGATGGAATGAGGGAGGTTTATTGTTGTAAAATCTATATAGAATGTCAAATTTGTCAAATACTATCTTTGACATTTGTCATACCATTTTCCACATTATTTTACATTCAACAAAATTGTGCCATATATAAATTCATTGACATGTTTTGAATCTTGGTCTTCATGTTAGCAATGGAATAATTAATTAGTGTTATGGCCTTGCATAATTGTACAAGTATAAAAAATGTTACATTAAGAGTTTGGAAGCCTAGATTCATCCATTGTCCCACCTTCTTGTATTGTGAGGTTTTAAACCTTTTACACATGTTAACATAAAATGAAAACAAGTTAATAACAATGTCTTTTTTTCCAATTAAATTTTATTCTATTTATATCATTTGTCTTTAATGTCTCATTGGTTTGAGCTTTGTTGTTTATGCCCATGTCCCTCTTCACTTGCCCATTGACGAATATCAAGACAATCTTGGTTGTTTTTGCTACTGCGAACAATGGTGATTATAATTGGTTCACCACATGTCCTTTTGGCCTTTGTCATGTATTTCATTGGTGATTCTTCATCTTGGCAAGCAAATCTTAGCAAGTTATGGGAACGGACATAGTTGTTACATGGTGCTAAGGTAGTGTTATGTATCTTTGCATTCTTTTATTATGTCTACCTTGTTCCACTCAATGCAACTATATTTTATTTTCATGATTTTAAAATGAGGGTTCATTTTGGGGAGGCTGAAACATGTATTCCAAGGACCAAATCAATTCCACCCAAATAGTTCATGTTTTAACTGAGGTGCACATGACAACCTCATTAGACACCACAACTTTTTGTGTGGAGCATCCACATGAATAAGTACATTTTCCAATTCTAATTAACCCTTAAATGTCAAGGCAAAGTTCTAGATTTCCTTTATGATGATGCAAAAATCTAGGTTAATTATTTTTTGTGTGGAGATTTTTTTGGTTCAATAGTTGACTCAATTTTAGGTGACATTTCAACCATTGATAATCTATTATTTTTGGCATATTTTCATTCCTAGCATCTATTGCTAAATCAAAGGGATTCATGCAAATTCCTTTAATAGACATGTATCTATGTAAAATATATATGTATGTTATACAAATCTGCTAATTAAATATATTTGGTTACAAAGTTGATGGCAATATTCAAAGATAAGTAGCAAGGAAGAGTCTTTAGACCATGAAATGATGTTCGAATGAAGCTTAAATGTGTTAGGTTAAAGTTTGTCTTAAGCATGGTCAATCGTCAATTGCCACCTCTTGTAGCATGGATGGATAGGGGTCTTGATCTAATTATTATGTACCATGAATGGTGGTGCTTTTGATTTTCCTAGCATGCCTTTTGGATGGACAAACTTGTGTACCCTTGTTGTCTTATGTGTTAATGAACTACATGGCATTTTTGTAAATTTTTGGGTAGTATTAACCAAGTCCATGAGGTGGTCATTAACATGTACTAAAAAGTTCTCAAATATGAAACACACATTCACAAACAACTATAGTTCCAGCCTTGGTTGGATTACAAATGTTTCCTTACTTGGACTTGTTTTCACATGATGTATTCAAGAATGTTCATGTAGTTCAGACTTCGTTGGGGATGATAGTTGCTTTTTTAAAAGGTTTTAATAGGCCAAGGTGTAGGCAACATACAAATGTTACAATATATATAATGAGACAAGTATGATACCTCATTGTAACTTGGAGATGTATCACATTCTATAAGATCAATGGGTGAAAACACACTACAAGGGGGCCATTTTCAGCACTTGCATAGCATGTATGTAACATATATTTATGCAAAACGTGTTGCATTTAATTTTGGGTTTCACTTTTGGTGTTTGGGCTTGATATTTTGATTTTCACAAAGTTACTAATATTTAATATTATTTGAAAATGATTAAATTAAATTCAAGGAATAATGGATATACTTATGGTATATATAGTATTATAAAGTTTGTTTCTATTTTTGGGCTACAATAGGCTTGGTTTGAATTAATCAACCAAAAACTGTTTGAAATAAAAATTTAAAAAATGACTCACCTCACACATCTTGTCATCTTCCATTTGAAAGTGATAGTTTGTCAAAATGTTAATTTACCACATACTTGTGGTCATTGCCCCCAAAAACACCCATTTGTGATATGATAATGATCAAATTCTTCACATGGTTCACAAATTTATTCTAATCATATGGAATCACAATGTTTAATAGATACTACAAATTTCATAAAGACAAAATCATTTCAAACATTTTTTGAATATATTTTCATTTTTTAATATGATGCAATGTATATAGTTTTGGCACAAATATATTCTATCATCACATCATATTATATTAAAAAGTGTAATTTCTTTGGAATTTGACTTATTTGTGCAAAAATATTGTGAAAACCTTCATAATAATGACATGGTTGAAGTTCAAACATGGGACCCTTAAAACAAATACAATGTGATAACAATTTGGCCCTCCTTGTAACGTGCTTTCACCCTAATAATTTTTTTCCTTGCACAATAAGAAGCATACAACTCCAAATTACGTAAAATGGGCACAAAGGAATATTTGATTGTTGTCATATTTGTATGGTACCTTGTAACAATTGTAGCCTTGTTAAAATGTCAAGTAAGCTTTTGCATCCTTTGCAAAGCCATGTATTAGTTATTTAGCCTAGTTGAAAGAAACAATTGTAACAAAGTTACAAACAAGATTATAATATTTTATCCATCCCTTGGTAAATTGCATCATCCATACATGTATGGTCTCACCAAAATAGTTGAACACTAGTCAACATATTGACTATGTGCCAACTAAAGTGCCAACTAAAGAACCTATATGCCAAAAATAATATAGCAATGGTCCTTTAGTCTAAACATGCATCCAATTGTTTACCAATAGAATAAGTAGCTCAACTTGGAGATGTTGTAAATGTTACATTATTAAAAAAAATGTTTTTTTTACTATCAAATCTAGTAAAAAAATACTCAATTTGAATTAATAACATCAATATTGTTTTAGTGTTTTTTTTGCCTCAAGAGTTCAATGGAAACATCTTATTCAAACTTCTTCCCAAAACTATGGCAACTACCATGGTAGAGCAAATGCAAGGTATGGATAGGAAACATGATGTCCACCCTTGGTATGTGGTGAAAACCACCCACATAAAAAAAAATTATGGATTGAATTTTAGGTGAATCGCTTGTGTTGGTCATTTGAGTTATGCGGTGGAGGATTGCCCAAGTTTGTTGTGAGATGGAAAACCCATTGAGGTCCATCAGGAAGGTGCAACAGATAATGCATTTTTGCCCATACATGTCCCTTTTCCGCATTCCGCAATTGTAGATATAGATTTTGTAACACACCCCCTTTATGTGTTTTGATTTGTGATGCTAGGATCCGTTATGTTGTGCACAAATTGCTTAATATGACTAGAGCTTGCATCCATTTTGGTTCGCACAATCATCTCATGTCAAGTGGTGATTATGATGAATTGATTGAAATTACAAAGGAATTGGTGAGGCGTGAACTGGAAAAGAATCTACGTGCAACCATTTCAGCTATTGCTTTGGCTGCTAGTAAAACATTTTTGAGCCACGAACTATTTGTCTTTAGTGAAACACCTACAATGAAATTACAAAGGGCCAATTTTCATGGATTGATGGGTAGATTTTCTACATTTTCTTCACCCGACATCAAGAATTTTTTTTCATCCTTTCAACATGGAAATTTTGGACATGGCCTGTTGGATAACATTCTTGAACTAAAAAAAATTGTCCCTATGATTACATCCAAGATAATGTCTTCCCTAGACAAGGTTTCCCAAAATTTTACTTGTTCAAAATGTTCACAAAAGGTGAAAGGCATGGGGTTGATCTTGTTGCACATATACAATTGGGTGGAGAACATGGTTGATGTTTAACCATTGTAAACATGTTTTGGGTTGGAGTAGCATGGCATGCCATGTCTATGACCCAAACTATGCTAGGGTCATGACAATTGCAATATGTGACATGCAATTGGAGGATGTGAAGTCTTAAGTTCTTATGTGGAAAGCCCTTTATGAAGTTCATGAAAACAAATGGAGTTCATATGCCACAATTCAAAGGGTTCATAGTAAATAGTGCTCAAGCGAATTAGAATGTTTTGCAAATTGTGTTTGGCCCATAAGGAGACCTTTCCCAACCATTGCCTAGTAAATAACTAACTTGTCTTTTCCATTGGGTTCGGTCTATGGAAATTTCACGATATTAGACTCATTCGGGTGCCTCATTTGAGAGCAAAACACATGGGAATTTGTAACAATTATAAGAATTCCAAAACATTTAATGAAACAAATGCAAATTTTGAGGTTGTCGAGTCTCGGTGGCATTCAACCGATGTGGCAATAGGGACAGACCTTGAAAAGTTCAACCACTAGTTAACCTTTTGGTATTTTTGAATTTATTAATGGGGGAACTTTGCTTTCAAGTACTTCGTTTTGCAATCTACTCATTTCCTAATTAATCCATACTTGCTTGTTAAAATCAACAAGTTGTTGAGTTTAGAAAATTAATAAATGCCACATGGTCAATGTTATGAAGTTAGTGCGTGTCATTTTTGAATTTTCCACTTATTGTGTATAGGGGTTGACAATTGATGAGGATGCCAAAATGCTTACTTGTAACTTGTTTTAAACAATTCATAATACTTGGCTACAACAATCTAGGAAAAAAGGCAAGGATTTTTTTGATGCCATAGTTGATGATTTGATCAGGGCTTTGGAGCAACAAACTTGTTATAGAATGCATTTGATGGGTAAATTAAAAGGAACAAGACCATATCAAACCCAATTGCAATTAAAAGCTGCACATATATTTGGTGATCCAAAGAAAATTGCACGTGCAATTGCAAATATTGTGTTTGCTAGTTTAATGCATAGTAGGTCCATTGGGTTGGAAGGTGAAGAACGATTTACGTCTTGTAAGAGAAAACTTAACACCATGATAGGTTATCTTCAAGATTTACATCAACATGATAAAATGAATTTTTTTGTGCCATCACAATAAGATTCTATTAGTATGTAGGAAACCTCTACACATGAATCTTCAAGATCCCATTTCCAGCATGGATTTCAATCAAGGTTAGGCGGCCATGGTTGGGAAGCCTCAAATATTCTTGAGACCACATGCAACTAGGAGGTCTTCCACATGCAAGGACAAATGCAAATTCACATGTGAATTGTTCAACCATCTAGTAAAGAGGGCATGAATGTGAGGCCAAAATAACAAAATGTCAATTTTACACCCTAACCCCTGTGTTGTATAAGTGGTTCAAACCTGTAATAAATAAAGAGGCAAGGTATAAGTGAACACGGTTTTGCCCTGATGATAAGGATTGATTGTAGTGGGTGATGTTTGTGATTCTATGAAGGGGAAACCTCAAGTTCCAAATGTGTGGCCAATTTTCATTAATATAAGATTCACACACATGGAGGTTACATCCTTTGAGGAAGTTGAGTTTTGTCTTCCTAGGTGTGCACATGTTGCACAACTTGGGGTTGGAAATCCAAATCTAGATGACATACCAATTTCAAAACGTGACAAAAAAGTTTTGCATCGTGTTCCACCTGGAAATGACCATGATAATAAATGGTTGTTTGGGAAATTTAGTTGTTGATTATTATTTTGCATGTCAAGGATGTTCATGCTCTTGGGTATGGGCACGTTTACTTTATTGAGTCTCATGGTGGTGTCATGTCTATGACATATATATGAAGTGACAATTGGAGGGATCCTTAATTGTATTTGTTTTGAGTTCGTGTCTATGTTGACAAGTTCGAAGAAAAAAGGAAAATTTGTCACTTGCAAATATTTGTATTTCATTTACAGAACTAGGATGTTTTGCAATCATAAGACATATGATTTAATTAACTAGCCTACATTAAATATCAGTGAAGTCAAAAAATTGTTGGAATGAGAGATTCATCTTGGGTAAAATTGTTGCAATGCTAGGGACAAATGTTGTTTTCTCATCTTTCATGTACCACATCAACATCTGATAAATATTAGTTGGCCATTTGATGTCAATGGAGTTTAGAAGTAAAATGTTCATGTTCAAAAATTTGCATTAACTTCATGGTCATAGATTGAATTTGCACATCATAAATAATAAACAAATTGTAATGTCTATCAAAAATGAAAAATGCCATATTGCATGTTTGTGTCTGTTTAAAATTCAATATATGCCCATGCATTGAAATTTTCATCCATGCATTGGATGAATGTATCAAATATTTCATCCATATTTAATCATCCAACATTCATGGACATTGTGGTTGGTGAATTGCTTCAATTTCCCTTATTTTAAAGTAATGTTCCTTTTAAGCTCCATATTTTGACTTTGTGCTTTACACTCAGGCTCCATGTCCATGTGACGGCTTGCCTTGTACAAGTAGGTTAATAGTGTACCAATAAGACCTTATGTTTGATGTTGATTAAAAAAGTAGATGTCACAACTAACATAAGGTCAAAAGGTTCATCTTTGAAGTCAATGAGACCTACAAATGAATTTGAATGGAATTAAATGACATGATCGTGTTAATCATGACAACGTAAACAATATTTTCATTGATTTGTCAAATATGTTGATTTCAAAGACATAATCTAAAATGAATTTTGGGGTAAATGTAGCTACATAAACGTTTTATGCCATAATTAAATATTGTCCATATAATGTGTGATGTAATATTATAGGATGACAAAATTAGTTATGGTTATGATAAGCTAGTCAAGTAGATCACCAATTATAACCTATTTTTAGGTGCTACCTTAGCCCTTGGCATCTATGGTGACAAGTTAATGATTAAGAAATTTTTAGGTGCTACTTTAATTCATTGTTATAAATTAGGGCGTGATTTGATAATGATTATATTACATGTTAATTGTTTTGTATTAGACTTGACACAACCTAGATTGATCATGATATGAAATATTATTGTGCCATGTTCATCTTTTCAAGCTTATGGATGTGACATTCTATATATTAATAATTTAATATAATACTTGTAGGATGATGAAAAGAAGTAGAAAAGAGGTATTTAGGAAGGTCTTTAGGACAACAATTGGAATCCAATGAACTTGCAATTAGTGAAGGTTCATGGAGTCATAAGGAGATGTGTTAAGCTTAGATTTTGTTTTTGCAATAAAAAAATAGACTTGATACATTTGTATTGATGTTTTCATTTTCTTCCCTTTTTCCTTTGCTTTGTAATTTATTCTACCAAAATAGATACAACAATTGACAAACCCCAAAAATTTCCCTAGACTATACACATTAAAAAAATCAACAACAAAACAACAATAATTGCAAAGGATTTAAGTATCATACTATGTCTAAGCATTTTCAGATATCAAGATGCAATTATGATTGTCTTGTTGTTACAATGTTTTGTTTCAAAACAACAAAAAGATGTATCCTAAGGCCACCATTCATGAGTAAACTTATTCCTAGAAAATTATTAATGGTTGAATTGTAATCATCAACATTTCCAAAAGCTAAAAACTTTCAAATCAATCTAAAGCTGGTTTTCAATCATTAATTAAAGTGGTACTTATGAGGTTATAACAACTTGAGAATTTTTTGTGTTTTTATTTTGAAAATTTTGAGATACTAAGGTGTGGCTTCACAAATTCATGAGAGCTTTAAGCAATCCTCGAATGTTTGTGGATTAAAAAAAGTTTGAAAATGAACTAACAAGATTGTGCTTGATTTGCACTAATAAGAAATATGGGTGTAGTTCATGAACTTAATTCACTATGGGGCCTTAAGTCACATATGTCATCATACTTTTGGCCCCTTTCATATTCGGTGAAACTTGAATCATTTGTATCTACCTTTAGTGGAAGTGATTCATCGAGGTAATTAATTAAAACCAATATTTTGTATTATTCAAATTATTATTTTAATCTTGGACAAAAGTTTATAATTTTTCATTAATCCATTTATTCCATTGTGATTATGTATAATTTTATTGAATGTATGTATGTATGTTAAATGCATATATATTTTAACACATTTTATTATATATAATGCATACCATTATAATTTATTGTGTGTGGGTGTGTCTGAGTATTAACATGTAGCAACCAATTTATATTAATTAAATTAAAAAATATATATTAATATTTATTTATGTTAGTCATAAATTATTTTGCAAAGATTTCAACTTGTCAAAACATATTTTCGTATGGAAAAATATATTTTGTGAATTATTATTAGAAAACCAGATTAAAATGTGTTTTCATTCAAATGGTTGTGAACATTAAATTTTTTTATTTATTATACATGTCTAGAACCTAACAAAACTTCAACAATGAATTCTCATTTGCTTAATTTTGAAAACATACCCAAAAAAATATAATGTCAAAGTTTGATTTCTAAAAATAATTATTGTAATTGTAATATGTTTAATTTGTAATGCCTTTAATCAAAATGTCAAATGACAACATGTTGGCAGAGAAAATGGTTTGCTTCCAAAGAGATCATGATTCAAACCTTGATACCAACAACCATATTCATGCCATATGTTGATTGCATACATGTTGTATGATTTAAAAAATGACTAATAATAATAATAATTCAAATTTAAAATATCTAAAATATCACATAATTCCATTGCCATGTGTAAATTTCCTCTTAGACCAAGCATTAGTGAAATCATTAGATGTAGGTAAAAACTATTCCTCGTTCATTAGAGGGTACAATGAATTCACTAAATCTTTCATCTAGTGAAATTGTTTAATTCCACCCATAACCTAATGAAAAATTTAATGAACTTGGTGATATCTTTTTACTAGTGGATCACAATTCTTTATTTCAATTACCTATGTAGTCATGTAAGTCAATGCGATTGGAAGGAATTAAACCCTTGACATGTTTGGTCACAAAATAAAAATTTAAACATCTAACTACCATTTTAATTTATGATAAATTAGGTCATTACATAAATGCAATCATATTTTATTTTTTTCTAAAAAGGTGAATCTATAATTAGGTAGTGGACATTATTAATAATTTGTAGGTAAATATAACAGATATTACATATTTAGTAGATTTATTATTACTAAATAGGTGGATTTGTGGCTATGTAGATTTTCATCATAGTTAAGTAGGTTTGTTAGGTAATTAGATAGTAGGTATTACCTAACAACTACTTAATACCTAGTTATTATTAATTATTACCTAGTACGTCATGACCTTAGCCTTGGGGTTGCAACCAAGGCTAAGGCATGCTGGGGGAATGGGTCAAGAAAGTGTCCTAGGACTTAATCACACTTTCACAAATGTGGGAGTATGATTCACATACTCCTAAACACCTTCCCATTTTGGGAGTTGGAGGCCCATGATGTTTTGAATGTTTTAAAAAAGGTTTGAGAACCAAATCTTGTCCAAATTGGGCCTTCTTTAAACCACTAGAAAATTAAATACCCAATGTGGGGTCACATTAATCATTTAAATATATGAAACACATTATATAGCCACAAGAATGGTTTATAGTCAAATTAATAATTTGAGTCTCAACTATTAAAACATTTGACAAAATGGTCAGATGATTTTTGACTAGAACATGAAATACAACATTTAGAATGTTACTTTCAAAGCTACAACTTTGCTATTGAAAGTTATTGAATTGAAATCCATATGCAAAAGTTATGAGCCCACAAAATTATGAAAGTCATAAGTTGACAAAAGTGGAAATTATTTGAACGATTTGAATTAATGATATATTCATAAGATATATTAATCATGCATGTTGAATAGATAATAAACACAATCAATCTCAAGCCAAATTATATGGTTAGCATTGTGAAATCTATTATCTTATAATTTATCCAAGGAAAAGCTATATGATGGATGCCATGTCTTAATGCACTAAGATTGATTTTGTTTCAATATCCTTTCTTTTTATGCCATAGCTGATGTTGTATTTACCTTCCCCAATAATGGTTGTGAATTTCATGTTATGATAAATTCTTTGACCTCTAGATCCCCTTACTAACCACCTAAAAATCACAATTTGAAGTTTGGAAAAACCCCAAATACAACATCAAAATTTTCCCTCATTTCCAGACAATTTGTGCAACAAACACAATTGACCCATTCATTTAATCTCTTTTACTAAAACTCCATGTGCAATCATTTCAAAATTTCCTTTCTTCTTCGCTATTTGTGTTGTTTTTCTTAAAATTAAATATTTAGCAAAAGATTTAACTAAAATTAATCAATCAAGACTAATTGAACCAAATTTATAACCTAAAAAAGATTAGGCTCTTAAATTTTTAGTTTCCTGTTAAGTTTGATTGATGTCAATAATTTTTTAAAAATAATAATTACTTTGGAAATTAATTCAAATTTTTACAATGACACCAATGAAGGGACTTAAATAAATAATTAGGTATTAAAATATATCTTTTTTACTTTTAATTCAAGCAAGATTGAAAACTTTCAAATCTTTTTAAGTTTGCCAATGAAATTTCAGTACTTTGAATTTTACAAATGAAAATTGTTAATCCCACAATGTAGTGATTACAAAGCATTAACAACAAAAAAAAACTTAAAACAAAACTTTAGTTGTCAATAAATCGGTGAAAACTTAACCCTCATTTCAATGTTAATTGACAATTCTTCTTTCAAAATGAGAAAAAAACCTTTAAAATCCTAAACTTGAACTTTAATTACCAATATGTCATCACAAACCTATCCTTCATTTGAATGTTCCTTGACATTACTTCTTCAAAATTAAAAAAAATAAAATCAAGACTTTAACCTTATCTTAAACTTTAGTCGTCAATACACTAATGCAAAATTGATCTTCATCTTAATTTGTCAATTGACATTTCTTCTTCAAATTAAAAATAAAATAAAATCTTAACACTAACCCTAAACTTTGGTTGCCAATATACCTGAAGGGGAGGGAGTTAACCCTCATCTTAATGTCAATTGATAGAGCTTCATCAAAATGAAAAGAAAAGAAAAAACCCTTCTCAACCCTAACCCTAAACTTTGATTGCCAATATGGCTGATGGGGAGGGAGTTAACCCTCATCTTAATGTCAATTAACTCAGATTCATCAAAATGAAAAGAAAAAAACCCCCACTTAACCCTAACCCTAAACTTTGGTTGCCAATATGGCTAATGGGGAGGGAGTTAACCCTCATCTTAATGTCAATTGACTCAGCTTCATCAAAAATGAAAAGAAAAAGAAAAAACCCTTCTTAACCCTAACCCTAAACTTTGGTTGCCAATATGGCTAATGGGGAGGGGGAGGGAGTTAACCCTCATCTTCATGTCACTTCTTCACAATGAAATCCTTTCCTTTTGCATTGGAGTGCCATTTGGCAGAACTACCTGGGCCTTGAAAACACCACATGAAACCCAGCCACCTAATAGGTATATAACTATCATGGGATTCTGGAAGCAGGTTAGGTGTTATGCTATAAGTGCATATTATGGCACTAGTAACTTAGTGCTGTTGGGTGTAAAGCTGGGATTAGCTTAGCCTTACTGAACACTGTAGTTGGTGTACAACACTACAGTTGTTGTTGTTCTTTATCAAAGAGAACCTAAAATGTGTCACAAATGAGCTTTGCATGGCAATTATTTCAAGTACCCAATAGGTGGCAACATCTCATACACCACATAATTGGGTTGAAAAGCAAGTTAGAGAGAGAGAGAGAGAAACAACCCAAAGAGCCAAACCCCATGAGATAGATCTATTGTTGAGAAGAACCAAGCTTGAGGATGGTGGGTACCTACTACTACCTACCTACCTACTAACTAGGTACTAACTACTATTACATTATTAGGTACTTGTCAAGGCTCTATTGGTTTTTGCAAACTTAGGTGGTCTGACAAGTTTTGTGAAACTTCAATGCTATGGTTAGCATCTAAGCTATTATAGCTATTTGTTTTGGATGTTTGAACTTGGGTGGCTTTGTTTACCCAAGGCTTTTTGTGTGATGAAATCTTTTGATAACTTTATAGCAAAAGTGTATTATTATTATTATTATTATTGTGCTTAATAGCCTACCAACTTTGATTCAACTCTTTTTGCTACTTTGAAAAAACTCAATTCAAAACCTGATTTCAACACAAGGGGATTATTATTGTTTGTTTGGAATTGGGTGCCTCCATTTCTCAAGGAAGCAACATGCTTGGACTACCAACTTGGACTCTTCTTGTACATTGAGCTCATTTTCAAGGATTTAAGAAAATTTGTTTTTTTTTTCCTGTGGTACCCGGTGGGTACTTCCAGATACCCACCAAGTATAAATGGGAAAAAACACTGGCGAGCTTTTCAAAAAATAAAATAAAATGCCTGCCTCCATGGGTGTTATGCTTTTTAAAAAGCCCGCTAGCTTTTTTTTATTGACGCATTTTAAGGTGTCCTCTAAATACACTAGAAAAGACCGGGTAGGTTTTAAGGTTTTATGAAAAGTCAAATGCCCACTCCAATGAGCACTTCACTTTTATAAAAAAAACTTTCTTCCCATGATACCCTGTGGATATCACAGGATGACTTTTTTTTTTGGGCTCTGCCCGGTTGGTGCTTTACATTAGGGTAACACCTGAGGAGTGGGGCATACCGGAAATAAGTGCCTTGGGCGGGTGGGTATTTTTTTTGGGGAATGCCCTGCTCCTTGGGCAGTACCCTAGATGAAACTCTTGGAATACTTAGGCATCTCCCGCTTGTGAAAGAAGGGCATAGAAAGGGAATAGGCTAACTCAAAGAAGAAGGGGACCTGGTCAGCATTTTCTGGAAAAAAAAAATTCCCATCAAATGTAACTTACCTACCAATTTTGTCGTTGGATGCACCCATTCATCCAGTAGGAGAATCAAAGAAATGAATGAAATATGACCCTCTTTGGATGAAAAAGATTTAAAGTCACGTGGGTCATACTTATTGGTTACACACTTATGAAAAAGAAACTGACACGTGTCATTGCCAGGTGTCACACCATTTGGTAGGCGGTGGGTTTTGGGAGGGGGGGGAGGGTGTGTGTGTGGGGGGAAACCCTCAAAACCAAGTCCCAAATTCAGGTGAATGGGTAAACCCTAATTTGTAGGTTTTTCCAATTTGGGTTGTTTTGTTTTTCTACTTTCTACAAAACATTTTAGGGTTTCCCACATTTCACTACACAAGAAAAAACAAAAATGTTGTGACTTGTGACTTTGGTTTTCCAAACAAGCTTTTAATTGGTCCAACAAAAGTTAGGCTACCATTCTTTTGTATTATTATAATTATTATTATTAAAAAATTCACTCTCTTACCTTGTCACCAACTAATACAAATGTGTAGGTATTGAGGAGCAATGGTGCTGGATAAAAGAAAGACTTGTTGTATCTTTTCACTTTCCTTCTCATTTCCTCAAGTTTACATGATTTTAGACATACCATTGTTGTTGTTTTTTGGATACCAATTAAAAGTTTGGCAAATTTACATCATTAAAAAAATGTTATTATTCTTACCTTATTAATTAATACATTTTTTTTTTAAAGTGCTTACTTTGTGCCTTTCCTATAGGAACCCACATCCATTTTTGGCCTGGGCTCATACCCCCCCCCCCCCCCCCCCCCCCATCAAAACATTAACTATTCTTCTTTTTTTTTTTTATTTTTTTATCTTACCCACAACCACACCCCCATCAGTGTAGACAAA
>Ga0116229_10007895_pt1 | contig 16692 bp, 19 predicted proteins | sample S1TSphgellanicum_3_FD_87313 | JGI IMG/M metagenome (GOLD analysis project Ga0116229, IMG submission 87313) | Host-associated microbial communities from peat moss isolated from Minnesota, USA - S1T2_Fc - Sphagnum magellanicum MG | ecosystem: Host-associated > Plants > Peat moss > Unclassified...
TCGGCGGTGTCGGCGTCGCCCGGCGTGGTGCCGTCAAGGTTTGAAGTGTCTGTGCGGGCATCACGCCCGCGACGGATGACTCGCACCGGGCCGCACTGCATCCTGGCAGTGCGGCCATGTTGCATTTGCGTGCTGCCGCCAACGTTTATCGCGGACGCTTGGCGGTCCTACCGAACACCAAGAGCCAGCCCGCGGCCAGCAGTTGCACCCACCCCAGCCACGGATGCGCCACGCCGAGCGCAAGCCATACGAGTCCCGAAAGCCAGAGGATTCCGGCCAGGATGAGCCGGTCGCGACGCACGATGGATTCGGCGATCTCGACGCGCAGCTGTTCGATGCCGACACTTTCGACCGGCACCTTGAATTCGCCGTCAGCCGCCTCGCGCACCACCGACTTGATGATTCGCGGCAGCAGTCGCGCGGTCTCGACCGCATCGGGCAGTTGCGAGCGCAGACCGCGCAACAGGTTGCGCGGGCTCGCTCGCTCGCGCATCCATTGCCGCAGCACCGGCTGCGCCGTCTTCCAGAGATCCAAGTCGGGATATAGCTGGCGGCCCAGTCCTTCGATGTTGAGCAGCGTCTTCTGCAGCAAGATCAGCTGCGGCTGCACGCGCATGTCGAAGCGCCGTGCCGTCTCGAACAGGCGCAGCAGCACCTGCGCAAAGGAGATGTCCTTGAGCGGCTTGTTGAAGATCGGCTCGCAGACCGTGCGCACCGCCGACTCCAATTCGTCGATACGTGTATAGCTGGGCACCCAGCCGGACTCCACGTGGAGGGCGGCAACCCGGCGGTAATCATGGTCGAAGAACGCCATGAAGTTCTCGGCGAGGTAATGCTGGTCGCGGAGCTCCAGGGTGCCGACGATGCCGAAATCGACGGCCGCATAGCGCGGATTCTCCGGATCCTCGATTTGCACGAAGATGTTTCCGGGATGCATGTCGGCATGAAAGAAATTGTGGCGGAACACCTGTGTGAAGAAGATCTCGACGCCATCCTCGGCGAGCTTCGCGATATTCGTGCCGCGCGCGCGCAGCTCGTCGACCCGGCTGATGATGATGCCGTGAATGCGTTCCATCACCATGACGTTGGTCCGACAATAATCCCAGTAAACCTCGGGCACGTAGAGCAGTCGGGATCCCGCGAAATTCCGTTTCAATTGCGAGGCGTTGCCGGCTTCACGCAGCAAGTCCAGTTCATCGAGGATCGTCTTGCGGTATTCGGTGACGACCTCTTTGGGCCGCAGCCGCTTGCCTTCCGGCCAATATTCGTCGGCGAGGTAAGCGAGGGCGTCGAGCACCTCCATGTCCCGTTCGATGAGCTCGCGCATGCCGGGCCGCAGAATCTTGACGACGACGTCTTGGCCGCTCTTGAGCGTCGCCCCATGGACTTGAGCGATCGAGGCCGCCGCCATCGGGGTCTGCTCGAAACTCGCAAAAATGTCCGCGAGCGGCCGGGCGAATGCGGCCTCCACGGTCGCGACCGCGATCGCGCTATCGAACGGTGGCACGCGGTCTTGCAAGAGCGCGAGCTCGTCGGCGATGTCGACCGGCAAGAGATCCCGTCGCGTCGAGAGCGCCTGCCCGAACTTCACGAACACCGGGCCGAGTTCTTCGAGCGCGAGGCGCAGACGCTCGCCGCGACTGCGTCCGGTACTGCGCTGGAACCAAGTCCAGGGCGACAGATAGAACAGAAAGCGGAACGGCCGGTAGAGATGCGTCTTGCGTACGTATTCGTCGAGACCGTGGCGCACCAAGGCGCGCTGAATCTCGAGCAGACGCCCGATGACGCGCAGACGCTTCACGCGCCACCCGGCAGGCGTCGCTCGAGGCGGGCGAGGCGCGCCGCGACTCGATCCCCGGCCTCGCGCAGCTCGTCGACGCCGCGCAAGAACTCGTCGAGCTCCGTTCGGTTGACGAGATCGCGGCTTTCCTCCTGCAAATATTCCGCGACGTTGGCCGCGGCGCTGCGCTGCGTGCGACGCAGCCAATTCAGCGAGTCGCGCGCGAACACGCCGAGTCGCCGGGCCGGTATGTCGCCGACCCATCGAGACAGCTCCTCCTCGAGATCCGGCCGAGCCTCTTGCAGCAGCTCGCGAAACGCGGCGGCTACTTCCGCATCGCCGCGGACCTGCGCCGCAGCCTGACCCGTCGGTCGGGCGCCGTTGGCAGTCATCAGCGCCAGCAAGGCGCCCGGTGATCCTTCGATCGTCGCGTCTGCGGCTGATTCGTCGCCGCGCGCGAGCATGAGCTGCGTGCCGGCGCTCGTTGCGCGCAAGCGCATGACTCCGGTGACGTCCACTTGCAGAGACTTGCCGGCCAAACGTCGTAGCAGGCCGCTTGCGCGGGCCTGTGCGTGAATATTGCGGTTCAGAACGGCCTCCGCCGCCGCGAGCCAGACAGGAGTCGCCGGCATGTCAGATCTTGTAGCCGCGGTGCAGCGCCACGATCCCGCCGGTCAGATTGTGATAGCGCGCTTGCGCGAAACCGGCCTCTTTGAGCATCGAGAGCAAGGTCTCTTGATCCGGGTGCATGCGAATCGATTCGGCCAGATAGCGGTAGCTCGCCGCATCGTTGGCGATCAGCGATCCGAGTCGCGGCAACACTTGGAACGAGTAGGCATCGTAGATCGGCGCGAGTCCGGGCAGCGTCGGCTTGGAGAACTCGAGCACCAGCAGCTGGCCGCCGGGCTTCAACACGCGGTACATGGACCGCAGGGCCGCCGGCTTGTCCGTGACGTTGCGCAGCCCAAAGCCGATCGTCACGCAATCGAAGCGATTGTCCTCGAAGGGCAGGCGTTCGGCATCCGCGACCACGCACTCGACGTTGGCCACGAGACCCGCGTCCAGCAAACGATCGCGGCCACGCGCGAGCATCGCCGGATTGATGTCGGACAATACGACGCAACCCTGCGGGCCCACCTGGCGCAACAGGCCGAGGGTCAGATCGCCGGTTCCGCCCGCGACGTCGAGCGCGCTCTGACCGGCGCGCAAACCCGTGAGGCTCAGCGTGAACTGCTTCCAGAGCCGGTGCACGCCGAAGGACATCAAGTCGTTCATGACGTCGTATTTGCCCGCGACGGAGGCGAACACTGAACGGACCCGGCCCGCCTTCTCGGCCCAATCAACCGTCTCGAAGCCGAAATCGACGCTGCGCTTGGGATCGTTCATCGTGTGCTCTGCCTTTCTAAGGGCCTATTGTAGCCGACTCCCGCTGCGCGTTTGGCGCAGCGCTCAAGCCGGACCGGAATTGCCCAGCCGCGCCGCCGCGCAGCGCTCGCGGTATCTGGCCCAGTTCATCTCGCGGTCGCGCCCAAGTTCGAACAGCAGGGGCCAGGAATACAGGCCGGTATTGTGCCCATCGTCGAACACCAGGCGCAGCGCATAGTTGCCGATGGGTTCGACCCCGCTGATCCCGACGTTCTCCTTGCCGGTTACGAGCAAGCCTTCCCCGCCGCCGTGACCCTTGACCTCGGCCGACGGTGAGAACACGCGCAAATATTCGAAGGGAAGCTCGAAGCAGGAGCCGTCGTCGAAGCGGACTTGCAGGAGACGCGACTGCGTACGGACCTTGATATCGGTGGGTTGGGGGGCCATCTACAGGATGTAGCGCGACAGATCCTGGTCACGCGACAGCTCGCCGAGATTCGCCTCGACATAGTCGCGATCGACCAGGACATGCGTGCCATTGCGGTCCGCCGCGTCGAAAGAAACCGATTCCAACAAACGTTCCATGACCGTGTGCAGACGACGGGCGCCGATATTCTCCGTGCGCTCGTTGACCTCGAACGCGACCTCCGCGAGCCGCTGTACGCCGGACGCCGCGAATTCCAATACCAGCCCCTCGGTGCCCAAGAGCGCCGTGTACTGGCGACAAAGCGAGGCGTCCGGCTCGGTGAGGATCCGCACGAAATCCCCGACCACCAAGGGGTCGAGTTCGACCCGGATCGGGAGGCGCCCCTGCAACTCCGGGATCAAATCGGAGGGCTTCGACATGTGGAACGCGCCCGAGGCGATGAACAGCATGTGATCGGTCTTGACCGTGCCGTACTTCGTGTTGACCGTGCAGCCCTCGACGAGCGGCAGCAGGTCGCGTTGCACGCCCTCGCGCGACACGTCTGCACCGACCGTCTCCTGGCGGCGCGCGATCTTGTCGATCTCGTCGATGAACACGATGCCATTCTGTTCGGCATTATCGAGCGCGAGCAATTTGAGCTCTTCCTCGTTGATCATCTTCGCGGCCTCTTCGTCCTGCAGGAGCGTGAGCGCCTCCTTGATCTTGAGTTTGCGCTGGCGCGTCCGGCCGGCGCCCAGGTGCTGGAACATGCCCTGCAGCTGCTGGGTCATTTCCTCCATGCCGGGCGGCGCCATGATGTCGACGCCCGTGGGCAGGCCGCGCACCTCGATCTCGATCTCGCGTTCGTCGAGTTCATGCTCGCGCAGCATCTTGCGAAAGCGCTGGCGGGTGTCTTGATCGCGCGGCGCGGCGCCGTCGCGAAACGCCGGGTGGCTGCCCGCCGCGGCTTGCGCCGACATCTGCGCGGTCGCCGCCGCCGCGGCGCCGACGGTCCCTCCCGCTGCACGCGGCAAGAGCGCATCCAAAACCCGATCCTCGGCCGCGTCGGCGGCGCGATGGCGCACTTTCGCGATTGCCTCCTCGCGCGTCATCTTGACCGCAATCTCGACAAGATCGCGGACGATCGAGTCCACTTCTCGGCCAACATAACCAACTTCCGTGAACTTCGTAGCCTCAACCTTGATGAAAGGCGCCTTGGCGAGGCGTGCCAGTCGGCGCGCTATCTCGGTCTTGCCGACGCCGGTGGGGCCGATCATGAGAATGTTCTTGGGCGTGATCTCCGGTCGCAGGGCCGGATCCACCTGCTGTCGTCGCCAGCGATTGCGCAAGGCAATGGCGACCGCACGCTTGGCGGCGGATTGCCCGACGATGTGCTTGTCCAGCTCTTCGACGATTTCGCGGGGTGTCATCTGCGACATGGGGTATTACAGCTCTTCGATGGTCAAGTGTCGGTTCGTATAGATGCAAATGTCCGCGGCGATGTTGAGCGAGCGCTCGACGATGTCGCGCGCACCGAGCTCCGAGGCCTGCAGGAAGGCGAGTCCCGCCGCTTGCGCGAAGCTGCCGCCCGAGCCGATCGCGATCAGATCGTGTTCGGGCTCGATGACATCGCCCGTACCCGAAATTACATAGGTGCTTTCGGCATCGGCGACCACGAGCAGGGCCTCGAGACGGCGCAAGCCCCGGTCGCTGCGCCAGTCCTTGGCGAGCTCCAGCGCCGCGCGCGTGAGATTCCCGAACTTTTCCAGTTTCCCCTCGAAGCGCTCGAACAGCGTAAACGCATCCGCGGTCCCACCCGCGAACCCGGCCAGCACCTTGCTGCCATACAGGCGGCGCACCTTGCGCGCGTTGCCCTTCATGACCGTTTGTCCGAGCGTGACCTGCCCGTCGCCGCCGACCGCGACGCGGCCATGGCGTCTGACCGCGAGGATCGTGGTTCCGTAAAGGCGTCCGGGTTCGTGATTGAGCTGCGGTAGGTTCATTGGAACCAGACCATGTGGGGTGCGTCCCGCGGCGTTTCAAGCCTTGTCAGGCAGGGACGAGCGACGGTGCGCGCGCGGATGCGCCGCGTCATAAACCTTGGCGAGGTGCTGAAAATCCAAATGCGTATAGACCTGAGTCGTGCCGATGTCGGCATGGCCGAGAAGCTCCTGAACGCCGCGCAGATTGCCGCTGGATTCGAGCAGATGGGTCGCGAAGGAATGCCGAAACACGTGCGGATGCACATGCACGCCGATCCCTTGGCGCCGTGCCCACATCGCCACGCGAAGCTGCACGGCACGAACCGCGAGACGCCGTCCGCCGGTCCCCAGGAACAGGGCACCCTGGGTCGCGGTCGCCGCCTTTGCGCCAACAGCAGTTTGCGCGACGCCGCTGGCCTTAGCGGTGCTCGCCGTGGGCGCCCTACGGCGCGCGGTTGCGCGCGCGATCAAGCCCGCGCGTTCCGGCAGCCAGCGCTCGATGGCCGCGATGGCATGCCGGCCAACCGGCACGATGCGTGTCTTGCCGCCCTTGCCGTGGACGCGCACCGTGCGGTCCGCCAAGTCCAGTTCAGCGAGGTCCAGATGCACGAGTTCGCTGAGACGCAGTCCCGAGGAATAGAACAGCTCCATGATCGCCTTGTCGCGCGTCGACAGCGAATCCTCGCTGCGAAACGTGAGCAAGCGCGCCATCTGATCCGCGTCGAGCGTGGTCGGCAGGCGCTTTTTCGGCTTCGGCGCGCGTACATCCACGGCGGGATTCATCTCGCTATGGCCCTCGCGCTGCAGGAATGCGAAAAACGTGCGCACGGCCGAGAGTCGCCGCTGCACGCTGCGGGCCGACAGGCCGCCGGCGTGTTCGGTCGCCGCGAAGGCGCGGACCTGCGCGTGCGAGAGGCTGGGCCACGCGTCGATCCCGCGTTCCCGGCAAAAGCCTTGCAGCGAGGTCAAATCCTGGCGATAGGCGGCGAAGGTATGTGCACTGATGCGCCGCTCATGCGTCAGATGGGCTAAGAATCGCTCGACCCACTCGGCGGCGTCGCTCTGCACTGGCGATTAGCGGGTGACCGCGTAGGCAACGAGTTCGCCGATTCTCGACAGAAACTCCGTGCTCATGGCGGGGTGGAAGCGATCGACGTCGCTCGCGCCGATGGCGAGCAGCCCCAAACCGCCTTTGGGACCGATGGGCGTCAAGGCCACCGAACCGATTTCGATCGTGTCCTTGCCGAACAGATAATCACGCTGCGTATCGCGCACCTGCCCGCAACGCGGCTTGGCCGATTGCAGCAAGGATTCAAAGCTCTTGAGATCCGCGTCTTCGGGGGAGGCGACGCGCAAGAAGGGTCGCGATTCCGATTCCAAGCTGCGCGCTTCTTCGATGAACAGCACGAGGACCGAGTGCATGGCATCGAAATCCTCGCGCAGGGACGTCTCGATCGCCGTGATGGTCGCGGCCAGATCGTGGGCGCGAATCAGCCGCTGGCTGAGACGGTGAATCCGATCCGCGAGCGCGTCGTTGGCGCGCGCGACGTCCACCAGCTCCTTGAGCTTGCGTTCCAGCGACTGATTGCGTTCACGCAGCACTTCGACCTGACGCTCGACGAGACTGACGGTTGAGCCGCCGTCCCGAAGATGCGGCAGCCGCAGTTTCGTGAGCAAGGGGCCGTTGCGTTCGAAGAAGTCCGGAAAGGTAAGCAAATACTCCGTAATGTCGGTGTCGTTCAAACTGACCGGTTTGATCTCGCGCGCGTGGCTGATGGTCATTGGTGTGCGTCTCCCAGATGAATGGTGTTATATCTCGATCGATCCCGTGAATACCGTGGTTGCAGGTCCGGTCAGCCAGAGATGTTGGTCCGCCCCCTGCCAGGAAACCGACGCACGACCGCCTTTCAAGTCGACCGTGACGTCCGCATCGAGCAAGCCTTGCCTGCGGCCGATGGCGACTGCGGCGCAGGCACCGGTGCCGCAGGCCAAAGTCTCGCCCACGCCGCGCTCGAACACGCGCAGGCGGATGTGCCCGCGGTCGACTATCTGCATGAAGCCGACATTGGTGCGCTTCGGGAAACTGGGGTGGTGCTCGAGCGCCGGCCCGAGTTCCGCGACCGGCGCCGTGTCGACATCGGCGACGCGCAGCACGATGTGCGGATTGCCCATCGAGACCGCGCCCACCTCGACACGCGTGCCCGCGACGGTCAAGGGGTAGAGCATAGACTCACTCGCGGCGAGCATCGGCAACGCGGCAGGAAGGAAATTCGGTACGCCCATGTCGACCGATACCAGGCCATCCTCGCGGACGTTCGCGGCGACCACTCCGCCGGGACTATCGAGCGTGAACTTGCGTCCCAGCGCGGGCTTGCGTGCGTACAAAAGCGCTGCGATACAGCGCACGCCGTTGCCGCATTGCTCGACCTCGCTGCCGTCGGCATTGAAGATACGGTAGAACGCGCGCGCCTCGCCATTACGCGGTGCCTCGAGCACCAAGGCTTGATCGAAACCGATGCCCGTATGCCGGTCGGCGAGGGCGCGCAGTTTGTCGGAGTCAAGCAGATGGCCGGCGCCGGCGGGCGGTGCGTCGAATACCAAGAAATCGTTGCCGAGCCCCTGCATCTTTGAAAACTCGATCCGCATACCGCGGAGCATAGCCCAAGCACTCGCTTGCCGCGAGCGCCAAGCTCGTCCAGGGCTTGCTTAAAGTTTCGGCGGGTCTTACCTTTGGTGAAAATAACAACGGCGGATCGTATGCGCCACATCATGGTTTTGAACTCGAAGGGCGGTTGCGGCAAGAGCACGATCGCCACCAATCTCGCTGTGTTCTTCGCCCGGGAAGGCATGCAGGTCTGCATTGCCGATTACGATCCGCAGCGCTCCAGCCTGGATTGGCTGGCGCAGCGTCCTGCCGATTTGCCGGCGATCAGCGGCGTTCCGGCATTCGAGGAGGGCATACGCGGCGTACCGCGTGCGACCGACGTCCTCGTCATCGATGCGCCGGCGCGCGTGCATGGCGCCGAGCTGAACGAGCTCGTGCGGCGCGCCGAGACCATTGTCGTGCCGGTGCTGCCTTCGAGCATCGATATGAAGGCCTGCAGCCATTTCATGAAGGATCTGTTGGAAATCGGCAAAGTGTCGCGCAAACAGGCACGCCTCGCCGTGGTCGGCAACCGGGTCCGCGAACACACGCTGATTTTCGAAGAGCTGGACCTTTATCTCACCCAGCTCAAGGTCCCGTATCTCGGGCATCTGCGCGAGGCACAGAATTATGTTCGCGCCTACGCGCGCGGCATGGGCGTGCTGGAATTGCCGGAATATCTCGCGTGGCCCGATTGGAAGCAGTGGCAGCCGATCATCGAATGGCTGGAGAGCAAGCGTAGCCTGCCGGTGGCTTGATCGGGCCGATCAGGTTCGATCGAGCGACGCGACGCCTTTCGCTCTCTGTTCAACGAGGCTCGCGCGAATGCCGGCGTCGAGATCCTCGTAGGCGAGTTGCACGCCGAGTTCCTCGCGCAGTCGGCGATTGGCCACGCGCCGGGATTCGCCGAGAAACGACCACGCTGACGCGGAGGCCGTGCGTTGCGCTTCGGCGCGGCTGACCAGCGGCGGCGCGGGCAGACCCGTGATGCGGGCGACGCGTTGTAGAAACGCGGTCGAGCTGTCGTCGCTGCCGTCGGTGACGTTAATCACGCGATGCGCGGCCGCGGCGCTCTGGCCCGCGGCGATGCAAGCGCTGACGAGGTCGTCGACATGGATCCGATTCGTGGGCAAGGCTTCGTCCGGCGCAATGGCGGGCTCGGCGCGGCGCAAGCGTTCGAGGGGCAGGCGACCGGGTCCGTAAATGCCGGCGATCCGCAAGATGCACCATGAGAGGTGACGGGCGTCGGCCCAGCTGCGCAAGCCGGCCTCCGCCGCGACGCGTCTGTGGGCGCGCGCCGAAAGCGGAGTGACCGGTGTTTCCTCGTCGACCCTGGCGCCGCCATGGTCACCGTAGACGCCGGTCGTGCTGAGGTAAATCAGCCGCTTCGGACTGCCCTCGATTTGTGCCAGGAAGCGCTCCAGGCGCGCATCGCCCTCGCCGCGAGGATCCGGTGGTACCGAATAGTAGACGAGCTCGGCGTCCATGTTCAGCGGGACTTGGGCGAGCGCATCCAGATCCAGGGGGAATGCGTCGACGCCCAGTGCCGCGATTCCTCGCAAACTCTCCGGGCGCGTCGCGAATCCACGCACGCGGGCGCCCATATCGCGCCAGCGCTTCGCGAGGCGCAGCCCGGTATATCCGCAACCGACGATGGAGACCGACTGCATGATAATGTGCCGATGCCGACAAAAAGTATGCGCATCAGTCTAACCAAGTCCGGTCGCAGTTTCCCGGTCGCCGCGGGCCAGCCGCTGCTCGAGGCGGGAATCGCCGCCGGCTTGAACTTGCCGCATAGCTGCCGCAGCGGGAATTGCGGCGCCTGTCGGGCGCGGCTCGCGCAGGGCGAGATCGAGTACCCCAATGGGCCGCCGTTGGGACTCACGGCCGCCGAGGTCGAGGGCGGCTACATCTTGCTCTGTCAGGCGCGTGCGCTGACCGACCTGCAGATCGAGCCCATCGAGATCCGTCGCGCGGACGAGCCCACGCTCAAGCGGCTGCCCTGTCGCATCGAGCGCGCGGTCTTGGTCGCCCCGGACGTTATGCAGGTATTTCTGCGCCTGCCGGCGGTCGAGACCTTGCGCTTCCTGCCGGGCCAATACATCGACGTGCTCCTGCCCGGCGGCAGGCGGCGCAGCTTTTCGCTCGCCTCGCCGCCCCATGACGCCAAACTCTTGGAGCTGCACGTGCGGCATGTGCCGGGCGGCGAGTTCACTGACGAGCTGTTCACGCGGCAGGCGCAGGGCAGGTTGCTCGAGATCGAGGGTCCGCTCGGGCAGTTCGTGTATCCGCCGTCGTTTGCGGGCGTCGCTGCGGATGCTCGCGGTGAGAACGCAAGACCGCTATTGTTGATCGGTGGCGGCACAGGGCTCGCGCCGCTGCAGTGCATCCTGCGCCACGTGATCGAGACCGACCGTGGCGGCGAACCGGCGCCCGCGCATGATCTCGTGCTCTATTGGGGCGTGCGCAGCGAGCAGGATCTCTATGCAGATGCGCAGCTGCGCGAACTCGCGGTGCGGACTCCGCGGCTGCGCTACGTGCCGGTCTTGTCCGAGCCCGGCGAGGCTTGGACGGGTCGGCGCGGTTGGGTGCACGCCGCGGCGCTCGCGGACCTCGGCGCGCAGCTCGCGGGGCAGCTCGGCGATTACGACATCTATGCGAGTGGACCGCCCGAGATGGTTGCAGCCGTGCGCCGAGATTTCTTGGGCCAGGGCGCGGACCCGGCGCGTCTCTGGTGCGATTCCTTCGATTATGCGGGCGATTCGCCGGCGCGCCATCGAAGCAGCGCGGTCAGCAAATCCTGATCCTCCGCGGATGCCGCCACGATGCGTGGCGCCCTCAAGCCCAGATCGGCAAGGCCGGCATCGATCCTTGCGCTCGGCACGAGCCAATGCGCTTGCTCGAACAGGGCGCGTAATTCAGGCGTCGCCAAGCTCAGTAGGTGCGCGCCGATGTCCAGGCTGGTGGCGGTAATCACCTTGCACCGCACCGGCGCGAATTCGGCCACGAGCCGCGCGAGTTCCGCGGCGCCCGGAGTGGTCGCCAGCCGTTCATAGACACAGGCGTGGTCGACCGAAGCGCCGCGCTCCTGCAGAGTGGTCGCGAGCAGGTGGCGACCGCCCGCCCCTTTGACGATCAGCACGCGTCGGCCCGCGAGATGCTGCATGCGCGGGTGTGCCAGCAGGCCTTCTGAGTCGAAACCATTGTCGGGCAGCACCGAGACGCGATAGCCCGCTTGGTTGAGTGCGCGCAAGGTCGCGGGACCGACTGCCGCAAGCGGCAGGTCGCGCTTTTGCGCGAGGAGGGCGGCGCCAAAGCGCACGGCATTGGCGCTCACGAAGACGATCAGGTCGTAACTTTCGAGCGACTGCAAGCGTTGCGCGAGTTGATGCCGCTCGGCCAAGGGTTTGATCTCGATCGCCGCGAGTCGCCAGCAGTCGGCGCCCTCGGCGCCAAGCATCCGGCAAAGCGGCATGGCTTGATGTTCGGGACGCGTGACGAGGACTCCGACACCCTGCAGCGCTCCGCGCGACATCGCTTATTCCGCGCGCAGTCGCTCGAGCAGCGGGCCGGCTCCGGCCGCGAGCACGCGCTCGGCCAGTTCCTCGCCGATCGCGACGGAGTCGCTTGGAGTTCCCGTGATCGATTCGCGGAGCAACTTGGAGCCGTCCGGCTCGGCGACCAGCCCGTCGAGCAGCAGACGCCCCGATTCCAGCGTTGCGTAGGCCGCAACCGGCGACTGGCAGCTGCCGCCGAGGCGACCTGAAAACGCGCGCTCGGCATCCATCGCGATGCGCGTCGCTGCGTGTTCGAGCGGCGCGAGCAGCGTGCGCGTGCGGCTGTCGTCCTCGCGGCACTCGATGCCGATGACGCCTTGGCTGACCGCGGGCAGTGACACGCTCGTGTCGAGGCGTGTCGTGATGCGCGCTTCCCAGCCGAGACGAACCATGCCGGCGCAGGCGAGGATGATCGCGTCCAGCTCGCCCTCGTCGAGACGACGTAAGCGCGTATTGACGTTGCCGCGCAAGGCCTGAATGCGCAAGTCCGGCCGCGCGGCCAGCAACTGCGCCTGGCGGCGCAAACTCGAGGTGCCGACGCGCGCTTCGACCGGGAGATCTTGAATGCGTGTGTAGCCGCCACCGATCAAGGCGTCGCGCGGATCGGCGCGTTCCAGCACCGCGCCGATGATGAAGCCCGGCGGCAGCTCGGCCGGTACATCTTTCATGGAATGCACGGCGATGTCGGCCCGTCCCTCTTGCATCGCGACCTCGAGTTCCTTGATGAACAGTCCCTTGCCGCCGATCGCGGCGAGGCTGCGGTCCTGAATGAGGTCGCCTTTCGTGGACATCGGCAGGAGTTCGACCTGCAGGCCCTCGTGCGCGGCACGCAGCAGGTCCGCGACGTGCTCTGCCTGCCAGAGGGCCAGCTGACTCTTGCGGGTGGCAATTCGAATCGGTGTCATCGTCGCGCTCACTGGGGTCTTACGGAGTATCGATGGTGAACAAGGGTGTCTTCAGGCGGTAAATCGAGGAGATGTCCTCATTACCGTGACCCTCGGCAATCAGACGCGCGTATTCGGCAAGCGTCGATTCGACGACGGAGAGTTCTGCGCCATGGGCCGCCGCCATCGCGCGACAAATGCGCAGATCCTTGTCGTGCAGCCGTACGCGGAAACCCGCGGGATAATTCTCTTTGGCCATGAAGGGCGCGCGATTGACGAAGTACCAACTCGAGCCTGCGCCTTTGCCCAAGGCTTCGATCACGCGTTCGAGCGGCAGGCCCTCCGCCTTCGCAAACGCCATGGCCTCGGCGACCGCTTGAATGATGCCGGCGCACATGATCTGATTCGTCGCCTTGGTCGCCTGGCCCGCGCCGCTCGTCCCCATGTAGGTCACGGTACGACCCAGCTTGTCGAGCACCGGCCGAGCACGCTCGAACACGGCCGGATCGCCGCCCACCATGATTGCGAGCGTCGCGAGCCGCGCGCCTTCGACGCCGCCGCTCACGGGACAATCGAGAAAGCCGATGCCCAACGGTCCCAGTTCCGCGTGCATGTCGCGCGCGGTCTCGGCACTGACCGTCGAACAATCCATGACGATGCTGTCGCGGCGCAGACCGGCTTTGAGCGCGGCCACGACCGCACGTACGTCGGCGTCGGCCGAGACGCACAGGACGACGGCGTCGGCCGCCGTCGCGAGTTTGGCAAGATCGTCGAACGCCGGGACGCCGAGCTCTGCGCCGAGCCCAAGCGCCTTGTCGTGTGTCCGGTTCCAGACGCCTGCGAGCAGCCCGGCCGCATGCAGATTCCTGGCCATCGGCGCGCCCATGGCGCCCAAGCCGACAAAGCCAATCTTAAGTCCCATCAGATCTCCCCCCGGCCCGCGTTGTCTCGAAAAGACGCGTAGCCTAAGGCTTTGCGGCCGCAGCGGCAAAGAGCAATTGGAAAATCAGGGGCAAAGGACGCGGGCCGGGCCGCCGCGCGTGCAACGAGCGGTGGCGGCGCTCAGGGTCTCGAAGGGCCTCGTGTCAGGACGCGCCCGTACCGCAAAGGGCATCGACTTCTTGCTTGGCATTCATGCGAGCGGCGTCGATCTCGTCCGAGTTCAGAAATTGCTTTTGGCCACTGTCATCGGTCTTGTAGAGACGCCGACCCTCGATCAATTTCTTATATTCGGCTTGCGCATCCGCGCATTGCTTCTCGCGCGTGGCGGCGACGTCTTGATCCACGGCTTGTTTCGTTGAGCTATCGCCCGGTGTCGTGCTGGTCGAGGCTGCGCGCGCGCTGGGCGCCGGTGCCGCGGCTGCCGAACGCGATGTGTGGGTGCCGAGCAATTCCACGACCTCGGCGTGCACACCGTCGGGCGGCGAGTCGCCGTATTGAACTTTGCCCTGTGCATCGACCCATTTGTACACCACGGCCGAGGCCATGCCGGACCAAGCGAGCAATGCCGCACACAACAACAAGCGTTTCATTGGCGTCAATCCTCTTGCAGGCGCTTCACAAGGCGCCGGTTCCCGATTCTCCGGTACGAATGCGTACCGCCGCTCCTAGTTCCACGATAAAAATCTTGCCGTCGCCGATTTTACCGGTACGCGCCGTCTCGATGATCGCCTCGATGACGCGGTCCACCTGTTCGTCGTCCACGGCCAATTCAAGCTTCACTTTGGGCAGGAAATCGACCACGTATTCCGCACCCCGGTAGAGCTCAGTGTGGCCCTTTTGCCGGCCAAAGCCTTTGACCTCGGTCACGGTAATGCCCTGAACTCCCACATCGGCGAGCGCCGAGCGCACATCGTCCAGCTTGAAGGGCTTGATGATGGCAACGACCATTTTCATTCAAGGAACTCCTGTGATTTCGCGGCAATCGGCTTTATCAGTTTGCTTTTGAGCAGTCTACCAGTGCCGAGGAGGCCCCAGAATTGATGCGCCACAGCATGGAATATTACAATATTGTGATGTATAAGGTTTCAGCGTCTTGCGCCGGGTGCGCAAATTAAAAAACGGCGCGGGCCCCGTTGAGGGACCCACGCCGCCGGAATATCGCACCGACGGGGGAGTTGGCTGGCTTGCCGGCGCGAGATGCTCCTAAACTTTTACTCTAAACTCTGATGGACGGCTGTCAGATGGCATCCGGCCCGGTTTCACCGGTCCGGACCCGCAGTGCTTGTTCGAGCTCCAAGACCCAGATTTTTCCGTCTCCGGTCTTACCCGTCCTCGCCACATTGCAGACCGCCTCCATCACTTGCTCCGCGACCGAATCGTCGACCGCGAGCTCAATCTTCGCTTTCGGCAAGAAGTCCACGCTGTATTCCGCACCGCGGTATGACTCAGCGTGGCCGTTTTGCCGACCATACCCATGGACTTCCGTTACGGTAACTCCCTGGATCCCTATATCCGCTACCGCTTGCCGTACTTCGTCTAACTTGAACGGCTTGATGACTGCGGTTATCAGCTTCATGCATTGCCTTTTGGTCGCAGCAGATTATTTAAATTGAGCCGCCCCAGACACCAATGCAGCGTACTATGCTTAACGCTGATGCAGCTTCCGTGCCAGCCGCCTAGGTTCCTTGAAATCAAGAGCTTATGTGGGCGGCTCGCTGTGATCCGCACTGACTTGGCGCGCTTGCCGCTGCTAGCTGCGTTATGTAAGTGCGAATGCCCCGGATTCCCGCCAACCAATCGAGGTCGCCAACGCCATGACTTCTCCCTCGCTCGATGAACTCGCCCGCCGTCTCGCCGACTCTGTGCCGGAATCCTTGCGCTCCTTCGGGCGCGACCTCGAGGGGAATTTCAAGGCTGTGCTTCAGTCGCAACTCAGCAAGCTCGATCTGGTCAGCCGCCAGGAATTCGACGTACAGGCCGAATTGCTCGCGCGCACGAGCGCGCAGCTCGCCGCGCTCGAGGCGCGCCTCAAGGACCTCGAGACGAAGCTGCCTGCTTAGCTGAATCTGCTCGTCCGCGCGGCTTTCGCGGCTCGTGCCGCGCTGTCGATCGGCCTAAGATTTCCGCCGCGATTTCCATCGCCATGGGCAAGGCGCCAAGGATGGGCGGGTGGCGGTAAAAGAGTCTGTCGTCAGCATGGTCATGAGCCGCGCGCCACTCGGCATGTCGGCGCCGCTCGTGCGCGTCGAGGTGCATTTGGGCGCGGGTCTGCCCTCGTTCGTGATCGTCGGACTGCCGGAGGCTGTCGTCCGCGAGAGCAAGGAACGTGTGCGTGCGGCCCTGTTGACCTCGGGATTCGAGTTTCCAATTGCGCGCATCACCGTGAATCTATCGCCTGCGGACTTGCCGAAGCAGGGCGGTCGATTCGATTTGCCGATTGCGATCGGCATTCTGGCGGCGAGCGGTCAAGTGCCGGCCCGTGCCTTGCGCGGCCGCGAGTTCTTCGGCGAGCTGTCGCTCTCCGGCAGCTTGCGCGAAACGCCGAAGCTCTTGCCGGCATTGATCGCGGGTATTCGCGACGGCAATGAGTTGATCGTCCCGAGCGCCAATGCACTGGAGGCCGATGTCTTGGCAGGCTCGCGCATTCGGCTCGCCGACCATTTAATGGGCGTCTGTCGAGCGCTCCAGGATGAGACTCTGTGGGCGCAAGCGACGACTGGTCTCGGGTCCCCCGCGGTCTTGCAAGCCGCGCGCACGGCTGTTCCCGACTTGGTCGATATTCGCGGTCAATTTGCGGCCAAGCGCGCCTTGGAAATTGCCGCTGCGGGCGAACATGGGCTCTTGCTCGTCGGCCCACCCGGAGCGGGTAAGACCTTGCTCGCGCAACGCTTGCCGGGCTTGTTGCCGCCGCTGCTCGCCAACGAGGTCCTCGAAGTCGCGAGCCTTGAATCCGCCGCGGGTCGGCGTCCCTCGGCGGCCGCCTTGCGTCCGTTCCGTAATCCGCATCACACGGCATCGGTCGCGGCGCTGCTCGGCAGCAGCGACTGTCGGCCGGGTGAGGTGTCGCTCGCGCATCGTGGCGTGCTGTTTCTCGATGAGCTGCCCGAGTTCGCGCGCAATGCCCTGGAAGCA
>Ga0116229_10007896_pt1 | contig 16691 bp, 16 predicted proteins | sample S1TSphgellanicum_3_FD_87313 | JGI IMG/M metagenome (GOLD analysis project Ga0116229, IMG submission 87313) | Host-associated microbial communities from peat moss isolated from Minnesota, USA - S1T2_Fc - Sphagnum magellanicum MG | ecosystem: Host-associated > Plants > Peat moss > Unclassified...
CGATGACGCGGATTCCAAGAAATCTCCGTTGGCTTTGCCGAAACTCGGCGTGCTCAAACTGAAGAAGAATTTTGGGACAGAAGCTTTCGCGCTCAGTCACCAACAATTGGTGCAAGCCCAAGATGCGTTCCGCCGTCTTCCGCCCGATGTTTCGCTTACCACTGTCATCGACGATTGGCTGCAACGACGTTCGCCTGCTGGCGGAGTCAAGACGATGCAGGAAGTCGCGAAGGAGTTCATCGTATCGCGTCGTGGCATGGGCGTTAGACCCAGAACTCTTATCCAATACGAATCGTATCTTCGCTCGATTAATGAGGAATTTGGCGAGACTCCCGTGGCCGACCTCGAGCGGGCCAGTATCGAAGACTGGCTTTCCGAAAGTGACTGGTCGCCACGCAGCCGCAGAAACTACCTTGTGACGCTGACTACGCTGCTTAATTTCGCGCAGGACCGCGAATATTGCTCCGGCAATCTTGCGGAGTGGCTTAAGCCTTACGTGAAAACTGAGGGCCGCGTTGCGCCCTCAGCAAACCAAGATGTCTTTGGCGAATATCTGAAGGATATCGCCCAAGCTTCTGGAATCAAGGAATGGCCCCACAATGCGATGCGTCACTCTTTTGGATCGTATTTCTATGCGAAGACCAAAGAGGAAAATCGTACCGCCGCCGAGATGGGAAATTCTCCCGCCGTGGTCTTCAAGCATTACCGCGCTCTAATTAGAAACGGAGACGAAAACAGGTATTGGGCGATAAAGCCGTAGCGCAAGGCTTTCGGTAAATATGTCGTTTATTCTCCCCACATACGCGGAGAATACAATTTCAGGTATTCGCTGCCTCCCCACGGGCACACAGATCGGAATTTTTCGGTAGACCGCTCCAAGACGCCACGACCGCTTAAAATGATTCATGAGAAGCTGCCTCTGTCGAGCAATACGTTATGGTCCAATCAGCTTGGTCAGCATCTCCCGCACTTTGGGTTCATCCAAAAATTTTCCCTTCTGTAGTCCGTAAAGCTGGAGTTGGCGCACCAATTGGGCCTCCTCGGATTTCTTCTTCGCTACTCGGATTCCGATGACAACCTTTGGATGGGAAGGCCGTCGGGAAGCTATCGATTCAATGGACAGGAAAGCAGCAAAATCCTGATGTGCTTCGGGCAGTGCTCTTCTGGTCCCGAATCCTGTCGGACGGCAGAAAAGAGGTTCGAATTCCAGCAGGCGGCGAATTTATAATTGCGTCGGCTGTGCCAGGATTTCCGGGCAGAATTCGGCGAGATTGTGACGCAAGAACATTTTGGGACCGATTTTCCCTTCGTCCTCGACATGCAAAGGAGACGCCGATTGCACACCAAGGGAGCAGTAAGTCTCGAAACATCTGGCGCCGGCCTCCAAGAGTTTCAATATCACTTTTATTTCAACTTTTATAATACCTTTGTCTTTCTCATGCCTGCCGGAGAAAGAATCCTATTGGGCAAATCAATTCGCGTGGGCTAATTCTGCCACGCATTCACAACCGTCCCGATTATAAAAGCCGTAGCGTTAGTTAATGTGCGGGCGGCTTGGGTTGAGAAATTTGTCTGTCATCGTAAGAGCACGCCTAGCAGGCAACGGGTACAGGTTTGATCCGGTGCTAATTGCTATCCCGGCTTTTGCGGTTATTGCGAGAGTCGAGCAACCGCCGCGCCGTGCTTCTGCCGAGCCAGAAACACGTCACGTCGCCTGCTTTTTTCCGAAGGAGTTTGTGCCGCGTCTTGATCCCGGCCCCAGAAGGAAGAGGGGGCCGGGCTTCAAAACGCGGGAAGATGACAGCTCCCGTTGGTCGCTGCCTGCACCTGGCGCTTGCTTTGACGGTCAGTGAGGAAATGTGCTTTCAAGCTGTACGCCTTCCCCGGTGCATATTTCCGGTTTCGCAAGATTTTTTTGGCGGCCCCGTGTCAGAGCGGATTGGCAGGGGTGGAGCCTCCTGCTCGTAATCCAGCGCTGCGCGCGCTTGGACGACGAGGAGCGGGACCCTTTCCTTTCCCCGGTCCTCGATCATCCGCTGCATTTCCTGAACGGCGGTGACGATGAACTTATGCGGCGTGATGCGCATCTTCCCCGTCATCTGGGTAATTTTGTCGTGAGTATCTTCGTCGAACTTGATCGAAATTTGGATGTGATTCATGGTCATCTATTGGATCATCTTTTCCTCCTCCGCCGTTAAGGTGTAACGGGAGTGTTAAAGGCGGTAATGGAAGAAAGTGGGAGTGTAAGGTTTTTCTTATCTTTTCTGGCTCCATTTCATCACCACCGCAGGGATAAGCGTTAACGCATAGTGTGCGCTTGGCGTTTGATTGGCGGCCACGTTCTTGGCGATTTGTTTCCAAAGAACCGTTCCAGGCCCGTACGAGATGGATTGCATACCTCCACTTCACCACGAATTCGGGTCTCTGGGGTAATGAGCACTGGGAGAGTTAGGTCAAATATTGGCGAATAGTGATTCGAGGCGACCGTTCTCACCTATTATCGCTCCAATTTGTGCAAAAGTGCGGCAAAGAACCCCAAGGTAAACTTTGAGCCAGCGCAGAGATGAATTTACGATCTCCGCAATATCACGAACCCGATGCAAATTAATCCGCCGATTTTGCGCACGCAGCGAGTTCCGAAAAGACAAGAATGAAAGGTGCCGATATCATCTCGATCAAACCGTTCACTGTTCGTCCCGAAACGGCGGCGGCGCTATTCGAGGCTCCGCATCTTTTACAGGACATGGTGAAAGCGGGTTGGATTAAGCCCTGCTACAAGACGAATCGCTGCACCCTTTATCTCGTCAGCGATCTTGAAAAGTGCGCCGAACGTCTTGCTCGCGGAGAGAATCCGAATTTTCCATCTGAGCCCCTCGGCTCTTGATTCAGCCGCCTCTTGCCACTCGGTATGTGAATACTATGGTGGGAGCATGTCGCAAGAATCCGACTATCTGGGCGAAGGACATGGCCTGTGTATAAACGGCAACTTGCGCTGGGTCTTTGGCGTCTGTCTTGCGGTGTGTCTGGGCATCGTCGCAGTTGGCTTGGATCTGTGGGGCGCTGTCGAGATTCGCGCCTCTCCATGCACAGTTCTGGTTCTTACTCTTATTGGAGCCTTCTGGCTCGTGGTTGCGATAAACCTTTTTTCGTGGCTTGGACTGAGTTTCCGAGACGATGTCGTCGAGCGAAGGAATGTTGCGGCGCTCGTCGCGCTCTGTGGCGCAGTCATGGCTGTTAGCCTCCTCTATGCTGGCGGCAACCTTGGCGAGGGACCTTCGTATTTGGAGAACTTCTTCTCCGCTGGGCTTGGAACCGCAGGCTGGTTCGTCCTTTGGATTTTACTGGAGCTGGGCACAAAAATTTCCATATCCATCGCCGAAGAGCGCGATTTGGCTTCCGGTTTGAGACTAGGCGGCTATCTGCTCGCGACCGGACTACTTCTTGGCCGTGCGGTGGCTGGGAACTGGGAGTCTGAGGTTGCGACGATCCGGGACTTTTTCCATGATGGATGGCCTGCGACTGCTCTGTGTGCCATCGCGTTGCCGATAGAAACGTTCGCCCGGCCGAGTCGGCGACGCCCGTTTCCACCCTGGAAGAGCTTCGGATTGCTTCCAGCCGTAGTTTACCTTGGGCTGGCGAGCGCATGGCTATGGCATCTGGGCGCATGGGAAGGGATGCCAAAATGACAAACTCAGTGGCGACAAAGGTGGATCGCATGGGAATTCCCAACGGAGCCACGTGGGTATCGCACGACCTGCGGGCCGAAGAAGCGATTGATGCCAGCGCCTTTTCAGCTCTTCGTCGGCGCGCTCTGCTTGAAGGATGCAAATGGGACCCGCAAGTGGGCGATGTAGATACACTATCGCCGTTCCCACTCGTGGTGAAGTCTAGCGTATGGAAGAAAATTGCCGCCCAGGCTGAGCAACTCGCGGCGGAAGCAGTCGTTGCGGAGGGGGAGATTTTGCAAAAACTAAAGCTGCTGGGTGTTCTGGGCCTGCCGCCTTCGTTGCAACGAGTTTTGGTCGATAGGGCTCCGAGGACTCCCGCTCCTGGCCGCGTGATGCGATTTGATTTCCATCCTACCCCTGAAGGCTGGCGAATATCGGAAGCGAACAGCGATGTGCCGGGGGGATTCACGGAAGGCTCTCATTTTACGACGATGATGGCGGAACATTTTCCCCATCTTCGGCCTGCGGGCAATCCGGGCGGCGTCTGGGCGGATACCATCGCCGCAGCCGCACGGCCGGATGGTGCCATCGCTCTGTTGTCTGCGCCCGGTTACATGGAGGACCATCAAGTCATCGCATTTCTCGCGGCACAACTGCACGAGCGCGGGTGCCAGCCGTATCTGGCCAAACCGGATCAGATTCTTTGGCGTGATGGTTGGGCTCATCTCGACACCGCCCGTCATCGCGGACCGTTGGATGCGATCGTTCGGTTTTATCAGGCCGAGTGGCTTTCGCGATTGCCAGCCAGCATAGGTTGGGAATTCTTCTTTCGCGGCGGAAAAACACCCGTCGCCAACCCAGGGTCGGCCATCATTTCGGAAAGCAAACGCTTTCCGCTTGTTTGGGACAACCTTTCCGCTGCCCTTCCCACTTGGCGCGCTTTGCTGCCGGAAACCCGCGATCCACGAGATGCGCCTTGGTCTCGTGACGACAGCTGGTTACTGAAGACCGCGCTATGCAACACGGGCGACACCGTGAGCATGCGCGAGTTCATGCGTCCCCGCGACTGGATGCTCACGCGATTGTCTGCGCAATTATGGCCGGGCAATTGGATCGCGCAGAAGCAGTTCGCGTCTTTGCCCGTGTCTACGCCCGTTGGACCGCGGCACGTTTGCGTTGGTGTTTATACCGTGAACGGGCGAGCGACCGGTGCCTATGCCCGATTTTCCCAAAACCCGATCATTGATTTTGCGGCCACAGATATCGCGCTGCTACTGGAAGACGATGACTAAGGAAGAAATCTTTGCCATTTGGGCGCCGGACAACTCGCCCTGGTCACGCTGGGTGAAACCGGTCGTGTTCGCCCATCTCCATCTTGCGACACCGCCGGTCGCCGTCGTGGAAACAACCGGCGCTATGGGTTGGTCTCCTCCTTCGACCGGGGGAATGGCACTCGTACTCGACTTGCCGGGAGCGGAAGGCGTGGTGACCGGCCTCGCGCTTGCGGGGCGCGGTTATCGTCCCGTGCCACTCTATAATGCCTTGCCCCTCCCTTTCGGCGAGCCGCTGGTTAGCGACATCACCGGCAAAGAAACCGCCGCCGTGAACGTGTTGCCGATTCTGGACGCTCTGCGATATGGCGCCGCACAGTTGGCTCAATTGAAACTTCCGTCAGAAGCGCCACCCGCTTTTCTGCTCGATGCCAACCGGCGCGGTGATGAACGGAGCGTGAAACAGGACGAGTTTGACAATCGTTCGATATCCTTCACCTCGGATTTTCCTTCGGCGAACTTTCTTTTCGCACACGGGATTCAGCGCGTGCTGCTTATTCAAAAGGACAGACTGGAGCCACAGCCGGATCTTGCACACTCGCTTCGCCGTTGGCAGGAGGGCGGCCTTAAACTCGAACGGCTCCGACTTGATCCTCCTTCGCTACCTGAAGACTTTGAAGTCGCTCGACCACCATGGTATGGCGCAATGTTCCAACGGGTGCTTTCAAGTATCGGATTGCGTCGCGCTAGCGGCGGCGGTTTTGGAGCATGGCTGCCCGAGACATCAGCAGGTGGCTAATGCCTCGACAAAATGCGATAGCTTGGTCTCCATGTTATGAGTCCGCAGCCGCGCCGGACTCAACGAAAAAAGACCAGGGGCGCGGGATGCAAAAGCTCATCACTGTACTCGCCAGTACAAAATAGTAGGAAAGTAGTAAGCGAGGAAAATCCCATCAGGTCTCAACCCTGACGAAAAATTCGGCAATTTCTTCGGACTTTTCTTACCAATTCTCTTACTACTTACTTACTAAATTAACCTCTAGGCATGGCCAAATATGGCTAAATATGGGAAAAGCGGGAGATTTGTCGGTTGAGAGGTAAGATGCTTAAAATCAACGTTTTAGAGGAGATAAAAGGGTTGCGGGGGCAGGATTTGAACCTGCGGCCTTCAGGTTATGAGCCTGACGAGCTACCGGGCTGCTCCACCCCGCGATTGAGGTTGGCACAACTTCCTGAACCAATGGGCTTTCATCTCGCCCGAAGTTGCGCGAACCCTGACTATCCCTCATCCTGCGATGGAGGGCAAGGGGTTTCGGTACTGCGGACGATACTATTTTTGAAGAAGCTTTAATCTCACTAACCAGTGTGCCTCAGCCTTTAAAAACTGCCCTCCGCAGGAGTGCAAGACCTTTACGCGTGACCCGCGCCGATTTTTCGGACAGCTTCTTGTAGCCTATGTCCAGCTCCCGAGTCCATGTCCGCGTGCCCGCCAGCACCTCCAATCTCGGGCCCGGCTTCGATTGCCTGGGCCTGGCCCTGCAGCTTTACAACACGACCACCCTGACCCGCTCCGAGAGCGCCAAATTTCCCCACGGCATGATCGGCGAGGCCGCAAAAGCTTTCTTCCAAAAGGCGACCGGCGGCAAGGTCGCGCCGTTCGGCTTCGACGTTCACATCGAGGGGGATATCCCGATTTCGCGCGGGCTGGGCAGCAGCGTGACGGTGCGCCTCGGCGTGCTGATGGGCCTGGCCGAGCTGGTGCGCGATTCTTTTCCTGTCACGCGCGAGCAACTCCTCACGCTCTTGATCGAGCTGGAGGGCCATCCTGACAACGCGGTGCCCTCATTCCTAGGCGGATTCGCCGTGTGTTCTCATGCCTCGGCCGATCCGGCAGACGGCTTTGTCTACACTCGCGCGGAAGTGAAGCCGGAACTCGCCTTTGTGACGCTCGTGCCCGATTTGAAGCTCTCGACGGAAACGGCGCGCGGGCTTTTGCCCAAGGAAGTGCCGTTTCGCCATGCGGTGGAAAACGCGCAACGCACGGCGCGGATTGCGGCGGCCTTCTGCACCGGCGATTTCGCGGCGCTGCGCGGGATGTTCGTCGATCACCTGCACCAGCCTTATCGCCAGGTGCTGATTCCCGGTTTCGCGGCCATTCTCGCGGCGGCGCAGCAGGCGGGTGCATTGGGCAGTTTCCTCAGCGGAGCCGGTTCGTGCCTGATGGCGTTGACGCTCGATAATGTGGAGGCGATTTCCGACGCGATGCTCGATGCCGCGAAGAAGCATGATTTGCCCGCGCACGTCATCGTGCTCAAAGCCGACAACGCAGGCGCGCAAATTATCGAGAAAACTCCATGAGCAATTGGACTTTCTTTTGGTGCAGCCTTGCAGCGCCCGATTTCAGCGTCTGCGGGATTTCGTTCTATGCCAACCAGGTAAAATTCTGGGATACAGGGAAGACAGTTGAAACCATTGATCCGATATATGGAAAGCTGTCACCTCATTACAATGTTTACGCTCTTGAGTATGGCGGCCACTCCTATCATGTCGCTTATCGAGAGCACACGCCGGGCGTATATCTAGCCTACGCAGACGAGCTAACGCTATCGCGTTGTACTCCAAGATTTAGGCACGATCCAAAAATACCGCGTGATCCTTGGATTCGTATCGACTGACCTACCTTCCCCCTCAGCTCTTCCCCACCAGATACTCCAAAATCTGCACCGCGTTCCACGCCGCGCCCTTGAGCAACTGATCGCCGCTGACGAAAAGCGCCAGCCCGCGCGGATGCGAGAGATCGCGCCGGATGCGCCCCACCAGCACGTCGTACTGGCCGCTCGCTTCCAGCGGCATCGGGAAATGATTCTTCTCGCGGCTGTCGACCACCTTCACGCCCGGCGCCTTGGATAAAATCTCCCGCGCTTCCTCGGGCGAAAGATCGCGCTTCGTTTCGATCACAATCGATTCACTATGCGCGCGCAGCACCGGCACGCGGATGCAGGTCGCGACGATGGGCAGGTTCGGCTCGTGGAAAATCTTCCTCGTCTCCTCGATGACCTTGTTTTCCTCCTCGTTGTAGCCGTTCGCCGCAATCGCCGTGTTGTGCGAGAAAACATTGAACGCGATCTGGTGCGGAAAAATCTCGCGCTTCAGCGGCTCGCCCTTGGCATACGCGCGCGCCTGCGATTCCAGCTCCGCCATGGCCTGCGCGCCCGCGCCGCTCGCGCTTTGGTAGGTGGAAACGATGATGCGCTCGATGCCCGCGGCCTGGTGCAGCGGCCAGAGCGGGACGCCCAGGATGATCGCCGAGCAATTCGGCACAGAGATGATGCCGTGGTGATTCTTCAAGTCACCCGCGTTGATTTCCGGCACGACCAGCGGCACATCCGCCTTCATGCGGAAAGCCGACGAATTATCGATCATCACGGCGCCCGCCTTCTTGCACGCCTCCGCGTACTCGCGCGAGCGGGTCGCCCCGGCGCTGAACAGCGCGTAGTCGATGTCCGCAAAGGCCGAGGCGCGCAGTTCCTCCACCGGCACGCGCTTGCCCGCAAACTCGACCGTCTTGCCCAGCGACCGCGTCGAGGCGAGCGGCTTCAAGTGGCTGACGGGAAAGTTCCGTTGCTCCAGCGTGCGGAGAATCTCCTGCCCCACCGCACCGGTGGCGCCGACAACAGCAATGCGATACGAATTCATGGGTTGGACAGCATACGCAAACATCGACATGGAAGCAATCCGGTCCTGTCGCATCGGAATCCGGCATTGACGGCCCCTGACTTGAAAGGACAGCATTAAGGTTGCGGATTCACGTCCTTCCGACCCATTTATGCAGATTTACGTCCTTCGCGATGAGCAGCAGACCGGCCCCTTCACAGTGGGGGAAATCTGCAGCCAACTGGCCACGGGCGAGATCACGCGTGCGACCTTTGTTTGGTGGGAGGGCCTGCCCGAGTGGCAGACACTCGAACAGTCCCAGCTTGTCCCGCCGGCCACAGCCGTCATCGGTAAAACTCCCGAACTCGTTGACGGCAGGACGACCGCGTCGCTGGCCATCTGGTCGCTCGTCCTGGGGATCCTTGGATTTCTTTCCACTCCCATCCTGCCCATCATTGCGGTCCTCACCGGCCACTTCGCCCGGGCCAAAATCAACCGGCGGCACGACCTGAAAGGGGAAGGACTGGCGTTGACCGGCCTGATTCTTGGCTATTTTTGGATTGCCGTGGCCGTCCTGATGCTGATCTTTCACCAGAAGGTGGAAAAGATGGAAAAGGACGTGCAGGATACCTATATGCAATTACAAGGAAACCAGCCGAAGCAGGATTCGACCGATCCGAATGCCGCGCCCGCCACTCCTCCCAATCAGTGAACCACGATCCCTCGCTCTAATTTATCCATGCAGCTCCTCATGAACTATCTGGTTATCGGCCTGGGCGGCGCGCTTGGCAGCATGCTGCGCTTCGGCATCGGCAGCCTGATCGACTCGAACGTGCAGAAGACCGGCTACATCTTCCCGTGGGGCACGATCGTGGTGAACATCACCGGCTGCTTTATCATCGGCTTCATCTTCACGATTTCCACGTCGGAAGGCCGGATGTTCCTTTCGCCACTCACCCGCAATTTCATCACCATCGGCATCCTCGGCGGCTACACCACGTTCTCGTCGTTCAGTTGGCAAACGCTGGTGCTGGCGCAATCCGGGCAGCGGTGGGAAGCAGCGGCCAACGTGCTGATCTCCGTTGTGCTATGTTTGGTCGGGGTCTGGCTCGGCGCGATGCTGGCCGGCTGGATCAATCAAATGAGGTAATAATATAAAAAGCCTGTCATCCTGAGCTTGTCGAAGGATCTCCAACTATTCCGCTCGTTGAGGGCCGCGGAGAAAAATAGTCAGAGATTCCTCGACAGGCTCGGAATGACAGAAATATAAGAATATGCAAATTCCCGAAGAAGCCGTCCTGCTTCGCATTTTCATCGGTGAAAGCGACCGCTGGGAACACCGGCCGCTTTACGAAGCCATCGTGCTCAAGGCGCGCGAAATGCATCTCGGCGGCGCGACCGTCCTGCGCGGCCCGATGGGTTACGGCAAAACCAGCCGCCTCCACACCGCTAAAATTCTGAATCTTTCCACCGACCTGCCGCTCGTGATCGAGATCGTCGATAGCGAGGGCAGCATCAATGCATTTCTCCCCGTCCTGGATCAAATGATCACCGGCGGGCTGGTCACGCTGGAGAAGGTGAAAGTCCTTCACTATCGAGGCGAGAAGAAGGAGTAAAAGGGCAGCCGGGACAATATGTTGTCCCGGCCTAATTGCGTTACCGGCGATCCCCGCCACCGGCATGGCCCGAACTGGCCGAGACCGATGCGGTCCGTCCGCCACCGGAGTGACCGGAAGCATGGCTCACACTCGCGGAAGCCACATGGCTGCTCGAATGGAAGCTGCGGCTCGACGCCGCGGCTAAGTGGCTATAGCCACCGCTGTACCCGCTGTCATAGTGGTGGTATCCGTAACCACGATTATAGTAGCCGCCGCCCGAATCGTAAAATCCGACGTCGACCGTCGGACCGCCGTAACCGTAATAACCGCCGGGATAGCCCGGCCCGTAATACCCGCCATCGGAACCGTAATAGCCTGTGCCTACACATCCCGTGAGCAAAAGCGGAAGCGCCAGGGCAAGAAATACTGTTTTCATAATTTTAACTTTCTGAGGCTCGTCGCCTCTTTTAGTTAAGTTAAGCCTTGGCTGTGCCACCGCAATGGGGTCTGCACCCCAGTACAGTTAGTTCGCGGCGTTGGTCCTGCCTAATTTCCTTTTGATAAGCGAAACCAGGTCAACGGATTCCGGCACGCGCAGCAGCACGGTCAGCCCGAAGTAAACCGCGCCCGCGAGGCCGATATTGACGAAAAGAATCGCCGCGCCGAGCAGGGAGTGTGTCGTGCGATGTGCGAGGAACACCTGGTCGCCAGCCAGCACAACGCAACCGCAGGCCAGCGTTGCCACCGTGACGCGCGCGAAGAAGGAGAGCCATTCGCCGGGTGAGCCGAGATCAATCTTTTTCTGGATCGCGTGAACCAGTTGCAGAAAGTTGAGCACGGCGACTCCGCCCGTGGCCATGGCCAGGCCGACCTGGCGCAAGCCGCAAAGGTAGAAAAAGATATAGCAGAGGACGAGATTCAACGCGATGCCGGTCAGGCTCACGCGGGCGGGTGTGAACAGAATCAGGCGCAGGAGGATTCCCACGATCGACTCGCCGGGGCGTCTTTCGAGACGCGGCGGCTGCATCGCGTAGAAACACGGCACGAGAATCTTGATGCCGGTGTACCCGGCGAGGCCGATGGTGTAGGCCTGCAACGCCAGCGCGGTATCCTGAGTATTACGCGCAGTGAAAGTGCCATGCTCGTAAATCAACTGGATGACCGGCTGCGCAATCGCGGCCAAGCCGACCGACGCCGGCAGCGTCAGGTAAAAACCGAAGCGCAACGCATCCTCCACCGTCTTGCCAAACGCTTTCAGGTCATCGAGGGCGTGCTGGCGCGCGACCGCGGGCAGCGTCACCGTTGCGATGGCGACGCCGAAAATGCCGATGGGCAGTTGCATTAACCGGAAGGCGTAATAGAGCCACGACTGCGCACCCGGAATGTGCGAGGCGAACTGGCTGTTCACCGCCACATTGACTTGCACGGCCGAGCCGGCAATGGCGCTCGGCACCATCAGCAGCAGCACGGTGTAGAGACCCGAATCGCGGAAATTGAGCCCGCCGCGAAAATTGAAGCCGACTTGCCAGAGCGACGGCAACTGCATGCCGAGCTGCGCCAGCCCGCCGATGAGCACACCAAATGTCCAGCCAAACACCGCCGCTTCGCCGAAGTGGGGATGATGCCAATCGGATTGCGGCTCGAACCAGAGCGCCAGCCCCGCACCCGCCACAATTGAGACGATGTTAAACACGGTGCTCGCACTGGCCGGGATGCCGAAGACGTGCCGCGCGTTGAGCATGCCCATCACCGCCGCCGCCAGCGAGACGAAGAGGATGAAAGGGAACATCAATTGGGTGAGGCGCACGGTAAGCTCGAACTTTCCCGGCACGTGCACAAAACCGGGGCTGATCCCGTAAACAATCTGTGGCGCGCAGAAAACCCCGATGACACAAATCACGCCCAGCACCAGGGTGAGCGCCGACAGGACGAGCCGCGCGAGATGCCAGGCGGCATCGGGGCCTTCTTTCGTATAGGTCTTGGTGAACGTGGTGGTGAAAGCGGTGGAGAGCGCGCCTTCGGCAAACAAATCGCGCAGCAGGTTCGGGATCCGAAACGCCGTGAGGAATGCCTCCGCGAACATGGTCGAGCCGAACATGTAGGCGAAGATCTGTTCGCGCACGACGCCCATCAGGCGCGAGCCCATGACCGAAATGCCGGTGATCAGCGTCGATTTTTTCGAGCCAGCCTTCCTCGCCGCGGGCGGCGCCTGGCTGATCGGCTGCATGCTGCTCATCCCGGGATTGCTCGGCTCCTGCTCGGTCAGCGCGGGAATCGCTTCTCCCGGCGCTTCCGGTTCCTCCGGTGGCCTGACAGCCTTGGAGGCCAGCGATGTTTTCGGTGTGGGCGCGTCCAGATTAAAACTCCCCTGTTCAGGAGAATCGCCATCCGGTTTCTTTTTCTTACCGCTCACGATTCAATTTCCTCAGCAGTTGATACTTGAGCCAGACTTCATGCGCATTGCCCGCGGCGATGTCCCAGCCAATCGCGCCATCGAGAAAGCCGCGCTTGAGCACAAAGCCTTTTGCGAATCGCGCGAAAGCGTGGACGGCACCGCTCCACGGATAAGCGCGCCGATTTTGCTCATGGGCCGATTGCGCCCAAAGCGCGGCGTATTTGGCACAGCGGTGCGCTCGATCCAGGGAACTTTCATAGGTGAAATGGTGCAGATGCCCCGGAAGAATGGGATGCTCTCCGCGAAGTTCAAGCTTCTCGTGCACGCGCCCGCCGGTGAACCGCCCCTCCGTCCGGCGAAAAAGCCGCACGAGCCGGTCGGGGTACCAGTCGCCGTGACGAATCCACCGGCCACGGTAAAAGACGATGCGCGAAAACTGATATCCGTTCGGAGCACCGAGGTCTTCGGCTGCTGGATCTGATTTGACGCGCATGATGGAGGCCGCGAGTTCCGCCGAAATCTCCTCATCCGCATCGATGCTCAGCACCCATTCATGCTGCGCGTGATCGAGCGCCAAGTTTTTCTGCCCGACATATCCCAGCCAAGGCTGATGCACCACGCGCGAGGAAAATTTCGCCGCGATGGCCAGCGTCGCATCCGTGCTCCCCGAGTCGACAAGGAGAATTTCATCCACCAGCGGGGCGACGCTCGCGAGACAGCGCGGCAGGTTGCGCTCCTCGTTCAGGGTGATGATGCACGCGGAAATTTTCATCGCAGCAATGCTTCCGCCGTCGCAATGGCCATCTCCGGCGAGATGCTTTTCATGCAGCCGAAATCAATCGGGCATTCGCGCAGGAAACAGGGGCTGCACGGGACATGATGCCGCAGCACGCGGCTGCGCGCGCCCATCGGGCCGGACAACTGCGGCTCCGTCGAACCGAAGATGGCGAGCGTCGGCACCCCCAATGCGGAGGCGAGGTGCATCGCGCCGCTGTCGTTGCACAGGACAAGGCGGGTGGAAACCAGTGCGGCCATGAATTGTGCCAGCGTCGTTTTGCCCACGCGGTTCTCGGCTTCCGGCAACTGACGCATGAATTCCTCGGCCAGCGGCATGTCAACCGGCGCGCCGAGCAACACGATTTTTGCCCGCCGCGTCGCGATGAAATGCCGGGCCACGGCGACAAAATTTACCACCGGCCAACGCTTCGCGGGGCCGTACTCGGCGCCGGGACAAACCGCCACGACCAGTCCGCGCCAGCCGGTCACGATGGTCGGCTCCTTGCGCAATTTCGGCAGCGAAGCATCGCTTGGACCGCCCATCGCGGTGACCAAATCGAGATAGTAATAGCGCTGGTGCAGCCGGGCCGGATTGCGCGCCGGGGTCGGGATCGGGTTCGTCAAAAGGAGGCTGCGTCCGCCGCGCGCATAGCCGATGCGCTGGGGAATGCCCGCCTGCCAGGCCTCGGCGGCGGCGCGGAGCGAATTCGGCAGGAGCACGGCCGAGGCGAATTTTTCGTTGCGTAATTCCGCCACGGTGACCGGAAGGCTCCTCGGCTGGCTGAGGGCCATGACCTGGTCGACAAAGGGACATTTGCGCCAAAGCGCGACCAGCTTTTCCGGCGCCGCGACGGTCAGCGACTCGTCGCCCAGCAGGTCCTTGAGATTACGCACGGCAGGCAGCGCCATTACTGCGTCGCCCAGCCAATTGGGACTGCGAACGACGAGCGGTCCTCGAAGGGTCAGGGCAGTTTCCGTCACGCAGTGTTTTTAGAATGAATTTAGTGGACAGGATAGAAATACTTGAGCTGCCCGATGGAAATCAGGTCGATCATCAGATGGGCCATAATCAGGTGCCAGACCTTGCGATGATAACGATACCAAACGCCGAAGATCGTCGCCCAGACCGCGATCGGCAGGATGTGCTCAATGCCCTGGTAGGTGTGGACCGAGAGGCGCGCCAGGATGGAAAAAAGCACCGCGGTACGGAGGCCGTATTTCGCCGCCCAAAGATTGAAGCCATACCCCATATAGACGAGTTCTTCGTAAAACGCGTTCAGCAACGTGCCGCAAATCAGGGTTATCCAGGCCAGATGGAAACCGTCCGCGGGAATGGCCATGTGCGCGGGAATAAAAAGTTGCGCCAGGAACGCGTAAGGCGTCGGCCCCATCGCCCAGATCATGAACCGGGAAAACTCCGCGACGGCAAGGAATCCGCCGTAAGTGAAGACGAGCAGCTCCAATCCCCGCAGGCTGGCGATCCAGCCGATCCGCACGCGAAAGTCGTTCGGTTTCCAGCCTCGCCCATGCAGGAAGAGAAAAAAGCCGGCGAGCATGAAACTCTGGAAAGCGCCGTTGAAGAGAAAAAATCGATCCGAGATCAAAAGATAGAACGAACCCGAGGGATGCGTCAGGCCGTAGTAGGCGCTGACGACAATGCCCACCCCCAGCATGGGAATCGCCACGGCCATGATTTCCCACCACGGGACGATCAACTCGGGGCGAATCGAGACCTCGGCTTCAACGGGCTTTTTGACGCGGTAGCTAATCATGGATTACGACTGGACCTGATTTAGCGCGGTTTGGCACGCCATGCACGGCTGGAATTTGGGCATTGTCATACCAAAGTCAGCGCAAAATAATGCCGTGTGAAAACGCGCTGCGCCTGGTGTCCCCCGGATAATCCCCTCTATATCCAGTATCACGACGAGGAGTGGGGCGTGCCCGTCCACGATGACCGCCATCTCTTCGAGATGCTGATCCTGGAAGGCGCGCAGGCGGGTTTGAGCTGGCTGACGATCCTGAAACGGCGCGATGGTTACCGGAAAGCCTTCGATCATTTCGACGCCAAAAAAATCGCGCGCTATGACAGGAAAAAATCGGCAGCGCTGATGAATGACCCCGGCATCATTCGCAATCGGCTCAAGGTCGCCGCGACCATCGCCAATGCGCAGGCCTTCCTCGACGTGCAGAAAGAACACGGCACGTTCGACCGCTATATCTGGTCCTTCGTCGGCGGGAAGCCCAAGCGAACTCATCGGAAGGCCGGCGAGCCACTACCCGTCCAAACGCCCGAGGCCGAGGCGATGAGCAGGGATCTCAAGAAGCGCGGCTTCCGCTTCGTCGGACCGACTATTTGTTACGCCTTCATGCAATCCGTCGGGATGGTGGACGACCACAGCGCGGATTGTTTTCGCGCGAAGAAGTAGCCGCCGTCGTGAGACGGCGGACGGCTTGGCGAAACGTCGCGTCTGCCCTCCGTGCTCTCACGAGCACGGCTACGTCCCGCACAGCGGCTTCGTCCGCTCGGTCCATTCCGCGACAGGTTTCCCCTGGACGACATGCTCCTGCAAAATCCGCTCGCAACGCTCGGGCGTGACAGCGCCGTACCACGTGCCTTCGGGATAAACGAGCAGCCACGGCCCCCCGACGCAGACGCGCAAGCAGCCGGCTTTCGTCCGCATCACGGGCAGGTTCAACTCAGCGCAACGGCGCTTGAGATAATCCCACGTCACCTGGCCCTGCTCCATCGGCGCGCAATCGGGGCCGAGGCAGAAGAAGAGATGCCGCGTGGCGCGTTCAATGCCCGTGACCGCGAAGCCCTCGGCGATGGAAGCGTATTTGGGCATAAATATGAATATGCGAACGTCATCCCGATCTAGGATTGTCGCTTGTGTCCAAAATCAATGCTGGTAAGCCGGGGCGGCCTTTCGAATGGATTCAGAATTCGCAGGAAGATGGTCCGACGTTTGGGCAAATCCGTCGGGACCTGCGTCACTAGCATGAGGCGACACTGCTCGTTTAGCGTGCGTCTGTTTCTCTTTGCAAGAGCCCGCAATCTGCGAAGGTATTTGTGTTCGATTTTGATAATAATCTTTGCGTTGAATAGCGTGCCGATCGCGGTGGGCTTCGTCAATTCTCCGTAAATTAGGGTAGTGTGCAGTTGGAATCGCTGAGCTTCCGTGACCCCCGTGCACAAAACGGACTAGGGCGTGTTAAGGTAAAAGTTGAAAACCGGGCGCGGAGACTGTATAAGCAGCAATGGAATTGACCCAAGCCCAGTACGAGCAAATCGCCCACTGTTTTCCCAAGCCCCGAGGCACGCTGA
>Ga0116229_10007899_pt1 | contig 16689 bp, 12 predicted proteins | sample S1TSphgellanicum_3_FD_87313 | JGI IMG/M metagenome (GOLD analysis project Ga0116229, IMG submission 87313) | Host-associated microbial communities from peat moss isolated from Minnesota, USA - S1T2_Fc - Sphagnum magellanicum MG | ecosystem: Host-associated > Plants > Peat moss > Unclassified...
CAAAAAATCAAGGCACTTTGAGTGCATGCTGAGCCTTCCCATTGGCAGTAGGAAATTTCTTATGTTCCAAAACTGTTCGTCACCATTTTTGGCCTGGGCTAATACCCCCATTACAAACTGGGGGTACTTATTTATTCAGACTATAAATAGATTATAGAAGAAGAATTTTCGGACATGGAGACTATTGGGGAAGCCAAAACGACTGTAGAATGTGAGAAACCTCAAGGACCAAGTGCATTCTACATAGTGAGCCAATGGGGAAATTTTTGAACAGGCCCCAGAATTTAAAGTGCCAGGAGTTGTTGCTGGCGACGTCTGAGCTCCTCAACAGAGAGATTTTAGGCGCACACCAATTTGAAAATAGTGCCCCAAGTTTTTGGGCTGCTGGGCATGCTCTAAGTACCAGATGGAAAAAGAATAATCAAAAGTCAACTACCGATAAATTGCCAAATTTCACATCTACATGACACCATTTTTTACCGTCTCAAGAATTCCTTTGAGATGCTTTTTATTTCGCCCCCATTCTGAGGAGAAAAACATGAAAGCCATCACATTTAGACACACGGTTCTGTAATGAGCCTCCCCAAAAATAGCAGGATTCTAAAAATTGCCTGTCTACTTTCCTCTTTGAGCTGTAGCCAAGTTTGGCTTTTTCCTCTTGTGGATAGTTGCCATTGTGGCTACATCACAAAATTGCCAAAAAAAACAGAAAAAATAAAAAAACCCTGGTGACGGGTCACTTATGAGAATCAACTACGGAATCCTCCAGTAGTAGTCATGCAGTTGCAGGCTTGTGTTAACATAATTTTCTGAAGCATTTCTCGTACCCTGTTGCAATAGAGCAGATGGATCTAGCACATGAGAGTGGTGCTATTGCTTGAAGTTGGAACTAGTCTAGAGTTTATGAAAGGTGGTGAAGGTGATAGAAGAATGAAATTGTGGGAGGGAGACTATGTATGTTTTCTCATGATCCTGAATGTTTCTCTTGTGGAGTAGGAAGGTAGTAGAGCAAGCTTCAAATGAGTTTGATTCTAAACTTTGAGGATCGTGAAGGAAATCTGATTACCATTGTTAGAGGACATGGAAGATCATCTCTCTCTCTCTCTCTCTCTCATGTTTTGTGAATTGGGCTGAAGCATGCAATCATCTCTCTCTATGTCGCTGTCTCTGTCTCTCTAATGTTTTGCTTTCGCAAATTGGGCTGAAGCATGAAGTCATCTCTTACAATTGTTTTTGCCAATGATTTTGTTGTTAACTCTCGCTGTTGTTGCAAGCTTGCGATTATATCTTCTCTCTACTGTTTTACTTTTGCCAATCGTACTGAAGCTTGCAATGATCTCTCTCGGTTGTTTGCTTTTGCCAATTGGGTCTGAAACAGATTGCAATGGCTCTCTTTCCGATGTTTGTTGTTATGCTCCATTGTAAGAGCTGAAAGCCTGTTTCAACTGTAAGAGAATTCTCATTGAAGTGTCTCTAGTAAAAAGTGGCTAAAGAGATTCTTCCAAGGACTAACAAATGCGCATCATGTAGCGTAGAAGAACAAGACAAAGGAACAGTTTTTGTGCGTGGTCTGGATCATCATCATCATCCTCCATTATGGACAGCAGCTGTGGCCCACAAATCGCTTTCAAGAATGGAAAGGAAGTGAACGTCTATGATGATTCTTCCGTGGAATTTTCTGCTGAACCTAACTTCCCAAAACTTGGTAAAGATTTCACAGAGGAGTTGGGGTCTAATCTCGAAACCTAACACATTGGATCCATTAGCCTTCTTCTTCGTCTTCCGCTTGCATTCGTAGTCGCTCTCTTCTCGAGCTTCTTGGCTTGCAGATCTGCTGCTCTAGGGTTTGCTTATTCCGTCGTCTAGTTGTGGCCTTTTTGTTTGCTTGTTTGTTGCGCATCCATCGGTGCTGGCGGTCATCGAGGCGTCTGGGGAGTTGTGAGGGAGGGAGGCAGGCAGAAAAAGGAAGGGAGGGCCACGGGTTTGGACGTCGAAATGACGACAGTAGTAGAGCTTGCAGCAGCTGCTCCCTCTCCTCTCATCCGTAAGTCGGGGAGGGCTCTCTCTCTTTCGCTTCCTGTCTGTGTCTTTACTTCTCTCGTTTTGCTCCGCTGGTGATGCTGGCTGCTGCAGCACTGGAAAACCGACCGGGATCTTGCGCTCTACTTACAACGGCTTTTGTGAAATGTTGCTCGGAAGCGGTGGTGGATCGCTTTGTTTGTTCAGTCTGTATTGTTGTTGAGTGCGGTAAAGTTGCTCAAGGATCTCATCAGTCTTGGGGATGAAGGAATCGGGAACTCTGAGCCATGGGTGTATAGAACTTGGTTGCGGTGGGAACCAAAGAAATGTCTGTGGAGATAGGGTAGCAAGTGTACACCACAGGCTGAATGGGGTTTTTTTTCTTCCTTTCTTCTTTTGCCTGGGGTGCAGATCTGAAGGGGATCATCACATTGATAGAAAAGGCTGTTACTAAGAAGGAAATGCGGCTCATGGCGCGTGCAATTCGCCAGATATTGGCTGTCCGACACAGATTGAAAGCATCCACTGTATCTTCATTTCTGAAACATGCACTTCCAACTAGCTCTGAAGCTCTGTCTCGGCTTCTAAGCTTTGTGGCCAAGGTATGGATGGCAACACAATGTGCTTGATGTGCACAGAGAGAAAGGAGCCTACAGATTGCGCAAATATTTACCTGACTGATTGCAAGTTTGCAGGTGGAAATGGGGGAGGCAAGCATGGAGGTGGACACACCTTCACCTCCATCATCAACATCTCAGTCACAACCTTCATATAAGCAATCAGTTTTACCTGAACTTGAGAGCTTCTCTTATTTGCTGGTCATCATCTTCTTGATTGATCATAAGCACTTGGAGGATGTTTGTCTCTTCACCTGCACTTTTTGAGCTGCTGCATTTCTTCTCCTTGTGCACATTGAGACTAGAGTAGTAAGATCATTTTGTCTTCAATGGAGTACCCAACTTTGAGACCGTGGTGCTACATCCATGGAAAAAAGTAATCACGAATTTCAACCCTGTTTGAAACTGTTGTGTTCCCATACTTGATTTGGTACCATGAGGATAGAATACTGTATGAAGACTGAGTTTTATGGGTATGGTGTAATAGGCCAAACTCTGCTCATCAGCTGCAATAAAAAGATTGCAGCAGTTCAATTGATGGATGCTTGATGTTTTGGCAGCACGACTATACTACTATTACTCCTTGAGCTATGAGCGCACTGACTCTCTTGCTGATATTAGAGGGTAAGGGTTCTGATGAAGATCAGGAGAAAAAACAACTCATCTGTTTTAGGGTTACTTTAAATCTGGAACATCCTTCATGAAGCTTTTTTTTATTTGTTTGTACTTGACAAGTGCTAGTTTCTTCTCTGATTTTTCTTCATTTATCAGGACATTGCTTGCCTTGCATCAAACAGCAACTCTACGACATGATGAATTAGGACAGGTGTGTTTGCCTCTCCAAGCTGTTTGATTGCTTGGTCTGTCCCCATGCATCACAACTGTATGAGAGTGTTGCAATTTGTTATTGCATGGGTCAGAATGTGTAATCCCCAAGTAAAAGTGTCAGATTAAATTGGTTCCTAGTGTAAGAGGATTTGAAACTAGGTATGGCACCATTGCTCTTCAATATCCATGTCAAGACAAATTGATTGCATGACTTCATATTTTGATTGACTCTAGTGGTTTTCTGCATCAATGGAGGGTAGTTCAAGATTATTTCCAGCATCTCTGGTTTTGTATACAATGTTGGTAAAGTTTTTGACCCTCTGTCTGGCGTAGTATTAGAGTACATGCCTGACTCAACCCTAATATGAGTCAGTGTTTTCTGGGGCTGGAGCAGGAGACACTTCTGAATTTGTTGTTGCGAAATTATTTGCACTATAGCCTGTATGACCAGGCTGAGAAACTCCGATCAAAGACCCTGCGCTCAGATTCTCACTCCAATCAACAGGTAAATTCTAGGAGAAGATCCTTGCACCCATGCAGGTCCTTGTACCTGTGCTGTGTAGTCCAATATTTTCATAGCAGGTTATGGTTTGTAGCCATGTCACATCCAGGTGGTTACTTGTTATGAGTAAATCAAGATGATGAATTTTGCATTTCTGTGTTATGTAGCTGTGCCGGTATTTGTATTACCTGGGAAGAATTTGAACCATTCAACTGGAATACACAGATGCTAAGGAATGTTTACTGCAAGCTGCCCGCAAGGCTCCATCAAGTGCCAGAGGTTTTCAAATCCAATGTACCAAGTGGGCAGCTATTGTCCGTCTTCTCTTGGGGGAGATTCCAGAACGCACAACTTTCATGCAACAGGGCATGCGCAAAGCTCTCCTTCCCTACTTTGAGCTCACCAATGTATGCCTATCCATACTTGGCCTTGAATAGTTTTCCTTGCTTCTTATTGAACAGGCTTTTCCTTATTTTGGCAAGTTACTTATTGTTAGGGGGCTCATGGCAGGCTGTGAGAATTGGAGATCTGGAGCTCTTCTGTGCAGTTGCAGATAAGAATGCAAATGTATTTTATACAGACAAAACTCACAACCTGATTGTACGCCTACGACATAATGTCATCAGGACTGGCCTTCGCAACATCAGCATCTCATATTCCTGTATCTCACTCAGGGATGTGGCACTGAAATTGCACTTGGATTCAGCCACTGCTGTTGCTGATGCTGAGAGTATAGTGACTAAAGCCATTTGGGATGGGGGCATTGATGCCAGTGTTGATCACAGCAAGGGTTGGATGAAATCAAAGGCAACTGGAGATATTTATTCGACACAGGTAAGAAAATTTCATAAAAGTTGCAGTGGATGGGGAACCTTTGTTGGAAGGTTGGTATTCTAGATAAGCTTCAAATCAGTTGCTGTTAGGTGGCTCTTGCTTCTAGCATTACTCTATTCTGTCAGTGTCTGAAATTTCCAGAGTGGGGTTGGATCTCACAGGAGCCTCAGCAGGCATTCCATTCTTGTATTGCATTTTGCCTTAATACTTATAATGAAGCTGTTAAAGCTCTGAGGTTCCCTCCAGATGCTCATAAGAAAGAGCTGGAGAGTTCTGAGAAGCGACGGGAGCATCAGCAACAAGAACTGGAATTTGCAAAACACATAGCTGAAGAAGATGATGATGAGTTCTAGGCTTACTTTTCTTTATTGGTGGCAGCTTTTGCTGCTTTTTCTTAGGTAATTGACCACCTTGAATATTGTTCTCCTGGTGCCATACATCAGCAAAATTCAATGTCAAGTTCTGCTAGGGCCTTCAATTCTGCCACATAAGACTGAAATGTGAAGGTACACCGTTCTGCAAGATGACAAGCATCAACAGGTACATCATTCTGCAAGATGATGAGCATTGACAGGCAATGTAGAAGAGAGATTTATTGAGCAATTGCACCTCTCCATTTGTCTGCTAATTGCCACTTGGTGATTTGAGAATTATTGAGTGATTGTACCTCTCCATTTGTCTACTACTTGCCACTTGGTGATTTATCCTGGGATAGATTATCTACCTGCAGTTCTTGCTCTGCGCCTTGTATATTATTTTGCCAGTTCTTCATGAATTTTGAGAACTTATGATCTGCTATCAGACATTTATTACTTATACCATGCAGGAAGCTTGTGCAACCTAAGATTAGCATGATTTCTGCAATTTCATGCAATCATATGATTTCTGGAATTTGCTGTGCATCCCTTTGAAATAACTTTCACTTTTTGCTATAGAGACTACCAAACAACATAAGGATGTCAGAGATTTGAGTGGAGTTTAAACTTGTCCCTGTTTGAATGGTGGAAGGTTAGAAGAGCTCAAAAGGTTATGGGCAAGGAACAGAGCATGAACATCACATAGTCATGAAGAAGCTGCTCATCCTACCAATCATGGCAGTATGGACAATGAATTGTACTTCAAAAGGTACTTAGTGACTTTTGAACCTACAAACAGATATATTCTTTGTGCCAGACTACAAAACACTTTGCTTTGCATTTTGATTCTACATAAAGTAGCAGCTATCAAGAAGTTCCAAACATTCAATCGTGCATATTCTTGCATATTCTTCTAAGTGATCCCCAAACTTTCTTTTAAACTGCTAAACATGATCAAGTACCAAGGCCGGGAATATTCTTTGAACCTCATCCTTTCACCAAGGGGATTGTAGGTAGGAGAGAAAAACCTAAGGCCGTTGAAAAATAATTACTTAAAGGCACATTACTAATTTCATCTTTCTTAATGGTCATTCACCGCCAATTCCCCCTCCATGCAAAAACAATACAACTGGAATGACAAGTGGAGTCTATCTCTTGAAGCTGCCCCTCAAGTCACACAGGGTTTCAATTAATGCCCTGCATGCTTTGCCAGCCGTCAATCACAGCTCTAAAAACCACAAACCTGCTGGTTCTCTTCGTCCAAGACTAAGAGCAGCACGATGAGCTTGGTGCACTTGAAGTAGCAGTATTTAATGCGTTGAGATTAATACCAGGTGGCTGTCACCATCATCAAACACCACTCACAAGTCAATCACTTAATCTTTGAATGTCACATCACCTCAGGCTTCTTTGTCTTTGAGTGCAGAGTCAAGGTGGAGGCACCCTTAGCAAGCAGGAGACAACTTCATGAACCATGCATGTTATACTTTGCTGATTGTGTGATTGTTGTACAAGAGCTCAGAAACTGACTTCCACACCAGTATTTCACATCCTGACAGTCTATACTGCATGTTTGCCCAACACAATTAATTTGAAAGGTTTTCATACCTCAGCACGATTTGAATTGGACTCTGCCACACGATTTTTGATATCCCTTGCAATGGTGAAGAAGACATTCTCAACATTCAGGTTTGTTTTGGCACTCTGTATGCCACACCATGTAAACTTCTCAAAAGACTTCCCGCACTTACACCAATCATGAAGTTGGGAGTGCACACCAAACATCAAGGAACTGCACTAAATGTGAAGGGAGGGACATTAAGAACACTTGACCAAAACCCTCACATGTTAACTGATGACATCAATACCAAGCCCTGAGATTACTTCTGAAGTAAGAATAGACCACCAGCTAGAAGAATATACTTACATGCTATGAACTAGTTCTTATTGACCTAAATGCATGACAGAAGGATTCCATATTGATGATAGTGCCACATATAGGCACTACATATGTGAAATACATTGGCCTGTATATGCTGCATTATGCACCATGAATTGAAAATCACCAAGGGAATTTATGAGTTTGAAGAGAAAAGTACACCATGACACTTTGAAGGTACCCATTCTGAAAGTTCTAGCAAAATCAAAACTAACATGACAACAATGAGTGTGGTCAGAACCTTATGAAGTCAGTCACAAAGCATTAGACCATCAGCTTCATCATGAATAGCACTAACTAGCTCCCTTGACTCCCCACCTACTTAAAACAGCTCCTGACTGTGGGCATAATTAGGAAGATGATAATCTGCCCAAAATTTCAGGCAAATAATTCTACAAAAAATCAGTGTTCTGAGTTTCTACTGAATTTCCAGAAGCAACAGGAAACACTCTGTATGACTTTGGCTAGCCTCCAAGACATATAGGTATTCAGAATGGTAAACAGTATCCTCATTCAACCTGCAACAAGCTTGTGAGGACAAGTTTCATTTCATTCTTGTGTGACACTGTATGAGAAGGTGGCCAAGAGAACATGGATAACTCACAGTTTCAAAAAACTTGATCCCATACTCATCTGCAAGTGCTTGCCCCTTTGCAGTTGGCACCACCTGTCAAATTGTAGTTTGCATTAGCACCATGGAGGATTTGAGGAGGGACAATAATGCTCCATCTCTGCATCTCCAAGCCTGGCAAACATCCTAGTAACTTGTCTGGTAAAACAATCAGAGAATTGCAACAGTCACAAACAATTGCCAGGCCTGTTGAATGGTACAGCAGGCAGAAGATCTACTGCTCATCCCATACCCTTTTGCTCTCATCCATATCAGCCTTGTTACCAACTAGGATTTTGTTCACATTATCTGACGCATGTAGCTCAATGTTTCTAATCCAGTTTCTGATATCTGCAGGCAACCAGGTCAACACTCAGCATCATCACACTACGTGATTGTGTAACTTTACAATTGGACAAAAGAAAAACTGGCAACTGAATTGCTCCAGCACCATGCACTGCCAGAACAAATCTTGCAATACTAGAACCCTCACAAAACCCTCTACAAATCTACAAAATATGCCCAGTTCACACAATTGTGCAGCTTCACAATATTAAAATGCAGCAAAATTTCCCCAGAATTGCAAATTCTCTCTACAACCAGCCATAGACCATTGTGCAGAATTCTAACTGCCAACAAGAACATAGACTTGGCACAGGTTGTATGGCAGGTTAGTGAGTACTGTTGAAGGAGGATTCATCCGTGACATCATAAACTAGCAGAATTCCCATTGCACCTCGATAGTATGCTGCAAAAATATCCCAAGGACATAGCTATTGAGATTTCACCATCTTGGAGAACAGTTGCCACTAGCTTAAACAGAGAGACAGCTGCACATTGCCACTCTCTTACTTCACCAGAAGCCAAAGTGCTATATTTGACGCCACAAAACAGATAAAGACCAGGATACAACGCTCAACCATTGGACAAAATTCTTATATATTACCCCCAAACAGCAGACAGTAAGCCAAGCAAACCTGTTGTGATTGTGCGAAAACGCTCTTGACCAGCCGTGTCCCATATCTGGAGCTTGATACGCCTATTATCAACCTCAATGGTCCTGATCTTGAAATCAATCCTGCAAAGATGGAGAACGATTCAGACACAACCGACGTTGTTCTTCCTCCTCAACACAAGGCGAAAAAAGCATCAAGACCTGGCTGGCATCATTACCCTGAGTGCAGATGAAACCAGCCGAAAAAAAACACAAGTTCCCATACCCTATGGTTGTGATGAAGCTCGTAGTGAAGGTGTCGTCTGAAAACCGAAGGAGCAAGCAACTCTTTCCCACCCCTGCCAAAGCGATTTCCGGCGCGCTTAGCAATCCCAGAATACATGAAACATCCTCGCAAAGGATGAACACTACGACACGGATAATAATCACACACTTTTACAAAGGGAAGGAGACGGTAGCACGGATCCACAGATCCACATATCTACAGAACTTGAACAAACGATGTGTGCGTGAAGGAAGACTGTAGGAAAGAATGCCATGACTCACCGCTATCCCCTATCAATAACAACTTGATGAGTTCATCGTAATTCGCCCGGCCTCTTGCTCCTCCTCCTCCTCCTGTTGTTGCCATCTCCTCCCCTTCTTAACTCTTTTTACCCAAACACGAAAATCCCGCTGCTGCTGTAGTCTCACAGAAGACTACACGACCGTTGCCTGACGAACTAACTGCACACGGAAAGCTAATAGTGTAGAGTCAAAACATGAGTACACACTGGTCCAATTGCTTTACCAGAGAGCGAGAAAAAAGAAAATTGAACTGCAGCAGCATTTGCATCGAGACATCACCAATTGACACACTCCAAAAAGGAAAGGAGAGGAGAACACGTAACAAAAGCGAAAGATTGAGAACGAGGATGATGTCAGTCAGACACAACTGAAACGCAATTTCACGAAAGTGCTTCAGTTTCCAAGGAGCAAGCAAATGCCACAAGATATTATTATATACTGTGCAGCAGCACTGAACTAGTTCGCACCCCGCCCGATCCACGCGTTTCTGTACCTACTTACCTCTTCTTCCTCTTCCGTCCCTCCCAAATAATACTGCTCCCTTGCTCATCAGATGCTGCAAAAATCGCCAGAGTTTCCACACAAAACTTGCAGCTATTGCATTACCTCGCAGACGCGAATCAGAAATGCACGCGATGCGAGAGACGACCAAACACAAGGGGAAAAAACAGAAGGAAATGGCAGAGTAGCAACAGCAGCAGCAACGAGAAGAGGAACGCAGTGGGGCCCGGGACTTCGTTTTCTTCTTCCTCGACTTCTTTCGCGACAAGACGACGAAGAATACAAAACAGAGTGAGCGAGAGACCGAGAGAGAGAGACGATGGATGGATGAGGGATGGATGAGGATCATCTCATCCTCTTTTTATCCTCAACTCTCGTTTCGCATCCATCTTATTTTCATCCTTGTTGCAACTGTTGTTGCCACTTTTTACCACTCACCAAAAAAAGAAAAAGCTTTTTTTTTTTTCTTTTCTAATTTTCAGGTTACTTTGTTTTTTTCTTTTTCCTTTTTCAACTCAATTTTTCAAGCTCAGTTTTTCTTTTCATGCGTGGGTTTCTTTCTTTCCTCATTAAATTCTTGCTTTGGTTGACTCTACTGCATGCTGTAGTTGTAGGGGAGGTTCCCATACAAGTGAGGGAGGGGCACCCAAGGACGTGAGCCCAAGGGTGTTGCCAAACCTCAGGAGAACGCACAAGTACAAGAACCTTGCCTCATGCAAACAACTTTCTTTTGATTTCGTCCCTTCTTTCTCGTTTCGTAGAAAAGAAATATTTCCATGGGAACATGGGAACATATAAAATTGGGGAGCTCCCCCAGCATAGCGCCATAAGGTTCTTCTGCTACAGGAAATCCCTCAAAATACACATAGAAAATGAAAAAGGGAGTTTTTTATGGTGCTTCTTTTTTCTCTTTTTCTTTTTTGGTTTTGTTTATTTGTTTGGGACATTTTTAGGGGGGAATAAAGACAACAGATTTTATTTTGTTTTTAAAAAATTTAAATAGGGTAATACCCAAGGAGTAGATTGTTCTTTGGGGCCTTGGATAAACTTGTGGGTGAAATAGAAAAAATTTAAATTTTTTTTTAAAAATTCCAAGATTTTTCTCAACAAAAATTTCACGAGGTAATGAAAACTTACCCAAAAAATAAAATCAGTGCTGCATCCTGAACTAGCAGTGTCTATTATTTTCTTGTACGAATTTTTTGCCGCTTGGAAACAACCAAAAAACCCAGTGCAACTCATTCAAAGGAGTTTTGCCAAAAACAAATGCAGCAAATTCGCCAGATTTTGAAGCCAAAAAAAATCTGAAATTGTCATATTTAGACAATAAGGTTGCAGCAGGCCAAAATATAGCAGGATAGCAGAAAACAAAGCACCTATTAATTCATCATACTTAATACTTTAAGTTTGGGAAAATTAAAAAATATTTCATAATTCTTAATATCAAATATTGTTAGTATGTGGGTCAGTTTGACAATCCATTATCAACTATTGATTAATTTTTAAAACTCAATTAGTCACCCTTTTTTTAATTTTTCTAAATATTCAACATAGGGTGAAATATTAATTAGCAAATTGACAAAGGTGGAATATTAATTAGCTAGAATAAAAAGCGTTTTACATTTTCATGAAATTAAGAGGGGTTGATTACTCTATTTATAAAGTAGTGAAAGAGTCATTATTTTTTTCTCCCATCAAGTTCCTTATATTCTCATGTGCATATATTAAACAGTCGCTTGAGTTCTTTGTGAAAATACTTAATAAACAAAGCCCATTGAATGGGGGAAAAACCACATGGAAAAAGATTAAAAGAAAAAAAAAGAGTTATATTTCTTAAAAACTTTTGACACATTTACTGGATATTTATTGAAATTTTCGAATATTTCACAAATAATTTCATTAATGTCAAACTTGCCCAAGTACTATGGTATTGTGCACATATGACAAGAAATATGAACTCAAAAGGACTGAAAATAATGGAACTATGAAGCAAAATTATTCAGCATTCAAAATTTGTAAAGCTCTTGAGCAAATTTAGCCCTACCCAAACTGCACAATTTCATTTTGCGGAAGTAACAACTTCTTTCTTTTCACATCATGCAAAATTATGTATGTTAGATATTTACCTGAGGTTTTTTTTTCTGAAAAAAAATTATATCAGAAATTTGGTGATTTTTTCAAAAAAATTGAAAAATTAGTTGAATTTACACTAGAAAAAAATTTCAAATTTATTTCCCAATTTTTGGGGTCAAAATTTGACAAAATTTGTCCAAAAAACTCATTTGTTATGTAAGTTGATATATATATTTGCAGACAGAGATCCAAAGTTCAATCCACTCAGCTTGACTTGTACACAAGTCAAGCAATTGGAGAAATTATTTTGTATTTGAAGTGTACATTTTACATGTAACATTCATGAAGATGAGTCCCTCCTAGAAAACAAGGATCTTACATCTACTCCTTAAGAGTAGTAGGGATCTTACAACAATTTAGGTTCATAATAACTTTTGAGAGGTACTAAAGCCCATGGGTGAGTTTGATTCCCAAATCATGGGGCCGCACTCAGCTACCGACCTCGTCCTAGGATCTTTATTTTGTAAATGCACCCACTTTGTGGCAAATTTGTGTCTAGATGTGGAGAAAAGATTTGTGACCAATGAGATTGTCCAAATTGATGATGTCTTTTGGGGTAGGTCGTTATATAAGATTGGGTCCACTTTAGGTTTATGGGTCACACTTTAGCCTCCCCAAGTGCCACTTGTAGTATGAATTGACTATGATGAAAAATGTAGTTGTGTGAATCAAAGGTGGTGGGGGGAAACATGGCTTGCGGCCAGAAACAATCCTTGGTAGAACGAGTTAGTTGGTTGGTTCCACTTTAGGCTTATGGGTCCCACTTTAGGCTCCCCAAGCTCTGCTTGTAGTATGAATTGACTATGACGAACAATATAGTTGTGTGAATCAAAAGTGGGGGGGAAAATATGGCTTCCAGTTGGAAACAATCCTTGGTAGAAAAGAGTTAGTTAGTTACCACTTCACATGAACGGCCTATCTCACCCTTCTCAACACTTTCCAAGGTGGAGAGTATGAGTTTTAGAACCCAAAAAAAGTGAGAGGTTATATAGTTGGCAACCTTAGTTGTTGCCAGCAAAATTTCAGAAATTGCAGTGAAGTATTATCGCTAGTCAAGTGCTCTAACAAACTTTGTCCTTACGCAAAGCTAAACTCCACAGCTGGCTCCAGACGGGAAAGTAGAAGTTAGGCCAAAAAGACAGAAGAAAAAAAATTTAGGCCCCCCCCCCCCCGCACCCTCCCCTCCCCCCCCCCCCCCAAACACATCCATTCGGTCATTTCTCGCATCATAGTCTCTGTACATCCAGAGGCGTAAAACAGCCAATCCGGTTGTCATCCACATATCATCCACTTCGGATGGATTACTCTGTTCATCCAGCAGCCAGTGTCCCGGCGTGATTTCAGCGTGGAACCGCGTAGCGGGAAATGCGTAACGTCGTGTGGGATTCCAGCCAAGCCTGAAGCCAGTTGTCGGCGCCGTCACATGCCGGAATCTGATACGTACCCTGGATAAGTTACTATTTACCTTACTACTTACCCCCACCAGCATTTTTTTTAATCCCACGTTAAACTTGCGCCCTTCTATGTTCCTAGGTGAAAATTAACAGCTAATTAAATTACCTACCCCAGCCCCCACCACCCCCCCCATCTGATTAAGTTACACTTGGTACGTAACACATTTTTACCTACCAAGTGTTGGTAATAATGGCATGTCAAAATGAGGCGCCGTCTTTTCAGCTTCTTCTTAAGACTAGGCTCTAGTTAATTAAGGAAGGCTGTTTGTAAAATTGGGCCTTGATTTCCCCCAAAGAAGCCACCAAAAGGGGTACTTAAATAAAAGGGGGAGGGAAAACAAGAGTGGGGGTGGGGGCTCAAATACGAGCCCCTGATTGGTTGGTTGGTTGGAGATTATGAATATTATTATTTGTTGTACATTAGTTATGTGAGGGGATGGGGAGGTACACTACTAATTTAGGGCATTAACCACCATGTACCTATCATTTTGTGTGTTGGGAGGGGGGAATAGGGAGGTACAACCATATCCACGCCTTGGGATGCTGTACTAAAGTAGGTACTAGAGGGTACTACTAACATACGGCAATGGGCTTTTGTTGGTTCTTGCTTAAAGGAAGGAGATGCATAGGTATATGTTTTGCCTAATTTGTACATAGTATAAAATTTGAAACCCACGGTTATATATCAAGATTGGTTCTTTGATTTTTATTTTTTAACTAGCATGCCAGTGGGTATATACTAGTGTTGGCGTGGGTACATGAGTTAGCAAGTTACTCAAGAGGGTTTCAATCCAATTCCAAGGAACCTAAGGCCCAGTTTACACAAAGGCCTGGGCCTAATTGCTCATGGGCCCAAGATTGAATGTTTTGGCCCAACAATTGAACTCAACAAAGTCATAAATTGGGCACAAGGGAGGAAATTAGGTCTCCATCCCAAGAGCATTCCTTTTTTACTGTCTTGGACCTAATTTTTTTGGCACTATAAGGTGTGCCATGTAGGATGACATGTCATTTTAACGATTTTAGACCCGAATCCACATGTGAAATCACCTGAGCCCAATTTTAAGTTCTTAACCAATAAGATTGCTCTATTCAATTTTCAAATTGAACCTGAGCCCTCATGTAAACCGGGCCTAATTGGAATTGGGTCCTGGTTCTAGAACCAAGTGAGACTGAAACTAATTTAGGAAGAGCCGGTTATGGCATTGACATACATTGTGAGCCTTAAATAATCAATCACTTTGTGCAACCCACTTTTCCAAGTTTATAAGTGGGGATGAGGGAAGAATTAATATTGCACATTGGAAGTGCTAAATATTAATATAGGTTAAAATAAACACTATTGCTAGGCATGTTCGAAGATAGGATGCACAAGTCCTCAAAAACAATTAATTAATAGAAGATTTTTTCTCGAAATAAAAAATTATTTCAATGTAGTTTTCGTGATACTCAAAGTATATTACAAAGAGGAAGGTGATGGTCTCCTTTCGACTTTAACATGTGTGAATGTAATGAATTCGAGGCAAGTGTATAATTCAAAATTGATTTCATTTTCATTAATCATCTACATTATTTAGCTTATGCAAATGATTTATCCATGAAATGTTCATGAAGTTGTCATATTGTCCTAATTTTTATACCAAATTTTTTGAAAAAAACAAATTCCTAGTGCATGGAATTAGGGAGGATGCTTCCAAGTTTTTTTTAAATTATTTTCTACCCACTAAACACTTTAAACGTCCATCCCCCAAGTCTTGAGAAGAACTTAAGGATGTGTAGTTGATTATTGAAATGTTTTGTTTTCTCTCGTGCATGATCAATTGAATTGTCAAATCTTACTATCAATGTAAGATTTCATACTACATCTTTGGAAGTTACAAAAAAAACATTTATTGACATTACTAGGAGTTTCACCCCATACTTTTAAACCAATTTTGTTAAAGACCTTTGGAGCTAGTTGTTGGAATGTTTTGTTTATTTGGAAGGAACAAGCATGTAAAAGTAGGCCAAAAACATAACCTTTGACATTATAATTTTTTAAATATATAAATGTAAGAAAATAAATTCAAAACTTCTTCAATTATCGATATGAAATCATCATGCATTCATTAAATTTATAATAAGTTGTAGTATATCAAGTTTCAAAAAAAATAGTGTGAAAAAAAAATGTAATAAATAGATTTTTAACTAGTTGAATAAAAGGTGCTAAATTTTATTTTTAAATTAAAAATTTGACAAAACACGGCCTTTACTATGCAAAAGTTTCAAGTGATTAATAAATTTTAATGTGCCATCAACTTGAAATTACCAAAAATCTAATTAAAGCCCTATTTTCATCTACTTGAAACCAATTCAAAACACAAGCAAATTCAAGTAATGTCACTTTTGAACAATAACAAAAAGCACCTTGTTGCTTGAAAAGAGTGATCAAAATGTCAAGGCTAGATTTTACTTAAGATACAAATGTTGTAATGGGAGCCTCAATGGGTTCATTTTGCCCCTTACATTAACTATTGAAGGGTTCAATTGTGTATTGCGATGGAAATGTTTGAAATAATCAAATTAACATTTGAAATACATTAAACACCATCCTTAACTAGGAAAATTTGTTTGCTTTTAGAAGTAAGAATGGTGAGCACTTGATTGTCATTTTTGTGAAAATGGTGCTTCAAGGAGTCTAAATGTGAAAATGCTTTGAACTATAATTTAAGTTTGCCCTTCTCAATTTTTTCTTAAATTTCATGTTCATTTTCATCAAAACTTTTAATTTTGGAATCATTATAATTATGCATCCATGAATTTTTACTTGACAACAAAAAATGTAAAATATTACATGACCAAGTCACACTTTAAGACGAAAATGAAGTTGAATTTGAATAGTTTAATTCCACAACCTCTTTTATTTTCAAAAATGATAACAAAATTTTGTTATGACTAACTTGGTGGTGATTCAAGGACATGGGTTAAATAATTCACCCTATTTGATTAGTTGAAATGTGAAGGGCAAGAAAATTATGACAACTAACACACAAATTGGTATAAACAAAAAATAAAAATAAAAATATGACAAACAAAATAAAATATGATAATACAACAAACACAAAAACATTTGGCAAAGGTTTGACAAGAATACATTTCAACATAAATTATGATAAGAATGTTGTGTATCAAGTTTGGAAAATTAGGTGATGCAAACATAATTTCATTTATGTTATGGATGAATCATCATATATTCATAATGAATAATGTGAACAATCACAACCAATGAACTTAACCCATTAATTTGAGGGGGTTAAGTTTGTAAAGTATCATGTGATATTTATGCCTTATTAATTTTATGGTTAGCCCTCTCTAGATGTTTAATGAATCAAATG
>Ga0116229_10007900_pt1 | contig 16689 bp, 18 predicted proteins | sample S1TSphgellanicum_3_FD_87313 | JGI IMG/M metagenome (GOLD analysis project Ga0116229, IMG submission 87313) | Host-associated microbial communities from peat moss isolated from Minnesota, USA - S1T2_Fc - Sphagnum magellanicum MG | ecosystem: Host-associated > Plants > Peat moss > Unclassified...
GCCCTTCTGCCCACCGGCCAGGACGACAGCCTGCCGACCCTGGCCGATATCCCGGCCGGCTTGACCTCAGCGGTCCTCCTGACCCGCCCCGATGTGCTGGAAGCGGAGCATACGCTCAAGGGTTACAACGCCAACATCGGCGCCGCCCGTGCAGCCTTCTTCCCGACCGTAAGCCTGACGGCCTCGGGAGGTGGCGCGAGCATCAACCTGACCCACCTGTTCAACGCCAACAACGGCGCCTGGTCGTTCCAGCCCAACGTGACCCTGCCGATCTTCGATGGCGGCGCCAACCTGGCCAAGCTGCGCTACGCCAAGGAAGAGAAAGCCGTCGCCGTGGCCAATTACGAGAAGGCGATCCAGACCGCCTTCCGCGAGGTCGCCGACGCGCTCGCCCAGCGCGGCACGATCGAGGATCAGCTGCAGTCCCAGGAACGGCTGGTGCAGGCGGCGTCCGGCTCGCTCAACCTGTCGACCGCCCGCTATCGCAGCGGCACAGACCCCTTCCTCAACACCCTGACCGCCCAGGTGACGCTCTACAGCGCTCAGCAGAGCCTGATCAGCGCCCGGTTGACGCGAGCGACCAATCTGGTGGCCCTCTACCGCACGCTGGGCGGCGGCCTTGATGCGCCGACGGACAAGGTCGCCAAGGCCAAGCCATAGGACGCCAACCCATAGGCGCATGCCTTAAGGGCATAGACCGCGGGCTACCCAAATCCTTGCGAGGTGGCTAGGACTGACCGGCATCCAGCGGTTTGAGGAGACGGGATATGCAGGTTCGCGCAGCGATCGCCTGGGAGGCTGGCAAGCCGCTGACGGTGGAGACCGTGGATCTGGAAGGGCCGCGCCCTGGCGAGGTGCTGGTCGAGCTGATGGCGACCGGCATCTGCCACACCGACGCCTACACGCTGTCGGGCCTAGACTCCGAAGGCATCTTCCCCTCGATCCTCGGCCACGAAGGCGCCGGCGTCGTGCGGGAGATCGGCGCGGGCGTGACCTCGGTCAAGGTCGGCGATCACGTCATCCCGCTCTACACACCCGAGTGCCGCCAGTGTAAATCCTGCCTGTCCCAGCGCACCAACCTGTGCACCGCGATCCGCTCGACCCAGGGCCAGGGCCTGATGCCCGACGGCTCCAGCCGGTTCTCGCTCAGCGGCAAGCCGATCGCCCACTATATGGGCTGCTCCACCTTCGCGAACTTCACCGTGCTGCCCGAGATCGCGCTAGCGAAAATCCGCCCCGACGCGCCCTTCGACAAGGTCTGCTACATCGGCTGCGGCGTCACCACCGGCGTGGGCGCGGTGATCTATACCGCCAAGGTCTGGCCCGGCGCCAATGTGGTGGTGTTTGGCCTGGGCGGCATCGGCCTGAACGTGATCCAGGCGGCGCGCATGGTCGGCGCGGACAAGATCATTGGCGTCGACCTGAACCCCGGCAAGCAAGAGATGGCCAAAAAGTTCGGCATGACCCACTTCGTCAACCCCGACGAGGTCGGCCGCGACAAGGTGGTTCAGGCCATCGTCGATATCACCGGCGGCGGGGCCGACTTCAGCTTTGAATGCATCGGCAACGTCCACACCATGCGCCAAGCCTTGGAATGCTGCCATCGCGGCTGGGGCGAGAGCATCATCATCGGGGTGGCGCCGGCCGGCACAGAGATCTCCACCCGGCCGTTCCAACTGGTCACGGGGCGGGTCTGGAAAGGCTCGGCGTTCGGCGGTGCCCGCGGCCGCACCGACGTGCCCAAGATCGTCGACTGGTACATGGAAGGCAAGATCAACATCGATGATCTGATCACCCACACCCTCCCCCTCGAAAAGATCAACGAGGGCTTCGACCTGATGCACGAGGGCAAGAGCATCCGCAGCGTGGTCGTCTACTGATGGCGCTGGAGCGGATCAGCGCCGCCAAAGCCTTTGGCGGCGTGCAAGCCACCTATCGCCACGGGTCAGCGGAAACAAAGACGGCGATCAAGCTCTCCGTCTTCACCCCGCCCCAGGCTGAGCAGGGGCCCGTTCCGGTGCTGTGGTTCCTGTCGGGTCTCACCTGCACGGAGGAGAATTTCACGGTCAAAGCGGGCGCCCAAAGGATCGCGGCTGAGCTGGGACTGATGCTCATCGCCCCCGACACCTCGCCCCGCGGCGACGACGTGCCGGATGATCCTGAAAAGGCGTATGATTTCGGCCTGGGCGCCGGCTTCTACGTCGATGCGACGGTTCCCCCGTTCGCGCTCAACTACCGTATGTACAGCTACCTCACCGCCGAGCTGCCGGCCGTGATCGCCGCCGAGCTCCCCGCCGCCGACATGACGCGGCAGGCGATCACGGGCCACTCCATGGGCGGCCATGGTGCGCTGACCCTGGCGCTAAGGCATCCTGAGCGCTATCGCAGCGTCTCCGCCTTCGCCCCCATCGTCTCACCGATCAACTGCCCCTGGGGCGTCAAGGCCCTGACCGGCTACCTCGGCGAAGATCGCGCGACCTGGCGCCCTTACGACGCCTGCGCCCTGATCGAGGACGGCGCGCGCGTAGCGGATATCCTGGTGGATCAAGGCGAGGCGGATAGTTTTCTCACGGGCCAACTGAAACCCGAGCTCCTGGAAGCCGCCTGCGCCAAGGCCGACATTCCCCTGACGCTGCGCCGCCAACCCGGCTACGACCACTCCTACTTCTTTATCGCGACATTCATTGAGGATCACCTGCGCTGGCATGCGGCGCGGCTGGGGTGAGGCGGGGAGCCCTGGGAGAGAAGGCATGAGCGGCCCCGATGGCCACATCGGAATGGCGGAGCAATTGTTGCGCGATTTCTGGAAGGACGTGGACGAATGGAGCTGACGCTTTCGGTTGCGTCTCGCGAAGACGTCACTCGTCGTGCGCTAGCCGCCATGGCCGGCGCTGATCAGGGCGCGCATCTCTCATTCGAGACGGTCGAGCAGCTCTGGCGCACGCTTTCGCCCAAGCGCTGGGATATCCTGAAAACGATGATCGGTCAGGGTGAATTATCGATCCGCGATGTCGCCCGTCGGGCGGGCCGCGACGTGAAGGCGGTGCATAGCGACGTCACCGCTCTGATCCTGGCCGGCGTGATCGAACGCAGAGCCCGCGGCGTCTGCTTTCCTTATGACGCGGGGCATGTGGACTTCACGCTTCAAGCAGCAGTGGCTTAGTTTTTCAGATTACACCCAAGCCCCCTCAAGGCTGCCGCAAAAACAGCCCCACGGTCAGACACAACCCAATCACCACCACAAACCCCCGGATCAGCTTCTCATTGACCCGCTTAAGCGCCAGCGCGCCGAGGTAGCCGCCGCAGATCGCGCCCACGCACACAATGCCGACGCGCAGCCAGGGAATGCCCGGCGTGAACACAAAGATGGCGACGGCTGAGGCGTTCATGACGCTGGCCAGCACATTCTTGGTTGCGCCGGCGTTCCTAACCGCCAGGCCCGCCATGGTCAGGGCCGCCAGCATCAAAAACCCGATGCCGCCGCCAAAATAGCCGCCATAGATGGCGATGCCGAACTGCATCGCCATGGCGGCGCGAGGGCTCAGCGCCTTGGCCATGTCGCCGGTTTTGCGGAAGAAGCTGCCCCAGGCGAAGAGCGCCGTCGCGAACAACACCAGATAGGGCACCATGTGAGCGAAGAAGGTCGGGGGCGTCGCCAGCAGCAAGAGCGCGCCCAGGGCGCCGCCGATCAGGCTGATGATCACAAGGGCTCTGAACGACAGGTTCGCCGCGCCCGACACCATGCTGCGTCCGAAGAAGCCGGTGGTCACCTGGCCGGGAAAGAGCGCGAGCGTGGAGGCGATATTGGCGGCGCGCGCATCAAGCCCCGTCAGCATCAGCGACGGCAAGGTGATGAAGGAGCCGCCGCCGGCCAGGGCGTTCTGCGTCCCAGCCCAAACCGCGACGACGAACAACAGAACCAAAACCCACATCGGCGCGCGCCCCAAAATCTACCGAACGCAACGCCGGCGCGCTGCCGAGCTCACCAATCGCGCGGCGCGAACAGGTTGGAAAGCCCCTGCGCCAAGAATTCGCCGCCGGCGACGCCCGCCGCCATCGTGCCGGCGGTGCGAAGGAATCCGCCCAGACCGCTATTGGCGGAAAAGGGGCCGGAGGGCGGGGGCGGCGCCTCCTCATACTGGGGCTGATATTGCGGCGCAGGCGTTTGATAGCCGCCGAGGAAGCTCCCCGAGGGGGCCGGCCCGAGCTGGGCCTGCATCTGCTCGATCTGGGCCTGGGCGGCGTGCAGCGCTTGGTCGGCCAGAATGGCGTGCTGGACCAGAAGATAGGCGGCGTCGGGATTGGCCTGGAGCGCCTGATGGATCATGGCGTCGGCCTCAGGGTCCTTGGTCGTCCCACGGCTCTGGTTCAGGTCGCCGATGAATTGCTCGAGCATATAGCGTTCGTCAGGAGTCATGTCGCAGCCTCGAATTTGATCAGGCGGCCGACCCCTGTACGGCTTAGTGGCGCAGGGGCGGCGGCGGAGCGCTGTCTTCGAACAACAGCCTCATGGGAATATGGAGGTGCAGTGTGACGGCGTAAAGTTGAGCGGCGGTCAGCCGCAGATAGCCGCGCTCAGCGCTGGACATCTGGTGGGGCGAAATGCCGACATTGGCCGCCATGCCATCGAGCGCCACCCCACGCGCCGTCCGCCAGTCGCGTAGGCGGCGACCGATCGCCGCGAGTTCCGCATCCGGCTTGGGAAATTCGACAATCATCTCAGTCGTCCTTTCATCCCACGAACACCTGCCCTTCCCCACGATGGAGCGACCGAAGGGATGAACGCGCCATGAATAATTGACGCGACTGCATAATTGACAAAACCGTCAAGCCGGCGTCGGCGCGTCGGCGGCGGTCATATCCTGGGGCGCGCGGCGATGTTCACCCAGAACCGTGGTCAGACTGCCGCCTAGGATCAGCGCCCCGCCGACAGCCGCGGCCAGGGTCGGTCGGTCGTGAAACAGCGCCACGCCGATGGTCGCGCCGATCAACGGCTCCAGATTGATGAAGACCCCCGCGGCGGCGCTGGCGACCCGCCGCGCGCCGAGCTGCCAGGCGATGGTCGCGACAATGGTGGAGAGCAGCCCCTGCCCCACAATGCCGCCCCAGGCTGAGGCCGAGAGCTGCAGCTTGGGCGGTCCATGCAGAACGGTGACGAGCCCTGCAAGCGCGACCGCGGCGATGACAATGGCGGCGCAGGAGACATCGACCGGGCTGGCGTCGCGGGGGGCGCGCTTGGCGGCGTACAGCCACGCCAAAAAAGCCAGAAGCGAGATCAGGCAAAGGATCACGCCGAACACGGTCCCGCCAGAGCCTGGCTTGCCGGCGATCAAGGCTGCGCCGAGCGTTGCGCCCGCGACGCCGCACCATGAGGCGAGGCTGATCCGCTCGCCCGCAATCGCGGCGGACACGGCGATCAGCGCCGGCATCAGCCCAACCAGCAAGGCGGCGATCGCCACGCTGGAGTGCGCCAAGCCCTCGAACTCGATCAAGAAGCCCCCGGCGTAGCAGGCGCCAGCCAGAAGGACGGCAGGATGCAGCAGCAGCCGGCGGCACTGGGGCCGCCATAGGGTCCACGGTAGAACGGCCAGACCCGCCACGGCGAAGCGCAGCATGATCATGTGGGCGGCGTCGGTCTCACGCAGGGCCAGTTCGCCGAAGGGGAGCCCGAGCCCCCAGCAGGCGCCGGCGGTGGATAGGGCGAGATAAGGCCAAAAACGCATCGCTCAAGCTTGTGCCCGAGCTGCAGCCCCGCTCCAAGCCTTAACCCTGTCGGTCAAGCCCCAAAACGGCCAAAGACCGCTACCAGCCGCCGGCTTGGCAACCGCAGGGCGACGCGTATTGGGGCGCGGAATAATAGGACGGCGGCGGCGGCGCGTACTGCTGCGGCGGATAATAGGCCGGCGGCGGGCCATAAGGCTGCGGCTGCGGCTGCGGCGGCGGGGGCGGCGGGGCGTAAACCTGGACCGGCTCCTCCCGGCGGCGCCGGCAACCGCCGCCAAAACCGCTAAAACCGAAATGGCCGCCGACGCCAGCGTCGAAGCCCAGCACGGTCGCGCCAGCGCGGGCGCCCAGGATGGTGAAGCCTCTCCCGCCGCAATCGCCGGGGGTCTCGATCTCATCCTGATAGGCGGGAGCGCCCTGGCCCGCATAGGCGTAGGCCGGGGGCGGCAGATAACCAGGATAGGCTTGGGCGTGCGCTTGGGCGCCCGCGCCAATCAGGAGCGCAGCGGCGGCGGCGACCGCGAACGTGACTTTGGCGATCATGAATACTTCCCGGCGACGATGCCGAGCCTCTGAGCACTGGCCGAACAATCGACCGATAATACGGTTCAACACAATAAAGGCCCCTCTGCGACGCCTTTCTCCATGGGGTTGAAGGCTTAACCCTAACAACTCGCCCCTTCGGCGCGGGCGATGGCGGCGCGGAAAACCCAGAGAATCACCGCCAGTCCAAGGCAGGCCGCCGCCGTCAGGGCCGCGTCTGTGAACAGGCCGCCGTTCAAGCCGCCGGCTGTGAAGGCGGCGCCGTCGATGATCTGCATATAGGTGAGCGGCACGGCGCTGGAGGCGAACAGCAAGCCGAACTGGGTCGCCGCGAGGGGATTGTCTTCGCCCAAAGAATTCAACGAAATCACATTGGAAACCGCAAACGCGGCCGCCTGGAAGATGTTCTCGCCCAAGAGCGCCACGCCGAAGAGGGCGGGCGTCCTGGGCAAGCCGATCAAAAGAAAACTGAAGGCGGCGCCCAGAAGACCCAACAGAATATAAAGCACCCGGGGCCTGAGTCCGGCCCCCAACCGCGGCGCCAAGAGGCTCCCCACGACGCCCGCGATACAGACGCCGGCGCCGCCGATCAAGCCGGCGAGCGCCTCGCTGGTGTGAAACGTGCTCGCAAAACCCGAGAGCGAGTTGGTGAGTGCGAAGGCCGTCGCCGGCGACACAAACAGCAGCAAGGTCCACAACACGATGGGGCGGCGGACCACCCGGCTGACGTCCTTCGCAAAAGCGATCGCCCCCTCGCGCGCCAGCCGCGCATCGGCGGGGGGGCACGGGGTCAAGACCAGGAGCGGCAAGACCAGAAGATTGAGGCCGCCGAGCGCCACCGCGCCCCACGGCTGGGGCAAGCCGCGAAAGACGGGGATGGCCAGCGCGACCGCCAAGCCGCCCGAGGCGACGTTCACGACGGCAAGCCAAGACCCCAGCGCCCCCTGCTGCGCCTTAGGAACAATGGCGCCAAACCATCCGCCGCAAGCAGCGGCGACGAGGTAGGCGCCAAGATTAGACAGGAAGAAAATGATCGGCAGCGCCTCCAACTGTTTGACGAGGAGGAAGGCCAGGGCGCTGCCCACGCCCGTCGCCAGCGTGAACAGGATGGCCCACGTGCGCCGTGAAAACCGCCAGTCGAGCAGCGGCCCCATGAGAAAGCTCACAAACCCCGGCGCCAGCGCCATGGCGGTTATGCTGGCGATCCGGCTCTCGGGCGCGTGCTGCGCCGCCAGCAACTGCGGCATCGTGATCAACAACAGCGCCCCGTTTACGCCCAGGGGCCACAGTCCGAAGCCAAGACACCAGATCGGAGGATGCAAGGTGGATACGGTCTTCAGCCTTTGACGGCGAACGTCTGCGTCCAAAGGGGTCAGCCCAAGACTTGAGCAGGCGTCACTTCGGCCACCTTCACCCGTGCGCCGTCAAGGACCAGGGCCAGCTCGCCGCGCTTGAGACGCAGGGCGTCCTCGCCAAAAACCTCGCGACGCCAGCCCTGCAAGGCGGGCGTAGACGCCTCGTCGGTCGCAGCGATCTTTTCCAGGTCGGAGACTGTGGCGATCAGTTTGGCCGCGACGCCGGCGTCTTCGGCGCGCGCCTTCAGGAGCACCTTCAAAAGCTCCACGACCGCGCCCTGGTTTTGAGCGGGCGGGGGGCCGCGTTCGATCACCGGCGCATAGGCTTCTGGGTCCTGCATAGCGACGCGGAGCGCCTCCAGCAGGTCGGCGGCGAATTTGGAGCCGCCAAAGCCCTTGGGCAGGGCGCGCAGGCGGTTCAGGCCCTCGGCGTCCTGAGGCAGCTGTGTGGCGATCTCATCCATCGCCTCATCCTTGATGATCCGGCCCCGCGGCTGATCGCGCGCCTGGGCCGTGCGCTCCCGCCAGGCGGCGGCGGCGCGAAAGACGGCCAGATAGCGGGCGTTGAACTTGCGCGGTTTCAGCCGGCGCCAGGCGTTGTCGGGGTCCACATCGTAGAGGGCCGGATCGCTGAGCGCCGCCATCTCCTCCGCCACCCAGGTCAGGCGACCGGCCCGTTCCAGCTTGTCCTTCAGCTTGGGGTAAATCTTGGCCAGATGGGTGACGTCGGCCAGGGCGTAGGCGAGCTGGGCGTCCGACAGCGGCCGCCTCGCCCAGTCGGTAAAGCGCGAGGACTTGTCGATCTCGATTCGCAGGATCTGGCGCACCAGGGCGTCATAGGCGATCTGCTCGCCAAAGCCGGCCGCCATCGCCGCCACCTGACTGTCGAACAGGGGCTTGGGGATCGCGCCGAGGTTATTGAAAATTTCCACGTCCTGGCGCGCGGCGTGAAACACCTTGACGATGTTTTCGTCCCGGAGCAGCGCCAGAAAGGGCTCCAGATCGAGCCCTTCCGCCATCGGATCGATCACCGCCGAGGCCTCGGCCCCGGCCGCCTGAATGAGGCAAAGCCGCGGCCAATAGGTGGTCTCTCGCATGAACTCCGTGTCCACGGCGATGAAAGGCTCTTGAGCCAGCGTTGCGCAGAAAGCCTTTAGCTGCGCATTGGAAGTGATAGGCGTCATTTGCTAGCTATAACCTGGCGTATCGGTTCGCGTGCAAGCGGAACCTTTATCGCGCACATCTCATATGGATTTCTGCGACATGACCGAGCGGGCGAACGGCCTGACGTATGCGGGGGCCGGGGTCGATATCGACGCCGGCGAAGCGCTGGTGGAGGCGATCAAGCCCCTGGCCAAATCGACCGCCCGACCCGGCGCCGCAGCGGGGCTCGGCGGCTTTGGCGCCCTGTTCGACCTGAAGGCCGCCGGCTACGACGATCCCCTGCTGGTGGCGACCACTGACGGCGTCGGCACCAAGCTGAAGATCGCCATCGAGAGCGGCCTGCACGGCCAAGTCGGCATCGATCTGGTGGCCATGTGCGTCAACGACCTGTTGGCCCAGGGCGCTGAACCGCTGATTTTCCTGGACTATTATGCGACCGGGCGGCTGGAGGTCGAGGTCGCCCGCCAAGTGGTCGCCGGGATCGCCGAAGGCTGCCGCCAGGCGGGCTGCGCCCTGGTGGGCGGGGAAACGGCGGAGATGCCCGGCATGTACGCCGGCGGCGACTACGATTTGGCCGGCTTTTCCGTCGGCGCGGTAGAGCGGGACGGCGTGCTGCCGCGGCTGGAGGCCCAGGCGCCGGGCGACGTGATGATCGGCCTCGGCTCCAGCGGCCCCCACTCCAACGGCTATTCGCTGGTGCGCAAGATCGTTGAGCGGTCCGGGCTCGATTGGACGGCCCCCGCCCCGTTCGCATCGGACCTCAGTCTGGCCGAGGCGCTGATGGCGCCCACAAAAATCTACATCAAATCCGTCCTGCCTCTGATCAAGGCGGGTCTGATCAAGGGCGGCGCGCACATTACGGGCGGCGGCCTGATCGAAAACCCGCCCCGCGCGATCGCGAAAGGCCTGACGCCCAAGTTCGATTGGGACGCCTGGCCGCCGCCCCCCGTGTTCGCCTGGCTACAAGAGGTCGGCGCCGTGACGGATCACGAGCTGCGGCGCACCTTCAACTGCGGCTTGGGCTTCGTGCTGATCACCGCGCCTGCGGACGCGCCCGCCGTATTGGCGGCGCTGCTCAACGCCGGCGAAGAGGCGTTCGTGGTGGGCGAACTGGGCGCTGCATGACCGAGTTTCGCCCGGCCGGGGGCCGCGTTCGCGTCGGCGTGCTGATTTCGGGACGAGGCAGCAACCTCGCCGCCCTGATCCAGGCGGCGCAAGACCCCGCCTATCCCGCCGAGATCGGTCTTGTGCTCGCCAATGCCGCGAGCGCCGGCGGTCTGGAGATCGCGCGCAAGGCTGGGATCGCCGCCGCCATCGTCGATCACCGTCCCTATAAGGGCGACCGCGAGGCCCATGAGCGGGCGATCGATGCGGAGCTTCGGGCCGCAGGCGTCGAGCTCGTGGCGCTTGCGGGCTATATGCGCATCTTCACGCCCTGGTTCGTCCAGGCTTGGCGCGACCGGATGATCAACATTCACCCGAGCCTTTTGCCCCACTTTCCAGGCGTCGATACCCACGCCCGGGCGCTCGCCGCCGGTCATGAGCGCCATGGCTGCACCGTGCACTGGGTGACGGAAGGCGTCGACGCCGGCCCGGTCATCGGTCAGGCCGAGGTCGCCGTCCTGGACGGGGATACGGTGGACGTCCTTGCGGCCCGGGTGCTCGCCGCCGAGCACCGCCTCTACCCCAAGTGCCTTGCCCAGGCCGCCGCAAGCCTGAGACCGGATTTAGGCTAAAATTCGGCGAATTGACGCATATATTTCATTTTTGAAACCTAGTAATGCTCCGGTAGCAACCGGAGTGCGACCCGTGTCCGACGACGTGTACTGGCTGGCGAAAACGAGCGGTGGTTGGACGGTCGAGGACCGTCGCCAAATCTTCGCCCTGCATGCGACCCAGAGCGCTGCGCTCGCCCATCGAGATCGCCTCGCCAGGCCCGACGATGCGGAGGCGTTGGACGCCAAAGCCCAAGCCTTGCCCGATATGCCGCGGACTGACGCCTTTTGTCGGCGTTTCAGCTAGACTGAGATCGCTGCGATGTTGGCGACGCAGCTAATTTCCAGCCTAGCCGTTCAGGGCCGATGTCGGATCTTATAACTGCTCGCCGCGCGTCGCCGCTGTCCGTGCTCAAGATTTGCGGGGTGATCAGCACCGCGATCCTGAGCGGCTTTGCGCTGTATGCGCTCCGCCATATCCTGACGCCGCTGGTGTTGGCCGTCTTCCTCTTGCTGATGGTGGATGGCTTGGCGCGGGCCTTGCGCGACCGCATCCCCTACTTTCCCGACAAGGCGGCGCTGCCCGTCGCCATCATCCTGATCGTAGGCCTGTTCGCTCTGACGATCTGGCAGATGGCGCAGACGGCGAGCGATTTCGCGACGAACTCGCACCTCTACGAAGACAAGCTGAACACCGTCCTTGAGAAAGGCTCAGCGCAGCTAGGGCTGACCGTCACGCCCACGGTCGCAGAATTGATCAAGCGCTTGAATCCGGCCCATTACGGCGGGGCGGTCGCCCGAGGCTTTTCAGGCTTTAGCGAGCATTCCGTCTTTGTGCTGATCTACCTAGGGTTTCTGGTGGCGTCCCGGCAGGGCTTTGGCCGCAAGGCCAAGGAACTGTTCCCAACCGACTCTCAGCGTAAGGAAGCCGATCGCGTCTTCGCGCGCATCCGAAAGGGCGTGGAAAGCTATGTCTGGGTCCAAACGGTGGTCGGCGTCCTGATCGCCGGGGCGTCTGCGGCCGTGATGGCGATCATGGGGTTGAACCACATCGTTTTCCTTACCCTGATCATCTTCCTGTTCAACTACATCCCCGCCATCGGCGCCGCGCTCGGCGTCATGCTGCCGCCGCTGTTGGGCTTGGTGGAGTTCGACCAGCTGTGGAAGCCGTTTGCGCTCTTGGCCATTCTTGAGGGCGTGCATTTTGGCGTCAGCCACGTGATGCAGCCGCGGATGCAGGGCAAGAGCCTGAACGTCGATCCCATCGTCGTTCTGTTGGCGCTGGCCTTCTGGGGGGCGATCTGGGGGGTCGTGGGCGCCTTTCTCTCGACACCCTTGACGGTCATGGCGATGGCGATCCTGGCCGAGTTCAAGGGCTCGCGGCCCTTGGCGATCCTGCTGTCCGGCGACGGTAAGCCTTATGCGGATACGAGCAGGCTTTAGGAGGCGGCGCCTGTCAGACGCCGCCTCCTTGCCGGCTTCAATCCCTAAAGCACGCTCAGCATGGTCGCCACCAGCGGATGGCGCACGATATCGACGTCGGCCAGCCGCACCACGGCGATGGTGGGCAGGGTGTCGAGCCGTTCCGCGACATCGGCCAGACCGGAGATGCCGGGCAGAAGATCGGACTGGTGGGGGTCGCCCGTGATCACCATGGTGGAGTTCCAGCCCAGCCGCGTCAGCAGCATCTTGAGCTGGGTGTAGGTGCAGTTCTGCGCCTCATCGATCACCACGAAGGCGTTGTTCAGGGTGCGGCCGCGCATGAAGCCGATGGGGGCGATCTCGATCAGGCCTTCCGCCATCAGGCTCTTGACCCGCTTCATCGACAGGCGGTCCGACAGGGCGTCGTAGAGCGGGCGCAGATAGGGGGCGAGCTTGTCCTCCATCTCGCCGGGCAGATAGCCGATCGATTCGCCCGCCTCGACGGCGGGGCGCGACAGGACGATGCGTCCGACCCGGCCGGCCTCCAGCGCCTCTACCGCCTTGGCGATGGCCAGATAGGTCTTGCCGGTCCCTGCCGGACCCAAGGCCAGCACCAGGTTGCGGGCCTCGATGGCGTCCATCAACTGAGCCTGGCCGACGGACTTGGGTTTTATGGTTTTGACGTAACTCTGCTCCCGCTCGCCATCCCCGTTCAGGGGCGACCAGCCCCGCTCTACCGGCAAACGCCGAACCTTGGCCTCGGCCGCCATGTGGCCGGCGTCGAACTGGCCGGCGTCGAACTCACCTTCGCGCACAACACGCTTCAGGGCACGCTTGGTCATGAAACCCTCCTGAGAACAGGGATGTGGGGAGCAGGGACGTGGATTTAGACAAGAAAAAAGGCGCGGCCTTCGAGAGGCGGCGCCTGTGGGCTTTACGGACGAGAGCCTCAGCTTTTGGGGCCTTGGCCGTAGAGACAAGAGAGCGACGGGGGGACGGCGCACCAGGAGATGCGCTTGCGTTTGGACGAGATGGCGGACCATTGATCCGCAGGCGCGACTGACGCGTCACCCGACACTCCTTGTGCGCGATCCGACGACCAGCGACGGACCGAATCGCCTAACGACTATCACTGTACCGACGTTTCCAACCGATTAACGATCGTGTCGCAAAAAATTCGGGAGATTTCGCGATGACCAGTCCGCATTCAATCTATCAACTGGACGGAGTTAAACCTGGGCTACCACCGACTGGACAGTACTGGGTGGCGCCAAATGCCACGATCATCGGAAATGTGACGCTCAAGATTAATGCGAGCATCTGGTATGGCGCAGTGCTTAGAGGAGACAACGATCCAATAGTAATCGGGGAAAACAGCAATATCCAGGACGGATCTATACTCCACACCGACCTGGGCTCGCCTTTGACGGTCGGCGACGGCGTGACCGTAGGCCACTTGGCGATGCTGCACGGCTGCACCATCGGCGACAATTCCCTGATCGGCATCGGCGCAGTCATCCTGAACGGCGCCCGCATCGGCCGAAACTGCCTGATCGGCGCCAAGGCCCTGATCACCGAGGGCAAGGAGATCCCCGACAACAGCCTGGTCATGGGCGCCCCCGGCAAAATCGTCCGCCAACTCGACCTCGCCCAGATCGAGGGTTTGAAGCTGTCAGCGCTGCATTATGTGGAGACCTGGAAGCGGCATGCGCGAGGATTGGCGGCGGTTGGTTAGCTCACTGACTGTTGACGGGCTTCGAAGTCGGACCCCGCCTCAATAGCGCATAACGTTTTGAATTTCTTGTGCCTTCTCCGGAAAACTTGGGGTCCCGATGGGCACCGATCGGGACCCCCTCATTTTTGCAAATTCACTATTATATTCAAGAACTTGATGCCCGCAAAGATGGGGTCGCACTTGGAAGCCGATGCACAGCCATGTGGAAAGGACCAGCACCGCGAGGGCGATCAACAGATGCTTCGCCAACGTCATGCGCCCCTGACGTGTTTCGACAGAACTGCACCACGCTTTCGGGCATGACGGCAAGCGGACTCTCCGAACATCCGCCATGGGTCGGTTTTCCGCCTCCAACATCATGCCGCCGAGCCGCCGTTCAGCCGGAGGCGGTCTACCCGCCAGACAGCAGACGTTTGGGAGGGCTCCTGAGGGTGGAGAGCAGTCTCGCCACGCTCCGGTTGCGAGCCCTACGTCGCGTGATAGTCTGGCTTATGAAGCCGCCGAACCGTCCGCCCCCCTACCGCTTTCTGAAGCGGCTAACGCCTCATGGGGCGAGGGATAACCAGTTGCGCAACACGGTCATTGCGGTGTTGCTGACCTTTCTTTTCTCGACGGTGTGTGGCGCGCTACTGAACCTTGTAGTTCTCCAAAATCAAAGCGAGTCGAAGTCCGCTGAGGACGACACACAAGGAACACTGAAGACATATGACCAATTCATCACCGGCGTAGAGCCTAAGTTCCAGAAATCAGAGTCGGCTGGCTACGATATGATGCATTACGCCGAGAGCCATACAGCAGCCCAAGCGAAGCAATACGTCGCCGCTCATTTGGATGCTCTTCCTGACACCGGAAGTCTTCCAGACGAAGGGGATGTAACTCTGTATTTTGGAAAGGATGCGGGCCTCTACCTTCATTACCTGTCCCAAGAGCACCTTGCGCTGCGGGTCATGCTTGATCGTCGAGGCAGACTAGGAACCCTTAAGGTTGATAGCGATTTGATACAGAGCCATCTGATAGAAGTGTTGATCTCCTACAAATTTGCGCTTCTTCAGGTCCTTCAGTGTAAGCGTAACGCAAGTGAGAAGTTCGATTTTTGGGGAAAACTTGAACACGTCCGCGACTGCGAAAAGAAGTTCAGTTATCACGCCGATGCTAGCAGAGAAATTTGGGGTCCGGGTGTCTTCGACAACCCTGAAAACGCCAAGTTGCCATACCCACACAACCCCCCGCGACCGCCATTCCAGAGTTAGTATTGTCGCTGCCTTTTAGGTCCGCTACGGGTCGAAATCGCCATTCGCCAGCCCGACGAAAAGCCGACGTTCGCAGAGGCGAAAACACTTGTTTTCGCCCCTCCCTATACGTCCCAACACCAACCGTTGATTTCGCAGTTCTTTTTCGTGCGAAAACGGGAGGCGAAAGTTGGGGCATGTTTTGCTCGGCGCGTGTGAGCCGTGTCGGAAGACCTAACCACCCCCGCCCCACACCTGACGCAACCCGCGTTCCGCCTCGCTGTCGAGGTTGAACCAGGCGGCTTGTTCCAACGGGGCGTGGACGATCATCAGCGCGTCGGCGCCGGTTAGGCGGCGGGATAGGGCGTTGCGCAGGGCGGCGGCGTCGCAGCGGGCCTGCACCAGCCAGACTGTGGGGCGGATGGCGACCACGGCGCCATAGCGGGCGAGCAAGGTCTCGAACTGAGCCGGGGCCAAGCTCGCCAACTCGGCCCAGACCACCAGGGGTCGCGCGGGCGCCGCGGACGCGGAAGGTTCTGGAGGCGCAGACCTTGGCGCCTGCGTGGCTTTGGGCGCCGGCTTGGGCTCTGCGGGGCGCGCGGGTCGGCGCGCAGGCTCGGCGTCCGCAATCGGGGCCGGCTGATGATGGTAGGGCTTTTGCGCCGGAAAGACGCGAGCAAGGTCGCGCCAGCCGCCAGCGGGATGGAACGGCCCCTCGACGTCCGCCGCGACCAGGCTTTGAGGCGTCACGCGGCCCTCGGCCACAAAGCGCGCCATCCGCACGGAGCTGTACGGCCCCCAGACCCGGCCAGCCGCTTGGACGAACCAGGCCGTCGCTGCGTCCGGCTCCGGCGGGTCAGAGCGCTGGGTCATGGCGGAGGCCTTCGGCATAGGCGGCGGCGAGCTTCCCAACGATTAAGGTTTGAACGGTCCATTCTGCGGCAGACCTCTAAAGATTTTATCCGCTCAAACCCGCGCGAGCTGCGTCGCGCCGGCGGCTCGCAGGCTCACCTCCAGCTCGCCCAGCACCTGATCCACCCGCACGGGATCGCGACCGCGCACGACGAGGTTCGCGCCATAGCCGTCGGGTCCGAAGAAGGGGTAGCTGCCCAGCGACAGGTCGGGGTTGGCCTTGGCTAAAGCGCCGAGCGGCTCGGCCAGCACGCCCTCGGCGAAACCATCCACCCGCAGCGTCTGCGCGGTCACCACCGCCCCGCCCTCCAGCCGGTGGCCGATATCCTCCAGCATGCCGCGCATCACCGAGGGCACGCCGGCCAACACGAACACATTGCCGATCTGGAACCCCGGCGGCCCCTTGATCGGGTTCTTGATCAGGCTGGCGCCTTCTGGAACCCTCGCCATACGCCGTCGCGCGGGCGTGAGTTCGTAATCGCTGCGCGCGGTCATCTCCGCCAAAATGTCGGGGTGCTCGTAGAGCGTGAGGCCAAAGGCCTTGGCGACGCAGTCGGCGGTGATGTCGTCGTGGGTCGGGCCGATGCCGCCGGTGGTGAAGACATAGGTGTAGCGGGCCCTGAGCGCGTTCAAGGCGGCGACGATATCGGCCGCCTCGTCGCCCACGACCCGCGCCTCGGCTAGGTCGACGCCATAGGTGGCGACAAACCGGGCGATGGCGTTGAGATTGGTGTCCTGGGTGCGGCCGGACAGGATCTCGTCGCCGATCACCAGGACCGCGGCGGTGACATTAGGGGAAATAGGCATGGGGCGACGCTCCTTGAGGGCTAAGCCGACTTGCAGCATGAGTAGAAGCGCCATGCGCTTGCCGCAACTTGAACCCGCCCGCC
>Ga0116229_10007901_pt1 | contig 16688 bp, 29 predicted proteins | sample S1TSphgellanicum_3_FD_87313 | JGI IMG/M metagenome (GOLD analysis project Ga0116229, IMG submission 87313) | Host-associated microbial communities from peat moss isolated from Minnesota, USA - S1T2_Fc - Sphagnum magellanicum MG | ecosystem: Host-associated > Plants > Peat moss > Unclassified...
AGGTCCGCGCTGCGTACCGGTTGCACATGGACAAGATCCCCGAGAGCGACGTCGAGGCCAGAAGGCGCGTCAACGTCGCCTACGAGGCACTCGCGAAGGAGCTGGGGCAGAGCATCGTGGCGTGAACCTGGGAAGGAGTGAGGGCATGAAGATCTACGTGGCGTCGTCGTGGCGCAACCATCAGCAGCCGTTCGTCGTCGAGCACCTGCGGCTTGCGGGCTACGACGTGTACGACCCGCCGGGCGACAAGGGCTTCGGGTGGCGGCAGATCACGGACGACGAGGCCGCGTTCGTTCGGCCGGAGCGCTTCCGCGACGAGGTGCTCACGCACCCCGTCGCGCAGGCGGCGTTCGCGAAGGACATGAACGCCCTCAAGGCCGCTGACGTGACCGTGCTCGTGCTCCCGTGCGGTCTGGAGCTGGGTTATGCGACCGGCGCTGGGCAGAAGACCATCGTCCTGCTCGACGATCCGATGAGCGAGCCTGAGCTGATGTACCTGATGAACACGAAGATCTGCACGACCATGAGCCAGGTGCTCGACGAGCTGCGTCGATGGGCCTGAAACGCGTCGAACCCTTCGCCGAGCGTCGGGGCACGCCGCTCAACTTCAACTTCATCGAGCTGCTCGCCATCGACCCGGGCGAGCACACGGGCTGGGCGGTGTACGGTTCGCTCAGCGTGTACGGTCCGCTCAGCAGGCTTCTGGCCTGCGGGCTCGGGATGCCGCCCGTCGAAGCCGCCGCGCGTGTCGTCATCGAGCTGCCTCAAGTCTATCCGCAGCACCCGGTGCCGCCGAACGATCTCATCACGCTCGCCTTCCTGGCGGGTCGGTACGCGGGCAAGACGAAGCAGGACGCGGAGGTCTCTACCGTCTTCCCTCACCAGTGGAAAGGCAACCTTCCAAAGGACGTCTGCGCCGCGCGCGTGCGCATGAAGCTCACGCCTGAAGAGCGCGACGTCGCGGACGCGGCGTTCAAAGAAGGGCGCATCCCGGCGGCGCAGCGCCACAACGTCATGGATGCCGTCGGCATCGGCCTCTCGGCGCTGGGCCGCGTGTTCTAGCGGTACGGGTGTCTCGGGCTTGGGTCCCGGTACGGGTGCCGAGGTTCGGGGCCAGGCTCGTTCGGTTCGCGTCGCGCGTAGAAGAGCGAGAGACACGCGAGCAAGAGAAGCGCGTAGGTCACTTGCGCGCACTCTTGATGCGTACGACCCTCAGCGCACCGCCGTGCCCGTGCGCGATCTCGTGTGCTTCGTCGCGTGTGAACCTCGCTGCGCAACGTTGACAGCTCGTCCACGATTCGATCTCGGCGGAGTTGTACTCTTCGGGTTTGGGCATCCGTACGGATTGCGCGTACTGGAGCCTGTTCGGGTTTTTCACCACGTACTCCATCTGTTACCTCCTTCTGCTCGGATGACGCAGGTCGTCCGGCGGCACTCGGAGAAAGGTGAGCGGGTACCAACTATCAATGCCCTTCTCGGTGTTCACGACACGTGCGTGGTTGCCAGCGGCGACGGCGACGGTGCACTTCACGACTCGAACCTTGCCGGTGTCCGGGAAGCGCTCGACCGGCAGCCACACCGTCTCGCCATCGCTTACATAGAGCGGCTCCTCCCAATAAGGTCCGTCGCCGCTCATCAGCTTCTACCCTTCATCGTGTTTTCCACGGTTCGTTCCATAGCTTCTCCATGACGACGCTTGCGTCGTAGTGTGCGAGCGCAGCGATACCACCGGTCGTGAGGATGAATCCGTACTCGCGTTCCGTGAGCCATCGGTGGCGTCGGCACGAGAGTAGGACGCTGGCGTTGTACTGCCCATTCACGGTAGATCATGTCGGCCTCGGTGCGCCGCACGAGCGGCAGTGCGGGAGCTTTTCCTTCGCGTCGCTGTTGAAGATGCCGCGGGACTTGTCCGTGGCGGCGCACGGGCACCACCAGCCGTCGAGGATAAGGCCCGAGCGGAGCTTGCGGTTCTCCAAGAGAAGCTCCGTGCACCGGGTCTGCACGTCGGTGAGGTGCCTGGTCAAGTGCTCGACGTCGCGCTCGCGACGCTCGGCCAGCTCGATAGCGGTGGTCGCGACGCGTTCGAGCGCATCACGACCGAGGCCGTTGAAGCGAGCGTCGTAGTTCACGGCGGCTCCAGCGGACCGGCTAGCACCTCGATGTGCTTGTCCCCGACGTAGTAGTCATCGCTTCCGGTTTGAAGCCAGACAGCCCGCGCGTCGCCGCCACGGCTCTCTTGCTCGAAACGCATGACCTCGGGCTCTCCGTCACCCACTCTCACCCAATAGAAGCCGTTGGGCCTCGTCATGTTCCGCTCCTCAAGCGAACGAGAACAGGTCGCTCCGGCAACGCAGGCTCCGATCGACGCCTGCGCGTGAACCGGACGGCCAGGTCGTCGGCGCACCTCTTGTGGACGCCGACGTCTGTCTCGGTGCCGTCCGTGCGCACGACGACGTGGTCTGCGTGGAAGCTCCCGCACGCGGTGCAGAGCACGTCGGATCGCATCGTGGGCGAGAGCTTGATCTTCAGGTTCACTTCTATTCCTCCTTCGTCCGATGCTCTTCGATCGAGCACGGACCTCCACTGAAAGAACGCCCTTCGCAGTCGAACGGGCACGAGTACGTCAGTCTCTTTCCGCAGCGGCAGATCCAGTAGAGAATCTCGCCGCTGCCCTCGGTGTCGGTGACAGGTGTTTCGGGTTCGTGGGTGCACCCTAACAGGTCTTCGAGCATCAAATCTCGTCGGCGGGTCATCGCTTCCTCTTAGGGCGAGCTACCTCGCTTGCGCCCAACCCTCTCTCGACAAGGACGCGCACGGCGTCCGAGAAGGAGATCTCTGCGCCGGGGGCGTTTCGCTGCATCTCCGCCTGTTTTTCGACGATCTTGTTGTAGAGAGGTCGTCGCCACCGGATGCCTGTCTGCACCGTATCTGCGTCGTCGTTCATGTCGCCCGAGAGTATACGCCGTCACATCGTGGTTGACAACGTTATCAGAGCGGCTACCGTTTGGGTTGCATGATGAACAACCAAGAGGCGATGCGTCTTGTTGTGGAAGGCCACAAGATGCGAAGAGACGGGCACAAGAAGATCGCCGAGGGCTACAAGCTCCTCGGCGGGGCTCTCGAACTGGACAGACCGCACACGAAGCAGTCGGCTGACCGGCACTTCGAGGCGTGCAAGATGATCTCTGACGGCAACGTGCTTCTCTCGAAAGCCGAGGACGCGTTCGCGCGAGCGCTCATCGAGACGATCGAAGGAGCGTGTTCGTGAGCACGCTCGGTGAGTTGCCTCACAACGACTTCGCCGGATTCGCGAAGGCGATGCGCGCGACCGCGGACGCGTTGCGAGAGGTCGCATCGCAGGCCGAAAGGGTCGCGCTCACGATGGAAGAGCGTGCAAGCACGCAGGTCATCGAAGCGGAGATTCACGTCTTTCGTGTGCTCATCCGTGGGATGACGGACATGTTGACGCTCGTGTTCTCGACGGTCACTCGTCGTGCCCCAAGGAGTGTGTGATGGACGAGAAGCTGTTGGAGAGAATCGCCGATGCGCTGGAACGTATCGCCGATGCGCTGGAGCCGAGCGAAGAGGACGAACAGCTGACGCTCGCGGACAACATCGAGTACATCGCCGCGGCGCTCCAGACCAAAGAGGGCCTAGACATCGCAGACGTGCTGGCCGGCAAGAAGGAGAAGACATGAGCGGGAAAAGTCTGAACGAGCTGCGTGACCTGCCGAGGGTGTCGTGATCGACGATCCGAAGGAGGGCTCGCGCGATCCGACGACACCGCCCGGCGAGGTGGGCGACGTGTTCCTCCCGATCACGTACCGGCCCGGCGGCTTCGGGGAAGAGGCCGCGAAGATGCGCTCGTACGAGCGCGGTTGCATCATGCGCACCTCGTCTGCCGGCACGACGCTACATCCGGCCATCCGGCACCCGGACGGTCGCGTCGAGGAAGTCGTGCAGGTCGAAGAGACGCCGTCGCCAGGTGCCTCACTCCCCGAGCTGGCACGCTGGCTGGTCGAGTGGTGCGCCGAGCACGGGCAGATCGAGAGCGCGTTCCTCTACCCGAACCCGGCGCACTACGTGTTCACGTTCTCGTTGTTCGACGACCTCTGCAAGAAGCTCGGCGTCACGAAGGAAGTGATCGGAGACCTGTTCGCCGAGGCGCAGGAGCGTCGGGCCGCGGCAAAGGAGAAGGCGTGATGGACGAGAAGATCGCGAAGGAGCACGGCTTCAAGGACGCGAGCATCGGTGAGGACATCGCGTTGATGCACTCGGAGCTGAGCGAGGCTCTCGAAGACCACCGTGCGGGCAAGCTCGGTTTACCGCAGCGGTGGTCGGTCGAGTGAGGCGACAGACGATGGAACCTGAGATTGTTCGTGACTTCGCCGCGCGACACGCTTCGGAGTCCAGCGAGCACTACACGCCCACGTCGATCGTGGAGCCAGCTCGCGTCACGCTTGGGAAATGAACCGCTGCCGGTTCCTCTCGACTTCCCGATCTGCTTTCCGTCACGGCGCGTTTCGTACGTGAAGCCGGGCGGCGAGGTCGGCAAGCAGCCGCCGCACGCGAGCTGCATCGTGCTCCTTGGTGATGATCAGTACGAAAAGCGCTTCTTCGAGGCGTTCAAGGACGTGGGATCGGCAAACTCAAGAAGTTCTACCACGTCGCGGTGTACGATCTTCGTGTGCCCGAGGCGCCTGACAAGCCCAGCAAGGCAGCTCACAAGGTAGCTCACAAGGCAGCTCACAAGGTAGCTCACAAGGGCGAGAGCAAGGGCAAGAGCAAGGAGAAGAGTCGATGAAGTTCCAGGTCCCCATCGCCGCCGTCATCGAGGCCGAGTCCGAAGTCGCCGCGAAGATCGCCGCCGAGAAGGTCGGCAAGCTGCTCGCGAACCCCATGCTCAAGATGACCCTTCAGTCGAGCGGCGTGAAGCTCGTCGGCACGCCGACGGTCGGCACGCCGACGGTGGTGAAGACGTGAAACGCGTCCCCGTCCCGAGCAAGAGGTTCCCTCGTCACCTGCGAGGGCGGCCGGCACTACTACGTGTACGCGAAGAGTCCCGAACATGCGCGCGAGCGTTTCGAGACGGGCAAGCCGTCGACAGACGCGAAGGGCGCGCCGATCACGCTCGTCTTCTCCTCCATCGAGGATGCCACGACTCCCCATCCGGCGGCGGCGCGAACCGGAAGGCGTACGAACGTGAGGAATAGTAGGCGAGCAAGACAGGAACCGCAGGCTGAACGAGGAGACCATGACCATCAAAGTGACTATCACGAACGACGAGCCCGAGGGGTCAAGGACCATCCTCGTGACCAAGCTGGCCTTCGAGAAAGGAAGGCAAGGTGAACGGGCGACCGGCATCCAACACATCCAGCCGGGTAAGTCGGCCTCGTTCTACATCCACCTGCTGACCGATCTTCGCGTCGAAGAACTGGCCGAATAGACTGCGCGCCATGCGCGCTGGGACGGAGGAGACGATGGCGAGGCCGGGTCAAGAGGTTGCATTGTGCACCGACTGCGAGAAGGACTACCCACCCGCGGGCTGTCACGATACCGCCCGCTCGTTCGAGCGCGGGTACGACCAAGCCATCCAAGAGGTGCTCGACGAGGTGCAGGAAAGGGCGCCGGAGCTGGTGAAGTCGATCCGGCAGAAGTACGCGACGTGGGATGAGATCATGCGCCGCCGGGACAGGTGAAGCCCTGCGCGCGAGGAAGGATGGGACGACGTGAACGCAAGGAAGACGGCGACGGCGTGGCTCAACGACCACATGAAGTACATGCCCAGCGACCTCGATTCGCTCGCGGCGCTGCTGGAGTCGGTCGAGCGCGAGGCATTCGATGTCGGCTTCAAGCGCGGAGCACAAGAGGGTGTGCGCGGGTCGGATGATGAGAGTTGGCCTGGGCGTCCTGGACCGGGCGGCCCGTGACAACCATGACGGTATCAATCAAGGAAGGCGACGTTCTCAGGGACAACGACCCTCGCGTCAAGGGGCGCACCTTGCGGGTCCTAACAGTTGGCGACGCGACAGTGGTGTGCGAGTCGGAAACAAGCGCGAGGACGTCGCGTCGCACCATCATCGCGCTCACACGGATCCACGATGACGGCAAGGAGCGGAGGACGGGATTCACTGTCGTCCGCGCGAGGAGGTGATCGATGGCCGAGACGATGACCGACGACAACAAACCTCCCGTGCTCGACAAGTCTTACTCGTTCACGCGCGCCGAACAGAAGCAGTGGGAGGCGCCGCTGCCCGACAAGGACAAGCCGGTCGATCCGAACACGCCCAAGTGCATCGTGTGCGGTCGGGCGCTCATGGCCTCGCACCAGGAAAACAAGTGCCTCCGGCAAGAGGTCACGAGGCTGCGCGGGGAGATCGAGACCCTCGCGAAGACCAAGGACGAGGAGATCGCGACGCTCAGGAACCTCGTGCGCCTGGAGCGCGCCGGTCGCGAGTTGCCTGCCAGGCCCGAGAGGCCGTAGGCTCGCTCTTGATGGAGGTCACGATCGTCGGCAGCCACGCGAGCCCGGACACGCTGAGGGTGCGCGAGTTTCTCAGCCGCAACGGTGTGCAGTTCACGTACGTGGACACGGACGACCGTGAGGCGAAGGGGCAGCTCGCCAAGATGCGGGCGAAGCCCGATGAGGTCCCCGTCGTGGGTGTGGACAAGGCGGTGCTCAAGAACCCTTCGAACGATAAGCTCGCGGAGACGCTGGGGCTCGTGCCGCGCGTCTCGCCCGACGAGGTGTTCGACCTCGTCGTTGTGGGCACCGGGCCTGCGGGGCTTGCCGCGACCGTGAACGCGGCGAGCGAGGGGCTGCGAACGCTCTCGATCGAGCGCTACGCGCCAGGGGGGCAGGCGGGTACCTCCAGCCGCATCGAGAACTTCCTCGGCTTCCCGCAGGGTCTCTCGGGCGAAGAGTTGGCGCATCTTGCGCGTGCGCAGGCCTCGAAGTTCGGGGCCGTGCAGGTCGTCGCGCGCGAGTGCGTGCGCATCGCGCCGACGGACAGCGGGCGTGCGTACGCGATCACCCTGAGCGACGGGTCTCAGGTCCGCACACGTGGAGTCATCATCGCGACCGGCGGGCGGTACAAGAAGCCGCAGCTCGCGAACCTCGAACGCTTCACCATGCAGGGCGTTTACTACTCGGCCACGCACACCGAGGCGGCGCTCGTGAAGAAGAGCGAGGATGTCGTCGTGGTCGGCGCCGGCAACAGCGCCGGGCAGGCTACGATGTACATGTCGCAGCACGCCCGGCGCGTCTTCATGCTCGTGCGGGGCAAGTCCCCGCTCTCAGACACGATGAGCTGGTACCTGCTCTCGCGCATCAAGGAGACGAAGAACGTCGAGGTGCTCACGCAGACGGAGATCGTCGCGCTCGATGGCGGCGCGCACCTGGAGAATGTCACCTGGAAGGGCCCCTCGGGGGAGAGCACGCACAAGGTCCGGCACGTCTTTCTGATGATCGGCTCGGACCCCGCTACGGCGTGGCTCGAATGTTCGCCGGATACCGGTTGGCTTGCCGGGTGCGTCGCGCTCGACGACCACGGATTCGTCAAGACCCGGGCGGACCTCTCGGGGCAGGAGTGGCCGAGCGAGATGCAGAGGCCGCCCTTCCCGTACGAGACGAGCCTGCCGCGCGTCTTCGCCGTCGGCGACGTGCGCAGCCAGAGCGTCAAGCGCGTCGCGTCCGCCGTGGGCGAGGGCTCGGTGTGCATCCACTACGCCTACCGCGCGCTCGCTGAGCTAGGATCGCGAGGATGAGCAAGCAGATCGTCGCCAAGCGGATCTCACGAGCCCGGGTCGGCCGCGACGCGTGGGTCTACGAGCTGAGCGAGCCCGTCTTCTACGAGCAGCGCGGTGAGAAGCTCTCGACGAGGTACGTGGTCATCCAGACCTTCTGGATCATGTCTCAGAAGCGGTCCTCGGTCGTCATCTACCCGTCCGACGAGCAGGGCGACGTGGTCTCGTTCAACGAGCTGCCTGGCTCCCACGTCGGTGACACGGACCATGACAGGGCGGTGCGCGAAGCCGGCTGGACGCTCGACCCGAAGAGCGTACACCGCGCGCCACCGAGCACCGAAGAAGCGCGCGAGAGCGTGGGCCCGCATTCGTACGAGCCGGCGTACGCGAGCGAAGAAGCTCGTGAGGAGTTCGAGACGCAGGAAGCGGCGGTCGAGCACGCACTTCGGCGCCCTGGCGGCGAAGAGATGTTCGTCTACTACGAGGAGCGGAAGTTCTTGCTCGCGGCTGCCGGGCAGCAGCCTGCGCACGCGACGCCTGTTCGAGCGCTGTCGAAGTCACGAGCACACGAAGCCCAAGACTTCCCGACGCAGGATGCCGCGGTCACGCACGCGTACTCGCAACGCGGCGGCGAAGCGATGTACGTCTACTACGAGGCGGGCAAGTACCACCTCGCGGCGCCCGGTCAGCAGCCCTCCAACGCGACGCGTGTCAGCTCGTTCCGTCGACCGGGCGAGTACGGGTTCGCTGAGTCCGCCCCCGTCGTCTACGAAGCGGGCGCGCGCGAGCAGCCGGGCAAGCCCTGGCCGTCGCCGGAAACGGTCGATCCGCTGGACGACGGCTCGCGTGGGCACGAGGTGCGCGAGACGGCGCCGGTCATCCACGAAGCAGGTGAGCACATCCAGACCACCATCGTCGGCGAGGACTCGAAGCCGGGGGATTGTCTGCCGTGGGTGCGCGTGACGCGCGACCCGGAGCGCTACGAAGCTTGTCTCGCGCAGGCTCGCAAGATCGGGTCCATCAACGATTCGCGACGTGTCTACGACCTCCTCTCGCCGATGCTGGCGAAGGAAGACCAAGAGCTTCTGCTCGTCGTGCTGCTCGATGTCCGGCGCCAGCTGCGAGGGGTTGCAGAGGTTCATAGGGGGCAGCGGTCGAGCGTGGGGGTGAGCGTCGCCGACGTGATGCGGATCGTCATCACGACAGGGTCGGAAGCGTTCGTGCTCTGCCACCAGCATCCCAGCGGCAATTCGAAGCCGTCGCCGGCCGACGTGGACCTCACCAAGACCATCGCGAGCGCGTTCAAGCCGTACGGCCGGAGCATCACGTTCATCGGTCACGTCGTCGTCGGTGTCGGCGAGTTCACGGAGATCTCGCCGAGCGGCGAGGTGTCGAAGACGCAGAAGGTCCGCTGACGGCGTTGACTTCCCCGCGGGAAGGACGTACTCAAGCGGGACGAGCGCAACGCCAGGGAGAAGCGAGTCTATGCCCGACGAGAAGAAGTCCGCGGAGACGACCATCGGTGAGTTGATGACGAGGATCGTCAAGCTGTCCGACGTGGACGACAGCTTGATCCCCATCGGGCGGGGCTTCGCCTGGTTCGGCCTCTACGACAAGGACAACAAGCTCGGGCCGCCCGTGACCTTTCGGATCGGCGAGCAGAGTCCGTTCAACAAGCGCATGGGCGTCGTCGCGATGTTCCAGAACGAGACCGAGGTGCGCGTCTACGCGGTGCCCATCGAGAAGCCCGAGAAGAACGAGATCGCGACGCCGACGCGCCACACGCTTTCGAAGCTGGCGCCGACGTTCTTCTTCGAAGCGCTCCCCCAGGACGTTTTCGAGGCCGAGGTCGCCGACGAGCTTTGCGAGCTGAACGAGCAGACGGCGTTCGCCGACAAGGACGATGACGGCGAGCCGCTCCTCATCCGGCCGAAGGATCTGGAAGAGTCGGGGGGCGGTGAGCCCGAGCTGGAGCCCGAGCCCGAGAAGGTCAACGGCACTGCGACCGAGGCCCGCGTTGCAGGGGTTTCTGCGGAGAAGACAGACGCCCCGGGGGCGTGAGAGACTAGGCGCATGGCGTCGCAAGTTGCCCTCGGCTACACGATCGAACCCGCGGGGGCATCCTCGGCATCCGTTGCCGCGCTCATGGCGGCGGTGCCGCTACCGGCGGATGTTCTGCAAGCGGCCGGGCTTCGTGTCGTGAGTGACTCGACACCCGTCGCGGATCCGGTTGTGCGCACCGTCACTCTCTCGTGGGTTCCGAGTTCGGCGCCGACGGCGGTGGCGGTCCTCAACAACACCGACGAGGTGTCCGAGGTCACCGTGACCGCGCCGGGGCTCGATCTCATCCTGCCCCCTCAGGTGACCTTCACGCCGAGCAAGGCCGTCCAGCGTCAAGCGCTTGCGCGGGCCTATCTCAACTTGCAAGCCGTCAATCTGACGGCGGGCGGAAGCGGGTACTCTGCAAGCACCTTCGCTGTCGTGCTGGGCGCGATGTCGCCGCCGACCTACAGCGTGAATCCGCAAGTTCCCGGGACCGCCTACGTGGACGGGCCGCCGCGGCAAGCTCGTGGCATCGGTCCTTCGTTCGAGCCGTCATGCGTGCAGAAGCTGCGCATCGCGGTGCAGGGCAAGGGCTACACGGCGTCGGCCGTCATCCAGTTCCTGGGCGGCCTCGATGTCTCGAACCCGAACGCTCGCACGGCGAAGGCGATCATCACGGAGTTCGGACCGCACGGGGAGATCCTGGGCGTCCAGATCACCGATCCGGGCGAGGGGTACATTCGCGTGCCCGAGGTCATCGTGGTCGATCCGGGCTACGTGGGCGGCGGGTTCATGGTCACGCGCCCGAACCCCATCACGGGCGCCGCGCTCAACCCGAACACGACGGGTGCGCAGTATGGCGACGCGACGCCGTCCGGCATCAACAACGTCAAGGCCAACCTCGCCGCCGTCATGGGTGCGGGTACGGCGGCGACGGTCACGCTCACCATCGCGGGGGGTGTCATCACGGGCGCCGTGCCGCGCACGCCGGGCTCTCTTTACATAGGGGTGCCGGAGATCCTCGTCATCGATCCGACGGGCGCGGGCAGCGGCGCAGCCATCACGGCGCGCATGGGGATGGACTCGGTCGTGGACATCCTCTCCGGCGGCAAGGGTTACGGTTCCGTGCCGAGCGTCGTTCTGACACCGTTCTTCGAGACGCTTTTTCCAACGACGCCCGTGCAGAACCTGCCTTTCTGGAAGTTCCTCCAGACGGCGCTTCAGGTAGGGTGCCTCTCGCCCGTGACGAGCAGCGCGCCGGTGGTGACCTAGCGAGCCGCCACGCAGAGACTTAGCTTCGCCAGCCAACGTTCGACCCTTGGGGAAACAGCATGAGCAACCACGACGACGGCCTGCATCCGCGGGACGACGACGATGACGACGAGGATGGTACGGACGACGAGACGTCGAACGGCCACGTGAACTTCTCGCAGGCCCCCACGCCCGCGCCTTCCCCGAAGCCGCGCAGACCGCGTCGCGGTCGCCCGGGTGTCCCTCCCGGCACGGGTGCGTGGGGGGATGCGCCTGGCGGCAAGGGGACGCGGGTCTCTGCGCTGGAGGTTTGGCCGGACCTGCTCGAAGAGCTGACGAAGGCCGGCAAGTCGCCCTACGACCTCGCCGTGCGCATCGTGTGCGAAGACCCTCCGCCGACGCGGCCCATCGGCAACGCGTTCGATGCGAGCGCCATCGTCGGAGACCGTTCGACGAGCCCGAGCGACCGTCTCTTCCAGATGGTGCGCGACAACTATCACATGACGTGGGCCAAGGGCCCGGCGATCTACGACGTGCAGTTCGTGTGGAAGGAGGGCGGCAAGATCGCTCGGCGCTGCTCGCTCCAGATGCCGCACCCCGACGAGATCATCGCGATGAAGCAGATCGGCGCGGGCGGCTTCGGTGGCGCGCCCGGGGTGGGACGAGCGCCGCAGCCTCCTCAGCAGCCGTGGCCGCAGCCTTACGGTCCTGCGCCGCAGTCGCAGTCGCAGCCGTGGCCACAATCGCAGTCGCAGCCGTGGCCGCAGCCCGGCTACGCTCCGTCGCAGTCCGGCTACGCTTCGCCCCCGCCGCAGAACGACGAGACCGTGCAGCTCCGTGCGGAGCTTCAGCGCGAGCGCGAGAACAGCGCGCGCATGCAGGGGCAGCTCGACGAGATCTTGAAGGCGATGCGCGAAGGGCGCGTGCCGAGCGCGCAGCCGCCCGCGACGCCGGCTCCTTCGCCCGCTCCGGCACCCACACCCCCTACGCAGCAGGTCGATCTCGACGGTGTCGTCCTGCGCATCCTCGATCGTATGGGCGTCAAGCCCGGCATCGGTGCCCCTGCGTCCGCGCAGCCTGTTCAACCGGCCCTCGACGCGACGGATACCGCGGTTCTGCGTGTTCTGGAGCGCCTCGGGATCAAGCCTGGGATGCCGGGCATCGGCGTCGGCGCGGCACCGAACCCGAAGACGGTCGTGGACGAGACCGACGCGGCGGTCAACGCGTTCGAGCGGATGGTCACGTCCATCGCGCGTGTGCGCGGCTTCGGCAAGAAGCTCGATCGCATCTTCTCCGACGAAGCGCCCATCGCCGAAGCGGTCGCGGAGGTGGCCGAGGAAGGCAGCAAGCTCCCTTTCGACGCCATGGAGATCCCTGAGGTGAAGTGGTCGGACGGTCGTCCGGTCATGTACACGGCCGATCGCGAGACCGGGAAGATCGACTGGACGGCCGCGGCGTTCTCGAACCCCGCCGTAGTCGAAAAGGTGGCCGACGGGTTCTCCAAGTTCATGGGCACGATCGGCAAGGTCGTGCAGGCCGCGGCCAAACAGCAAGGTGCCGGGCTGGGAGAGCCTGAGACCGAAGTCGTGGACGAGACGCCCGCCGGTGCCCGGGACGCTGGTGGCGGCGGTTACAGCGGCATGGGTTGATCAAGGGTGGGTTGAGCATGGGTTGAGAAGGAGTGAGGGACATGGTCAAGAAGACGAAGATCGTGAGGGGGCGCAAGCAGGCGCCCATCGACTACAGGTTGTCGTTCTCCGTGGACCTCCAGCAGGCCGAAGAGCTGGGCGGCACGCGTACGTCGTTCGCGATGACGGTGCCGATCCGCCGCGGCGCGACATCGCGGCTCGCCAAGTACAAGAAGGAGGAGGTCGCCGCCCTGCTCCGGCAGGTCGCCGATCTCGTCGAGAAGGGCGACTACGCGACGCTCGGGCCCGACTTCAACATGGCGATCAAGGCAGGGGCAGCCGCCAGCAAGAAACCAGCCCCGTAGACCCCGAGCACGTCCGCCCGTAGACTCGGGCCATGCCGAACGTCCAGCTCATGCCCAGGCCGCGTTCGCGCCGGGTTGGGCTCGGTGACTACCCTGGGTTCGATTCGCTCATCTCCAGCGTTCCGCAAGCCAAGCAGGCGTGGCAGTCGAAGGTCGCCAACCAACTCGCAGCGGAAAACGCCCTGCCGGGGATCTACTACACGGCGCAGCAGAACTTCCTTCAGGCGTACAACCAGATCTCCAGCCCCGGCGTGCTCGGGGCGTCGGACCTCGACACGATCAGCAACGCCGCCGCGCAGCTCGTGTTCAACAACAACACGATCGCGGGTGCGGGGCAGATTGCCGAGGGGCTTGTCCAGGGGGCGATTCGCGGCAACCCCGTCGAGATCATGCAGGCGCTCTCGGGGGGTTTCTGCGCCTTGGTCGCTACGGACATCGCCGCCGGTACGATCTCGTTTGGGGTGGGCGCGCTGATCACGGTCGGCATCGAGGCCCTCAGCGCGGCACTGGAGCAGCTCTTTCAAGGGCCGCCGGCCGTGGCGACAGTTTGCGGGACCAATCTGAGCTACCAGCCCGGGATCATCGTCAACTGCGCATGGACGCAGGGCGTCCCGGATTCCGTTCCGGGTGACGCCTTCTGGCGCAGATTCCCCGAGCCGTCCAACCCGAACGACGCGTGGTGGTTCGACCCCGAGAAGAAAAACATCATCACCGGCAGCACCCTCGCAAGCGGAAGCTGGACGAGCGGCAAGTCGACGGACGTCTGGTACGCGGCGGCGCCCAACGGCATCCGTCCCATCGACGCCGCCTTTCCTCAGTACCACCAGCTCGAATGTGACGTGGCCGTTGCGTCGCCCGTGGCCGCCCTGCCCGACAGCGGAGGGATCCCCCCGCAAGCCGTCGCGACCGGGGACTACACCATCTATTCGTCCGACGACGTGATGTTCGCGCGCTTCATCCTCGCCTACTTCGGGGCTTGGAAAGCGAACGCGGAGTACCAGCTGAACGGGCAGGCTTCCACGAATGGGTGGGCCAACGACGCGGCGCTGCTCACGCACGTGCTCAAGATCTGGAACAACACGCACCTTCCAGGCTCGGGCAAGTACAACCTCTCGGCGAGAAACAACGACAAGAGCCTGCCTCCGACGGATGTCGTCACGTATCCGAACCCGTGCACCGGAAACCTGAGTGACGAGTGGTGGTACGTGACGATGTTGCTCAACAACGCAAGCATCCCTACCGAGTACGGCGGCCCCAACCTCGTGCCGAACACGGGAGCCAAGATCACCCCGGCTCTTGCGAGTCCTCCCACGAGTTCGACGCTTGGCAGCGTGGCCCTCGGGACCGCGGTGGCGACAGGTGTAGCCGCCGGGAGCTTGGCGGTTTACGCTCGGGTCACGAGGCAGTCCTACACGAGCGTCTTGAAAGCGCTTTGGGGGTCAGCCCGGGGGCTCCTATGAACAACACCATCGTGGTCGGAACGATTGCAGGGCTTGCCCTTGCGGGGCTGTCTGTCTGGATCCTTCGGAGGAAGCGGCGATGAGAGCACGATCCAACCCAAGTCGCGCTGCGTGGGTCGGCGGCGTGGCCGCGGCGGCACTGCTCGTCGGAGGGGCCGTGGCGCTCGCGTCGGGTGGCGGCGCGCCGAGCACCCCGACGCCGCTCGCGATGGCGGACGCGCTCCTGCCCATCCAGACGCTTGCTCCGAACAGCAAGCCTCTAGTCGTCACCGCTCCGCTAGGCGCCACGATCACGAGTGCCACGCTCGTGGGAAGCGCCGGGGTCGTGGGGGCGACCATCAATACCTTGTCGAGCGGCACTCTACTTGCGCCGCCCTTCGTGACGATCACGCCGAACGGGCAAAGCCCTTCGTTCTGCATTTTCAACGTGGAGTACACGGACGCCGCAGGAACGAAAAACGTTTGCACGATCGCAGTGGCGATCGGTTCCGTGCCGAACCCGTCGCCGCTCACGCTGGTCGATGGGGTGCTTCCGCTCCAGAACCTGTCGCGTCACGGGGCGCCTATGACGCTGGCCGTGCCCGCGGGGGCGACGGTGACGGGCATCGACGCGACGGTGGATGCGGTCACGTGGGCCTCCCATGTCCCGGTGAGTCTGACCGCGAACGACACGTCGGTCGTCATCGCGCCGAACGGAAACGGTCCGACGCCCGCGCTCGTCAAGATCACATGGCTGACCCAACTCGTCACGCTTCACACGTGCTGGTGCGTGGTGCAGGTTTCGTAGAAGGAGAAGAAGATGAGCCGTCGTCGAAGTAACCCGACCGAGATGCTCTGGTGGCTGCTCGGTCTCGGAGGAGCCGCGGCGGCGGTGGGCGGCGTCGTGTACGTGGCGACGAGGCCTTCGAGCAACGCGTCGACTGTGACCTTGTCGATCAGCGCAGGGCAGACGTGGTCCTGGTCTATCCCTAGCGGTGGTTCGAACCCAACCTACTCGTACAACACGTCTGCGGGGACTGATAGTGGTTCAGGTACGTTCACGGGCAACGTGAGCGGTGCGACAGGAACGGCGGCAGCGAACGGCGCGTCCTTGACGATCACGCCTACGTCCGTCGGAAACGCGCAAGTTGTCATCGGTTGGACCGATGCGAGCGGCAAGAACCAAACGCAGACCGTCAACTTCAACATTGTGGCGTGAGGACGAGATGAGACGCCGCAAGAACCCCACCACGCGCGTGTACTGGATCGCCGGGCTTGCCGCGGGCGGCGCAGCGCTCGTCGGAGGCATCGCGTACGTGGCGACGCGTGGATCGAGCACGTCGACTGCGGCGACGACACCGCCGACAGCGACGCTTCCTACGATTCCCAAAGTCACCTACCCCGTGTCTGCCCCCGTGGCCGGGGCGACGGCGGCGCCGACGACGCCGTACCCGGGCACCCCGCAGTCCGTGACCGTCACGTCGAACGACGGGGTGGCCACGGTGCAAGCGGTGGCCGGACCTCTCACGATCACCTTGCCGGCGGGGCTCTACTACGTGAACGTCAACGTCTCGCCCAGCAGCGCCGCCGCGCAGGCCCTGACGTACATCCCGTCGACCCTTTCGACGGGGGGACCGTCGGTGGCCGGGAACACCGTGACGGTGCCTCTCACCGGCGCAGCCTGCACGATCACCGTGAGCGCTTCGGACGCGGAAAGTAACCCCTACACGTTCACGATCACGGTGCAGTGATGAACGCGTTTCTCTACCGCGCGCCGCCTTCTCGAACGACGCCAGGGGTAGGGGCACCTCCGGGAGCAGGAGCGCCCTCGCAGTCGAGCACCCTTTCGCTCGTCGGCGGTGACCAGTACACCATCTCGGTCTACTTCTCAGGCGCCGCGCCTGCGGCACCCGCCGCGTCGGATCTTCAGACCGCGCTCGGATCGAACTACGCGGTCTCGAACGTTTCGTCGAACGTGAACGTCATCTCGTTCACGCTCGGCGTCGTCAACTCGATCGTCGAGAAGACCGACACGTTCGCGCTCGCCGTGGGTGCGCCGTCGGGCAGCACCGTCACGGCGACCCCGGCGACGTCGGCCGGGGCAACCCCCGCAGCACCGGGTGCGACGACTGCGACGAGCGACGCCACCACGACGGGCGTCGTGACGAGCACCCTCATCATCACGGCCGTGGTCTTCACCGTCGTCGGCTGGGCCG
>Ga0116229_10007905_pt1 | contig 16687 bp, 14 predicted proteins | sample S1TSphgellanicum_3_FD_87313 | JGI IMG/M metagenome (GOLD analysis project Ga0116229, IMG submission 87313) | Host-associated microbial communities from peat moss isolated from Minnesota, USA - S1T2_Fc - Sphagnum magellanicum MG | ecosystem: Host-associated > Plants > Peat moss > Unclassified...
CCGCGACGGCGGCCAGCACCGCGACGACGCCGGTCAGCGCGCGCGCCGGATGCCGTCGGCCGGAGCGGGCGATGGCGCGGGGAGCACGGGAACGCGGACGACTAATTGACATGATCAATGGCCTCCTTCACGCCGGTGATGACGAACTGCACGGCCACGGCGGCCAGCAGCAGACCCATGAGCCGCGTCACGATCCGAATGCCGGTGCGCCCGATGCGCGCCAGCAGTCGTTCGCCGAGACGGAGCGCGATCCAGCAGGCGAGGCAGGTGAGCCCGATCGCCATGTAGACGGCGATCACCTGCGGGAGGCCGCGCGCCTGGCCGGACAGCACCATGACCGTCGAGATCGCGCCCGGCCCGGCGAGCATCGGCACGGCGAGTGGCGTGATCGACACGTCCTCCTTTTCCTGCCCCTCGACGACCTCCGCGGTCGTCTCCTGCGTCGAGCGCTGGCCACGCAGCATGTCCATCGCGACGAGCCAGAGGATGAACCCGCCGGCGATGCGGAACGCGGGCAGCGTGATGCCGAACGTGTCCAGGATCCAGCGGCCGGCGAGCGCGAAGACGGCCAGCAGCACAAACGCCGCGACGCACGCGCGGACCGCCGTCTGCGCGCGCTGCGCCGGCGTCTCGCCGCTCGTGATCACCAGATAGGTCGGGATGACGGCGATCGGGTCGACGATGAACAGGACCGACGTGAACGTGATGAGGACGAACTGGAGATATTCGGTCACGCCGTCGAATCACTCGAAGCACCACAGGTGGACGCCGGAGGAAGCGCGCACGATAACCGCCGCGCCCGGAGGGAGCCAGTGCCGTCCGGTGCGCGGGGCGGGCGCGCGTTCACGCCTCGTACTCACTGAGCGCCCGCATGACGACGCGGGCCAGGCGGGCCTCGCGATCGGGACCATCCGGCACGGTCGCCGCGAGCGTCGTGAACTGGCGCACCATCTCATCGGCGACGAAGTCGTCGGTCGGTGCCTGGATGCCGAGCGCCGCGAGCGACGCGGCGGCGAGCCGGCGGAGCGCGGCGCGCGTCGTCGGCTCCAGACCGGCGAGCGCCGCCGGGTCGCGCGGCAGCGGCGGCGTGGCGTCGCGACGCGACCGCCTCGGCGCCTCGACGAGGGCCCGCAGCGGCGCGAGCTGCACGACGAACGAGCCGGGCGAATGCTCGCGCGCCTCGCGGATGACACCGCGCCGTCGGAGCAGCGGGAAGAGGCGCGCGACGGCGGCGCGAATGACGCCGACGCCGTCGACGCTCTGGTTGCCGCGCCCCGTGATGATCAGCACCTCGTCGGCGGCCGCCTCGGCCTGCCGCCCACGCAGCCAGCGCTCGGCGCGCTCCGTCGCGTCGGCGGCCGACGGCAGCCCATCGCGCAGGTTGAGCGTGCGCGCCGCGCCGAACCGCGCCTCATCGAACGCGTGGCCGAGCGCCGATCGGCGCCGGTCAGTGCGTCGGGGCGGCACGGGCGGGGCCGAGCGCCGCTCGCAGCGCGACGCCATCGAGGCGCTCGGTCGGCATGATGCCAAGTGCCGCGGCGAGCGTGGGGGCGATGTCCACGACGCGCACCGGCGCATCGTGCCGTCCGGGGCGGACGCCCGCGCCGTAGAAGAGCATCGGCACATGCGCATCATAGTCATAGGGCGACCCATGCTGTGCCGAGCCGCCCGGCGCACCCCACGCCCAGTACGGGGCGAGCGTCACGACGAGCGCCGGCGCCACGTCCGCCGGATACATGTGCAGCCAGCGCCGTGCGATGACGTCGCGCGTCGTGTCGCGGCGCGCCAGATCGGCGAAGCGGTCGGCGCGGGCGACGCCCCGCACCGCGCGCGCGCGGGCGGCGAACGCGGTGAGCAGCGAGTCGGCGTCGACACCGCCGGCCTCGAGTCGTGCGCGGTCGACGTCCAGCGCGCCATCGGCGAACGACCAGGCCGCACTCGGCACGCCGCGCGCGGCGAGCGCCTGTCGGACGGCGCCGGCGAGTCCGCCCAGGTCGACGTAGCCGGCGCCGGCGTTGGGGTATCGCCCGGAGTGCACGGTCGGGTAGGGACTGACGCCATGATCGGCGGTCAGCGCGATCAGGACGCGCGTCGAGTCGCGGAGCGCGTAGAGACTGTCCAGGAACGCGCCGAGGTAGCGGTCGAGCCGCACGATCTGGTCATGGAGCTCGCGCGAGTCGGGCCCGTACTTGTGGCCGATCGCGTCGGTGGTGGAGAGCGAGACGGCGAGCAGGTCGGGCGCGGGGCCGGTCCCGAGGTTCAGCGCGCGCAGTCCGCTGAGCGCGGCTTCGAGGGTGAGCTGATCCATCCACGGCGTCGACTGCAGCGCCGACGGCACGGCGGCCGAATCGGCGGGGAGCGCGTGGGGGAACGTGTAGGCGCGTCCCCCGTTTTCGGCGACGACGCTATCCGGCTCGGGATAGGCGCTGTCGGGCAGGAGCGGGGTCCACGCGGTGCCGGCGTAGGTCCACGGAAGGCGGCGGCGATTGAAGGCGGTGAGCCAGTCGGGGAGCGTATCCGCGTAGTACGTGCTGGTGGTGAACGCGCCCCCGCGCGTGAACCAGATCGCCAGCTGGTGCGCGCGACCGAGCGGCAGGATCGCCGCGCGATCCTTGCGCGAGACCGAGAGGGCGCGCGATCGCCAGTCATGCTCGCGCATCCAGTCGATCAGCGTGCTGCCGCGAAACCGGAACGGTGAGGCGCCGGTGTCGGCGGCGCCGATGAGCGGCGTCTGATAGTCGAGGACGCCCAGGGCGTTGGAGACGATGCCGGTGCTGCGCGGAAAGCGGCCGGCGAGGGTGACCGAGTGTCCGGGCGCCGTCTCGGTGATCGCATGATCCTGGAACCCGTGCGTGAAGACCGCGCCGCCGCGATAGAGGCGCCCGAGCCCGCCGGTCAACTGCGGGAGGAATCGCTCGAAGTAGTCGGCCCGCATCTGGTCGACCGTGAGGAAGACGACGAGTGTCGGCGGCGACGAGGACGCCGGCGTCCTCGCCGGCGTGCTCGCCGCCGGTGGCGCGCCGTGTGGCGGCACTGGCACCCCGAGGCGCGGGGCGGCGGGGCGCGCGGCGTCGAGTACCGAGACGGCGACCGCGGAGACGGTGGCCAGAACGGCGACGAGTGCCGAGGCCAGAACGGAACGGTTCACGCCGCGAAAGCTACGAGCGACCACCTGCCGTGGAACGGGCGGCGGCGCGACAGGGCGGGCGGGCCGGCGCCGGGCGACCCCGGGCGGCGGCCGTCGGGATCAGGCGGCGACCAACTGGGCGGCGGGTTCGGCGACGAGCGACTTGCCGACGCAGAACTCGTTGCACGCCGTGCGGCGCGGGCAGCCGAGACAGTCGCGGCGCACCTTCTCCGGATACAGCGACCGGTCGACCATCGTATAGCCGACGGCCTCGAAGAAGGCCGGCGTGGTCGTCAGCGCGAAGACCTCGGCGATACCGCGCGCGCGGGCGAGGCGCTCGACGCGCCCGACGAGGGCGGCGCCGATCCCGAGCCCCTGGGCGGACCGGGCGACGGCGACCGAGGCGACTTCCGCCAGCGACGGCGCGTACTCGCGGAGCGCCGCGCAGCCGACGAGGCGACCGGCCTCGTCGACGGCGGCGATGAAATCATCGAGCGCGAGGGCGATCGCCTCGGGCGTCTTGGGCAGCATCACGCGCTCGGCCGCGTAGATGTTGATCAGGGCCGCCGCATCGCCGACATCGGTCAGCCGCATCCGCCGATAGGTGATCTGCATCCGGTCCGTCATGTGCCGACCGCCTCCTCGAGGCGCGCAACCCCGCGCGCCAGTTCGTCATGGGTAATGGTGAGCGGCGGCAACAGGCGCACGGTGTGTTCCCCGGCGGTGCAGACCAGCAGCCCGGCCGCCCGGGCGCGCTCCACCACCTCGCCCGCCGGCGCCTGGACATCGAGGCCCCACATCAGGCCGACGCCGCGGACGGCCCGCACGGCGCCCGACCGCGCGGCAAGCTCCGTCAGCGCCTCGCCGAGCCATGCCCCGTGGGCGCGTACCGCCGCGAGCAGCGCCGGATCGGCGAGCCGCTGGACGACGTGCTCGGCGACCGCGGCGACGAACGGGCCGCCGCCGAACGTCGTGCCGTGATCCCCGGGCTGGATCGCGCGCGCGACCGCATCCGTCATGAGGACGGCGCCCATCGGCAGTCCGCCGGCGAGCGGCTTGGCGAGCGTCAGGAGATCGGGCTCGATTCCCGCGCGCTCATACGCGAAGAGCCAGCCCGTGCGTCCAAGCCCGCACTGGATCTCATCGAGGATCAGGAGGACGCGCCGCTCGTGCGTCAGCGCGCGGAGCTCGCGCAGGTAGCCCGGATCGAGGACGCGGACGCCACCCTCGCCCTGCACCGGTTCGACGATCAGGGCCGCCACCGTATCGGCGAGCAGCACCGTCTCCAGCTCCTCGAGGTCGCGCTCGGCGACGGAGATACCGCCGGCCAGGGGCCGGAACGGCGCGCGATACAGGGGACGGTCGGTGGCCGCGAGCGTGCCGAAGAGTCGACCGTGAAACGCCCCGCGCAGTCCGACGATCTCGTGCTTCTCGGGTCCGGCGATCGAGCGCGCCCAGCGGCGAGCGAACTTGAACGCCCCCTCGTTGGCCTCGGCGCCCGAGTTGCAGAAGAAGACGCGGTCGGCGAACGAATGCGCCACGAGCCACGCCGCGAGCCGCTCGCCGGGCTCGGTGCGATAGAGGTTCGAGGCATGCACGAGTCCGTCGGCGGCGCGGTGCATGGCGTCGCGCAGTCCCTCGTCCCCGTAGCCCAGCGCGTTGACCGCGATGCCGCTCACGAAGTCGATGTAGGTCCGGCCGGTCTCGTCGGCGAGTTCGGCGCCGGTGCCGCCGACGATCGTCATCGGCGCGCGCTTGTACGTGCCGAGGATCGCCGACGGCTGCGCCACGGCGGGTGCGTCCCCGGGGGTCAGGGTCGGCAGCGCGACGCTCATGGCGCGACGCTCATGCGGAGACCCCGTGGGTCGACTGGTGCGTCGGCGAGGGTACGGCATGGAGACCGGCGGCGACGATCCGCGTGCCGGAGACCGATGACCCGCTCGTGGTGCGGACCTCGCCGGTCGGCTCGATCAGCCAGTCGGCGAGCAGCGAGAGATCGCCGATCCAGACGCGCGAGACACCGCCCGCGATCGCATCGCTCGCCGCGCGGACCTTGGCCGCCATGCCGCCGGTCACGTCCCCGCCGGTGATCGCCGCACCCGCGTCGGCCGTCGAGAGCCGCGAGACGACCGTGCCGCCGACGCGGACGCCCGGGACGTCGGAAATGAAGAGCAGCGCGTCGGCGTGCAGCGCGATGGCGACCGCGGTCGCGGCATCATCGCCGTTGACGTTGAGGGCCGGCGTCGCCAGCGGCGAGACGATCGGCAGGTAACCGCCCCGCATCAGCAGGCGGAGGAGCGACGTGCGGACCGCGCGCACCGTCCCGACCGCCCCGAGCGCGCCGCCCTCGGCGACCTCGGCGACGAGCAGCCCCGCATCCTCGCCGGAGAGTCCGATCGCATCGACGCCCGCCGCGACGAGCGCCGCGACGAGCCGCTTGTTCGCCCCACCGGAGAGCGCCATGCGCAGGCGATCGATGTCGCTGGCGGCGGTGACCCGGCGGCCGTCGACGAAGACGGGCTCGATCCCGTCGGCGCGCTGCAGCGCCGAGATCGCATCGGCCCCGCCGTGCACGAGGCAGAGGCTCCCCGGCATCGCTGCGGAGCGGGCAGCGATCGCGTCGATGAGGCGTGCGTCGGTCTGCGGCTTGCCGCCGATCTTGATGACGGTCGTCGTCCCGGGAAGCGTCGTCATGCGGCGAGCCCCAGGGTCTCGTCGAGTCCGAGGACGAGATTGGCGTTTTGCACCGCCTGGCCGGCGGCGCCCTTGAGCAGATTGTCGATCGCGACGATGACGACGACGGCCGGACGCCGGACGCCCGCCGCCGCGACGACGCTGATGCGGGCGACGTTGCGATGGGCGACGTCGCGGAGCGTCGGGGCGGCCGAGGTCACCTCGATGAACGGCTCGCCAGCATAGAACTCCGACCAGACGGCGAGCGGATCGGCGAGTGGCACGGCCAGCGGCAGCGTCACGGTGGCGAGAATCCCCCGCGCGACCGGCAGCAGGTGCGGCGTGAAGACGAGGTCGATCGCAGCGCCGCCGAAGGCGCCGAGCGTCGAGCGGACTTCAGTGAGATGATGGTGCGTATTGCCGAGCGCGTAGGCGGAGAAGTTCTCGGTCACCTCGCCGAACATGAGATCGCGACGTGGCGCCGTCCCCGCGCCCGTCACGCCGCTCGCGGCCGTCACCGAGACCGTTGCATCGGTCGCGATCAGGCCGCCGGCGACGGCGGGGATCAGCGCCAGCAGGATCGCGGTCGCATAGCAGCCGGGGTTGGCGACGAGCGACGCGCCGCGCACCGCGTCGCGCACCGCGTCGCGCGTGAGCTCCGGGAGCCCGTAGGGCACGCCCGCGCCGCGCGCGCTCCCGGGCCGGAAGTCGGCCGAGAGGTCGATGACGCGCGCGCCGGCGTCCCGGGCGCGATCGACCCACTCCGCCGAGGTGCCATGCGGCAGCGCGGTGAAGATCAGCGGCGTCTGGTGCAACGGCGCGTCCTCGGCCGCGACGAAGCTGATCGCGCGTCCATCGATCTTCAGGCACTCGCCACGCCGTTCGTTGGCCGCTGCGAACCCCAGCGTGAGCGCCGGATGGCGGGCGACGAGCGCGCACAGCTCGCGCCCGGCGTATCCGCTCGCTCCTAGCACTCCCACAGGGATTTTATGCATCTTCAATGCATAACCTTGCACAAAGCCTCCGTCAATGCATAAATAACGAACCGCCCCGTCTGCGGTTACGCAGGCGGGGCGGTTGGTCGCTGTCTGGGCTGTCGCGGCGAGCCGCGCGCTACTTCATCCCCGCTGACCGACGACACCACGCGCCCGCGCCGCGAACGGTCGCGGCGAGGTCGGGCGCGGGGTCGGCAGGCGAAGGGCGCGTGGCATTAGCAGATAGCTATCCACGGCGGGGCGGCGTGTCAAGGGCCGCGTCCGGGCGCCCCGAGGTGTCCGACGCGCGTCCCGCCTCGCCAACTGCCACCAACTCGGCGAAATTGCTCTCGGGCTGGCGGCACGGCGACAGGAGAACGGGTGGCCAACAAACGGGCGCGACAGGCGGCGATCAAGGAGCTGATCTCGACCCGGGCGATCGGCAGCCAGGAAGAGCTGCGCGCCCTGCTCGATGCGCAGGGCCTCGATGTGACCCAGTCGACGCTCTCGCGCGACATCCACGAGCTGCGGCTGGCGCGCGTCCCGACGGCCGACGGCATCCGCTATCGCCCGGCTGACGCGGCGCCGCCGGCCAGCGGGACCCCGACGCTCGACGGGCTCCTCCCACAACTGCTGACGCGGATCGACGGGGTCGGTGAGCTGCTCGTTCTCCACACCCCGCCGGGCGGGGCCCAGCCGATCGCCTTCGCGATCGACCACGAGCAGGGCCCCGACGTCCTCGGCACGATCGCCGGCGACGACACGATCCTCATCATTTGCCGATCCGCCGAGGCACGACTCCGCCTCGACGCCCGGCTCAAGCGACTCTCCCGCCGGGCGGCTCCTGCGCCGGCCGGGCGCCAAGGCGTAGCCCCGGACGGTTGACGATCCCCGCGCAATGTGCTTAATTATGCAGGATATCTGCATAATTACACAATGCGCGGGATTTCCCGCATTGCATACTGGAGTCGTACATGGCCATCACGTCCCGCCCCGTCCACACGATCGTGCTCGCCTATTCCGGCGGGCTCGACACATCGGTGATCGTCCCCTGGCTCAAGGAGCATTACGCGGGGGCACGGGTCGTCTGCGTCGCGGCGGACATTGGGCAGGGCGATGAGCTGAGCGGCGTGCGCGACAAGGCGATCGCGTCGGGCGCGGACGAGTGCTTCATCGAGGATCTCCGCGAGGAGTTCATCGAGGAGTACATCTGGCCGACGCTCAGGGCCGGTGCGGTCTATGGTCGCAAGTACCTGCTCGGGACGTCGATGGCGCGGCCGCTGATCGCGCGTCGGCAGGTGGAGGTCGCCCGCCGGATCGGCGCCGATGCGCTGGCGCACGGCTGCACGGGGAAGGGCAACGACCAGGTGCGGTTCGAGCTGACCTATGCGGCGTTTGCACCGGACCTGACGGTGATCGCGCCGTGGCGCGAGTGGGAGATCCGGAGCCGCGAGGACGCGATCGCGTACGCGGCGCGGCACCATGTGCCGGTCACGGCGTCGGCCGAGAAGATCTATTCACGCGACCGGAACATCTGGCACATGTCGCATGAGGGCGGGAAGATCGAGAATCCCGACTGGGTGCCGACCGCGGACGTCTTCACGCTGACGACGGCGCCGGCCCTGGCGCCGGATGCGAGCGAGGATGTCACCATCGGCTTCGAGGCGGGGACTCCCGTCTCGGTCGACGGCCAGCGGCTCGGCGCCGTCGCCCTGCTCACGGCGCTCAACACGATCGGCGCGCGGCACGGCGTCGGCCGCATCGATCTCGTCGAGGACCGGCTCGTCGGGATGAAGTCGCGCGGCATCTACGAGACGCCGGGCGGGACACTGCTCTACACGGCGCACAGCGAACTCGAGCAGCTCACGCTCGACCGGCGCACGCTGGCGGCCAAGGATCTGATCGCGCCGCGGTACGCCGATCTGGTCTATGAGGGACGGTGGTGGACGACCGAGCGCGAAGGCTACGATGCGTTCGTCGACGTCACGCAGCGGATGGTGACCGGGACGATCACGCTCCGCCTCTTCAAGGGAAGCGTGACGGTCGCGGGCCGCGCGAGCGAGAACGCGCTGTACGACGAGCGGTTCGTCACCTTCGGCGAGGACGACGTCTATCAGCAGAGCGATGCGGCGGGCTTCATCCGCCTCTTCGCGCTGCCCGCGCGCGTGCAGGCGCTGAAGGCGCAGGAGCGCGAGCAGCACGGGAGCGCCGCGCCGGCGGCGCATGCCGTCTCGGCGCATGCCGTCTCGGCGCATGCCGTCTCGGCGCCGTCGTCCGGCGCGGAGCCGACCGCCACGCCCTCGACCGCCCCGGAGCGGACGCTGGCCGAGGTCGGCTGATGGCCGGCGCGACGCCGCCGACCGAGCGGGCTGCGGAGCGGGCGCATCGGCTGTGGGGCGGCCGGTTTGCCGGGGAAAGCGCCGCCGCGCTCGATGCGCTCAATCGGTCGATCGGCGTCGACTTCCGGCTCTGGCCCTTCGACGTCCGACTCTCCAAGGCGTGGGCGGTGGCGCTCTGGGGCGCGGGGGTGTTGTCGCTCGCCGAGAGCCGGCAGATGGAGATCGGGCTCGACGCCGTCGCGGCGCGGCTCGCGGCGGGTGAGCCGGCGGGCAGCGGCGACGAGGACGTGCACACGATGATCGACCGGATGCTGCACGACGAGATCGGCGACCTCGCGGCGAAGCTGCACACGGGGCGCAGTCGCAACGATCAGGTCGCGACGGCGACGCGGCTCTGGACGGCCGACGCCGTCACGGCGCTCGACGAGGCGGTCCGCGGGCTCCAGGCGGTGCTGCTGACGCAGGCCGAGCGGGTCGGCGATGCGCTGATGCCGGCGTACACGCACCTGCAGCGGGCGCAGCCCGTGGCGGTGGCGCACTGGCTGCTCGCGCATTTCTGGCCGCTCGAGCGTGATCGCGCGCGGCTGGCGCAGGCGGGCCGGTCCGCGCTCGCCGCGCTGCCGCTCGGGTCGGGGGCGATTGCCGGGTGTGCCTATCCCATCTCTCGCGTGCTCCTCAAGGAGAGCCTCGGGTTCACGGGGCTGAGCGCGAACAGCATCGACGCCGTCGGCGACCGCGATTTCGTCTCCGAGGTCCTCTTTGCGCTGACCGTGCTCGGGACGCACCTCTCGCGGATGGCCGAGGATCTGATCCTCTTCGGATCGAGCGAGTTCGGCTTCGTGCAGTTTGGCGACGCGTTCAGCACCGGCTCGAGCATGATGCCGCAGAAACGGAATCCCGACGCGCTCGAGCTGACGCGCGCGGCCGGGGCGCGAATGCTCGGCGACCTGACGACGATGGTCGTGACGCTCAAGGGACTGCCGAGCGGGTACAACAAGGACATGCAGGAGGACAAGCGCGCGCTGTTCGACGCCGTGGACATGATGCGACTCGTCCTCCCCGCCGCCGCCGGCGCGCTCGCGGAGATCACGTTCCGCACCGACCGGATGCGGCAGGCGCTCTCGAGCACGATGATGGCGACCGATCTGGCCGACTATCTGGTCGGCCGCGGGGCGACCTTCCGCGAGGCGCATCGCGCGGTCGGCGAGATCGTGCGCGCCGGGGAGCTCGAGGGCGTCGAACTCGAGGCCCTGCCGATCGCGACGTGGACGGCCGCGCACCCGCTGCTCGGCCCCGAGGCCGTCGCCTTCCTGTCGCCGCGTGCCTCGGTCGCGCGTCGCGACGTCGACGGCGCGACCGGTCCGTCGGCACTGAGGGCGCAGCTCGAGGCGGCGCGAGCCGCGCTGCTGCCGCCGCGCGACATTCCCCGCGGCAATGAGCTGCCACCGGACGCGCTGGCGGGGTAGGATGGCGCCGGCGCGTGGCTACCCGGGCGCGTGAGCGATGCAGATCCTGTTGTGGGTCCTGCAGGTCCTCGCCGCGCTCCTGTACGGATCGTCGGGCGTCATGAAGGTCTTCCTGTTCGACCGGATCAGCGCGGACGTCCCGTCGTTTGGCGCGATGCCGCGGCGCGCGTGGATGGTGCTCGGCATCGTGGAACTCGCGTGCGCGATCGGCCTGATCGTCCCCGACGCATTCCATTGGCGGCCGTCATTGACGATCATCGCGGCCGCGGTTCTGGCGGTCGAGAGCCTCGTCTTCATTTGGGTGCACGCCAGGTACCGCGAGGCGACGCCGATCATCATGAGCGTCGTGCTCGGCCTCGTCGTGGCGTTCATCGCGTACGGCCGGATGGTGCTCGCACCGATCGTCTGAGCGGCGCGCGCGCCGGTGAGATCGCCGACAGCTCCGCCTGTTGCTTGCGCGTGAGCTTCGAAGAGACCAGCGCATACGAGTGATCGACGAGTCGCCTGACCTCGGCGGCCGGGACGTCTGCATCGAGCGTGACGCTGATCCAGTAGCGCGGATCCAAATGGGAGCGATGGCCGATCCCGACGTACTGTCCGCGGAGCACGTCAGCCCGATCCGGGTCGCACTTCAGGATCACGTTCTCAATGCCGCGGATCGACAGGATGGCGAACATCTTGTCCATGACCTTGTAGATCACGAAGCTGGGCACGGATCCCGAGGGGTTCGACATCGGGTGCGCCGTCGCACCGGGCATCGCGTCGAGCTTCCGCATCAGGGCGGCGGTTCGCTTGCCGAGTGCGGATCCGGGGGTCGCGGGTCGCCCCCGTCCGCTCGTCGCTGGACGCTGTGTCACGTGACGCCACTCCTCTGCAGGCGGGTTGTCAGCAGGCGGGTTGTCAGCAGGCGGGTTGTCATATGAATGCCGCGTGTCAGGGCACCAATAGCGTACACCGGCTGGCGAGTACCGATGCCGAACTCTCGCGTGTTCCGTGCGCTTCCGCTAATCGCCGCCGCCGGCATCGCGTGCGGCGCGTCGTCGCCCGCGGCTCCGGCTGCGGCCGCGACGCGCAGCTATCGGATGGGATTCTCCAACGCCCCGCCAGCCCCTGACACGGCGCTCGCCAGCCGCGCCGTGCGCCTCTGGGCGCGCCGCGCCGATGCGGCCATCATGCATGTCACGGTGCCGTGGGCGGCGCTCCTCGCCGGCGGATCCGCCGACTCGCTCGTGCGGACCGATCTCCTGCCGCTGGTCAATGCCTACCGGGCGCTCGGCTTCTCGATCGTCGTGATCGAGACCGACGTCACCGATCCGATCGACCGCACGCGGGAGGCGCCGGAGCTGACGGCGGCCGGTCGCAGCATCACCGAGCCGGCAGTGCAACAACTCTATCGCCACTATGCCGTCGCGGTGGCGGCGGACGCAGCCCCCGACTATCTCGGCCTCGCCTCGGAGACCAACCTCATTCGCGCCGTGGGCCCCGCCGGTGTGTACGCCGCGATCGCGCAGATGGCGCCCGCGGCGGCGGCCGATCTCCGCGCCGCCGGTCACACCATGCCACTCTATGTGAGCGTGCAGGTCGAGCAGGCCTGGGGACGGTTCGACCCGACACCGACCTTCCTCGGCATCGATATCGATCGTCGGGATTTCGCGTTCATCGACGCCCTCGGACTCTCGACGTACCCGTATCAGGGCTTCACGACGCCGTCACAGGTGCCGCCGGATTATTTCGCCCGACTGGCCGGCACGCCGCCCGTGCCGGTCCTGGTGACCGAGGGCGGCTGGAACTCGATCTCGTATGGCACCGTCGTCTCGTCGCCTTCCGACGAGGCGCAGTGGATCGACCGCGCCGCGGCGCTCCTCGATTCGGCGCACGCGATCGCGTGGTTTCAGCTCAATTTCACGGACCTGAACCTCGCCGCGTTTGGCCAGTCGCCAAACACGATGGTCCTCGCGTTCGCCGACCTCGGGCTCGTGGACACGACCCTCTCGCCCAAGCCCGCGCTGGCGCGGTGGGATTCGATTTATGCCCGCCAGCGTCGTTGACGCCGCGGCGCGCCCGGCCGCACGCGTGTCGCCGCCCGGCCGCCAACATCCGGCGGGAGCAAGTCGTATAGGCCCGTATGCCTCGTCTCTTTCGGGGCGCGCGCCGCGGGCCCACGCCCGTCGGCCTCGCGCGCCCCTGGCTCGCGTCCCTGCGTCTCGCGTCCCTGCGTCTCGCGTCCGCCGGACTCGCATTGCTGCTCCTCGCCGCGCCGGGCGCGACCGCATCGGCCCAGGTCGGCGCGACGACCGACATCATCCTCGGGCGCGTCGTCAATCCGGCCGGTGTGCCGATGCCGGGCGTCGACATCCGGGTCGTCTCGACCGAGACGCAGCTCGGGCGGTCGGCGACCACGAACAAGGACGGCCGCTTCACGATCGTCTTCCCCGACGGCGGGGGTTCGTACCGGCTGACCGCGCGCTCGGTCGGCTTCACGCCGGTCACGATCTCCGTCAATCGGGCCGCCGACGAGGACCGCCTCGTCGCCAACGTCACGATGGGCAGTTCGATCGCCCAGCTCTCGACCGTGCGCACGACCGCGCGGCGCAACAACCGGGGCGACGCGGGCGGCACGGGCCGGACCCTCTCGCCGGCGCAGATCGAGAAGCTGCCGATCGACGGCAGTGACCCCAATGCGCTCGCCGCGCTCACCCCCGGCGTCGTCGGCCTGAGCGCGACCGATACGAGCGGCTCGTCGTTCTCCGTCGCGGGCCAGCGTCCGACACTGAACAACGTCACGGTCGACGGTACGACGTTCAATGGCGGGACCGTCCCACAGGAAGCGCTCCGCTCGACGCGCGTCATCACGAACACCTACGACGTCTCGCGCGGCCAGTTCACCGGCGGGCAGGTCGCGTCGACGACGCGCGGCGGGACGAACGTCGCCCAGGGCTCGTTTGCCTACTACTTCCGGAACCCCGACCTGTCGTTCGGCAACGACGGCCCGGTCGCGTTCAACCAGTTCCGCAACCAGAATCAGCTCTCCGGCGGAATCGGCGGTCCGATCATCAAGGACCGCTTCTTCTCGTTCAGTGCCTTCCAGCTGACGCGTCGCACCGACGACCTCGTCGACCTGGCCAACGCGACGCCGGCCGAGCTGACGGCGCTCGGCGTCTCACCGGACTCGGTGGCGGCATTCCTCGCGGCGGCGAAGGCGAAGGGGATCCCGTTCACGGCGCCCGGCGTCCCCGCCGAGCGGGTCTACGAGAACCTGACCGCCTTCCAGCGGTTCGACATCATCATCGATGACAACAACTCGCTCCTGATCCGCGGCGACTTCCGCGGGCGCATCCAGGACGGCACCCGCGTCAACCCCAACACGCTCCCGACCGCCGGCGGCCACGTCGACGGCGCCGGCGGCGGCCTCCTCATCGGCCTCACGTCCCACTTCTCGGGGAGCCTGATCAACGAGCTGCGGACCTATGCCCAGCGCGACTACTCGACGACGACGCCGTATCTCAACGGCCTCGCGGGCCGCATCAACCCGCTGCCCAACGGCTCCGACGAGGACGACGCGTCCACCGGCATCAGCTCCCTTGGCTTCGGCGGCAACGCCGGGCTGCCCCAAAACCAGGCGACCGAACTCTGGGAGACGACGGACGAACTCTCCTGGCTCTCCTCGGACGGCAGCCACCGCGTGAAGCTCGGCACGCTGCTCGATCTCAGCCGCTTCAGCCAGCTGTTCAGCAACGGCGTGAACGGCGTCTATTCGTTCAACTCGATCAGCGCGTTCATCGCCGACTCGCCGGCGACGTTTTCGCGCACGCTGAACGCGCAGGCGCTGAAGGGCGGCGTGACGAGCGGCGCGGTCTACATCGGCGACACGTGGCTCGCCGCCTCGCCGCTGCAGATCACCTACGGCGCCCGCGTCGAGGGGACGCAGTACACCGGCGCCCCGGGCGAGAACGTCGAGATCGCCAACGAGTTCCACCTGCGGACCGATCAGTGGCCGTCGGAGATTCACGCCAGCCCGCGCATCGGCTTCCAGTACATCTTCCGCTCGGACCAGGGTGGGCCGCCATCGGCAGTCATCCGCGGCGGCTTCGGCGAGTTCCGCGCCAACGCGCCGACGTCGCTCTTCTCGTCGGCCCTCTCACAGACCGGGCTCCCGGGCGCCGAGTCGCAGACGATCTGCATCGGGTCGGCGATCCCGTTCAATGGCAATGACTGGTCCGGCTACTTCAACGGCAGCGTCCCCGTCCCCACGACCTGCCTCAACACCGGCGGCGGCTCGTCGACCAACGGGGCCGACAGCCTGCGCACGGTCACGGCATTCGACAAGGACTTTGAGTCCCCGCGGGCGTGGCGCGGCTCGCTCGGGTTGCAGAAGCGCCTCGGCCAGGGCCTGAACGGGTCGATCGACCTGACGTACGCGCGCGGCATGACGCTCTTCGGGGTCACCGACGCCAACCTCAACACGCACCCGCAGTTCACGCTGCCGGACGAGGGGAACCGGCCCGTCTACGTCGCGTCGTCCTCGATCACGCCGACGACTGGTGCGACGACGATCGCCGCCTCGCGCATCGATCCGAACTACGGCAACGTCTACGACGTCAATTCGCGGCTGCAGTCGGACACGCGGCAGGCGACCGTGGCGATCAACGGCTTCTCGTTTCGCGGCATGACGTACCAGGTCTCGTACACGTTCTCGCACATCCGCGACCAGTCATCGTTCTCCGGCGGCTCGGCCGGGTCGGGGTTCTCGTCACCGACGACGGGTGGCAATCCCAACGATGTCGGCTGGGGGACGAGCGACCTGCAGCGCGAGCACCAGTTTCTCGGGACAATCAGCTACCCGATCATCCCGTCGCTGGAAATCACGTCGATCGTCCGCGTCGTCTCGGGCGCGCCGTTCTCGCCGATCGTCAGCAGCGACATCAACGGCGACGGCTCGCGCAACGATCGCGCCTTCGTCTTCAATCCCAACTCGCTCGCCGGCACCAACGACAGCGCCCTCGCCGGGCCGATGCGTCAGCTGCTCGCCAACGCCCCCGGCCGGATCAAGTCGTGCCTCAACAGCCAGCTGGGGCAGATCGCCGGTCGCAACTCGTGCAACGGACCGTGGACCCCGTCGCTCGACCTGCAGCTCAACTATCGACCGGCGTACTTCGGCCTCGATCGCAAGCTGACCCTGTCCGTCCTCTTCCTGAACACACTGACCGGCGTCGACGCGCTCGTCCACGGCGCGAATCACCTCGCCGGCTGGGGGCAGCCCTTCCCCCCGGATCCGGTGCTGCTCTACGTGCAGGGCTTCAATGCCTCGCAGAATCGCTACATCTACACGGTGAACCAGCACTTCGGGCAGCCCTACACCGCCTACGGGGCGTACAGCTCGCCGTTCCAGTTTGCCCTCGAGGCGCGTTACAGCTTCGGCGACGTCAGCCCCGATCAGCTGCGCCAGCTCTTCGGCGGCGGGGGCGGGGGACGCGGGGGTGGCGGGCCCGGTGGACCCGGTGGGCCGGGCGGCGGACCGGGTGGGCCAGGCGGACCGTCGCTCGGCGAGTCGATCGCCGACCGGTTCGCGCAGCGCTTCCCCAACCCGTTCGCTTCGATCCTCGGGATGCGGGATTCGCTGCAGCTCACGACCGCGCAGGTCACGACGCTGCAAACGGACTCGATGACGCTCGCGATCCAGGCCGATTCGCTCAAGGAGCAGGTGACGGCGCAACTCAGGAAGATGGGCAACAACCCGGATCCCGGGACGCTGGTGTCGCTGATCCGCCCGCAGCTCATTCGCGCGCGGTCGCTGCAGCGCGACGCGATCGCCACCGCCCAGAAGGTGCTGACGCCGGCGCAGTGGGCGAAGGTCCCCGAGTCGGTGAAGACGCCTAACGGGGGCCCGCGCTAGGACCGGCGTCCGGGCACGCGAGCATCGCGCGGGCGGTGTCGCGTCCGCCGCGAGCGGCGCCGTCGAGCGAGCTGGAATGGAGCAACTCGCCACTCATCCAGAGCCCCGGAATCGTCGTCGCAATCGACGGGCGACGATCGCGGAATCCGGGAAGCTGCGGGTACTGCGCGTACGGGACCCGCGTGATCGCGACCCGCTCGAGTGGCGGCGGCACG
>Ga0116229_10007909_pt1 | contig 16679 bp, 11 predicted proteins | sample S1TSphgellanicum_3_FD_87313 | JGI IMG/M metagenome (GOLD analysis project Ga0116229, IMG submission 87313) | Host-associated microbial communities from peat moss isolated from Minnesota, USA - S1T2_Fc - Sphagnum magellanicum MG | ecosystem: Host-associated > Plants > Peat moss > Unclassified...
ATAATGAAAATATAAAATTAATAAATTGTGGCCCACAAGAGTGTTCAAATTTGCAAGGTTCATAATTGCACTAAGATATAATGCCCATGCACTTAATCAACAAAAAAAGAATGGTGGGGCACACACCACATTTTCATCCCTACCATGTAAAAATTTTGCCAACCCAAAATCAGCCAATTTTGCGGTGTGATCCTTATCCAAAAGGATATTTCCTAGTTTGATGTCAAGATGAACAATGGTTGGATCACATTTATGATGCAAATGTGCCAATCCTTGAGTGACCCCAATAATGATGCATATTTGTTTGTCCCAATCCAAACGTTTATCTCCATCGAGCCATTTGTCAAGAGATGAATTTGAAATGTATTCATACACCAACATGTGTTTTAAGCCTTTGATACAATAGCCCAAAATACGAATCAAATTGATATGTCGAATTGATCCCAAGGTGTTCATTTCTGATACAAAAGATTTTTTTGCACCTTCATTATGTTCACCACACCATTCCAAAACTTTAATCGCAATCGTAATGCCTTTCCAAAAACTTTGATACACCTCACCATAGGCTCCTTTCCCCAAACTTGGTCCAAAATTCAATTCGTCATATGTAAAAGATTGAATATTCAAATTAAATGGCAACAATTTTATTATGGGTTGGTATTCATCGAACATCCATTTCAACCATTTTCGATCTTGCAATATAAAATCATCATTTGGTTCGAGAAAATGAAGTTTATTAATGGCTTTTTGAAAATTCGAAAGTTCATTCGGACTCCAACTCCCAAAGTGGGAGCCCACTTGGGGGTGTGTGGGTTCATTTTCTTCCACCCTCCTACGTTCCTGGAACATGAAATGTGACTCTCGGGCTTCATTCTTTGCCTACACCTTTGTAAACCCTTGCTTTGGTCATAACATTAAGTTAACTTAATTTGATTGAAGTTAATTTAATCTACTTAATATATTAGCTTTGTCTAACATAAGTTAATTTAAACTAACTTAAGCATTCCTAACTTAAATGTATGCCTACTAAATAATAAATTAATATAGACTTATATTAGGTTAAAATAAGCTAAACTTTGACTAAATTAACATAAATTAAACTAAACATAATTGTTTAAGCTAAACTTAACCAAACTTGGCAAAACTTAACAAAATTAATATCGTAATATTTTTGCCATTTTAACACATGATCCTCGAATAATTAATTAATTTTGAAAAATTCATTTCAACAAATGGAATATTTGTAAATATTCATTATTTTCCTTCACGATATTTTTTTGATTTAAAAGAATGTTTTTTTTTTAAATTCAACATTTTAAAAAATAATATAATTAATGTTGAATTAACCAAGGTATTAGGGTATTAATTAGATTCAACTAGACAATAAATTTAACTAGACTTAGCAAAATTAAGTTAAATTAGACCATTAAAATAAAACTTGACTAAACATTGTTGTTTAAGATAAACTTGGCTAAATTTGGCAAAATTTGACAAAATTTGGCTAAACATGCCTATTTAAATTGAACTTGGTAAAATTGGGCAAAAACTTAACAAAATTTGGTTAAACACAATTATTTTAGTTAACCTTGGTTAAATTTGGCAAAACTTAGCAAAATTTGGCTAAACATGGAGCCCTATTTTGATTAAACTTGGTTAAAATTGCTAAAACTTAACTAAATTTAACTAAACATGGCTATTTTGGTTAAACTTGGTTAGAATTTGGTTAGACTTGACAAAACTTGGTTAAACATGGCTATTTAGGTTAAACTTGGTTAGATTTGGCAAAACTTGGTAAAAATTAAATAAATTAAACTAAATTAAAGTATTGATCTTAAACTTGGCAAAAATTGGTTAAACATGACTATTTAAATTAAACTTGGCAAAACATGGTTATTTAAGTGAAACTTGGTTAGACTTGGCAAAACTTAGCAAAAATTGGCTACTTAAATTAAACATGGCTCCATTTGGCAAAACTTAAATAAATTCGACTAAAATAGGGTATTGAAAATAAATTTCGAAAAACTTAAATAAATTAAGTTAAACTAAGGCATTAAAGCAAAACTTGGCAAAAAACTAACTAAACATGGTTAAACATGGCTATTTACATTAAACTTGGTTAAACTTGGCAAAATTTAACAAAATTTGGTTACTTAGGTTAAACCTAGTTACATTTGGAAAAATTTAAATAAATTTGGCCACACAAAAGTATTGAAACAAATTTTGGCTAAACATGGCTATTTAGGTTAAACTTGGCTGAACTTGGAAAATTTTGGATAAATTAAGCTAAATTATAGTATTGAAACAAAACTTGGCAAAATTTGGTTAAACATGGTTACTTAGGTTAAATTTAGTTAAACTTGGCAAAAATTGGATAAATTAGGGTAAATTAAGATATTGCGGCTAAACATGGTTACTTTTGTTAAATTTGGCAAAACTTAAATAAATTGGGCTAAATTAAAATATTGAAGTTAAACTTGGTAAAAAAAAAGGTTAAACTTAGATAACTTATACTAAACTAAAATATTAAGGCAAAATCTAATTAAATTTGGTTAAACATGGTTCCTTAGTTTTAAATTGGCTAGATTCAATAAAACTTGGAAAGTGGGCTAAATTAGAATATTGAAACTATATTTGGTTAAACATGACTATTTAAAAATTAAACCTGGTTAAATTTGGCAAAACTTGGATATGTTAGGCTAAAATAAAGTATTGATGTAAAACTTGGTTAAATTTGGTTAAACATCGTTACTTATGTCAAACATGAATAAACTTGGTAAAACATGGTTAAACTAAACCACGTAGGTTAAACTTGGTTAAATTCGGGTTAATTTTGGTTAATTTTTCTTCAATTTGGTTTTTTCTTAAACTAGTTGAAATTAGCTAAACTTAGGTAAACTCAATTATTTATAAATTTTTAGGTTAAAATTAGGATAATTATATGAAGATTATTTTTAATTATATTAAATTAGGTTACAATAAGCTAAATTAGATTAAATTATGTTATTTAATCTAAATTAAAGTAAAATAAATTAAATTGTGTTAATGTAGGTTAATATAAATTATGGTAAATTAAACTAGACTACTTAAACAATGGTTGGTCCATTTCAAACTAAATTGAATTTGGTTATACTATTTCAAATTCAAATATTGCTTCAATATGAATTCACCAATTGTGTAATCATATTTTAATCATAATTAATTTTAGTTTTAATTATAGTCATATGTATAGTGATGTAATTATAGTTTTGACCATAGTTATTAAGATGGTGGTGACTAAAGGCCACGTATGATTACATGACTATGTTTGAACATTAACGACAAGATATCCTAGTCATAAAAATCACATTTTGGCATTTTGTAATAAAATGACTAAATGACATGTGAAATTTTTGATATTTCAATTCCAAGTGCACAAACTAATTTATTGATTAATAGGTTGCTAAAAAAGGTTATTGTAACCTAGTAGCTAAACTAAGTTAGGTAAGTTTAATAAGTTAAATTAAACTAGGTAAACCTATGTACATTGGTAGCCTAACTTATATACTTAATTAATTGGCCTACGTTATCTATAGATAGTAATAGGTTAGTTTACTAGGCATAGCTAGTAGGTTAGGCTATGAAGGTTAAACCTAATTAATCTATGTAAACTAGGTAGTAAGTAGGTAGTAAGTAGGATAGGTAGTAGGTAAGTTAATTATTTTATTTTCTAGATATGTGATCATGTTTTATATTAATTAATTATGCTAGGTAATAGGTAATAAATAGGATAGGTACTACATGTTTAATTTTTAAATTATTTTAATACAATATTTAGTTATTATAATTATAATATTTAACTATTATAATCACATTACATCTTTCTTGAACAAATGGAAAATTGCCACATGTTTTATGGCAATTGGCTCTTTAAACTACCACATGGTTAAATCCAAACCACCCATCAATGGGACATTTGGTAGCATGTGGTTATCCCAAATGTAATCACACATGCAATTACAGAATGGGGTTTCACATCATACTAAGGATCATCCATGGCAATAGATGAGAAATTTTGGCCTAGTTGTAGGGATTGTGACTGCACTTTCAACTTCATGGCCATGTCATGTTTTTTGCGACTAACTATTTTATGGCACTTATCTGAAGCAACTAATTTATTTATAATCACATGTGTCCATTATGATTACAAATGAATCACAAATTTAGTCATTGATTTTCAAATTTCTTTTATTATAACCTAGTTAACATTCCTATGAGCTAATATAATTCCATAAATTTTTTGAATAACTGGTGATTAGTAACCAAAACAATTGGGCTACCATAAAAATAACATCTGAATGATCACACATCCCAAATAATTGCAAGGCACTCCCCTTCACATGAGTTGTACTTGGCCTTCGTCTAATTATTGAACTAATTAGCATATGCCACCACATTTCAACCATCATCATCAAGTTGGATAAGTATAACCCCTAACATGAAATTATTTTAATTAATGTGTAATTGAAATGGTCATACCTAGATGGCTTTCAATTATTGAAAAGTTTGCTCTTGTGCTTCACCCCAAATGAATTCCCAATCAATTTGTGTTAGTTGCATCATAGGTTTGGATATGCTATTAAAACCTTTCACAAACTTTGGGTAGTAGTTACACAAGCCTAAAAAAGCTTGTAACCAATTCACATATGTAGGTTGGGGAACTTGTGAAATAGCCTTAACCTTGGCCTTTTGAACCTTTAATCCACTTCGATAAATCATATGACCAAGATATTCCACTTGAATATAAAAGAATCAACAATTGCGTAGATGAAGCTTAAGGTTATGTTCTTTAAGTCTTCAAAGCACCTCCTACAAATGATGCATGTGACTTCCTAAGGTTAGGTTAAAACAATGATGTTATCAATGTAGGACTTGGAAAAATCAAAACCTACTAACATTTTTGATCCAGGATCCTTTTAAACTTTGCAAAAGCATTCTTCAAACAAAATGGCAAAAACTTCCATTTACAATCCTTCCTATGATGATCGATTCCCCAAAATGTTGTTTTGACCTTATCACCCTCCTTCAATGGCAATTGATGGTAGCCAAACCTCAATCCAAGGTAATGAAAACCTTGGCTTAACCAAGGGCATCAAAAATCTCCTCCAGTATGGGCATGGCATATTTGTCCAAACAGGTCCATTTATTCATTAGATGGTAACCCCCATGCATGTTATGTCCGATCTAATTACTAAAAGATGTTTCACATTGTTTACCAACATAGTTGAACATTCAACTTGGAGACATTGTTGATGTTGGGAATATTTGGCAAATGACCACCTAGTTGAATTTTTTTTTGAACAACTGTATACCAATATAGTAGACGAATCAACTTAATTGGTAATTACCATAATTTTATTTTAAAATTAAAAAAATCTAGTGGAAACATAATTACAAATGTCATGTAGTTGAAAACTTTTGGTTACAAAAAGGGGGGGTTTACTAATGTCCAAGGCCTAAATGCCGAAATCTAGTCCCACCATCTTAATGGCCAAGATTTTTGGTCAACCAATTCACACCTCAATTGTAGTCTAGTGACCAAAATTCAATCACCAATGTGGGAAAAAAATTGAAAATTTTTAAATTGTTAAAAAAATGGTGATTTGATTTTAGTTGTCATCTCAATGGTTAGGATTTTTTGGTTGACATGTCCACATCTTGGTTGTAATTTGATGACCTACGTCTAGTTGCTTATGCAAAAAGAAATTGAAAAAAAATTTGGACCATTAAAAAATGGCAACCTAATTTCAATCGCCATCTTAAAGGCCAATGTTTTTTGGTCAACCAATCCACACCCTTGTCGTAGTTCGGCAACCTAAATCCAATTGCTAGTGCAAAAAAATTTTGATTTTTTAAAAACTATTAAAAAATGGCAATTAGATTTCAAGTGTCATCCTAATGATTAAGATTTTTTGGTTGACCTATCCACACATTGCTTGGCAACCTAATCCAATTTTTAGTGCAAAAAAAAAATGAAAAAATAAATCATGATCATTAAAAAATGGGGACCTAATTTTTGTTGCCATCTCAATAACCAAGATTTTTTCATCAACTAATCAACACCTTCATCATAATTAAGCGATCTAAATTAGGTCATAAGTGCAAAATAAAAAAATTAATAACAAATTAAGACCATTGAAAAATGGCGACCTAATTTCAGTCATCATTTCAACAATAAGGATTTTTAATCATAATTGGTCCACAACCCAATCAATGTCTAGTGACTGAAATTTGGTTACAAAATGATCAATTGCTGAATAATTAATTAATTAATAATTAAACTTACATGTACAATAATCATAATTATGTTTTTATTCTAAGAACATTTGGTCAATGTTAGTTTGACCCAACAAACTAACAATGGCATGACAACCAACACAAAAATGGCATGTCACATTGGTTTTGACAACCTTGGCTCTTACTTTGCAATATGGGTATATCTTGCATCATGGATGGAACTTTATAGATGAACTACTAATGAAAACATGTTGTAGACTTATTGTTCAAATAGGTGGGGTCCACATTAGGTGCAATACATGCATGATAGAGCATTGTTACTTGATGGGCCTTCTTTATAAGACTATTTAAGGTGAATTTGTTTTTGAGAAAATGAACTATGATTCAACAAAAGACTATTGTGCATCTTTGTATAATTTTTTTCTTAAATTTTTGTAATTTGTAGGCTATGCCCACAAGAAGAGACTATATGCATCAATGCAAGATTTAGGGACAAACTTTTGGCTCAATCATGACTATTATGATTATAATAATTATAATGGTTATAATGGTTTAACATCCATGATGAAAAATTTAGTACAAAGATGGATTTGGGTATGTTTTTGAGTGATGTGAGACCATTTTCACCATGATACAATAATTTTAATGTGTGAAAGCATGGTCAAAGGAGCCAAGGGTGCCAAAAGTAAAAGTCATTTCCCAAGGTGGACATGATACATGTTATTTTTGCATTGGTTTATAATTTATAATTTTGTGTTTTGGATATCTAGTTTAATATTTCATGTTAGATATAAATGCATTTTGACTACAAATTGATTTCATATCATATATATTATGTATTCACGCCCTTTATCACATAGATATGAACAATTTTTGTTAGTACCACATTTTCAAAATCCATAATTTTCAAGGTCGAAAACATGTTTGAACCAAATGTGTTCAAATTGGTTATAAAAACAATTTTCAAGTCCTTTTGCCCTTCTAATCATTAATGTTTAAATCCTTTTTAATTTTTAGGAGTGGTGCACATTTAGTAGGGAAAAAAGACGTTAGAAAATTGTCCACTCTCAAGATTTAAATGCTTTGAACATGCAAAAACATTTTTTATTTGTGTCAAACTTTAAGCATATAAACTTTGCAATTAATGGAAAATCTTTTTTAAATTGTTATGCTTCCCTTGTGATATTTCAAACATACAAACATGTAGTTTTAAGGAGTGTTCACTCACTTGGGGGGCTCTTTTGATTATGTTTTTACCCATGCAACACTAATTCTTATTTAAAGATGAGTGATAATTCATTTATACCACCACCATTTGATCCAACCTTTGAAAACCAAACTTGATCCAATGAAAATATTGTTTTTGCCCTCCAAAATATTATCATTCCATTCAATAACAACATCATGGCCTTTGAATCCAAGTTTGTGACATCTTGTTGCCCTTTTAAAGGAGAAGCACTGGAATAATTGGGATCTTTAGTTGATTTAAATATTCATTAGTAGGCGCCATATTAAAGTGGGAAACATATTTTTTCATTAGAAAAGAATTTCAACTTTGTTACAACTTCTTACACATAGCCAAGTCCTAGTCACAAGGATGGTTAAGGAAGCTTGAATTTTTTTTGTGATGAGGTGTGTGAGGATTACAACAAAGACAAATGTATTTGTTGCATTGATAGACCTTTTTGAAACAAAGTGGAGGATCCTAAACATGATGAAACAAATGTTTACATGGGTATTTGGTTACATTGAATGAATATAAGAACTAATTTGATGAATACATTCTATTGAAAATAGTGAACCTATTCAAGTTGAAGCATTTGATGCATTGTAGTTTTACCTTCATCAATTATTGGCTTGTGTTGAAGAAAATGCCAAGGTGGGCAAACATGCAATAAGACTTTAAAAACCTTGTTTTAAAAATAATCCTTAGTAATTTAATGCCAAAAAAAAACAAGTTCGTGTTATATAGTGTGCAAATCATGGTCACAAGTTGTTCAATGGCCCATAAACATAAATGTGTCATCATACTCATGTATGATCAAGGATCCAATATGTTTCAAATTCAACCAAGCCATCGTTGTTGGGAAGTTCCGATGAACAAATCGTGTTGCAAATCACCAAATTTGCACTAGAAGATTGATTATTTGATTTGGACATAAATGAATAATTTTGCTTGGGACCTAGAGATTCTCGAAATGCAACCTCCACTTCTTTTTCTCCAAGTAACATGGCCAAGACATGCATCATTGATGGACATCTTATTGGTATTATATGCATACATAAGAGTGCCACATTGATCACACATTATTTGACTTTCCAAATTTTGTTCATGTTTAGATTTTGGTCAATTAGATTTTGCAACATCTTGTTTTCATGCAAAAACCATGCCTACAAAATGTTTTAACATTAGTTTTGCAACAATGGAAAATGGAAACATATGTTAAATTTTTGTAGTGATGAATTCAACCAATTTTATTTTTTGTTTGATGCAACTTTCAAAAAAAATCAACTAAAACATAACATATTAAATATTCATGTTCAATATTTTATAAATAAATATTGTGTTTTTGTGGTGCAAAAACATTTTAATAATGAGTTAGTGATATACAAATTAAAATGCAATAATGTTTATAGCATAAGGTCTAATAAGTGTCAAGTTGTAAGACAAATTCCATGATTTGTTATGTGACCCATGATAACAAATGTGTACAATGGCAAAAAATTGATTTGGCACTTACCCATTCAAGAAGGTAAATTTTGTCTATTGACAATGTGAAATCAATGTTTTTTCTATCTCCAACAAAAGGATACCAAAGCTATAAACATCAACTTTGTCATTGAATTGACCAAGGGTTGCATATTCTAGAGCCAAATATCCCCTATACGGACATGATAAATCCAATTAAATGGTTAATTTTCAAACTTGTTGATATTCTAATTGGGACAAAACCATATATGCAATAATTTCACAGTTTCAAGAATCAAAACTTATATTATTTTACACAAAGTTTGATATTGAGTTTAAAAAAGAAAAAAAACTTACCTTGTTCTAGCAATATGAAATGTGGTCATGTGCCTTTCATCAGTTGGGAATAATATTGCTAATCCAAAGTTTGCAATCTTGGCATTAAATTGTTTGTCCAAAAAAATGTTGGGTGCTTTGATGTCTCAATGTATAATTTGTCGATGTGAATTTTCATGAAAATAACTAAGGCCACAAGCTATTCCCACACATATGCTAAAACGTCTTGGCCAATCCAATTGTAAATAGTTGTTTCCTACATGATGATTAATAACATAATTTGCATATTAACATACCTTCAATTAAACTGTTTGATCAAAACATGAAGGTGAACAAGTTGTTTTGACATAAATAACTAGAGAGTATTTATTTGAATGGTTTTCATAATTGTACATGTGAAAACTTCATAATGGGATAAAAAGTGACCATACCCCATAAAGCTTCAACAAGATTCTGGTTTTCCACAAATTCACAAACAAGAAGGCCTTGTACACCATGCAAACAACACCCTTTCAAGGTCATTAAATTCTTATGTTTGACACTTGTGAAGAAAACAATTTCATTCAAAAATTCAATTCCCCTTATTGAGATTTTTTGAACAACTTAATTGCCAACTTTCCTCCATTTGACAAAACTCCTTACAAAATTAATACACAATTAGAAAGTAAAGGTTATGTTGTGAAATAAGTGCATGCATGCACACTTTTTTAAAAAAATTTAAAATGGATTTAAAAATGCATGGACGTCCATAGATGTTGGTTCATTGAGTTAATGATTTTACATTATTGAATCACTGACAATTTAAATAATGATCATTGAAAGAAAATTTTCAAGTGAGATTATTGTATGGTTTGTGAGATAATCATAGGATAGTTGAATGTGCAAATAACATAAATAAGGTGATTTAATTACATTGCTTTATAAGATTGTTAAATGGATTCACCTTGTAGACAATGCCAAAGCCACCTTCCAAGTTTGTTGCTTTGATGAAAATCTTTAGTTGCTATCTTCAAAACATTATATGAATATAATGTAGGTTGCACTTCTTTGTTTGTAAACTCTGCGAAAATTGACTTGTAAACTTAATACACATAAAAAAGTTGTTTACAAAATTATTGCAAACAATACAAAATATTTTGTAAATTCAATTTGTGATAATCAATAATAAAAATGTTTGTGTCAAACATGTTTTAGCCAGAGGTCACATTCAAGAAATTTATGTTCAAAATGTTAAATGTATAATATGCATGAATCAAAACTTTGAAAAAGAACTTGACTTGAAACATACCTTGTTGGATTTCACATAAAATGATCATATTTGCATGATATTTCCAAAATGTGATGGAAAATATTATACCTCCCATAATTATGAAAAATGGAACTGTTGTTGATAGTGTCCATATTAACACTCTATTGTCATTTGTTGGAGGGGTGAAATATATATAACATGTTTCAAAACCAATGATACCTTGTCATCACTTATACTTGAACATTATTGTTGAATTTTTTTATGGTTATTAACACAAGTTTGTGATGTAACATATGTGTATACCTGAAATATAATAACTTCAATATGGATCCTAGTATGTCCAAACCAAAGTAATAATTGTAAAAAATTGTATCCACAATTGCATGCTTGATGTAAAGATTCTAAAGAACCATTTATATAAATTATATCAAATTGTTTAAAGTCATCATCACAAAAAAAATGTAGACATGTTACAACATGGATTCCTTCCAGGTCTACAAGTAAAATGATTGCCAATCCAATTTCAATCATCTTCGAACTATAACACAAAAATCACATTTGCTAGGAAAATCATTCTTCACACAATAAAAATTAATGGAGAATTCAATGCAATGTAATCAATTTAATTAGTTTCATTATAAAAATTCCAATTTGTCACTTGAATAAAATCATTCACAAATATGTATCTAACCTTGGATATGGGCAAGATTGGATACTTACAAAATCAATGAATATGTGCCACTTTCCCAACGTGGGATGAGTCCAATTATACTATTATTCACAACAAATATTTCCCCCACCAAATGTGATGTGTTTATATTTGTCACATTGAGGATTCCATTAAAGTTGTTTTGATCAAAATTTCTACATCAAGGGATTTTAATAAAAATTATTTCAAATTCCATGTACCAAAACATGTAAACTATTGAAAATTTGAAATGGAAGTAATGTAGCTCCCATAAAATTCCAGCATATTTGTAGATAGTAATTATTCAATAGGTGAATGATTAAAAAGTCCAAAAGCGAGTAGTGACAATTATGTTGAAGTGAAAGATATATACAAATTTTTTAAATTATATTTTAACAGATAAATAAGGTTTATTCATGGCAAATTTACCACTATTTTAGCTATTTTTAAGCATTTTTTTGGCCAAATTGTCTCCATTGTTAATACTCCAACAACTTCAATGAGTTATTAGTATGGACAATGAAATTTTCTAGTTAAAATTCTAATGCATACAATAAAACACTTGATAGGATTCGAAGGCGTCCTCACATAACTTCCAACATGGGTGAACAATGGAGAAGCTTGTAATGCAATGTTTCCTGCCATGCTCCTACAAATAAAAGGTAGTAAATGAAATCAAATTCAAATATAGAAGTTAAAACACTTGACTCAAACTTCGAAATGATATGAACTCAAAACCCTTTTGGTCTATGTAAAACTCAAGGACCATTCTAAATTCTGAAATAATCAAGTCATCAATTCCCACCACATCATGATGTGATTGAGATTATTTAATAAATGGTGAACAATCCCAATCCCACCAAAGCTAATTTGAACCTTTTGGTTGATATTTTTGTTTAGAGTAATTATTCATTGTGACTAACAAAGTTCTTAAGCAAGAATAATAATATTTGTATCTTGTATTAGTCCTTATGTGCTTGCACTAAGACATAGTTCTTCAGAGAAATTTGATGAAGTGCAAATTGGAACTAACATGATTAAATTCCTTTCTGTTCCCTAAGGGATTATAATGAACCTAATAACCAAGTGGTTTTAATATGCATTTGGACATAACAAGATTTTGGCTTGATTGAAAGCACATTGTGTATATTGAAAAGATCAACTTTTATGCATTTTTGCAAACTTATTATTGTTGGAAATAACAAATATCCCATCCCAATAGGTTATATTCAAGTTAAAGTGTGTAGCATGTGAAATTTGCAAGACCTTGAATAAAGAAAAAAAACAATAAAATGGAAGGAATGCCATGCATGCATTGTGATTTCATCAACCAATTTAACAATCAAGAGATTATATAATTGTTTTGATGTTGGGCATGTTCAAATGACCATTAGTTTTCCTCTAGAAAGAAGACAAAAGATGCTTTTGCTTGGATTTGGATTAACAATTAGAATGTAAATTGTTTTTCAAATCACAATGTCTAATAACCGCTTGATGTAATGTTTTGGACTTTGTCTATGTGTAATCCTAGTTAAAATTAATTGTATTTGAACCCTGTAGCTCTTAATTTGATGGTGGGTATGATGGACACACTAAACAAATAGATTATTAGTGTAACATATATTGTGTTAAATTATTGGTTCTCTTTAATTTCCAATTTTTTTATTGAAGTAAGAATCAACAAATGACTCCTTAATATAAAACAAATTCATTGCAATAAACAAATGTTTTAGGTCTTGCAATGATGAAAATTTGAAGCGCTTAAAAATATTTGAAAGATAATAAACAAATCGAGGAATTAAATGTTGGAAAGCTTCCATCAAATTTATTTTTAGATATGTCCAAAATTTGAAGTGTTGATGGTACATTAAGAAAATCACCATTGAAGTTATTATTGTTCATCAACCTCCAAAACAAAGGAATATCCAAAAAGAAACGTGCAACCAAAAGTTTATTTCAATATTGTTTTGTAGCTTAATCCATCCAATTAGTTATACATTTAAGTTCAATCAAGACAAATTGTACAATCCATTTTAATGAGATTTTCAAAACTTTCAATGATCTGTAAGTTATTAATGAATTATTTTATTATAGCCTTTCTTGAAAAATAAATTGACATTTCCCCCAATGAATTCTTGACTTCTCAGTACGATATTAAGATTATTCATCATACACCATATATTATGATAAGTTTTCAAAGAGGTTAAATATTCCCACTTGACATATTAAAAAAACAAGGGTTCAAGATTGAAAATTTCAACTTGTTTCAAATGTATGGTAACTTTAGTCATGCCCTAAATTAGTTTTCTAAGTTGGAATAATTTATCCAAATGAATATATTAATTTCGAATATACCAATTTTTTTGAATAACCATTACTAGAAGAGTAATTACTAAAAGTCCCATCATTGCATATATAATGTGATCAAAATTTCCAATGTTACATTAGAGGCGAAACATGATGCAAGCACTTCAATGGAAGGTTTTTGTTTATTCACAACACTAACAAACCAACATTCAGGTTATGGAATGAGCTTGAAACATTCCTTGAAAATTTGTGGTATGAAATGTCCAAGTTGGTGATTCCAGTATTGTTGGTCAATGATCCAAGAAAGGCATCAAGAGTTCCATCAAGTTGATTATGGCTAATGTTTCTACAATCAACATCTGTGGGATAAGCTATTTTAGGAATTTCATAGAAGTTTCCTCAGTCCTTGTCTAGGAATTATTCAAACATTCATGTTTCCAAATAACCACCTCTTCTATATTCTCATTTATACATTCAATAATATATAACATTCTTTGCATGTCTTCGTTAGTTTTCTACCCTTATTTAATCATCTATACAATCTAGCTAAAATACAACATCAACATGAACATTAATGAGAATGCCACAATATTCAAGATTCCACCACAAGTTGACAAACACCTCAATGTCCATTATGCAAAGCGATGCAAACATCCTTTTTAAGTTTTTTTTTTAAAGTACATATGATTGCACCCAAACTAAGGAGGGCAAACAAAATTTCCACATGTGTAGATAAGCCTAAAAACATTTACAAATTGAGTTTAGAGTTTATAGTATGGACAAAACATCAAGGACTTTATGTATCAAAGATTTTTTTATGTGCTTTTCTTGATTTGCATATAGATACTATAATTTATTATAAACAAAAAAAGAGCTTCAACTAGCTACTAAAGTTCTAAGTTTTGCTCAATCACTTACAATATCCATGCCTTGTACTTTGCAATGTTGATAAACAATTGAAAATACAAAACCTACATCAATCCCCAAATACCCTACATCAATGAAGGTTTTTTGGCAATGGATATAGCTTTTGATATCCATGCCTTGCCCCCTTGCAATGTTGATAAACAATTGAAATCCAAAATCAATATCAATTCCCAAAAAACTTATTTTGATTTATGTTTTTTTAAATTGATGTGGGTTTTGGTATCCTTTTCCTTTGCATGTAGAGTTTGTTCATTCAAAGTGTAAGACACAAAACTTACATCAAGTTTGAAAAATCCTACATCATTGCATGTATTTTTCATTGTTGAGCGTTTTTTAGTATTTTTAAAAAATTGTCAAATCTGTGTAGTATAATGTTTTGAAAAACTTGATTCGATTCTTCTTTTAAATTTTATTTTCATCTTTTAAAGACTTGGGTAAGGTTTTTAAATTTTGTAATAAAAAATTTCACACAGGTTTCAAAGTGGTGGTTTTCACACATTTTATACGAGTTGGTTTTCAAAGTTGGTTTTCACATATCGCTTATTATATAAACTTTATTATTTCAAATATTAATTTTTGAACGTCATGTTGAACTAAGTTGTGTTGAAGACGAATGAACAAATGAGCAACAAGAGGAACAACAACATTAAGCAAGGAACAATGTCGAGTAAATAACAACATTGCTAATAAGGAGGAGCAAGAGGAGTGGTAGTGTTGAGCAAGGAGCAACAAGAGGAGGAGCAATGTCGAATAAGGAGTAGCAAGAAGAGTGGCAGTGTGAAGCCTGCCGAACAAGGAACAACAAAGGTAGTAATAACATCAAACAAGGAGCATTGAGCAAAGAGTTCCAACATTAAATAAAAACTACTAACTACTAACCAAAGCAATTAATCAACTTAATTAATCTAAGCAACAAACAACAAACATAAAGTGAAAAAAAAACTTGAAACATTTTCTTTATATGAAACGACAAGTGACAACACTTATTACTTAACCCTAAACCTAATCAAACCCTAAACTAACTACATTTTAAATCCTAAAACCTTAACCTTGATTTAAAAAAATACCCTATCAGGGTTTCAATAAAATATAAATATATGTTTGATCAGGGTTTCAAAGGCTTGATTTTCACAATGCATAAGACCTTAGAGTCAAATTTCATAAAGGGCATCATTCAATGTGGTACCATGAGGGTTTCAAATTGAGAAGTAGCCCAAAACCCTATCTAGTTCTCACATTTATTCTAATACAAACCGAACATTGGTATTTTTAAAAATGTAGCAGGTTTTTTACATATGCCCCTTTGTTTCCAATGTACAAAAACTTACATCAATTTGAGAAATTACCACATAGGTACATTTGTAGAATTGACATATGGGGTTTGTGCTTTACCAGCTTTATCAACATTGGAAGGGGTGAGATTTGAAAAAACATAAATTAATATCCATTGATTTGAATTCAATACTTCAAGACATATTGAAAGTTTTGATGAAAAAATTGTTAATATGTTAAAATTGTCCTTATGTTAATAACTTTATATGCACAACATTTCACTAAAATGTTCACATGAAAACTAATCCACTTTAGTCCTTTTGTTCTAATTACAACAATGTCTCAAAGCTTTACAAATTAAAAATATACTTTGTTGAATAAGAAAATCATTAATATGTGCACCAATTTCATAATATATTGATAGATTGGGATATAACCCATCATTATAACTAATTTTCATCAAAAAATCTTTTCCCAAAATCCATGATGATGTATCAAAATGCTACAAGTGTTGAAATTGCCACTTTGTGACAATTTGTGTGTGCATCATAACTTGCAAACACCCTTATTTTCTTTCTTTGGAATTGGGTTCAACACAATTGTTACTAGGATTTGGCCTTCTTAATCATTTATTTATCATAATTACTTTTCATAGATCCTTTGGAAATTTTATGGGATTTAAAGTATTTTCATTTCAATACTACAATAGTTCATGTTTTGGTGCATGGAATTTGAAATATGACTTATTCAAATTTATTGATGCAATTGAACAAAACAACTTTAGTGGAATCCTCAATGTGACAAACATAAACATGCAACAATGGGGGGGGGGGGGGGGGTTTATGTTTGGGAAAAAAAAAACAAAAAAAACACCCCCCTTGGGGAAAGGGGAATTTTTTCTTTTGTTTTGTAAGTTCCATTTTTTTTTTCTTACACAT
>Ga0116229_10007910_pt1 | contig 16677 bp, 13 predicted proteins | sample S1TSphgellanicum_3_FD_87313 | JGI IMG/M metagenome (GOLD analysis project Ga0116229, IMG submission 87313) | Host-associated microbial communities from peat moss isolated from Minnesota, USA - S1T2_Fc - Sphagnum magellanicum MG | ecosystem: Host-associated > Plants > Peat moss > Unclassified...
ATGTTGTTTAGCTTGCTGTAAATTACATGTAGTTTTATATTGGGGTTGGTGTGTTTTTGTTTTTTTGGGGGGTGGGGGGGGTGTGGTGGGGGTGGGGGGGGACGGGGGAGGTTAAGTATTATTTGTTGTTTGCTTGTGCTGGTAACTAACATCCCAGGACGGCATAAAAAAGGGCGGTTGCGTACTACTTATGTACTTATTATAATTTACGTTAGTGGAAAGACCTGCACCAATTTTTTTTATTGTATAGTTCGAGGGCCTTCACCATGGGCAGGTATTTTGGAAAACGTAATGCCCTTCCTTGCATTCAAGTGTTTTGAACTTGGGTGTTTTGTGTCCATACCTTATGAGGCCACGGGCATTATCGGAATAAGGGCTCATGTGATCTCTAGAGCATAGGTGGGTCCACTCTCTCGGCAATGCCTACGATCAAAGGGTGTTTGTTTACATGGTGTAAAAAATCGCTAATTTGTTTTCCCGTGGTACCCAAATGGGTATGCAATGGGGTTCTTGTTCTTGATAAACTCTTCCTCCAAATACATCACAAACTCTTGTCAAAAGTTTTTTTTTTTTACATTTTTGTTAAGCATTGTTGCATCTTTTCTTTTTTCACAAGAATAGTAAATTACACAATTTGAAAAGTATTTTTCAGCTTATCGAAGTATGAAAGTTACCCATCAACTTGTCCCTTCTCGTTGTCCTTATTATTGGAACGATATTCCTCTAGAATGTCATGACAATGTTTTGTGTAGAAAAAAACGTCTACTAATAAACCCTTTTCCTATACAAAATGCCACTTTCATTTTGTTTCTTTTATGATACCTTGGCAAGAACCAAACAAGTATATAGCAAAAAAATGTTTTAGAAAAAAATCAACACATGCCTTTATGGTAAAGCCCTTGGCTAAACGGTGCAATCGAAGGTCTTACCTTACACCTTATAGTTCTTATGTGTAAGGTAAAACCTTTAAGGTTGGGGCATTCCCAAAACAAAGAGCCTAGAATTCAATAGTAGTTGAGTTCAACCTTGCAACCTTGTGCTTTACCCATTTTAAAGTACAAGGCCATTGTTGGCACAATCCTAAACATATGTAGATCAAGAGGCATATGAGAGTAGGGTTTGAGGAGGGGAAGGCTTTTATGCCTACTTAAAGGTATAAGGCCCTTCCCACTATGAATGAAAGCCCCTTTATGCGCACAAGTCCAATACCCCCAACTATGTGGGCTTTTGGAGTGTAACAATTCTAAAACACCAATGTTAAATACCATGTACATACACCAACTTGCTTAACCTAATTATGATGTGTTCACACTTGATGTTAAGTCAGTGTTAAATGAACATCTAGGTGGCATCATAGGTGGCACTCAATGTTAAATGGGGGTGATAGCTTAACATTAAGTGAATGTTATCTCATCAATAAGTTTTCATGATAAGTAAATTTAAGTCTTCAATGACTAGTATGATGTTAGGGGACTTAACACTAGAGTCCTTAATACCAAGTGTGAACTTCTCTAACAAAATTTTGTTTTTCATCGTTTTCTTTTATTTTCTTTGTAAAACTTTTTTGGTGTGCACTTCTTATGGCTATTTTTTGTGTGATTATGTAAGTTTATGTTTCAATGTTCCTCTTAATTTTGTTATTACATTGTTGTAAAACATATGTAGTGTGTTTTTATGTGTTATGTTTCTTGTAAGCATTCATGATTTGTGTTTGTCTTTTTTTTAATGCAATTATTAAGATTTGTTGTATATTGTTTTTCTTATTGTTTGTTGTATATTTGATGTTGTGCAAGGGTAGGGTTGGTGAATGTTGTTGTTTTTTTTTTCTTTGTTGTACACGTATTTGTTATGATTTGTTTGTTCTAATGCATGCATTCTTTATTGCTCGTGTGTCATTATGATTTTGTGCAATTTGATTTGTGCTTACGATTTATTTATTTATTTGTGTTTGTGGTGTTATTATCATTTCATTTGTGTTTTTGAAATTTATTACATGTGAAAATATTGATTTGTTTTTTTTTTCCAATTCATTTTGCTTTGTTCATAATTCTTAACAATCTTGATGTTCATAATTCTTGTGTGCGAATGTTGGTGGCCTCACAAGGTTGTTTTGTTGATTTGCACATAAAATTTTTATATTTTGCTGTTAGTGATACTAATCTATTGCCACATCATTTTTCTTATTTTTTCTATGGTAATACGTGGGGTAGTTCAATAACAAAGTGCATAATGTTTTTTAGTCATTTAATTTTCACAATAATAATAATAATAATAATTTTCAATTATGAATTCAATAAATATTGAAGTTAATGTGCTTGAAAGTTTCTTTCAATTTTCTAGTATAGTGAATAAGTATTTTTTAGAAAAAATGGAAATTCCAAAATTAATTAATTCCAAAACCTGCCTAGCTACTACAATATGTTATGAAAGTTGTTCACCCGCCCTATGCATAATCTTTCTATTTGATGTTTGTATTTTGTTAGACTTGTTGTGAAAGTGTTTTAATATTTTCCATTCATATTTTTCATCTTATGTTTTTGTGTGTGTTTTTTTTATTATTTATATTTTTGCAATTTTTTATGATGAACCAACTTTGTAATGATTTTTTGACAAACAATTCTATTGAAAAATCAAGTGATGTTTTGCCTAGATTGATTGTATTAACAATACCTAATCAATTGTTTGATCTTGAAGCTTTCAAATCATCCCTTACAATGCCATCACACCATCTACATTTTTACATTGTTGGTGTTGATGTGTTGTGGTCTAATGATGGTTTTGAAATCTACTTCCAATCATTTGATCGTCTTCATTGTCCTAAGTTGCATGTTGAAGTAGAATCTACTAATATTTTCACAAACATTTTCAACCTTTTAATTTTATTTTTAGTATAGAGGATTTAGATGTTGCTTATGATAGTTTTGTTAATTTATTTCTTGTTGATCCCAACTACATTATTTTTATAATTAGACATGAATACCTTTTTTAATGAAGTGTGTCGTAAGTCTTTTTTTTTTAACATTGATGAAAAAAAATTGAAAAATGTGAACAAAAAGGGTCATAGAACTAATAAACATGCTAAATTTTGGGCCAAAAATCAATACAACAAAAAAGTGTTCTTTCAACTTGGGTTTTGTAAAAAACATATTTTGATTTTTGCAATTTCCATTTTGATTTCATATAATCATTTTGGTGATTGCAAAACCCAAATCATTTCACCTAATTGAAAAGGACATTTTTTGTTATAGTGAATGCGTTTGATGAATGGAAACAATTTTCGGTGATGACATAGAACAACCTATATAACAAACCTATCTAAAAATGAAAACTTTAAACCTTAAATTTCAAATTTGAAAACCCTAGCTTTAACCCCATAATTTAAACCCTAAAATTTAGACATGAAAAACCTAACCCTAATCCCAAAAACCTACACTTTAATTAAAACTTTTAAAAATTAAACCTTAAACCATAAATTTTAAACTTGAAAACCTTAAGCATAAGCTCAAAAACTAGACCCAAAATCCTAAAATTCAAACCTTAAAAACCCTAACCCTATAATAAAACCAAAACCCTAAGATCATACTTGAAAATGTTAACCTTAACCCCAAAAATTAGACCCAAAACCCTAAAATTCAAACCTAAAAACCTTAACCTTAAACCTAAACCAAAAAATTTCACATCTAAAACCCTAACCTTAAGCTTCAAAAATTAGAACTAAAAACATAAAATATGGAAGAAAAAGTTCACATATGGACCTAGCATGGACAATAGTGGCAAAGACCATTCGATAAGCCAATTCATCAAATTCCTCCAATGTAAAGTTTGTCAAAGTCTTGAATAATGTTGGTGTGGTTCACATCATACCTAAAACATCCCAAACACCAATAATCAAATGTGATTAAACGAATCATTTGTGTTGGAAGCCATCATTGCCATCATTTGAAAAATGACAAAGTCATATTGGTCCATATTTTCCAAAATATCCTTAGCACTTGAAGATGAGTTGGAATCATCACTATTTGAAGAGCTTGAAGAAGACATGTCTCAAGGCTTAAAATGAAAATAGGAAGCGATGAAAACAAGAGGGAAAAAAAAAAGGAAAACATATTCCTTTTATAGTCCAAATGGGAATTTTAATCTACATTTTAAATACTAACTTACCTTAGATCTAAACCATAGTCTACAAAAATACAAATCATCATTTGAACAATATTTTTATACCTTAACCTTAAAATTTGAAAATTATACTTTAAAAATCCTAACACTATGACTAAACCTTAATCCCTAAAATTTCAACTCCTAAACTATAAAACCAAACCCTAAAAAGCTCAAACCTAAACCCTGAAAACAAGTCTTAAAATTTAGACCTTCAAAAATTCAAGTTTAAACTTTAAAACCAAACCTTAAAAAGCCCAACCCTGAATTTAAAACCAAATTTTAACATGTAGACCCCCAAAAGACCAAATTTAAAACCTAAATTCAACCCTTAACAAGCCCAAATTTAAACCTTAAAATTAAACCCTACATTTGGACCCACAAAAGTTCAATCCTAAACCTTAAAATTCAACCCTGCAAAACCCAAACCTAAACCTTACAACCAAACTTTAAAACTCAAACCCCAAAAAAATTCCAACTAAACCTTAAAAGTGAAACCCTACATTTTATAAATTAAATCTAAAAACTTCAAAACTTAAACCCTAGTATTTAACCTTTGAAAGCTCATAGCCTAACCCTTAAAACTCAAGTCTTATAACATTTAAACAATGTGGTTTTCCTAATCCAAATTTGAAGTATGGGTCGACATATGTGACCAACGAGTCTTCTTGTGATCGGTCTTCCACTATAAAACCTTCAAATAGTAATTACCAAGGGGTGATCAAAATTACCAAGTTTGAAAGAGAATGCAAGCTTGCATAAAGAATAACAGAAGATCCACTGATGTTGTGTAAGGTATTGCATTTTTGAAAGCATAAAAACTTAAACAATTTTACAAGTTAGGTTTTTAATGTGCAATTTATGTTTCTTGGTTTACGAGCTAGGTTTCTAGGTGTGTAATTTGTGTTTCTTTCCACATTTCATTAAGGTTTGACTAAATGTTGTGCATTTTGGTTGAAATTGGTTCTAGGTGGTGCATCCCCAAAATTAAGAGTTGTAGAAGAAACAAAAGTTGAAGATTACCATTTTCTATGATTGAAGCATGGTCATGAAGTATGATTGAATGGTGAATTGATTGTTTGGATTATGGAAGTTTTGAACTTTATTTTCGAACAAATTTTGTTGCGATACATTCTATTGCAAATTGCATGTTGTTGAAATTTGCATTTTGTTGAGTTTGATTACAAGTGGTTCATCATCATGGGTAGTTAAAACTTGGAAACATATAAATTCTAGGTTGCATAATTTTTGGATTAGGAACAAGTAGTTTTGTAATTTGAGTTTTGGTTGAGGTTGGTTGTGGGTTGTTCATCGGCACCATGCACCATTTTGGAGGATCCACAAGCTTTAAGGTACATGCATCGTCCACAAATGAGTTGGACCTAGTAAATGCAGATGGTGAACATCAACAATAGAATGATCAAGAATCTTATGAAGTTTGGTATGCATAGAAGAGAAAAGCAAACACACGAGAACCAATGAGGCAACATAAGATGTAAAAAATAGTTCACCAACTTGAAGTGCAAGTGAAAGATGCACATGTTCTGTCTAGAAAGGTTTTGGGTTCTAACCCACCTTGTTCTAATGGGAGGCAATCATAAAAAATCATTATTGACATTTCAAGAAAATTAACATTATTGGTTGTTGAACAATCCAAAGATCTGAATCAAGATGCAAAACAAATTACCATTGAGAAATTGATTGCCCATCCATTGATTAGTAGCATGCTTCTTACATATCTTGTAGATTTGGCATCAATGAAGCAAAACCATGAAGTGTTTTCAAGCATGAAAGTAGGGATTACAAAACATTTAACTAGAAAACAAAAGTCCCAAATAGTTGTTGCTAAGGTCATTGTTTGTATGTTGGCATCTAGTTCAATTGTTAGTAACAAAAAGGGCATTGCAAAAGTTCTTGGGGTGGATAAGCGCAACATTAGAAAGGCCTTAAACAGAAGAATGCAACTAGATATTACAAATAATGTTTTTTGGGTTTCACAAAAGAAGGGTAGACAGTCTGATTCCTTGCCTCAAGCCATGAGAAATATGGTGGTACAATTTTGGACCAGCCAAACCATAATCTTTCCAAATCAGAAAGATGTTATGAAATGTTACATTGGTGTAAAGCTTTAAGAACAGCATGCACCTTGCTACTTGCAAGTTTCACAAGTAAGTTCCATGATTATTGGAATTTTCCTCATTCATAATATTTGAGAACGACATAGCAATGTTTTTTTTTGTGTTTATAGGCAATTAGTTATTGAAGGCATGCGCGAATTGTAATCTTATCCACATGTGTGCATTTGACTTGAGCTCATGATCTTTCAAGGTTACAATGAAGTAGTTATGTTTAAATTAGTGCATGCTTGCTACTTGTTCAACCTAAGCAAAGGTTTGGTTCAAAATTCATGGTTCCCAATAATGTTCTCCAAGTATTTTAGCCAAAACAACACATAACCAATACAAAATTGTTTAAGGATAACAATGTCTATTAAGAAAATTGTTGTACATAGGACTCCAGTGTTTAGTAGTAGTAATCTTTATTAACCAAATTATGTATAGGATTACATTGATTAAAGGTAGTAATTTTTGCTACTATTAAGGACTATTAAGGATTCCATTGCTAAGGGTTAGTGAGGTTTACTTTAAAAAACTAGTAAGGACTCCATTGTAAGGTTAGTAAGGTTTGCTAAAAATTAACTATTAAGGATTCCATTACTAAAGGTTAACAAGGTTTGTTGGAACTTAATTATCAAGGATTCCATTATTAAGGTTGGCGAAGATTGTTGAAAACATATTTGTTAAGGACTACGTTGCTTAAAGTTGGTGAGGATTGTTGAAAACATATTTGTTAAATAATCCATCGTTTAGAGGTAGCAAGGTGTATTCACTACAACAAAAGGTGTCCTGCACGCCAAGTGATTTCATTGGATTTTGAGTGAATTCACTTGTCTAGTGAATGGGGACGAATGAAAAAGCAATGAATTCATTAATCTAGTGAACGGGGACCAATGAAAAAATAGTGAATCCACTAGTCTAGTGAACAAGGACTAGTGAAAAAGCAATGAATTCACTGATCTAGTGAATGGGGACCAATGAAGAAACACTGAATTCACTTGTCTAGTGAATGGGGACTAGTGAAGAAGCTATGAATTCATTGGTATAGTGAACAGGGACTAATGAACTACACCCACATTTTATAGTATAGTAGTGATTATAATCATGATTCTTAAAAACTTCATTACTTAATGGATACCAAGGTTTGCTAACATCATGAATGAACTAAAGACTCATGCTACAACAAAAAAGATCCAATACTTAATTAATGAAGGTATGGTTTGGAGGCTTCTTGAGGTCTATTAATCCCTTTACATTTGTGCTTGCTATTTATGTTATCAATTAGAGGATGTAGCTTGAGTTTTACTAGAGCCCTTTCATTTGTGCTTATTACTTGTGTTACTAGCTATGCTTGAGTTCCATTAATTCCCTTACATTTGTGCTTATTACAAATAGCAACCAATTGGTCCAAAGGGAGCGTTGAAAATCCCATTGTTTATTACTACAACTTTTTTATATGTTCATGAATGTTCATTCAAGTTGTTGATATTGCATTCAAATTGTTTATGTACTTGGCATGTGTGCAATCAAAGTTTTTCATAGCCTTCAAAGGTTCTTATCATGAAATTCCTATCATGTTCACATTGTTCCAAAACTTGAAACCATGGTTCATACATCGATTGATTCAATGAAACACTTGTTGTACCGTTATCACATCGAATTGAAAGAGCTCATGCTTGTTGTCAATGATATGCAAACCATGGGGAAGGGCGTTCATGATACATGTGATTACACACGTGCTGAAACATGCCATGCACAAATTGATACAGTAGGCCTTTCAACAATTAGGCACAGTGCTACAAACTATTCAATCTTCCATGGCTTAATTGTAATGTGGACATTAGTGTTGTGTCCAAAACTTGTTTTGTTTTTGATTCATGCCAAAGCTTGCCTTGAGGTGACTATCAAAATTGTGGAATCAGAATTTTCAAAGTTTGTCCAAAAAAACTATAATCTTAAAAACTAATTCAATGGAAGAGTATTGGTGATGAGGTGGTTGGGCATACAGATGATGGGAGGGATAAAAAGGTTCGGAAACTAAAATATTGTGAAACCCAACTTGCATAATTGTTAAAGTACCTTAGCCCATGTCTCAAAGAATTTGTGATTCACAACTATGTCCCTAGATGGCAAGACCTAGAATTTAAGGAGTGTTTAAAGAATCTTCCTTTTGACATTGTGCTCTCCTGTGGTGATTTTTCAGATAATTACACAACGAACATCCAAAATGAAATACAAAGTATGCGCTAGTACAATTTTCAAGTAACTATCCTAGTGCATATTAGCTATCAACATGATTTGGTCCCTAGTAGTATAGTTGGTTAAGAGTCTAATATCCTCAAAGAAGTGCACTACTTTGTTTCAAATAACACTAGTCATGACACATTATATGTCCAACATGATTTCATGCTTCATTGGAGGCATTTATAAAATGAAAGGTGCACTCCAAAAACCACATTGTTTGGACATATGGTTGTTTAGGTCAATTTAAAAGTGCAAGGGTGTGGTATTTTGTATCATGATATCCTAGCCTTACCAATTCAACAAAAAATCCAAGAGGTTGCCAATTAATCTAAAATTTCTTTACCACTGGTCATGGAAAAGGTGAGGTTGACGAAACAGGGGCCTTGTTAAAGCATTAGATGTGAAAAAAACAAATTAAACCCATTGGGAGAAAGATTCCACACTTAGGGCAAAAAGTGGTGAGTTCGAAAACCTACACTCAAATTTGGCAAATCCTTCACCCCCACTCTTCCCAAACAAACTCCTCAAATCCACTTTTCATTAATCTTACTTCTTCTTTCTGAACCTTCTCCCGAGATGCTAAAGCAATTACTTTCGCCCAATTTACTTTATGACCCTTCCCCTGCGTAATGTACCCTTTCACAAACCAAATCATCAACTCATTGTTGGCGACTTGGTTTGTACCATAAACTTGCCAATAAAGTCGCATTAGGTCTTTTTTAGTTTCAAGGTGGACACACATATTGGTAGTTTATTACCCATCAATGCAAGGTCCAAAAACCTTAGCTATGCTTACATCAAACACAAGTTGCATGGAGATATTTTCCCTAGGGTTAAGCCCTTCATTACTAAGCTTCTTAATGGTCTTGAAATATTCTTTTGTTTGATTTTTGTACTCAACATGATCCCATGGTGGAAACTTAGAACAAACCTCCTTCTTCATCTTTTTCTTTGCTTTCACCATGATGATTTTTTCACACAAGTTAAACAAATCTACTATCTGAACTTCAAAAATTTGTTATCTCATGTGATCTCTTGTGCAAACTCTATCACACAACTACCATAAAAGAAAACCACAAGGAAGATGATGAACCCAAAATGCCTGAAAACCAAACTTCATCAAAATGAGTAGTGTAAAAGTCAAGTGCATTGCCTTGGTGTGAAAAAATTTCAGAAATTTTATGTTTTCATCCTTGCGATCAACAAGCCTTTTTGTGCTACCACATGGGCATTGAATTTTTTAAACTATTTTTTAAGTAAAGGATTGGGAGGGTAGGTGTGGGTCATTATTTTGTGATTGCAACCCCTAGTGACTCTTCTTGTAAGTGTTATAGGTGTTACAAGTGTTACAAGCGTTAGATGTGTTACATGTAAGTGCATTATCAAATGCTTCATCTCCCCTAGTGACTTTTTTTGATATTTTAGCAGTAGTAGCAATCTTTTTCTCTTTGTTCTTGCCAATTTCTAAGACATTGTGTTCTGTCCTCACAAGTTTTACCATTACACATAATGGGGAGATTAGTAACAAGGCTAGAATTAAGGTCATTAGCAACTCCTTTAAAAGGTTCAACCTCATGTGAGATTAAAAGATGATCATCATTTTCATTAGAAGATAAGGCATAATTTTAATTAATGCCTTCAAATCATTCACAAGTGAAATTATTGTCACAACAAATTTTTGTTTTGGTAATTCTTCACAAGGATTGGTAGGTTTTAATAAAGTAACCTCATCATTAATATTGGATTATCCACTAGAAACCAAAACAAGTTCTATTAGGTTGTTAATATCCACATTTGATGCACTTGGGAAGGTTTTTTCTATTCAACTTCTTTTGGTTGCATTCCACTTGAGGAAACGCAATAATTAAAAACTTGAGCAAAACTTATCACTACACCAATATGTGTCCTAGTTCACTTTGTGTTTCACTAGATTTTGAGTGAATTGTGGGTTTCAACTATGACACCTCACTAGGTCTACAAACCAATGGAATTAATGGGATTCTTGTGCTTGTAATTACTTCAAAACAAGTTGGAGATATAGATGGCATCCACACACTTGAAAATTCTAAAGTGTTCACATGGCTACATTGAAATAAACAAAAAAATTCAATCAACATTATTCAAACATAAATACACATTGATGATGTATTAGTTTTTACTATTTAGCACAATTGCCCTTTAATTTTTTAGCGGCAAAACCTATAACATAAAAATATCTAGGGAAGAAAGTAGATTACCACCATACTAACCTCAATTATTAGTAGTTACATTGTCTATTTGCATATTCCACATGGTCAAGCAAGTAAGTTGGAACATATTTGGTTATTGTGGTAATATTGCAAGGGCTTTGGACTGGAGAAACAAGTTTAGACTAAGGTACTTCCTTAATGGTGCGAAGACTTTGGTGGGGCTTGACATGTTTGGTATGAGTACTTCTTTTGTGGCTTGGGAACATTGTTTTGAAGTAATTTCATTGTCCACTTCCATAGTACTTGCTGCAACTTCTTTGATACTTGGTGACAAGGTGCAAACATGCTTGAAAGATATAAAGGGGGTGTGCCCAGTAATACTTGTTTCCCCAAGGCACCCATAACTAGTGGTAGATTTGCCATACTTAATTAGATTACATTTGTGAAACCAGAAAATACATTTGACATTAGCAAGTAGACATGAAACCAAAAAAATTACATTTGACATCAGTAAGTAAACTTGTAACCAAAAAACTTAACAATATATAAAATTCAAGTATAATTATCTTGAACATTGTTTCATGCATATAGGGAATAAAAGGCAATTGAAATTTAACATGCAATGCATGTTTTAGATCTAATCTATCACAAATTATTGTTCTTAGAACTTTGTACAATACTAAAATTGAATAAGGAAAAAAAATCCTTTTCCATTCCTAAGTCCCAAATCATTCCTTTTGTTCATGTCACCTTCAACATGTTAGGAACAAAAAATTCCTAATTTGGAACTCCACATTAACATTCTTAAAAACATACTCTTAAAGCTTGAGTATCATGACCTATATGTTCATTATTGTAATGTATTCCTTGCCCATACATGTTCGTTATTCCTATGTGTTCCTTGTTTTTCCTTTACCTATGCCAAAAAGTAAATACTACTATTCATAATCACAAACTCCAGGAAAGCAAATCTATTGAACAATTGTAGATGTTCCTTTCCTAAGCTCATGTAATAAACCATATTGCTTATAGTCAGGATCTATAGGAAATAACATATGTAGCAAAGTATTTAATTTCAAAACAATCGTGCATTACAAGTAAACAAAAGCTTAAAGGAAAATTATGATCTCGAAAGAGCTTTCCTACTACTTTATGGATTTTGGAATGGCAAGATGACCTTTCTAGACTAATCAAATAGTCAAAATTATACAAATGTGTAAAACATGAAAGTAAATACATTTGAGACTCAATTCTAATGTTATGTTAGATCTACAAAAACACATAAACTTGCATGAAATTCAATTGCTAGAAATTGGGAGGTTGGAAATTGAAAGGTTTTACATACTTGTTTGTAAAAATTTAGTTGGTTTATGTTGAAGGTTCCTTAGCTTTACTATAGCCTCCTCCTTCTTGACTATACCAAACATGTTAGTCACAAGTTTGGACAATCCAAATGAATAGCACCAATTTGCATTAAACTCATCACAATTCACCACCTTGCACTTCCTTGACGAAATAGTGTGCCCCAACAAACACCATGGGTGATATGTGTGATTGCAAGATCTTGTATAAATGTCATTCAAAGGAAATAACTCATCACATACTAGATAAGTTTGAACATTGATTGTCATAGGGGAGCTGAATAGTGATGAAAGCCTAGACATTAGAAGTGGTTCAAAATAAAAGGCCCATCTTTAATTTCATTTAAGCAAGTTGTTCTATCGACAAGTCTGCGACCTCTTGGGCAAGCTCCAAGCCCTTCACATAAGGCCTCAAAGTTCTTTCACAATTAGTAAAATTATGATCACACAATAAACAATTAGCTTCTATTGCTAGTAATTTTCCTTTTGTTTGTGCAAAAAATTTATTTTCAAATCTAAATTGGGATTTCAAATCCTCAATCCTCTCTCTTCCAATACTCAAAGGCACTAAAATATCATTTATCTTCACTTTTGTGCTTGGCATCAATTTTGGATTATTCACAAATGATGACAAAATTTTGAGCTTTGCCTTCGAATTTAACACCTCAAATCTTGCATCAAAATGTATAGCCAACTTGTCATTTACCATCATTCAGGCTCTTCTCTAATCAAGCTCCCTATGTATTTTCTCCCTTTAAATATTTTCTACATGTTCCTTAAGAAGTCAAATAGATGTTTGTTTTAAAACCAATAATTCAATTTGAAACATTTGTGAATGCTTCTAAATTGCATATAGACATTTCACTTGAAGGTTTAGATGAATATCACTTTAAGCAATGGTATAGTGTGCTCCTACCAATTATAATTCTTAGTTCAAATTTTGGTATAGTCATTGAATGCATTTCACTTGGTTTTGAATTGAAGCCCAAAGGTAGGTGATGACCTTTTGAACCTAAAAATGTCACACAACCTTTTATTCCTACCACACCTAAGCCAAAAAATAGATGTGCACTTGACAATTCGAGAGATTTGTTGCTACTTGCAATGGAGGACCTTGTGGAAAAGGTGGTTGTAAAATAATTTGTTTTGGCCTTTGCTAATTACAATGAAACTTTCTTTTCATGGGTAGCAAGTGCATAAGCTACCCAGTTAAGGTGCGTTCCATTGTTTTGAGCTATGAATGCGAATGCATATTTCAAGGTGATTGTGTCATTCAATACTTTTCTCATTTCATTTACACATGTGTATAAGTCAACAATCAAATCTTGGATTTCTTTGTTTGTGTGGAGCTTGAACTTCCAACCATTCTTATCAAACTTCAGTTTAAGCATTTTGTAAATTATTGCTTCAAAGTCATCAACTTCTTTAAGGGTCTTGATATTTCGACTAGTCCCAATCAAACCTTGATGTTCCAAAAAGTATTGCAAGTCAACCTTCCTTTCCTAATAAGATCAAGAATAAACAAATGCATCATACAAGTGATCATAAGAAAACATTGTGTGCATCAAACTTAAACCAAATGTTTTTTTTACATTGCTTGGAAATAAAACTACATCCAACATACTCAAACAAGGTGTGATCCTAGGTTTTGAGCATCCGATCACCTTTTGTGAATCTTCACATGACAACAATGTTGTCACTTTGTTTTTTTAACAACATCAACAAAAAAAATCCATTATACAATAGATAGTCTAGAATAGTTGTTTTGCTTCAAACCTAAAACAAGTAAGAATACATGAAATGGTTACATCCAAAATATTATAGACATTCAAATCAAAAATAATTCCTAACTCTTTATGACTTGTTTAGGATCTTCACAAATTGTTGTTGCCATCACCATTGAGTTATGATTACAATATTTGCTATAAAAAAATTATTAAAAAAAAAAAACTTAGCAAAAGTTAAAGCAATTTAAGCATACCCAACATGCCAATGGCACCAACAACCAAAAGTTAATTTTGAACTTCATGTTTGAAATGCTTTAAAAAAATGGGAGGTGATGGAAATAATGCAAAGACAAGAACAAGAAGATTGAGAATACAAATGGAAACACTTTCGGTGAACAATAGTTGAATGTTTTAGTTGTGTGATTAACCCAAGAGTTGTATTTAAATGTTGAACCAATAAAAAATAAAAGAATTAAAAATATAATATGTGAATTTTGTTTTAAATGATTTTTTGACCATTCTTGAAATTTTTAAAAAAGTTGTTCTTACTGGTACCCCTAATTTTGTTTGCACCCATGTCTTGTTCTTAATAAATTCGTTTATCCTTCCTTGATGATGCACCCCCACATTTTTTGAAAGATTCAAATGCGAATTTGAAATTGAAAACAACAAAAGAAGGAGTTAGGATACGTTCCTTAGCTCATAGCACTTTGGGGGTAGAAAGGCATGTTGGAGCTCTAGGATGGGGATTAGGACGAACGACAAATGAATAAGTTATTCACACAAACCTACACAAACTAAACAATAAGTTGGTTTGTGTGTGGTTGGAACACTTTTGTGCACGGACTCACAAGATTCATAAGACTCATCACAACTTGGATTTGGGGAAGTCACCACCTTCCCCCTTATAATACTCTCTATGATTAACCACTGGGGCTACATCCAAATGTCATTTTGTCTTGGGATTCCCAAGTTGGGAGTTTCGAAATTTTCAAAATTGGGACTTTTAGCACTTTGGAAGGCCATAATTTCTTATGCAAATCTTCAATTGAAATGAAGTCCAAAGCAAAGTTGTAGCCCTTGTTAAGAAATTTCCAACAATATGTGTCACACCACCTGCACACACGTATTTCATGGTGATTCATGAATTTTAGTGAGCATGAGTTAAATTGGCACTTTGATTCCTAACCCTTCTTTTAGCTATAACTTGTGTTTTAAGTACACAAATGGATCATGTGAACCCATTTTAAACATCTACATTTCAAGATCTTTTCAATGGTATAAGGAATTCTTTAATGCAATAAGTTTTGACCTTTGAAAAATTTATTTGAAAATTCGGGATTCCATAGGGATTCAAATTCCCAAAGTGAGAGTTCATTTGGGAATGTGTGGGTTCATTCTCTCACACTCCTAGGAATGCAAATGTGATTCCCAAGTTGCATTTTCAGCCCACACTTTTCCATGCTTTTGTTTTAATCATGAACCCAAGGCTAGGGTCGTGACACTTGAAGTTTATTTGTTGCGAAAAACTTTGTTTCAAAAAATTGACTAGTGGATGCAATGTCATGGCTTACAACACAAAATGGAAAGGTTGTTTGACACACATTGCAATTTACAATGTCAAAGACAAGATTAAAATAAATGGGAGGTTGGTTGACTTTTTGTATCATCTTTCAAGCCACCATTGGAGGTTCATGCTATTAGATTTGGACAAATCCACAAGATTTTATATGACAAAATGTCAAACAAGAGGCAATATAAAATTACAATTAAAAAATTCCTAGTTTGCATTTGCATGGATCTTATGACTATGATTTTAAGTTCATTGGGGAAACATGGGAAATTTGTGTCATGTAAACACCAATATTATGTATTGCAACATGTCATGTTTTGTGATAGTTTGAAATTTTCATTCATTTCCCAACTTAGAGTTGTGATAAAGTTCATCCTTTGTTCGTTCATTTTGTAAGTTTTACTCATGTAATGATAATAATATGAAGTGACATTAAAAATTGTTCATTGTAACACATAAAATGATATGTGTTTTGTTGTGAGGCCAAAAATTATGCTAGTTGTTACTATTATGATTTAATGTGTTTTGATTTGTTAAAGGATTAGATTAATGATGATTCACAAATTTGATAGGTATGACTTATGTTTCATTGTGTGAAAAATCAACATATTAAATTGTGTGTGCTAGTTAAATTATTGATTAACAACATGCACAACACTAGATCAAGCAATCTAATTATGTCCTCTTATTCTTACCTCTAAACAAAATAAAAATATATAGTTTTGAAGATTGGAACGTTCCATAATAATGAAGATGAAATTTGTTTTGCCACATAGACAAAATATTATGTCTATGTGATAAAAAGATTATTAAAAGATTCCTTCAAGCTCACCATTATAAGGTCACATGTTCATTGCTCATGCGGTAGCTACAATGAAGGCTCCCCCTCTGGTTCCCAGAGTGTAACACTCTGACAGCAAGGGCTTCCCCTACACCTAATGACCTGTCAGAGATTTCCCAATGTATTGGGAGGGTGCCTTAAACCTGTCAGATTGCTCCTGATACTGGAGGTCATCTTTAAGTTGCATTGCCAGAATTCCATTTTGCCTTTGGCCGTCAACTCAGGTGAGTGCCTTATCTGGTAAATGCCCCCATTTGCTTAGGGGATTGTTGTTTAGGCCAATTGTGGGCAGAATTTCGCTCAGTTTTGACTGCTGCAAAAGGAAAATAACTGGGACCCAAACTAGTTTTTCCACCAAATTTGGTGGTAAACTGAGTTTCATCCCGTGTTTCCTTTTTCCTGAACGCCTGCACTGCTGCTAATATATTCACTGCTCCTACCTGTACAACTACTATAATTAATCTCAAACC
>Ga0116229_10007912_pt1 | contig 16675 bp, 7 predicted proteins | sample S1TSphgellanicum_3_FD_87313 | JGI IMG/M metagenome (GOLD analysis project Ga0116229, IMG submission 87313) | Host-associated microbial communities from peat moss isolated from Minnesota, USA - S1T2_Fc - Sphagnum magellanicum MG | ecosystem: Host-associated > Plants > Peat moss > Unclassified...
TATTATTATCTAATTTTTTATAACTACTAAAAATTAATACAATATATATTGAATAAAGATGAAATATAATAAAAATATTGACATAAATATAGTAGTGCTAAATAAAAATATTTTTTGAAATTATATGATTATTTATCAAATGTTCATACTAACTAACTATGCCAATTATTATTATTATTATTATTTAATATCAAATAAATTGATAATGAAATAAATAATTTGAAGATATATTCTTGAACCAATAGTTAACATTAGATTAATTATTAAATTGGTTCCAAAAAATCATAATTATGTTTGATTACTTAAATTGTAAATGAAAATCTTAATTACATAGAAATAACTATCATTACATGTGTTGAACTTATTATTGTTAACTTGTATTTCAAAACACATTTTAAAAAATTTATACTTCAGTTCATGGGAATTAATTTTTAGATTTAATTTATTCTTTAAATGAAAAAAAATCATCATAAATAACCTTTCATTTTTATAAATAGAATTTACTTGTAATTTCAGTTAAATGAATTTTGATAAATTTTTTAAAATATAAACCTATCATATGTATAAAAATGACTAAACATGAAAGTTTCACAAAAATACTAATTATCTATTAATACTTGATATGTTGAAAACTAAATTTGATTTACAAAAAAATAGAAATCACATTTATTGAACACATGTTTATTTCCACTTATATTTCTAGTTTTTGTTTAATATTATTTCAAGTTATTAAATATTATTTTTTTAATGCAAAAAAAAAAAGTATTTACACCAATGATCATATATAACCACTCATTTTTACAAATAAAATCACATGTATTTTAATGTTTGATGAATTTTGATCATAATTTTTAATAAATATTAAGTTATCACATGAAAAGAAATGAATAAACATTAGACTTTCAGAATTTGATCATTAATTATATATCATTACTTGATATGTAGTAAACTAAATTTTGTCTACATAAAAATAAACCATTACATGTATGAACATATAAGATTAAATTATTAATTTTTATTCAAGAGAATTTATTCAAAATTTATATGCACTACAAAATTTACATCACACATAAATATTCATTTATACACATAAGTTTTACATGTAATTTAATGTGATCATAATTTAGCATAAATTTTAATATATATCATACGTATAAAAAAACAGTCAAGTATTAGTTGTTTAGTTGAGTTGAAAGATAATTGCAACAAAGTTCCAAATGAAATTACATTTCATCCATCCTTTAATACATTTTATCATCCATACATGTGTTGATGGTGTCACCAAAATAGTTGAACATTAATTAATGTCTAAACTATGTGCCAACTAGAGACCCTTAAATGTTAATAATATTTCAAGAATGACCTTTTAGTCAAAACATGTTTTTCACTACTTACTAACATAATAGACATTTCAACTTAGAGTAATTCTTGATGCCAAGAATATTTTGCAAAATACCACTTTGTTGAAAACTACTTTCAACTATATACCAAATTTAGTTGACAAATTGACTTAATTGGTAATTGTTATTATTCTATTTTATTTTTTTAAAATTATAGTTACAACATAGTTGCAAATCACATCTAGTTGAAAACTTTTTAGTTAAAAAAAAAGGTTTCCTACTATTGAACCACTATTAGGATCACTTGATTATAAATATATGTGACTATAGATGATTCTATGATTATAAATTACAACTACACAATTAGTAGTCATGTTGAAATAGTCGACCTTGTTTGACCAACTATAAAAAGTTAATAAATATGAACATGTGGCTAAGTTTAATATAAATTAATCTACATTTAACCTACATGTTTGGCTTTGGTTTAACCTACTTTAACCTCTAGATTTGATTTGATTGAATTTAAACCTCTAGGTTTAACATCCTCAACTTAACTTCTAAGATTAACCTCCATTAAATTTAGTTTACAAGTTTAGTTTAAGTAACCTTATGTAATCCAAGTATACTTGTTTAACTCAATTTAACAAATAACCTTGTTTTAACTTAATTTTGTTTAGGTAACGTAATCCAACCAAATTGGATTAAAATAAGCTAAATTACCCTAATTTAGCTTAAATATCATGAATTAACCAAGTTTTGCCTAAGTGGCTTAATTTCATCAAGTTTTGTTTAAATTAATTAATTTAATAAAAAACTGCCAAGTTTAACCCAATTTAACAAATTTTAATTAATTTTAACCAAGTTTTGTTAGATTTAACATAAATAAAATATTTTAATTATTAGCCAAATTTAACCAAATTTACCTAAATAACCTACTATAACCAAGTTAGCCAAATTTACTTTAATATAGTCAATTTTAGCCAATTTTAATCTAGTATAACCTAATATAACCCATTTTAACAAAATTTAACATAAATAACATAATATAACCAAATTTTGTCTATTATAACCCAATATAACCAAATCTAATTTAAGTGACATATTTTAGCCAAATTTAGTTTAATATTGTTTAGTATAGCCAAGTTTAACCTAACTTACCTACTTTAACCAAGTTTAACTTAGTATAGTCAAGTATAACTTAAATAACCTATTTTAATCAAGTTTAGTATATTATTACAAATAATTTAGCCAAGTTTAATCTAAGTAACTTAGTTTAGTCAAACTTAGCCTAATATAACCAAATTTAACCTAAATAACTTACTTTAGCCAAGTTTAACCAAGTATCTCTAAGATTAACCTTAAAACCTTACTTTTACCAAGTTTAGCCTAGTATAACTTTGAGTTTAACCTAAATAACCTACTTTTGTCAAGTTTTTCTTCGTATAACTTAGTTTATCCAAGTATAGCTTAATATAGTTAAGTTTAACCTAAATAACTTACTTTTCTCAAGTTTAGCTTAATGTAATCAAGTTTAATTTAAATAAATACTTTAAGCAAATTTAACCTAGTATAACCTAGTTTAGCCAAATATAGCTTAGTATGGCCAAATTTTCCCCCAAATAACATACATTAGCCAAATTTAACCTAATATATTCAAATATAGACAAGTATAGTTTAGTTTAGCCTAGTTTAACCAAGTATAGCTTTGAATTTAACCAAATATCCTACTTTTGCCATGTTTAATCTGGTATAACGTAATCTAATTAGATGTATTTTAATATAGCCAAATATAGTCTAATATAGCTTAATTTAGTTTAAGTAACCCCAAGGTAGACTAAGTTACCTACGTTTAACCTAGGAAGACCTAGATTTGGTTAAAATAACTTATGGAGGTTTGGGCTAGATTGTTGGTTGACTTAGGTTAGCTTAGGTCAACCAAGGTTAGCCTAGGGTGACATAGGTAATCTAGGCTAAAAAAATTTATTTATTATATTTTTGTGATAACTTCATTTGTTACAAAAACAAATGCGGTGGTGTAATGGTAAAGGACTTTGCCCTTCAAAGTGTAGGTTGAAGGGTTCAAATCTTCTTATTTTCATCCCATATGCCTCTTAGGTTCCTAGGGGTTGTATAAATGGGGTAGCCTTCCTAGGAGGAGGTTAGGTGGTTAACATAACTTAAGTTGTTTTTTAAATTTAGGTTAGGTTGCTTAGCCTAGGGTCCCTAGCATAAGGCTCCTAACCTAGTAGGTGGCTTAAGCTAGGTCCCAAGTGTTATCATTTAACTAAAAATTGACTACCACGTGGCATCGTATAATTGGTTAGGAAAAATAATTTCATTCTTTTAGATTGCCATGTGTCAACTCATAAGTGGTTAATAAAAATTTGAATTCATCCTAAAGTACCACATGGTAGCAAAACATTAATCAAAATAAATTATAATTATATTTTAAAATTATATTTTGGCATAATCACAAATGACATTTATAATTATGCCATTTTTGTGATTAGTGGTAAATACCACAAGGCCATATGGACTAATATTCATGTAGTCACAGTCATATATGTGGTTTAAGACTATAATGTTAATCATTTATATAGTCATATTTTTCATGTTTTGGCGTAGTGCTTGTGCATGATAATGAACATGTCCATGGATGATTACAATTGTTTGATTGAAGAAACAACCTTAGCTAATTTACTTTCAATATTAGAATTTTTTTATTCACATTTTTTCACCAACATCCAATCCACCTTACTAGAAAGATCCAACGACAATTTTTTGCTTGTGTCCTACACTCAACAAGACTGTCCATAAGTTAGTTCTAACCTTTACACCAAAGGCCAATTTCATGAACTAAAATCACAAACATTGAACATGGTAGCCCATAAACAAAATCACAAACATTGAACATGGTAGCCCATAAACAAAATCACAAACATTGAACATGGTAGCCCATAGGCTAAATCACAAACTTTGACAATGGCAACCCATGAAAATCAATAGAGGGGAAGGGGATACATAAAAGTAGTTTTTTTGGTTTAAGGGCACCCCTTGACATCTCTTGTAATGATGGTTATCATTTATGTATACATATCTACTCCTCATAAACCCAATCAACTCAACAATATTAGAAACTTTTGCAAATCTAACATGGTATGTCCATCATACCAAATCAAAACACATGTAGACTTGGGATAGGCAAACACAAGAAAAACTAGGAACAATAGAACTATATTTTGCCCATTGATATTACATACTAATATAGGCACATAGTTTATAAGAAGCATTCACAATCCTTTGTTAAGGGGTAGAAATCTCTAGCCATAGGCATCCTAGTAACTAGTAGTTATTAGTGGTAGACTTACCGTCCTTTACCAAAGGAGTGAAACTAATGGGATTAAGTAGTTCATGTTGATGAATGGTTGAATGTAATCCACCTAATCACCTAGCACTAGAAGAAATCATGTCATTTGCAACCAGCCCACTTGCAACTATATGCACCTAGTTATCACATGCATCTCAAGTAGTTATGTGTGCAACTACATTTGAATTTTAAACAATTTTCGGTCACCTTTGCAACTATGGTGCAACTATTTTTTCCTTCATCCTTCAAAATGGACGACTTTTACATTTTGAATATATGTTATTATACACAATATTATATATACATTTGATTTTATACAAATATGTTACCAAAAAACTTAAGCTCCAAAACTCAATTTGGTTGTCTTTGCTTAAACCAAAAAATGACCCCCTTCATTTCAAAAGAACATATCTTACTCATTTCAAAACCAATTTGAGCGATTTTTGTGGCTTTGAATGTGCTAAATGTAGAACTACAAAAAAATTTTGAAGCTCAAAGACAACAGAGCAATGAACATAGATCTTAAGCTTCAAATTGTAAACTGGTTTTATTAACCCACATGTGAGCCCAAAGTTAAGGTTGTGACATTGGACGCTCATATTTTTCTCAAATCAAGTTGTTTTTTTGAAAATGTGGAAACAATATTTTATAGCCCTCAAAAAGATCTTTCCAATGGTGTATAACACACCCTAATCAATCGAGAGTCAAATTCCCAATTTGACTCCCACCCCTTCTTTTGATCATAATTTATGCAAATCAAGTCTAAATGAACAATGTGAAGGCATTTTAAGCATCTAAGTTTCAAGACCTTTTTAATAATCTCATGGGGGCCCAATTTGGTGCTTGTTTTCCTTTCCAACCAAGGCTTTGAACATTTGCAACTCTCGCACAAATACAACTCCCAAAGTGGGAATGCACTTGGGAGTCATTGGGCTTCATCCCTTGCACTCTCCCCCATTTGTGAAAGTGTATTTCACACCTAAACACACTATCAGCCTCATGGGCCCTTACATTTCACACTTTGTTACAAACCCAATGTTAAGGTTATGATAAAGACTCCTATTAACCACATTGGACCAAATAAAGGATGATTATTATATTTTTAATATTAATGATATGTAAATTACGTTAGTTTGAAAATTGAATATTTTCTAATTAGTCTAGTTTTGTTGACCATTAATTTGTGTTCTAACTCATCTAAATTCATAAACCTGCAACCTTACATGGGCAAATCAATGGTTGGGTGAACCAAAAGGTGAAGAAAAAACATTCACTAAAGTCTATTTCTTAGTGTATTTTAGATTACATCACAACATGATGTAATGCACAAGAATACCACAATTATAAATTATAATTTTTTTTTCCATTGAAAATGTATTACACCTAGAAAACATTGAATAAAACATGTGTGCAAGTTCCCAACATGAATCACCTTATTTTCAATATGTTATGAACTTTTGCAAAAGCTAAGTTGGTTTTACCTTCAAGGAAAATGATAATTCTATATTTCCATTTGTTATGACTAGAAAAAAAATCAAATGTATTTTTAGAATTAAATTGTTTAGATAAAGCCAAGTCCCTCACAAGTTTAAAATGAAATTGTTAATCCCTATGAATTGGCCCATACATCTATCCAAGTATATTCCCTACAAATGACTCCTTATTCACAAAGTTTAACATATACAATAGAAAGTAGCAATTGTAATCACACCCACTGCAAAAAAACTATCATTATTATTCCAAAAGTGGTCCACCCAACTATTGCCCACTTTTAGTAAAAGGATGACATTTAGAAGAGGATTACACAGCCAAAAATATCGATATGCATTATGAGAACATTTCTTGCTAACAAATTCATGTAATCATAACTATAGATTATGTGGAAATTGTTCATCCCCTCATTTTGCACATGTTGACAACTTTTTAATTTGTAAATGGTTCCACCACAAAGCCCATGAGAATTGTCACATAATCAACTTTATTATGCCATATTTATTAGGCATGTTTAACCATGAATTGTGTTATCTTCTAGAAAGTGTCCAAAATTGATCTTGGAGAAATGATAAAAACCCACAATAATAACAATATGAAGCATTAAACTTATTGCCATAAGAGTGAAAAAAATAAACTTTGTTATATTTGTACCCCTTGACAAGCCAATAATGTTTGGAAGTTTTTGTGAAAAAGGTGTTTCCATGGTACGGTGTACACAAAAAGGAGTCACAATTTAACAATTTGCACTACAACACATTTCTTATGTGCCTTTCTAGATATTTGGAAAAGATTTTGTGATAGAATTATGCAATTAAAGTTGGATAACATCCTCAATTCTCATTATGTTGTAAAGTTTATGCACATTTGAACGATGCAATGGTCGATTGAAGTACATTTCTAACTTGCAAGAGCTTGTCACAAAGACTATAACATAACAAAAGGACTAAGAAACACTAGTTTTAATGGGAATTCGTTCATGAAATTTTTCACATACAAAGAAGCAACCATAATGAACAATCTTCTCCATGAAAATTTTCAATTTGTTTTAATGACATGATGTTCATATTAAATGATAAATTAATGTTCAATAATACATTATGTTATGATAATGTTAATGATTATGATTTTTTGAAGTTGTAAAATGTTTTTTCATTAAAGATGAAGTTGGATGAAACATTTTTTTATCATTCTAAAAAAAAATGTGAAAATTTAAAATTAATGAAAAATGGTAAATTGTTATTAAACAAGGTGATTCAAATATTTTTCATCAAATTATTGGAGTACAGTTACATAAAAACAAACATATGAATCTACAATTTCATATTCTCGGTCTATATAACTTGTTTTATTGTTAAGGCTCAAATCAATTATATGTTATCTTTAAAAGAATTCAAAATGAGAGAAATTTTATGTGTGAGTACTTTTGATATTATATGTAGTTCCAATTTCAATATAAAGTGTGTACACCATACCATGAAAATACACAAAACCCCTATTTGTGTCATTACAATTGTCTATGCAATGGAAGCATTTCATAAGTTTTTTCAAGCGTTTTCAAATATGTGGACATTACTATACACATTGGTAAATGAGACCTCAATGGCTTGTTGTTAACCATGGATCTAACAAATGGAAGCAAAAAAATCATAAAACAATAATTTGTACAATAATTCTTAGCATCATGCACTAAAAGAATTTTGCATATATTCAATTATAGTTTACAACTAATTTTTAGTTACAAATGACATTTGCAACTAAAATGACTTGTAGTTGCAATGGACAAGTTGCATATGACATTAGTTGCAAATGATGATGTCATGATGATGTCATCACATTGACAATGGATAAAGTATGTATTTGAATTGATTATATTTTTCATTTGTTAACTGTATAACACATGCAACTATCATGTGATTATCATGCAACTAGTGACCAATTTAATAATGACTAATGTCATGTTGCCACATGGCATATTTCAAAAAATATTAAATAAATGAAAGTTATTACCAAAAAATTTATCTCAACCATTTATTTTTTAAGGTCTTTGATTCATACACATGGACAAATAGTTTTGTGCCACATGGCAACATTTATGATTTTTGAAACATTTAAAATAAAAATAGGTAAGTAGGTAGATAAATAGGTCTAAGTGGGTAGGTAAGTAAGTAGGCTTAAGTAGGGAGGTAGGTAGATAAGTCTTAGGACATTTTTTAATTTGTTTTATTTTATTTTGGATTTAACCAAATTAGAATTAAGCTTCTTTAATTGGTTCATCCCATTTGGCAAATTTTGTGTATTTTTTTGTTTACAATGCTTTTACTTATATTGTTGACACACTTGAAAGGGAAACCAAATAATATTGAATAAAAAATCTAGTTGCAAATAGTTTATAAGTAGATTGTGATTAGATTTTTTATCTCATATTTTTGACTTGGCTTCCTTTTCAAGTGTGTCAACTCCATAAATAAATAACTCACTCATTAACTAGTTAATTCACTAATTAATTAACTAATTCAATAACTTTTATTTACCTACAACCTATTTACTTACTACTTACCTATTACCTACCTACTTATCTACTTATTACCTATCTACCTACTAATAATAATAGGTCCTTATGATGTCAAATATTAATTAAAAGTTACTGTTAACTAATTGATTCATTAATACTAATGAATCAATATTAATTAATAGTTATTTATTAATTATTAAATTGAAATAAATAATAAGTTCATATTAAAAATTCATTAATAAGTAATTAATTGATTAATTATCTAGTTATAGTTAATTAATTAGTATTTAATTAATGAAAAAATATTTCACTAATTATATTTATTTAATATCAATTGATTAATAATTATTTTCTTTTTATTTTATTAAATAAAATTATTTAAATATTAAATTTCAACTAGTTATTATTTAATTTATATCTAATAAATGAATAAATATTTATCATTATAATTTATTTAACATGTAATATCAAATGATTAATAACTAGTTTTAGATTATTAAGTAGTATTTAATATTAATGAATAAATAAATAATTAACAATCATATTAATTAGGAATAATTGAATACTAAATTCTACCTTGTTATTAATTAATTAATATAATTATTTAAGATTAATATGGCGAATAACATTGCTTCCCATAATGACAACATCACATACAACTTGAGTGTTGAAAACATGTTCTCAAGAAAATTCACTAGGAGCCCATATTTCAAGCCCTATGCTTGAAGCTATTTTTCCTATTCTAAGACTCTAGACACCTCACCAATTGTTTTATTAAGTCTTCACATGATGTAACTAGCATAGACTATTCTCACATTCTAGTTTGCTTTCACATGACACAAAATAAAAATCACATCTCCAACACCTCATCCATAAGGTAAGGGATTGTGGAAGTACAACAATAGAAATTTTGTTCACAAAACTTTTAGATCTAAGCAGTAGGAAAAAAATTCAAACCTTTTTAAATCAATTTGAGTAAAATATAATCCTTATTCAAGGCCTTCTATTTTCATGATTGTTCCTTCCACAAAGAGAAATAATTGCAGGCTTTGCATTTATTAAAATGGGGTAAATTGACAACAAAGTAACCCACCATATCTTGATGATCTACTACCACAATTGAAGGCAACAATGAAAAATGTGGTTTCCAACCTAAAGTCAAGTCTATGAGTATTCTGTTCATATTAATCATCAACTTATGAAGTATTTTCAATGCTCAAAGTATCACAAAAGCATAACATGCATTGCCATTGGGAATTTCAACATTGAAAATGGAATCTTGTTCGGCACCATGTAAAGAAAAAATTCATTCACAACTTGACATGCTCTAAGAACTTTTTACAAAAACCCATTTCAATGCAAGCATTTTAAAAGTGGATAAACTAGGTGGATGAAAACATATTATATTGTACCAAAAACAATAATTGCAAAGTCCATTTTGAGAGTTCTTCTCATATATTTTTTAACACAAAATTGAATTTGAAATGAAGTTAAACTTCATTATTTTTCCATGTCCAAGTTATTAGTACACCTTTATTAAATATTGGTCATAAAAAACATCCTTTTGAATACGTGATGAAGTTTGAAAAAAATTAGACTTTTATTGCACATAATAAGCAGTTATAAAATCTATCATATATTTCAAAATTTGTATTTGTAAGTATCATAATCCCTAAGAGTGTAACATGTTTCAAAATTGTGAAAATAATTTTCAATTCCATTATAAGGAACAAATCCACAACACGTTTTTTAATAGATTGTGACTAAAGAATTATTTAGAATGCAAAGTTTATCTTTCATTGAATATTAATATTTTTAATGTAATTATTTCAAAATTAGAAAGACAAAAAAATCAATTACTTGATTCCATTTTGTTGGAAGTCTGAACTTGCATATGGGTTTTATACAATAATATGTATCCAACCCAAAAAAAAAAATTGTTGTGACATTTAGAAAAATAACCATTAAAATTTTCTTTCACCTAGATAACAAAATTAATTCTGCAATCTAGGACTAATTAAAATATTTGATCCCACCTACCAAACATTGGCAATTTTCCTTTCATAATTGAGACTCCAAAACAACCTATCACACTATTCTTCACATGTGTCTTCTTCAACCATCACCTTTTGATTCTTCCAATTCAAATCGAAGGAATGAAATAAAGCTACCATGTGAAGGGAAAAACAAGGTGGGGGGGAACAAAATAAAACATCATAAAAAAATAAAAATGAGGAAAGAGCAAATCCATACCTAATGTGTTGTTAAAAAAGAAAGAGAAAACGACTTATGGTCGACCAAGAAAACATCAAGAGGACGGAAAGGAAAGAGATACAACAAGAAATCTAATGAGAAATGAGGTCCAAGTTTGCCAAACACACATCATGTTGAGAAGCAAGGAAAAAGAAACCACTGGGAATTTTATAAGCTTTGTGTTTTAGTGAAAGAAAGAGAGAGTCCAACAAAGCCAGGAGGAGTCGGTGAAAGGGAGTGAGCCCACAAAGGCAACAACAACAACTTCAGGACAGGCTTTAATAGAAAAAGGAGCTTGGGGGTTCATTTCGTTTCAAGATCTCAAAGACGAACATGTGGTGTGGCCATGCTTTTTTTTTCATGCGCCATCAAAGCCACCTCCTGAACACAAAGGCAGGCAGAGCCAACAAGCCGATTGCCCAAAACCTGCAAGGAGGCAATCTCTCTTTGGCCTTGCCAACCAAGGGCAAGGATATTGTGTTTAGATTCATTATAGAGTATAGTAGCTTAAGGGATTTTGGCCCCCTAGGTTATAATTATAGGTCTATTTTTATATGAGGATTTTTGAAAGATGATATTTGGGCTTGTGTTGAAAATGGTGATTAGTTCTTATAGAGTTATAATATCTTGAAGGATTTTGGTTTGTTTTAGAGGATTGTTTTGAAGATTATATTTTTGCATGGTGAAATATTTGAGTTTCCATAATTCTTCTTTTGCCCTAAGATACTTTTAAATGTAAATGGCAAGGCCACCAGTGCGACACACCCCTTGTTTTTAATCTGAAAGTTTTGTTATCATCAAATCCCAGTAGAAGCCACACAGCTTCACGGAGAGTGTAGAACCCTCTTCTCCACACTGAACGTGGTATCGTGAAAGGAAAGACATATACCACCAACTCACTAAGGGGATAAGTCTGTTGACAGTACCACTAGCGCTGCTGAATAAGGAGCGCTTGTAGGGGATCCATATACTTCCTTCTGATCTTTTTATCGTTGCTGAGTCGACTAGGTCTCCATGGGGAAATGTATTTCCATTCATTTAAGTACATCAAGTTCATGATTGTTATATCTTTAGTTCTAACCCATTGTCCACTACAATATAGCATTTATTGAGGGAGTGCCGAAATATGTATGTCATATGGCACAATGCAACCAAATATCAAATAGTCAATGTCGTCTTTTTGTGGCGAAACTTTCCAACTTGGCTATAAATCAAATATGAACTACAAATCTCTTAACTATCCTTCTATATTTTTTGCCACACACTGAAAACCAAGTATAGAAATATTAGCGATTTCTCATTATTATTTTTCTTACATCTGGCGATTGAAAACCTCCAAAACCGTTTAATTTTCGAATTTTAAATAATTTTAATTTCTCTTTTTGGCGAAACTTCGTCCATAAATAAAAAAGGTTGGCGCCATCATGCCCACGTGCCAATCTAACCGCTGGCCTCTTGTCCAGCGCGGTAAGTAGTCCTGTCGACGATAAAAGACACTTGTCATTCATACGTAAGTAAAGACTTTCGGGACTCCGGAGTGGGCACGTAGTGGAGATAGAAGTCGTTTTCGTTGGAAAGATTTGATCGCAACTTGTGTGATACTAAGGTTGGGTGGAGAGCTCTCGATGTAACTAAATAAATCTGTGTTTTATTCATCTCTATTCTCTCATTGATCCAGAATCGATTTCCTAACAGTTTTGTGTTTTATTCATCTCTATTCTCTCATTGATCCAGAATCGATTTCCTAACAGTTTTGTGTTTTATTCATCTCTATTCTCTCATTGATCCAGAATCAATTTCCAACAATTTTGTGGGTTTTTTTCTCTTTTTTTTTTTTTTTTTGCAAGAAGGGAAGTTGCGGTTGCTCCCACAGAAGCAAACTACTGAATTACGAGTTACTTACTTTGGCGCAATTTGTATGTGATTGTAGATCTGGTAAGAAGATCCTATTGAACTCCAATGAGTGAGAAATCTGGCGCATTGCGATGCTATTAACTTTCTAGCTATATCCATATATGTGTAACCCAATTTGGATTCTTATAAGAAGGACGTGTGCTTCAGGGTTTGATTGACTCGAAAAAAAATTGTGATATATTTTCAACGTTTTGGGTACTTTCTCTGTGTTGTTTTTTGGGATTTTTTGTTTGCTGCAGCAATGGAGACGGATCGGAAGATTATCATAGCTGTGGATGACTCCGAGACATCAGCTTATGCCTTCACATGGGCCTTGCACCATTTGCTCAAGAAATCAGATAAGGTTATTGTGTTGACGGCGGCTCCTTTCGTAACCTTGGATTTCCCCTCCACCGACATTGCCAGCGGTACGTATACATACATACATACATTCGCCTCTTTTTTTTGGCACACTTGTGATTTCCAGCGATTTCTTTTGCTCTTGTTCAATTCTTCTTCTTGGAATAGATCTCTATATTGTGTTGTTGATGTCGTCTTCTTTTTCTTTTCTTTTTGTGTATGTGGGTGTCTGGAGGCGCGGTTTTTTTTTTCCCCCCTTTCTCCCCTCTGTGTGTGTTGAACCTTCTTCTCGTAGTTCCCTTCCAAAATGCAGCATTGCTTGAGACTGCTGCACAAGTCCCCGAGACAATGTGAGCACACATAGAAGAGAAAATTGTATCAAGTAGCCTCTCTTGCTCTTCCAGGTTTGTGGATTAAAACCTTGGCTTCCACATCCTGCTAGCCATAATCTCCCAACTCATAAGTTTGGTTAGTCATTCATATAATACAAAAATATTAAGATTGGGTACTTGATGAGATCTGAGTTTCTGCATTTCTTGCTTGTGGCATTTTCTTTGGTGCCACAATCAAGATGGATTAGAAACTGGGAAACTGGCATCTTTACAAGATTGTATCTCAATGACATACAAGTGTACCAGCCCAGTGGGAAGGGGTGAGAAGTAATGAGGGGTTGGATTAAACCCTAATGCACTCTGCATTCATGAGTGCCAAAATGCAGTCGCATCCACAAATGAATATTGGTGTGTTTACAGGTTGTTAACTGCTGAAATTTTGAGCCAAACTTTTAGTGTGCAGAGCATGCAGGTGCACATTTGGACATGTCATTATGAAGATTATCTGGTAGAATGATAGACTGCTAACATCTATCAAAACCCATACTCTGATGCTCTTGATCTCGGGTCATGTAGATTATGGCGTAACAGCAGTGCAGTCACCAAGAGATGCTGCTGCTGCAGAGAAGAACGTCAATGAGGGTGCTAAGGACCTCATTGCCAAGTATGTTAAGCTGTGTGCCCAATCTGAAGTAAGTCACAAAAGATCTAGCTACTTCTTTCACAACTTGGCTAGAGTGAAATGTGGATGTTTTACCCATGCATTATCCAGGGGAATTGCTTGATTCATATTCTCAAATCAACAATGAGGTTTTCTGCAAAACTGAAGTGTTATTTACCTATAAGGCCTCTCCACTCCAAAAGCATGAACTGCTTGGCATATCTTCTAATAGTTATCTGTCCATTTATGATGTTACACTGGAGTTAGCTCTTATAGTATTCCAACAGTTCTGCTTCCTCTTGTAAAAGCTTTTGCAAGTCCAGTAAAGTGAGCAATGTAACCTAAGTGCAACAATTTAGTCACACTCCTCCACAGTGTCTGCTTTTGATAAGTTCTCTTTGCAGATTACTTGTGAGGGAGAGGTTGTGAAAGGTGAAGCTGCAAGCTGGATTGTAGATGAAGCTGAGCGACTCAATGCTCAGTTGGTTGTAATGGGAAGCCATGCTTATGGTGTGCTCAAGCGGTAATACAGAGCTTCCATCCAGTCTTTCTGAAGTTTCAAGCTTCACACAAGTGCATGTGACCTCATAACCTATAGCTGGGTACTCTGAGCATCATGCAGTTAACAAATGCACAGTTTTTTTTTTTCATAGTTTTGGAAATTATGATGCTTAAATTTTTTTGCTCATGCTGACCCATATTCTATGTGACAAATGCAGGGCTCTTGTGGGAAGTAAGAGTGATTTTGTGCTTCACAATGCAACTTGCTCAGTGGCCATTGTTCGGCACTCTGAGGATGCTCTTGAAGTGCATGACCCTCTTGCATCCTCTGGGGGGGTGAGAAAGATTGTCATTGCTGTTGATGAGTCAAAAGAGGTAAATTGCACACTAACAGCGTTTCTTGCCTTACAATAGTGGGTCAACCTCTGAAGGGTTTTAAGAGTCCTGTCTTGCCTTTAGTTATAATTTGCAGAAGTGTTTTATGATCCAGTGACACTCTTTTGTAGTTTCTAACTGTTAAGTTCTTTTCCTTGGTTAAGCTATGGGTTCTGATGTGCTGATGGGCTTGAGACGGACATGTCAATGTGCTTGGAGCAGTCTGTATATGCGTTTCAATGGGCAATGGAGAACTTTTGCAAGGAGGATGATAATGTGGTTATTTACCATGTGCACCATTCCGTCCTGACCCCTGTGTCAACTTTGGGAACAGGTGCATATCCTCACCAGCTCTCCCAAAGTACTATTGTTGGCACTCACACATTGCTAAAAATGTTGTAGTGCTCTTGTGGAAAGATGAATTGTTGTGTTTTGTTGTCTATTGTGCACTGCAGATTGGTTGTAAATTGACAGTTGTGGAGCTTGCACATGCAGTTAGTACACTTGCCTGTGATATGTCCACATGGTGTTGAAATACTTGCATTTTGCAACCACCCTAGCATCTGCTGAAGTTTTGTAAATCAGATACCACTAAAGAAATGAACAGTAAACTGATTAGACTCTTCATTTTTTTCATGGGTGCAAGGAGAATTTGGAATGGAGGAAGTGTATGTTCCTGTGGATGATGCTGCTGAAGATGAGGTGTCAGCTTTGAATGACAGTGAGAAGCTTGTGGAGAAATACATGGAGTATGCTGCAAAAGAGACAAAGGTACCACACATTTAGATTCACATCTAGTGCTCAAATCAGTTTACTTTTTTGAAATTCACCGAGGTAGACTGGAAAAGATATCATGCCTGGCAAAAAGGGATTTTACTGGCAAACAAATCAAAAGGGTCCTTTTGTTGCATCCCATAGGTCTGCTAAATTGTTCACACATGGTCCTTTTGTTGAATCCCATAGGTCTGTTAAATTGTTCACTTACATGCTATGGTGCAGATAAAGTGTGAAGGCATGGTGGTAACTGGCCAAACAGAGGTGAAGGTGTGTGAAGGTTTGAAAAACCTCCATGCAGATGCAGTCATAATTGGGACACGTGACCGAGGCACTCTTGCTAGGTACAAATGTTATCCTGTGATGCTTCAGTCAAACATTGCAAGTGATTCCATGCAAAGGATGAAAATGACAACTATAAAAAGAAGCAACATTAAAGAGTCGATGGAATTGCATTCACATAAACCTTGGTGCTCACAATTAATCTTTGAATGGCAGGACCTTTCTTGGAAGTGTGAGTGATTATCTGGCACACAACAGTCCATGCCCACTGATAGTAGCGAAGGTGCCCAAGGAGAGTAGCATAGCCAAGCAGAAGACAGATGGCCATGCACATTCTCCATAGAGGGCATACTTGTGATGAATGCTACATATTTCAGCTCAAATATTGACATTTAAGCAAGCTTGCCCTCTTACAGCATGTGCAGATAGGAAGTGCAAGGAGGGTTCTCAGTTTGAGAACTGTCTATGGCTAGTGATACATTTGTCCAGTCCTATACTTCTGAGAACACAGAACAGTACTCCTGTAACTCA
>Ga0116229_10007915_pt1 | contig 16675 bp, 11 predicted proteins | sample S1TSphgellanicum_3_FD_87313 | JGI IMG/M metagenome (GOLD analysis project Ga0116229, IMG submission 87313) | Host-associated microbial communities from peat moss isolated from Minnesota, USA - S1T2_Fc - Sphagnum magellanicum MG | ecosystem: Host-associated > Plants > Peat moss > Unclassified...
ATTTAAAGTATTTATGTTACTTTCAACGAAGGTGTAAGAATTATCCTCAATTATTTCATTACCTATTTTATGGGACATATTGTTGTTGGTTGTTTTAGTGATTTACAAGTTAGATTTGAATGTAATAAACATAAATTAAAATATATGTTTCCTCAACACTAGTGCAAATGAAGTGATTCATAACATTTTTTACAAGGACAATGATTCTTTGATTGTTGTATCAATATATGTTTTTAACAACTTTTAACTCCTTGAAATGTAAAACCATTCATATTGAATATGTTACAACCCTAAATTTGGATTACATTCAAAACCACATCCTCTTTAGAAAACCATAAACCCTGTGCTCAATAACCTACCCTGTTTGGGTAAAAAAATTATCTTTAAGTTCTAACATTAAAAAAAAAAAAAAAACCCAAAAGGTTGTATCACATTTTATATATCTCAGGGAGCAAATGTGTTCAAAATTTTGTATGATCATAACTTTTGTATCTAACTTTTGATTGAAATGTTTTCAAGTACAAAATTGTAATTCTCCTCAAGACCTTTCCAATGATAGGTCACAAGCCTATATACAAATAAATATGAGATGATTGTGATTCTTAAAAGTTTCGAAACATATGTTTCCCCAGGGAACTTGGGCCTCTCCTTAGGAGAAGTTCATTGCTCCTTGACGAAATTGGCTTTTCCCCAGGGACCAATCATGTCCCCGGGGAAAAGGAGTTTAAGTTGCCCCGGAGAGCAACTTAAACTTTTTTTCCCCTAGGGAACAATCATGTCCCCCAGGGAGAAGGAGCACTTCTCCTTGGGGAACTTGGGCCCTTAAGCAAAATTCATTGCTCACTAGGGAAATTGTATTTTTCATCAGGGAATTTTTCTTATTTCATGGGAACTTGCTTGGGACTAGCATTTAATCTTCTTTTGTCCGAGGAAGTTACTTCGTAAGGGCAACTAACTTTTAAAATTATTTATATGTTCTATGAATTTTTTCATCCATTTTTTTTGTCAAAAAAACAATTAAAAAAACAATTGAACCCTAAGACCTTTCAATTGAAGGAAGGATTTTAACCAGTACATCACAATTTTTTCCTTTGAAACTAATGTGTAAAAAAGATATTTACAATATTAATCATTGTGTGGGTACAATAAAAAAAAATCCAATTTTTTTTCTTATTGAACAAGTATTGCAGGTGCATCAAACCTGGTGCCACATTTAATTTGTTGCACTTGTGTAATGCTAACACTAGTTTGCACCTATATTATCTACCAATAATACAATGCTCTCTTGAAAGGTCATTTTGAAAAAACGATTGAATTTGATTGGTTGGTCACAATGATTTGACATCAATATTTTTTTCCCCAATTTTGTGATGTAACTGAAGAGCTAGTAATCCATAAGAGGGTTTAGCCAAAATTATCACCAAATCTGGTTATATCAGCTTATGGATGACCACCACCTTGGCTGCATCACAAACTTTGTAAGTTAATGAAATTTTTTAGACTTTATTTTTCATTAAAATAAAATAAAATAAAATAAAAAATAAAATAATATTTATTAAGCTTTAAAATATTTTTATAATAATAAAAACTGATACACACACTAGTACTAGAGGCCCACATTTGCTCTCACAAGCTTTGTTTTTAGGCCCAGGGTGTACAAGAAAAACTTGTGATTTGTGCTCCAAGAGAATCTAGGCTAACCAGGTTATTTTGAGTGTTGAGCGGTTCTTAAAAACGAGGGACACATACCCTCCATCACCAATGGTTCTTTGATTCTGCAATATTGTTTTGATTCTAGAACTAGAACCGGCGGTTTTTTAAATTCAAAAAACCGCCTAACACTGGTTATTTTGTAGACTGGGTCCCTTAATTGGTGTAAGGCGGTCCTTCAGGAACGGCCCTACCAGGAGGCCTTACCTTACACAGAAGGTGGTGAACACAACAAGAGGAGAAGAGGCGAGGTCTTAGAGAGAGGAGGCCGCTTGAAGCAGCGATGGCAAGAAGAAGCTTGGACGGATTTGCAGGAATGGGCAGGAGTAGGAGGAAATTGGCTTTGCTGCTGCTGCTTCTTCCCCTTGCTCTCATCATTCAACATGTACATGCTCTTCACAAATCTCAGGTATGTAAGGGAGGATCGGACATTTCATTGCATTTGCATTTGGCCCAGCTTAGCAGCAGCAGCAGCAGCAACAACAACAACAATAGAAGCAGCTGCAGCTTCTTCTGCTTATCCTGGAGCTCGCATTTGATATTACGTGATTCTTAAGATCACCAGTTTGTTGGATTGTTCTCTCTTGCTTCCTGTGGGCTTGTTGAGGATCAGGGATTATTAGGGTTTAGCGGAAATGCAGAAGCACGTCTGCTTTGTTTGGTTCAAACTGTGTTTCTTATACGGAGCATTAGCTCCTCCTCCTATTCTCGTTCCTAACCCTAATCGAGGCCTGAATTTCTACTGAATAGGGTTCGAGTTTTTTTTGTGATTTTTTTGGTATTACTAGTGATTGAGGTCTGAAGTGGAAAATAATGTTCCACAATTGCTTTCTTTCTTTCACTGCAGGAAACACATACTCCAATAGTCATAAGCACATGGGGGTTTATTGAAGCTGTGAAAGTTGCAGCTTGGCATGTGATGGAGGAAGGGGGATCAGCAGTGGATGCTGTAGTCCATGGCTGCTCAACCTGTGAGCTCCTTCAATGTGATGGCTCAGGTACCAAAAGTAGTGCTGTTGTTAGTGTCAATTCCCTAGAATTTGGCTGCTCTGTAGAGGAGCTCAAAGAAAAACCTGGATCTGGTATGTAGTGTAATAATGTTACTCTGTTACTGGCTTGCAATGTGCAGTTGGCTATGGTGGAAGTCCGGATGAGAGTGGTGAGACAACATTAGATGCCATGATCATGGATGGGGTATAACTCACCAAATCTTGAGCTATGGCTACTGCAGCATCATTGTCTTCAATGTCTCTTATCCTTGTAGTGCACTTTGAAGTATCTCAAGATGCACAGACTCAAACCTTCTTATGAGTAAAACAAAGCTTGTCATGTGAAGATTGACTGATGTACAGCCAAAAAATTGCATGGCAATTGGCTTCCAATGTTGATAACTATGTGGTATTTGATGTGGAAAGGAGACAGACAAACATGAATGTAGGGGCAGTAGGAGCATTGCACTCAGTCAAGGGAGCTATTGAAGCAGCCAAGCTGGTGATGGAACACACAGAACACACTCTCCTTGTTGGGGATCAGGCTTCACAATTTGCTCTTGCACTTGGGCTTCCAGGTCCAGCCAACCTCAGCACAGCTGAATCTTTAAAGGCATGTCACTTAGACTGTTTTAGTGATGGAGATTGCAGGATGATAGGCTTCCATTTCTCCTCAAACTGTTGCTTTCTAGTGTTATGGTCCAAACTCTAGACTCAATTCAGGTGGCAAGGCTAATAATCCTTATTGATTTGGGACTTGGCATAATGCCATACAATTGAAGTTTATTGCAGGCTTGGTCAGCATGGCGTGAATTGGGTTGCCAACCCAACTATTGGTGCAATGTGGTACCTGACAGCAGTGTGGGGTGTGGGCCCTATAGAGTTAGTCATCTTTCACAAAGGATGACTGACAACAAGTGTGAAATTTCTGATGGGACTGACTCTGAGCAATGTGGGTCATCCTCTTCAAAAGCTGTTGGTTTCCAGAACCATGACACAATTTCAATGGCAGTCATTGATAAGGTGGTTAAATTGTGTACCATTTACCCAATGAACTTTAGCATGCATGTACAAGAGCACACTCTGCCCTCCTAAACTTGCAATCTGTGGTGGCTTGGATTCAATGATCTCCTGTAATGCTAAGCATGACAGTGTCCTTATTTTCTGAGTGAAGGGTGGGGCCGGGCTCTCTTGGTGATTGGCCAGAGGGGACGAATTGCAGCTGGTACCTCTACCAATGGTGCTAGCCACAAAATACCTGGCCGGTATGTTCATAATTCCTGTTTGGACTCATAGATGTGGTGTGAGTTGGGAACTTGGGATTTGTGCTAAGCAAGTACGTATGCTTGACAGGGTTGGGGATGGTCCAATAGTTGGAGCAGCAGCATATGCAGATGATGATGTTGGTGCATGTGGGGCTACAGGGGATGGGGATGTTATGATGCGTTTCCTTCCTTGGTAAAATTCCTGGACAAAGTTTGGGTTTATTGTTTAGCAACACAGCATTTGTTAAACTGTTTTCAGTGAATATCTGAATCCATATGCCATCTCTATATGTAACCACATTCATATGCATGGAACGAAATCAGCTACCAGGTGGTGGAGAGCATGAGGCAAGGAATGGATCCAGCAAGTGCTGCTAAAGATGCGATTGCAAGAATACGACGGAAGTATCCTTCCTTTATTGGGGCTGTTTTTGCAGTCAATAGGCTAGGGGTTCATGCAGGGGCTTGTCATGGTTGGTTGTTCCAGTATTCTGTACAAGATGCAACTATGAATGATGTTCAAGTCTTTACTGTCCATCCTGATGCACAGTAAGCCCTGCATCTAATAAGACCCTGATTATTATATTGTCAATTTCACACCTAGTGCCCATCATACTATCTTTGTGCAACATAGTGGTCAGATAACTGTCTTGCTATGCCATATTCATAACCCCTGGTTGACCTCAACATAGTGGCAGGATTGGGGGGGGGCACGAAATCTTTGGATGGTACGTCATGTTCCCTCCAAGTTCCCAATGTGTTCCCCAAGTTGCCAAATAGGTTCCTAATCTCTTCTCAAATAGCACCAGACTTCACCAAATATGGTTTGCTGCCCAAAGTTCTCATTTTGTGAGGAGCCATGAGCTACCCTGGTGGCTGAGGGTTTGGCTGCCAAACTGACAGTTGGGAATTCAATCCCAACTTGATCCCCTTCTCCTCATGCTCTGGGAGGAAGTGAGCTACCCTGGTGCTTAGGGGTAAGCCTGTCACCAGAGTTACCAAAAACAAAGTTCCCATCTGTAGGTAGCCAAATGGAGAAGACTATAATATATCTATTTTGGGAGTGCCCAGAGTTTGATCATTTTTTTTGGTGATGGACTAATCAAAGAGGCCTATCATCACAAAAGAATTGAACTTTGAAGGTGGCCACAACTAATTAATATGAATCACACTAACACGATATTGATGAACTTCCCCAATATTTGAGTCCAATTGAACACAATCAGTGACTAGGTTAGTACAACCTCATGCCAGGGCCCCTTCATTTCAAGAATCTCTAACAGCCTTTGGGGTCCTCAAGCCTTAACCAATATGGGTTTTTGTCTTGGGTTTCCACCTTTTGTATTTTGCCTTCCCTTGATGTTGCTATGCATGCATGACATTAATGTTTCTCTTTTAGTTCTCTCAATGATGTAAAATTGGTCAAGTTTAACTATTATTTTGGCCTTTGGCTCAACAATGGATTTATCTATTGTCAACTGAAGTGAGAATCTAATTTTCAACTTCTGCATCTGTGCTTTGACCTCCACATCACTCTCTTCTCAGGCTTTACCTCTTTAACTCTCTTGTCTTCCCCTCCCCCCCCACCTCTTCAAAGATCCTCTCTTCAACTTTGCCCATACCTACCTCATGCAAGACATCACATTTCCAACCCCAAACCTTAATCACTATGAAAGAGAAAAAAATAAGGTGATGTAGGAAAAAAAAAAGTTAACAAAACATCATCTCATTTCCTAAAATTTTGACATCTAGGGATGATCATTTGAATATATATATATATATATATATATATATATATTAATTGACATTTCCATAAGTAATCTAATTATTGTTGAACTTGAAAAGATACTACAGTATGTCTACTTTGGGAGTGGCAAAAGCTTGCTCACCGCTTTTATATCACTAGGCCATGTGGACAAGTTTTACTTTGGGAGTCCCCCAAAGTGGGGCTTATTTTTTGGTGGTGGACCAATGAAAGAAGTCTATCACCAAAAGAAAAAATTGTCATGACCCCTTTCCCCCAACTAATTAATATCAAATCACACTAACATAATAAGGTAGAGACCAATGTTGTGTGTAAATGGTTTGGGACTTACGTTCTATATAAGTGTAAATCTCATAATAAAATTTATTTACACTACATGTAAATGTCTAATATTTATCTACATTCGTGTAAGTGTAAAATATGAAATGTGTAAATGTAAAAAATATATATTTATATGGTTTTGCATGGCCATGTAAAACAATGTAAAAAATGTGATTTTTACTGCGGGACGGGGGATTTCATAATGTTTTTGGTGATAGGCCAACCAAGTTGCCCATTGCAAAGAAAAAATCCATCAAAACATGCACCCATAACTAATTAATACGGATTTGCCAGAAGGTATGGCAATTAAGGCTATATAGTATATACACTTACACATTCCAAAACATTTGCACGAAACTGTGTAAATGTAAAGAGTTTGGATGTGTGATTGTAAATGATTTACACTTACATGGGATTTACACATCATATATTTGGCTATTGACATTTACATGCACAACATTGGTGTGAACTTGGCATAAAGCTACAAAGTCATTACTCAACAATGTTGTTTTTTGGTAACATTGTGATGTAGCCAAAGATGCCATCAGGCATAAGAATATTTAGTCAATTTTGACTATAAATGATATATGAAAATAAAATAATTTAAATATCATTCTATATTCTTCTCTACCATGTACAAAAACTGGCATTTCTTCTTAAATGTTTTTGAAATTCTGGGAATTGAAAATCCCAAAAATCATTTCATTGTCACATTTTCAATATACAGTTGTTTTTTTGGCAAAAGGTTGCCAATGAATAATAGGTTATAATCAATGTTTTTCTATTTTTGCATTTTTTCAACATAAAAAAATGTGATTTTGACACGTAATATCGATTTTTGTGAAAAGAATGCACCTTGTTTACAATATTTCGTAATAATAATAATAATCTTACAATAGGCTCCGATAGGTAGCCAAAATACACAAAACAAAAAAGAATTAAATGTTTTCTGCATCATAATATATGATCTATGGCCAAATTTGGCTAAATCTTCTTGTGGATGATTGCTAGTTTGGCTACATCATAAAATTGAGAAAAAGCAGCGGAAAAAAAACCTTGCTATATCAAAAAATTGGGTGAATTTGCACAATTTTTGGAACTGAAAAAAATGATTTGAACACATACAAAAGATTTTTCCTAAAAGCTGGTGATAATCTGCCAATTTTCAAAAAATATATAGTAAATTTTCATATTTTATGTAGCCATAATAGGTAAGTGTTCTTAAATTTTTAATTATTTTCATATCTGGTCAGTAGCCAATTTTGGCTAAATCTTCTTGTGGATTGATCAAATAATTGAAGAGGATAAGGGGTAGGGTTTTTTTTTTCAATTTCATGAGGTAGGTGGACTTCGGATCCTCCACAAGCCAATTCCGGGTAGATGTCAGAGAGAAAAGTAAGAAATTTATTGAATCCCCACTATTTACTAGCAGTTGCAAGAACCTGTAGTCTAGAAATGGCAATTTTGAATCCTTTTTTCCTTGAAATGTGGCGAATTTGGGGGAAAACGTTTCCCCAGAGAATCCTGTGCACAGGTCACAGGCCCTTTTTTTTTTTGTTGCCAACTGGCAAAATTTCGCCAGTTAAAGAAAGCTGATTTGGGGAGATGTGACATGGAGTTGAGAACTTCGGCTATATTATTTTCTTTTGTTCTTAAAAATGTATGATGAGAGGAGAGCTCTTGAGTCTTAAAATGTTGTCACTAATGAGAGTAGATAGCTTAATACTTTTGTCAGTGATAGGTATATTTGCCTTGTTTTGACGACTTCTGGTGAGAGCCAGAGGTGTCTGGCCCCCCATATGTTCATGGGGCCCAAACATTATATGAGCCCACGATCTTCAACGAACCAGCTTATTTTGGAACTTTTATCACATGTTGAGGCTGTAAACAGTACTTCGCCCTGACGTTAAATCAGCACCCAGTCAGTACAAAACTACTGCTGCATTTCTTTTTTCACTGTCTGCAATTAGCAGGATTCGTATTTTTCCAAGACAATTAGGTGATGCCCAAACATATTTGAGCCCATGATTGCGCACATTTTGGGTGTGTAATCGATGGACACTAAGAAGCTAAGCTTAGCTTCTTTATGTTCATTACATACCCGAAATATGCATGATTCATGTGTCCAATGTATCAGGTCTGCAAAAATATGCATTAAGCAGGCATCTGGGCAGATATGAGAAAAGAAATGTAACCAAACTTTTGTAATCCCTGCATTTAAGACCTGCTGCTGATTTAACCTAGGGGATTACTTCTTCACTGCTCTTTTTGCCATATTTCTAGAAGTTGCATTTTCCATGTCTCCTTTGCTCGATTTATGTCAATATGGTTTCTGTGGTGACTTCTTCCTCAGCAGTTAATGATATGACATTTTAAAAATTCCAACAGCTACTTGTTCCGACTTCAAGCTCCTCAAAACGGCTAAACAAGACCCTGCCAGTGAGAGGTACTGAAAATTGAGTATAATGGAGTGCCCAAAGCAAAGGACTGAGCAACATTTAAGACCCACAATGCAAAAAAGCATACTCGACAAGAGAAAATCAAACTCATGAAGGCATGATTTATGTTGCAATAGCTAGCTGGGGCAAATACACCAAGATGTCATTTGCAAAGTGGCATTGTCAGCAGCCTGAGAGAAACAGGATATTCTCCGTCTGTCACCAGTGCTCCTTTTCCTGCACTTGGTCATTCACTTGGAGGACATCTCCATCCCAAGCAGTTCTAGAATGCTAATATCTAGGACTCTCCCCTTAATAACAGGTCATGCTCCAAGTAACATCATTTCTCCCTATCTCTGTAATTCCTCCATCTGTTCAAAGAGCAATAGCCTGGGAAAGAATAGATAGTCAAATTTCGTGTTGATGCATACCCTGCTACAACCTTTCACTCTTTGCCTTTTGTACATCATAGTACTTCAAGTACCAATTCACAAACTTTTTGAGACCTGTATCCAAGTCAGTAGTGGGCTTGTAGTTTAGCTGACTCTGGGCAAGAGAGACATTAGCATGTGTAAAGGGAACATCTCCATTACGAGGCATTTTGATCAAGTTCCTCTTGGCTTTCACTTTGAGGTGGCTCTCCAGAATGTCCACCAAGGTGGGTACTGTGACTGGTGAGGTGTTGCCAAGATTAAAAATCCGAAGCATGGCTGCCCCCTTCTTTTTGCCTCCACTACCTGTGCTCTTTCCTGCTGTATCAAGTGATGCCACACACCCACTCACAATGTCATCAATGAAGGTGAAATCCCGAGCCAGGTCCTTATTGTTCTGGCCTTGGTATATGTTGATAGGTTTCCCTCGCAGAATGTCACGAGTGAAAGAAAAGTACGCCATGTCTGGCCGACCCCAAGGCCCATACACTGTAAAAAATCTAAGCCCAGTTATAGAAAGCCCATATATGTGGTTGTATGTGTGTGCAATCTCCTCGCCTGCCTTCTTTGTAGCAGCATAAAGGCTTGCTGGTTGATCCGTTCGATCACTCTCTGAGAAGGGAACCTGCAGTTGAAATTTATAAAAAAGTTAAGTAGTCTGCTGACACAGATAGGAAGAGAGACTACATTCACAAGACCATTCTTGGGTAGAATCGTGACCTCGCATACACAGAGTGTATACAAAAGAATCTGCCATAGCTTTAAGGCCATGACTGTGGTTGGTTTGAACAGCTACAGCAACATCAGGAAAGCAACTTGGTAGCATTAGGACTTGCAAAAGTGGAACTAAAAGTCCATTGGCAAGGTCTTAATGCATCTGAAAAGAGGCTCCCTTTGGAGTCAGTTGTGTATGCTTTGTGAAAAAGTGAAACAATGACATCTGTGTCTCTAAAAAATGGGCATTAGGACACACCCTTTCATTCAGCTCATTCAGGGCTCAATTGCAGACATCACAACATGCATAAGATCTGACCGTTGTGCTGAGGTCAGGGAGGCCACTCAGGTCAATGATCACCTTATATTGCCCTTACTGTTCAACTCTTCTTTGAGGACCTTGGGCACTTGAGATGCCATCTCTTCTTCATTCAGTATCTTTTGTTATCAAGCTCCAAGAGGATACAGATCCCCAGCTAGTGTTAATTATAAGATGTGTGCAATCAGACATGTTATTTAAATATCCCAACTTAGCTGCTATCAGACATGTTAAATATCCTAACTACATGCTCTAATCTGGCGAAAGCCAACCATTCCCCAAGCAATCAACCATTGGCAGGAAAAGGACAAAATGGTTGACAACATTAATCCGTGAATATTATAACACATACATACCTTGGAGTTCAATCCATATACTGAACTTGAAGATGCCCACACAATGGATGGCTGAGGATTGGCACTCTTGCAAGCTTCAAAGAGAGTGACCAGGCCTGCAATGTTGCTGTTTACATAAGAGCCTGGATTCTGCATTGCATAGCGTACACCAGCCTGGGCTGCAAGATGCATAATGTGTGTGAATTGCACCAAATCAAAGAGGGTAGTCCATAAGGCAGCATTATTGATATCCTCATCAATCACAAATATGCCATGCTTAGCTAGCATATCTTGCCTGGCTCGTTTCAAAGAGACCTCATAGTAGTCATTGAAGTTGTCCACGCCCACAAGTCCATCACCTCGCTTCTTTAATGCAAGTGACACATGACTTCCAACAAATCCTGCTGCACCTGTTACTAGAACAATCAATCCACCTTCCCTTGTAGGCCTACAAGATTGTCGGACCTGTTTCTCCCAGGAATAATCTGACTTAAAACCAGGTCGGATGGTTCCTCCATTACTTCCACTAAATGTTCCCCCTCTACTGTAGACATCCAGAACTTCATGAGATGTTACTCGAAACCAGATAAAAACTGTTACTGCAAGAAGAAGTACTGAGAAGATGAAAAGCCTTGCTGCTGCTGTTGAATGCCATCGTGATGCTGCCCTGCTAAAGTAGTTACCCCGTTCCATTTTAACCTGCATTTCCATAGAGTTGTCATCATAACAATGTGGGTGATTTTAGTCCATTTTTCATGGTAATTTGATCTTAAAGTCTCTGTATGAGCCCTCAGAAATTTAACAACAAAATAGAACACAGCAAATGTGCTGATAAGACCAATCGAAATGATTGTGGTCAACCAATCCCTCATACATCTTTGTATATAAGTTTTGTAAAGAACAACATTTCAGAATGGCTGCCATGCCAATGGAAGAGGAGGCAACTATTTCATACTGGGTCGTAAACCCAACAGGAAAGCAGTTGGAGGGAGTAATTTACTATGATATAGGGTTAGGGTATGATCTTTTTTTAATCTGCTCCTAAACAAAAATAGTGTAGACAATCTATAGACACTAACAGAAACAAAAAGAAAAAATTCTACATTTCTCAAGGCTTCCAATCATTACCAGACAGTTCCACAACAAACCAGATCTGCAGATTTTATTAGAGGGACAAGTTGCAAAAAACCCATCTGTCTCTTTCCTTTGACAAACTGCTACCAGAAGATGGAATGAATAGGCAAGGAGCAGGCAATACATGTGAAACAGACAACGGAGAAGAATGAGAGTGAAGGGAAGGCTCACCTTCCCAGGAGTTGGTGGAAAGCTTTCTTGGATTGAAGGAGGCATCTATAATATGAATTATATTGTCTTGGTTCGGAAATTGGCAAATCTTGTGTGACCAGTGCCCAAAATGAGCTTAATTTTATGGTCCTATGCACCTGTGGTATACTAAACAATTCCCCAGCAGTGGTATCCTGCTTGATCTTCAGAGTATGCTGTTTAAGCCTCAATTGCTGCACATGGCATGTAAGCAGATAAATCTTGTCAGAAGTTTCAGAGATTGGCCATTCCATTCGGCCTCCACCAAATGCAAATATGTGCAATTTCACGATTCAATATAGGTCAAACATGTACTTCATGGTAGATGAACCAGAACAATAAAATCATGCCTTTGTACAACAGCAGCTCAAGTCCCCTTTGAATGACAACAACTATTGTAGTTACAACAGTAGTGTGCTACAAACCCTAGGAGGCAGAGAGTACAAGACAGAAACCATCTCAACATTGCAAATGAAACATTTACAACCCTTCATACACATTCTGACTACAAGCTGTAAAAAGCAGGGCATTTTTCATAGAACTCCAGTTTTGAATCTTAGTGGAAGACTTCCATCCAACCTATCAGAGAAAAACGTGATGTGTTACATGGAGAATAAAAAATGAGGAGCCAGTGCACATGAGATCTACATATCCAGCACAAGGTTAGCTTTGAAGGTCAGAACTCAAAGCAGCAAATAGACAGGCACCAATGCTTCAGTAGATCTCTGGTAACCGGATATTTATATTTATGTGACATCTTTACCATCATCCAACACAGTCAGGGGGGTGGGAAGGGGAATCGGGGAGTGATTTCAACGCAGAACAGGGCTCGGCGGTAGAAGGATAGAAGGCTCGGGACTCAGAAATGCCAGCCTGAAAGACCCCAGTACTGCAGTAGATCTCCCACAACCAGACAATCCGCTTCTTACAGCATATCATGCATATCAATTTGTGGATCCAGACAATCTAAAATTCCAACTGCAAACAAAACTCAAATCCTTTGCCGGTTCTCCGCCAAACTCTTTTCTCTCACAGCATCGTGAAACTTACGTTAACGGAGCTCCGTTGTATGCCCGCACAGCCAATGCAGTGAAATCTCGGACACAAAATCTGCTCGATTCAGAAATCCGAACTCCAAGAAACATACAGGACACCGACAAACACACAAAAAAGAAGAAGCTCTAGCACGTCACTGGAATCTGCACAGATACGCATTCCTCTCCGTCTCTATCTGTGTATCCCTCTCCCTCTCCAACTTGCCCTCTCACACAATCATCACGCATATCCTCCTATCTCCGTTTCCCGCAGTCCCGCCTACTAGAACGAGAAGGGGAAGGGGAGAAGCAAGCAAGCAAACTAACAAACAAACAAACAAGCGCAATCAGAGAAACTAACAGACACACCCGAGGATAGTAAGGAAGGTACAAAAGTGGGTCAAAAATGAGGGGAAAAAGTCTCCAACCTAGAGGAGAAGAAGAATTAGTCCAGTGCAGGAACAAAAAGATTGCACGGAAACCAGTGCAAGGCGCATTAGGAAGCCGCATCATCACGAGGACCTTCTCCTCATCATCCTGCACCACCGCCTCATCCTCCGCCTCTTTCTCCGCCTCCTTCTCCTCCTCCGCGTCCTCCGCACAACGACCAAAGGGAATTTGCAACGCAGAGCCAAAGCCAAGACGTACACCGAAAGACGACAACAAGCGCGGAGGTCGTAATAGAAAGTAAACGGAGCGTGAATTGCGTGAGCGTGGTGCTTGCGCGCGCGCCTGGGCGAAAGGGGGTGTTACCACATTAAAACTGTGTTTCGGAGCGCCAGAAGGAAACTGGCAAGTGGGTTGAAAAAAAGAAGAAAAACATGGTAGCAGAGAAAAGTGGCAAAATCGGGGAACCTCACCCCCCCTCCCCCCCCAAAAAGGGGGCGGGAAGGGAATTGGACAGCTATCCAGGGAATGAAAGAAAGGCGGGTGGGTGTTGGGGGATTGAGGAAACTTGGGAACTGGGCTGGGCTGGACTGGTGAGAATGAATAATAGGTAATAATAATCATCAATAATAATGTCAACCTTTGGGTTGCTGTGTTTATTATTAGTGCGTTGGTCGGCGCATGTTCATACCTCGTGGCTCGGCAACCTACCTAATGCTACAATACTCGCTCCAAGTAATGATAATAATAGCCTTTAATGGGTAAGTATTATGGTGTCTACCCTATTTGTGGCTTTTTTCACAAATGTTGGGATCTTTCTTTTTGTGGTAGGTACGTATAGCCAAAATACTGGGTACAATATGTAGGATTATTGTGGCTTAGCGCGCATTATCAACAAGTTCTTCCTCTCTTGAAAATGAGTGTGTGTGTGTGTGTGTAAAGGGAAGAACTTCTTCACACCTATTTTAATAGGTGTTTACATTTTGGGCTTGTTATGTTGTTTTGTGGGAATGAAATGCGGGTCCACCTTACCCTAAGGATCATTAAATAATCCTCAAAATAGTGAAATGAATTTTTGTGAAAATATGAAGTTGACATGTTGAAAATCATCATAATTATTATCATAGGCTACATTCTAAATAATTTCACTACTCATGTGACAATATCATAATAGATCGTGGAAAATTCCATAATTTCAAATTTTCAAAAATAATTATTTTTTTGGAAAATAATAATATTTCATTTTGTCAATGTGAAAACCGACCCTATGCTATGGCACTTATTTTTTACCACCCAGTGAGGGTGTTTCTATCTCTTGGTAGCCATTGAGTGACCTAATTGAGGTTGGTACATAGGGGAGCACTTTTCCCCCCCCCCCTTTGAGTTGGATGCCTTTTCAATTGAATGGGGACATGATATGGTTTGCATTTTCATTTGTTGTTGGGAGGGTTTTTATTTATATGAGGACATAAGTAATATTGTTTGAATGCACATAGTATCTTCTATGATGAGCCATGGCACTTGATTATTGCAATGGGTGTGAGTGAATACACTTCAACTTCCTCACCATGTTGGTTGATTGGTTGAAATATGGATGCATGTTACCAATCGGTTTCAATTTAGAATCTATTGGTGAACTCAATTCATTGCCAAAGGAAAGACGGTCAAATTTTTGTTTTGTTTTGTTTTTTTTTTTTTTTTTATCTGTGACTTTTTAAAAAAAAAGAAAAATCAATGTGTGAAGATCAATTATTTTACACCCTCATCAAACTCCTCTAGGCATTAGTTGGTCAAGTTAGTAAGACACATGTCCCATATAAATTACCTACTTCACTCACATGTGCTTGGTACTAAGTAGCCTGTGTTAGGACATGCAACATGTACGTCTAATTGGTCTCATTGCCTAATATGCAATTCTTATTGCAAAATTGATATCCAAGTTTCCTCCCTCTCTTCTCCTTTCCTTCTTTGAACAGAGGTGCAAAGATGGTTCATTCAATCTGTACAGCACTCACAGAAATTCCCTAGTGTATAAGGAGGGCACCTTGTATCCATGAACATGGGCCACTAAGAAAGAAGAGGGGTATTGTTATGCCTAATATCTTATCTTGGCTATCACATGGTCCTAAACCCTTTGGGAAGGGGCTTTACCTACACATAACACACTATTTTTGAGCCAGCATATATATTCATACAAAATGCCACTGATTTGAAAATTATTAGATCAAGACCAGGTCCAAGTTTTGGGCTATTGCTGGATTTGTATTATTGCATCACTGCAATGTTAATCCAATGACTTAGGTTTATTTATATGTAGGGTAAAGCCCTAGGATGGGAGTTTAACATAATAATGGACCCACCCAAGGCAGGAGCCAAGGCCAGGTCCCAAATTTTGGTGAAGGCCCCCAATCCAAAGGCCGTCCTCCACATAAAGATTGGTCAAAACCAGTGTTGTGTGTGTAAATGGTTTTGGGACTTACACTCCATGTAAGTGTACCTGTAAAAATATTTATATTTATATAGTTTAATGCGATTGTATAAAACAATATAAATGAAGAATTATATATATACATATATATGATTTTACATGGCAATGTAAAACAACATTAAAAAATGTGACTTTTACTTGAGGAGGGGAGATTTCATAATGTTTTTATGATAAACCAATGAAATGGCCCACTACAAAAATAAATAAATCAATCAATCAAAATATACACCCACAACTAATTAATATGACTTTGCAAGAAGGTATGGATAAAATGTATAATATAAAATTATTTATAAAGTAAGGAAAACAACACTAGAACTCTGAGTTTGATCATAAATAGGGTGAGATTCAAAAAAATAAAAACCTACCCCCAAAAAAAAACATTAGCATTCAAGGGTGGCGGGACTTCAGTTTTTGTGATAATCTGAGTTTCACCCTGTCTTTCCTTTTTCTTTATTTTGCATACAAATATCAGAATTGACATAATCATTTGTACACATGTAATTGACATGTTGTAATTGTTAATTCTACTTTTTCACATTTTTACAAATACTTGTTGCACACAACAATCTCATTTTTCTCACCCTTCAACTCTTCACATGTCCTTGTAACACTATAAATTCACCTGAATAAGATATATTGTTCAAAACTTGAACACCTTTCCGTTGAAGAGTATGTGACAATTTAACACAATTTTTTTCCAAAAGGAAGAGAATAAGATGCATCTAAGAATAAGGGAAGAAATAACCAAAAACAACAAGAAGAGGTGGACAATAAACTTCATGGACACCTTACAACAAATGAAGATGAAGAGGAGGGGTGCTAAACTTGCCCCCACCCTTTTTGTGACAGACATATACAAAGATGACAACAACTAAAGGGTGAGTAATTCAACACCCACTTCATTCCCCCTCAGCTTACAAAAACCTCCCCCTTCCACTTGTGGCTTTTGCAATCATCTACAAATGACAACTAGAAAGAGAATCTAGATGAGAATAAGAAGGAAAAGAAGGGGAAAAAATACAAAAGATGGAGAACGAGGAGAATTTTATAAAAACAATGAAAAAAATTTTAAATTAAAAAAAAAAATATATATATATATATAAGAAAGACAAGAAGAGAAAAAATAAAAAGAAAACAAAGGAAAAAAGGAAAA
>Ga0116229_10007918_pt1 | contig 16674 bp, 12 predicted proteins | sample S1TSphgellanicum_3_FD_87313 | JGI IMG/M metagenome (GOLD analysis project Ga0116229, IMG submission 87313) | Host-associated microbial communities from peat moss isolated from Minnesota, USA - S1T2_Fc - Sphagnum magellanicum MG | ecosystem: Host-associated > Plants > Peat moss > Unclassified...
GATCAAAGGTTTAGCCACCAACCCTTCCCCCCATACAGTAGCACAAGGCTCGGGGCTTGGTTACCCATCTTGATGTCCTTCTAAGGGCTTTTCACATCAATCCTCCTTGTCCATGGTTACATTCTTGCATCCCAACAACATTACATTGGGAAGTAAAATAGGCTTGATGTTTTCCATTGAACAAGTTGGTCAAGAACCCTTGGATGTAACAACTTGGCACCTCTTCTCATTATTCTTTCAATGGTGTTTAATATTACCACTTCAAAGAAGACTAATAGAGCATAAAGAAATTGGGAAAGTTTGCAAGATGAACATTTTTTTGGAGTTCAAGGAGTGAACAACAAATTTCACATTTCAAACTTCCACTTGATTCAACTCTTCACCCCATAAGTGTTTCCATTGAAGCATGGTTTTGGGCCAAATAAACAAATATTCATGTGTTGCATATCTCCCCCCGACCTTCTTTTGAAACCATTCCAACCTTCAAAAAATTTCCCCTAAAACTAATTTGTTGTCTTCTTTTTGTAAAAGATTACAAACATAATCAAGACCTTGAGTTTTTTCTAACTCATTCAAGCTAGCATTCAATTGCATTCCCCACCTTTCAACCATTGGTTTTTCTATAATGGTATTCACGCATTTCCATGATTGTTTTCATATAAAATGTCTTGTTAACAATTTTTTATAATCATTTCAACTTTGCTCTCATATTATATGTGAGAATATTCATCAATACATAGTGCATGTCTTAGGAATGGCTTGTCTACTAACCATGGTCAAGCTTTTAATGGAGTTAAATTAAACAATTTTTTCGTTTGCTTTCCTTCCAACAACAAGAAAATTATGACTAAAATTGTAAATGCTTAAGAGCAACCATGAAAATTGTATAAAAAGAGCAAGAAAGTTAACCAATGTCACACAACATGTGTGTCAATTTTATTTTATCGACGTTGCGTTATCATATGAGTAATGAAATTTGTCATTTATTGTGAGATTTGGGTCTTTTTTTAGAATTATTCAAAGTGTAGAATGACTGCCAAAACATGCATCCTTATTAATTAAATTTATGTTATTTCCACTTTATGTGTTTTTAGCTCTAGTTTGGAGGAGCTTTTTTTTTAATAATCAAGTATCTAGCTTCTTTTCAAGCAATTTAAAATATTGGTGGAGTTTTGAGTTTTTATCCTCCCGCCAAAAAGCTTCTAAATAATATGTTTTGTTTCCCCCATGTTTTTTTTAATAAAAAATAGGCATTATATATTAATTACATAATATACCCAATTATTTATATATATATTCCAAATATTTTGAAAAAAACTCAATTTATTATATATAACTATTTTTTTTTGCATCAAATATTTTTTTCTCGTCCAATCATTGTGCGAGAAACATTGTGTCATCTTTGTTACTCACACATTGCATCTTCAATTCTTAGTCACACACTATGTTTTCAATTGTGTTATACATTTTCATTATACATATTTTCACCAATTTAAAATTGTGACCCAAAAAAAAATGAGGAAATTATTCATGGCATATGATGTATCTTATCTCCATTTAGATGGGGTGTTCTTACAAATTGGCATATGACAATTGCATTCAACTTATTGTTGTGCAATGTGATGTTTCAAAAATTACATGTTGTTGGAGGTGATATTGTTCAATTTTTTCCTTTTGTTCACATTTTTTACATATTAAAACCACCTTTATTTTGCATTCACCATAACCCAAAAGTGAAATTGCTATCATTCTATCAACTATGGGTACTCATTAAGGCAACCCCCTTGATGGTCCTTTGTTTGCCTTCACCCATTTTCAATGTTTTCCATTTTGCAATAGCTTATTATTTATTGAAAGATTTCAAACACGTCAATTTACTCCTTAGGATGGGTGATGTGAAAATAACATTCAAGATTCTAACAATAATGTTTTGTGCAACACCCATCATACTTATCTTGATGTTTCCTTTTTCTTTCGAATTTTTGGATTTTCTTTTCATTTTTTAATAAAGTTTTATTGTGTGTGTTTGGATGTCTTATAGGTCCAAGGTCTTTTGAGTGTCCCAATGGAGACTTATTAATTGTCAAACTCCTATTCCCATCTCTCTAAAAGGTCTTGGTTTCATTTCCATTGTTGTCAATACCTTAACAACATTCTTAAAGAGTTGGGTGGTAATTGCCTCATCTTTAGTCTCTTGGTTTTTGGTTAATTAACATTGTTTTTTCTATTAAAAACTTTAGTTCACATTGATTGTAAAGACTTCCTTTTTCAACAATAGTTAAAGACAACTTGGGACCTTTTGCCCCTCATTGCACTCAAATGTTTTCCATCTTTCGAACATTTCATTGGCAAACAAATAGATCAAATTCAAGATTACATTTGAGAATGTCTACACCAACACACCTCTTCTATCATTCTTTTTGATGGAACATCTACTATCCATCAAGCTCACATCAATTCGTGCTTAGGCCCAAGTTTGGGAGCTTGATTCATGGCTTGATTCATCCTATTAGTGTTTTGTATGCCATCAACAACTTTCTTATTATCTTATGAATTTGAGTTGGATTGCCCCAACCTTCAATCTTAGGCCTCCTTTGATGTGTCTACACTTATTTATTGACTTTTTGGGTATCCATCTTCTACATTGTGCCCATTGTAGTGAACACACAAATACACAAGATGATATTCATGATGTATTTGCATCCATTGCAAAAGATGTTATTTTCATGTAACTCACGAACAGTTACATGTTCTTCCTGAACTTCCACACTTCAAACATCTAGGTATTGCATCAACATTGTCCTTTCAAAGATGGGGGTTTACACTCGCGCAAACATCATCATTGTTGACCTCACCCATGTAGATCTTCCATCACAAGCATCTAAAACATGAGGTTTTGCAACATCAAAGGCAATCCAATCAAACAAATGAAATCATCAAGATCACCATTCGAGAGATCAATTCTTCCCGTAGACAATAGAGGTCTTTAGTTGTTTGCATAAACAAGTTGATGATTCTTCCACAAGTTTGTGCCAACAATGTGTGCAAAATGAAAGGCTCAAAAGATCAACATTTCCGTGATTACCAATTTTGTTAGACAAAGGGTTTCAATTACTTTCCAAAAGTTACAAAGCCTCTACTATTTTAAGTTGGACTGTAGCTTTGGGGTTGGCTACATCTCAACTTCCTCCACTTGTGGACGCATTGGCCATTACCACTTCAGATGGTAGGTAGCTGAAGAAACAAGGATGCCTTCGAGTTTGGCTCCTGATCATGCACATTTTTCATTTTCTGGCGTTGGATTGTGAACTTTGTCCTCTTCCACCATCTTGTTTCCCTTTCCTTTGTGTACCCTTTGTATTTTTCATGGTGTAAAGTTTGGCAGGTTCGCATCATTTGTGGAAAATTTTAAGGTTTAAGCCTTTGTCGAAAAACTTAGGGTTTAAGCCTCTTGTCGAAGAGTTTAGGGTTTATGCGTAAGGGCTTTAGATTTCGGGGAGCTTGGGGATGCAATTCTGTGATGTTGGGTGCACAAGAAGATGCAGCCAAACTGTTTTCCAGATGCAGAATACCGTCAATCTCTGTGCGAATCAGTTCGATGATTTCATGATTTGATGTTGTGATGCCGGTGTCGATGCCGATCAGTCTTGATTCTCTGAAGATGTTTGAAACTTCTGTGATGATGTTGTTTTGATGCTGGTGGTGGAGGTCCGGAACATTTTAATTCTTTGATAGCTTTTGTGACGCTGTTTTGATGCTGCAGGTGGTCGTGCGGAACAGTTTGATTCTTTTACAGCTTTTGTGATGATGTTTTGATGCTGGTTGTTGTTGTGGTGGTGATATTAGAGATGATGGGTATCGGAATCGCATCACCCTAGACCTGAAAATCCATTGGCAATGGCGTTTTCGTCGTTGTCAATGCTTGCTAGAGGCTGCTGCAGAAGAAATGGAGCTTCTTCATCAAGCAGCCGATGGTGTACACATGTGAGGGCACATGTAGCAGCACTGCAGTGGTTCGGTACTTGCGGAACTCAGTTGCAGCACAATCACCAAGACTTGTTGGATTCAGATCTCAGTGGAGACAATGTCAAAATCAACGTGAGAAGGAGGTGGAAGCAGCTGCAGTTGCGTGATGACCACCGCCCGCAACAGAATCATGGCCTCCTCTCAGTTCCACCATCTGTGAGGATAGGTCGAGGTCTTCAGTCTGTCTGTCAGAGTTCTAAGGTCGAGTTTCAGAGAGGTATCAGAAGCTTGGCATTGTCGATTGCTTCGTCGCCCTCAGAAGGAGAATCCTCTGGGAGATCAGACGAGAAGTCTGGGGCAGCTGATGTTGCTTCACGAGGGTGGCAGATTCATGAGGAAGATGACAGTGATTGGCGAAGCCATGCTGCTGCAATTGCACGCTCTATTCAGCTCATCAAAGCTCGACTGCAGGTAGGTATCAAAAGCTTGACTGCAGGTTTTAGGGTTTTAGGTTTAGGATGGGGAAAAAGTTCTTGACAAATTTCTTTGTGGGATTTCTGTGATTTCTGTGATTCTGCTCTCAATGGCTTGTAAGATTGAAATCTTTGTGTGGGTTGTTGTATTTGATAGTGGAAGGAACTTGTATCCAGGCTCCAACAATTGGATGTGGAATTAGCAAGGCCTGATGTGTGGCAAGATGCTGGCAGAGCTGCACAGTGCAGCAGAGAGCGGGGCACACTGGCAGGGCGACTGACAGCTGTGGACGACATGGAGAATGAGTTGCTTGAACATGTTGGCCTTGCTGAGCTTGCACATGAAGAAAACGACACACAGGTTGCATTTGTATGTGACAATTCTTCCCACATTCACATCAGCATTCAGAAAGATATAGGGTTTCTGTATGTCTTCTGTCTCTTCTTATTCCTGGCATTGTGAACACAGTCCTACATCTCTGGAAAAATGAAATGCGATTGTATCACATAGCACAATGTGAGAAGTTCAATGCCCTTTTATGTTAGTTTCTTATCCATGGTGGTCTATCAGACCCAATACCAAAGGGGCTGATTGGAAGTGGTCACTGTAAGTTTGATCCTTTTTTGGGTGTGTACACAAAGCAGGATGCAACAAGATCATTGGCAGCACTGCGCAAGACTGCCAAAGATAAGGAGCTGGCTGCATTGCTATCTGGCGAGCACGATTCTCGCTCTTGCTTTCTGGAGGTCAATCCTCAAGTGTCCAGCAGTTGTTTGGACCCCAGCTGGTTGGTTGCAAATGAAGATGGGAAATTTCACTGCAAGTGAAGTCTATTGTTGGGCACTGAGACTTGAGTTCGTTATGCCTTAAAACTACTGGTACCTCGGCATTTTGTATTGACTAGGTCCTTGTGGGAGGTCCATGGTGTATGGGTTTGGTGAGTGAATGGGAAATGGGGGATTGTGCATGTATCAGGTGCAAGCAGGAGCAGGGGGAACTGAAAGCATGGATTGGGCAGCTATGGTGATACGCATGTACCGTATGTGGGCACACAATCGTGGCTTCCAGGTGACAGAGGTTGATGAGATGGCTGGGGAGGAGGCGGGTATCAAGGTCTTTTTCTTTTCCTTCATGATTCTCTTTTGCAGTATTTCCTTTGTGGTGGTATTCCTTGTTGAAAAGAAAAGGCACCTGGCTAGACTATTGCTGTTGCCTAAGCCACAAGTTCATTTGAATACACACGATGTCACAGCGTGCAACAATCAGACTGGATGGTGAGTTTGCCTATGGTTTCGCAAAGACAGAAGCAGGAGTACATCGGCTTGTGCGCATTTCTCCTTTTGATGCTGGCAAGCGGCGTCATACATCTTTTGCTGCAGTTGCAGTGATGCCAGTCTTGGATGACTCAGAAGTCAGTGTCCAGATCAATGAGGCAGACTTACGAATTGAGAGATACCGAGCTGGTGGGGCTGGTGGTCAGCATGTCAACAAAACCGAAAGCGCTGTGCGCATTGTACACCTTCCAACTGGCATCACTGTCCAGTGCCAATCTGATAGGTGCCAACTATGATCTCCTTAGCAAGAACTCAACTGTCTGTTGGAGTAGTTTGGATTATCTGGATTATTTGTATATGATTTTTCTGCACAAGGAAGTCAGTTCTGTGTCTGTCCATGGAGAAGAGCATATCCTGTGGCTCACAATCACAAACCTTGCAAGTTTCTTTCAGAGAGAGACAGTTTGAGGATTTGTATAGTGCACGAGACCTAATAGGATAAATTTTCTATTGTTGGCCCAGGTCACAGCATAGGAACAAGGCGACAGCTTTGGGAATGTTGCAATCTCGCCTTTACCAACTGGAAGTGACACGGAGGGCCCAGGCAAGTGCCCAACATACACAGGCACTGTCTGATATCTCATGGGGAAACTAGATCCGCTCCTATGTCCTTCAGGTTAGAAAAGTTACTCCAAAGTGCAGTGAACAGTTTTTGCAAATTTCAATGTATGCGAGTGTTGGTTGGGTATCAAAATATGTTCAACATTCTCTGCTCTATTTCTCTCAACCTTTGAAATCCTGCTAGTTTGGTGTATTGAAGGGTGTTCTAGCCTCCTGCTTACTCATGGGTTTTTGGGTATCAACAAGTACTTCTGCATCTCATGGAATAGATTTGGACATTGCATATCTTGTCCAGACCAGACTGCTGGTATCAGCTGGGGAATGACTTCTGACACCTGTGGGATATTGCCAAGACAACAAATCACCAGACTCATGATCTTTTAACTTGATGACGTGGGTTTGTTGGAGGCATGCAGCCATATCAGATGGTGAAGGATTTACGCACTGATTATGAAGTATCAGACCCAACTTCTGTGCTAGATGGGGATCTTGACGGCTTCATTCTCACATTTCTTGCCAGTTCTTTAGCCAGATAAGGCAACTGCTGAGGAGTGGCATTGTCACTGTAGAAATTAAAATTAATGCTCTTTTCTCTTCAGGAACCTGCCAGTCGTCTGTTAGCAAGTCTCTTGCAAAAGAGTGTTAAATCAATTAGGCAGCTTCAGGGGGGAATAGTGGTAACTGTTTTTTGCATAAATTACTCAAGCCCAATGCAGCTGATAATGTCCATAAAAGATCTCGTCTTTTGTTAGTTATTGACACCGCCCAGTCTATGATGGAATCTCAAATCTCTTGACAGTCTGTAGTCTGCTCTTAAGTCTTCATCCACAAAGAGAATTGCTCACAAGAACCCAATTGTTCAACAAGTTTGAACTTTTTCCCTTATTTGTTCAAAGCCTTTTAGGGTTTAAGTTTTAGTAGGGTTTAGCTCTTTGAACTTTCTCCTGTATTTGTTCCTTGGTTGTTAGGGTTTAGGGATTAGGGTTTAGCTCTTTCAACTTTTCCCCCAATTTGTTCATATGATTAGGGTTTAGCTCTTTGAGGTTGTTCCCATATACGAGCAAAGACCTTTTGGGTGTAGGGTGTAGGTGGTGAAGTTGTCATGGTGACATGAAGTGGCAGGGGATTGCAGATCATCCTTTTTCTGGGTGCCTTCATTAAAGTGTGTTTTGATTGCATTTCAAGCTATGAGATTAGGGTTTAGGGTTTAGGGTCAATAGCAAGACTTGCACAAAAATAATCAACAATTAGCTGAATTCACATGAGAGCAATAATTTGACACAAAGTGGATTTGGGTTCATTTGAAAGGTCTATTAAAAGAATGCACCCCTAAGCCTTAGTAGGAAAACCCTAAAATTAATCCTAGCTCCTAACAAACAATGTCCAGAATGCCTCAATGTGCAAGGGAGTAATATACCATATGCTATATATAATTGTGTTGTTTAGGGTATTTGATGGGTTGTGGTAAGGGATTTGATTGGTTAAAACATAAGGTGTGCCCAATAATAATTTAGATACAACTTTATGTTTATTTAAAAAATGACTAACCCTTTTTGCCCTCATAAATAAATAAAGGACCAACAATTTTAGACCCATAAAATCCTCAATAAATAAACCAATTTTGAATTATATTTGTAGCTGGAATTTGAATTTCCAAAGTCAATCCAAATGAAAGCAACTAGGTTAGGGTGAGTGAACCTCGATGTTTGTTGACAAAAGCTCAAAACTCAAAAAAATTATACATATTTTTAAAGGTTTAGGGTTTAAGGTTTCTTAAAATGGTTCTAAATTTGCACCACCATTACCTAGGCATCATAGCTATATGTAATTCTAAAGTTTTATGTTAGGGACTAGGGTTAAGGTTCTAACATGTTAAATTCATAATTACTTTTAACCATTAACCAACAATGTGTTATAATGCATGTAAGAAACTTTGGGAATAAGTTCAACTATAATGTTTAAATTTTTGATGTTGCAAATTTGGATTTGTTTCATTAAACTCTAAACACTAAATTTTAGCCCCTAGTCCCTAAGATTATGTCTAGCTATTACAATGCAAATTTGGTGGGCAAGGACGGGCAACTATTTGTTAATTGTGTCAATTAATTTGAGGGTTATGAGTTCAAGTCACTTACAACAATAGGGAACATTTTTTTTGGAAGTTTGGTAACGTTCCTTTCACCTTAGAAAACCTTCCAATGTGTTTTCAATATGGCCAATTACATTGTTGGATTTGGTTGTTTGATTAATTTTCCCTAGTTATATTAAATGAACTGACAATTCAATGTGTGATCGCATTTGGTAGATTTGAGAGAATTTTACAACACCAATGGAAATGCTAAAAATTGGTCATTCTTTTCAATTTTCACCATAATGAGGTTGTGTGTAGGCCCAAAGATTTATTGCTTTAGGCCAATGGGATAGCTAAATTTGGAAATAGGTTAACAAATAAGATTGTAAGGGGGAGGTGCAAGTGTTTTCCTTTCTAAAGTTGGGTGGGATAAGGTTATTAGGTGAAAATTTAGGAAGAGAGAGGGGGAAGGCAAAGAGTTGAGCATTTCATTTAAAAGGGGTTCTAAAGGTAGGGGTTTGGGTTTTCCTTTTTTTCCCTTTCATCCAAGGAATTGGTCCTTGGTTGGGAAGAGAAGGGGTGGGGTGGGTTTTTTTCCCTTTTTTTCTCCCTTTCCACACTTGAACACATTGGGTTGCTAGGGAATACATTGGGAACATGGGTAACATCATTGAGAACATGTGAAAACATGGTGAGAAAATGATGAGAACACACAAATTTAAAATTTTCATCTTCATTCCCCTCCACCCCCAAATGGAAACAAAGTTCACAAGCAATGTGCTAGAAGCTTGTTTGTAAATAACTATTACATATTGACTCTTTGTTTATTCAAAATAACTATTAAAAAAAAAATTCAAACCACCAAAGCTAGCAACCCAACAAGCTTTAAAAATCATCTTTTGACCAATAGACAACCTTATTATGTTGAGCATTGAAAACAATGGACCATTTTTAGTGTTTCCATTAATCTTCTACAGTTTTCACAAACCTACCAAACCGTATTACATATTTAATTATTAATTCACCTAAAATAACTAAAGAAAAAATACAAATCATCAATTTTAGTAATTTCATTGACCACTACATTATTTCCATGCATGAACATGCACAAGCTTATTCAACACCTTATGTATTTTAGTAAATTGACAATATAAACCTCGTGTGTGTGTGTGTGTGTGTGTGTGTGTAGGTTTTTTAAATGAACCTTATTTCAACATGTCATATTAGGTGTTTAAAATTTTGTTTTCATTAAATGTTGATTTCCTTTTGGGATGTTCCTCATTAACACAAAAGAACAATAATCCTTATTGCCCAGTGTTGGGTTAAGGCAAGAACAAATCATCATTTGGAAAGTGAAGACTCCAACTACATTATTGTTGGTTATAGTTTTGAATCGATCAAAAAAATATGTGAGCAAGAGAATTTTTAAGATGATTTTGTTAGACTTTTTGGAATTTTGAAAAGGTAGAGGTTGTGTGACAAGGCAATTTCAAATTTAATTTTGGAAACAAAAAGGAAAAAAAAACAAAAAAGGAAAAGAAAAAAGACTCCCATGTTAAAGTAATTCATATATTTCTTTTTAAGCTCTTACTCTCACAAAAATTTCTTAAGTTCTTTCTTCATCTCATAAAACTTTTAACTTTTTTTTAAAATTTAGATTTTGATATTTTGTAAAGGGGTTTGAATTTTTTTCATGAAATGTGTGTGCATGGAAGGGCATAAGGTGCATTGGAACTATTTCAACAAATGCAATAACAAAGTGTGCATTCAAATCCTAATAGCTTATCAAGTTTAACGTTTTCAAATTTCAGATTTTTGATCATTCCTTTAAAATCCATTGTATAAGGTTGAAGTTGATTAATGGATTTGTGTTTGTAACAAATTGTAGTAGGAACTAACTAATTTAATGGTTCCATTTTCATCAAATTTTAAATTTATATTGCAACTTCAACTTTGAATTTCACCATGTTTGTTACCCCTTAATTTGCAAATGTTTGTTTTGATTGGTATAAGTTCCATTGTTGTTCTTATAAGGTAGTTGTAGGAATAAAGTTGATATGAAAAAACCTTATGTCAAAAGGGAAACACTCCGCTCAAAAAAACAAAAAAAAGTATTGAAAGTAAGAGATCAAGACAAAATTGCTTGCAATGGACATTGGGATAAAAAAAGACAAGAGAGACACGCACATAGACAAAAAAAAGATTTGTGATTATTGGAACCTTAAAAGCTCAAGCTTCACTTGCAATTTGTCCCTTCTTTTTTCTTTGATTATGCAATCTTATGCACAAAAAACATATATCTGAAAGAGAGAAAAAATTGGTTGTCTCTCAACCACCCCACACATATGTATGGATATTATCAATAATTTTGTAAGAAAATGATTTCTCCTTTGTAAATATTCGTTGATAATTCATTTTTTTAATTTAAAGAAAAAAATAGCATTGTGTGTTTCTATTTCGTTATCTCTTTATGTATTTTTGTGTTGTCTTTTATTCAAGCTAGGTGGTAGCATAGTTGAATCTTTTCATTATTTTCATATTTGCAACACAACATCTCAATACACATGTTAATATTTTCACTAACCTTTGCCCATCATAAAAGCAAGTAAAGTCAATAGAATGGGACCACTTTCTTCAATGTTCAGCAAAATAAAATTATTTATAGGCCTAAACATTTAGTGATTGCTAGATGGGGTTGCTAGATTTAATGGTTGTTAGACAATGTTCCTAATTTGAGCTTTTTATAAAATTATCTTGAGTGAAGTAATATTCAATGTGTAATTGACAACTTTTGAGCAGAATAATTGTGAATTTTAGAATAAGAAACCATTTGGTGGCCACTAGGTGGTTTTTTGACCCCAAAAATGAAAAAACCACATGTTAACCACCAAATGGGTTTTCGACTTTGAAATAAAAAAACCACCTAGTGGCCATTAGATTGGTTTGTGTTTCCATATATACCATCTAGCCTAAGGTGAATTTCCACATCAATAAAATGAATGATTATTTAATTCAAAAAAATTGTCATGTAATTTTTTTAATATCTAATTTTCCATCATTTAATAAAATATTGTTGTATGAGAAATCCAATTTATTAAAAGTGTAAACATATGATAATTATGATGATTTTCCATGTCCACTTAATATTCTCACAATAATTTGTTTTATTTTGAGGACTAATGAAATTGAATTTAAGGTAAGATAATGGGTATTTATATTCATAAGGTCTTTTGTTCCTTTGAACATGTACCTTGAAAAAATAACCACCTAATGCCCACTAGGTAGTTTTTCAACTTTTAACCCAAGAGTGAAAAATCACATGTTAACACCATGTGGATTTAGTCAAACTTTAATTAGAAGGAAAATCCACTTAGTGGCCATCCTGGTGGATTTTCTATTTCGATTTGATAGAAAAAGTACCAAAGAAATGCCAATGGATTGAAGACTATAAAATTGTGGACTCAATAGTCCAAGAAATCAAACTTGGACAAAAATTATCATGTAAAATCCTCAAAGATCACAAGGAAGGAGGTAGTCTTCAAGGATTACCATGGGGAAGGCAACCTTGCTTTCCAACACAAAATCAAGATAATAAAGTAAATATGCAAACAAACTTGAATTTTCAATTGTCCATGGAAAAGGTAAAAAGGTAATTGCCTTTGCCCCAAGCATTTGTACCTCTGAAAGTTGATGGTCCAATAGACTAGTACCTTCCAAATCTTGTTACCCTACATTTGTTGAGTTGTTGCCCTCCACCAAATTACTAGCAAATTGTTCCTACCATCCTTTTGCAATTACCTTCCAACAAGCTACAACATGTTTTAAAAGTAACACAAATAAATAATATAATATAATATAAGAGTTGCAATATTCTACATCAAACTACAATAAATTATTATCATTATAAAGGGAAAGTAAAGCAAAAGAAAAATAAAATAAGAACACCATAAATCCCATAATCTTTAGACATTCTTCTACATTAGTCTTTCTTTCCTCATACAACATTTCTCTTCCTTCCATTCCTTCAATAACTCTCTATACAAGAATGATGGGGATCCATCTCCTAATCCCCTTCCTCCATAAACTACACAAGGTTTGCATTCCACATACAAAAGTAGGCCCCTTATTTTAATCTTTTCATTAATGCCTCCTAATTGATTGGTAAACAAATTCCAATCACCCATTCTCGTGGGTTAACTAACCTAGGTTAGTATAAGTTAAACTAATATAACCTCAAGTTATTTAAATTAAACTAAGTTGACTTAGGTTAAATTAATTTAAACTTAGGTTAACCAAGGTTAAACTTAAATTAAACTTGAACAACTTGATTAAACCTAGGTTAACCAAGGCTAAACTTAATTAAACCTTGTAAACTAACCAAAGGTCAATAAAAGTTAAATTTATATTAATTAAAGTTAAACTTAAAACTACAAAGATTTGACCTAGGCTAAATTTAGGCTAATCAAGGTTATATTTAGGTTAACTTCAACTAAATGTAAATTTAATTTAATTTAAATTTAAGCTAATCAAAGTTGAACTCAAACTAATGGACATAAACTTAGGCTAACCAAAACTAAATATAGATTAAACCTAAGTTAATATAAGTTAAACCTATATTAAACCTAGGCTAAAACTATGAAAAATTACATTTATTAAAACCACAATGCCTTGCAATTATAACTCCAAAAACAACTCGTATACAACTATTGTGTAACCATCCCTTAAATATTACAACTATTATATAATTATCCCCTTGGAAATACAAGGATTGAATAAATAAATTTTTACATAAGAAAATCAATTAATTGTATTATAATTACAAGTGAGTTGAAAATAAATTTTCTATACAATAATTTGTATGCATTGTACATACATCCATAGTCAACCTTGTTTGATTTTGTAAGGAATTATAATGTAGTTGCATGTGACAACTATTTTAGAACTATTGTAAATGTGTCATTGATTCAATAGCTATGTTGCAATTATTGTACGATGTACATACATGCGATCATGTCATGTGTCCGCATTTCCACTACCCATTATGAGATACATCTGCAACTAATTTTCAACTATGATTCCCATTGATCCAACTAGTAAGGCCATTAATGCAACATTATTGAACTATTAATGTTCAACTATATTGTGATTATTATATAACAATTTATAACTTAATAAAGATACAAATTCATATGCAATGTTTTTTTAAAATCATTGTTTCAATAATTTGATTAATAAATATTAATTGTGTTTAATACACTTAATTATTATGAATTTATGAATTATATTAAATAATTGACAATTAATCTGAATAAATAAGTGTAATTCATATAATAAATTAAAAAATTATGATAATTAGAATAAATAATATGGATGTATAGGAAAAATAATTATTCATCAAATAATAACCAAATAAATATTTATTTGAGTTGGGGATGCTTAATATGAATTAAACCAATTAATTAAAATAATAATTATTTCATCGATAATTACCAGATCATTAATTATTTAAATTCATTATAATTATAATTATTTGAACACACATACTTAATTTAAATGTGAAACTAAAAACAATGTATATATTATATTAAAAACTCAAATTGGGTGTACATATGGATATGCCTATTTATACATTGATTTTCTTACCCAAATTCATTTTTAATTTTTAATTTTTAGTAATTATTTATTAGTCAGTAATTTATTAAATGTTAAGTATTATTTAATACGTAATTTACTTAATTAATATGAAATATTTTTAAAAACTAAATAATTAACTATTAATATGAATTATAAATAACTTTGATTTAAATAATTATTTTATTAGTTAATTAAATTAACTATTTTTTCAAATTTTAAAATAATAAATGATAATTATATTAATTTAGATAGTTAATCATCTGATAATAAATTATCTGAAATTATTTATTATTATTTTTTAATTAACTAACTAACAAAATAGATGAATTAGACTAATTATTTCAAATAATTTTCTTATGTATTTAATTAAAATAATTAATTACCTTATATTAATTATCTAAATTAATTAAATAATTATTTGATTTAGACTTTCAATTCATATTACTAGTTCATTAATTAATTAATTCAAATAATCGATCCAAATAATTAATTATATGATATTTAAGTCAGAAATATAGTTTTTATATCATTATTTCATATAAATAAAGACTAAATAATTAATTCACATATAAAAGTATGAGATGATTAATAATTTAATTATATGACTTACATAATGAAAAATAAGCAAACACAAAGCATGTGGGAAACTCTTTTTGTTGTTGCAATTCAATTTGCAACTAAAAAACAATTAATATATTTAATTCGTATGTTTTGTCTTTGAATCCCATGTCACAAACTATATAAAGAAAGTATCTTCTCTTATGTTCTCACATTAAAATAAACGTGCCATTTTGGGATGAACTCAAAAAAACTTAACCCTAAAAGCAAAATATAAAATAAAATAAAAATATTTACATGACTATTCTTTAGTTCATCTAATCTTGTATTTTCTTAACTATTTGCCCACTTACGTAAGTAAGTAAATATGTAAAGTAAGTATGTAGGTTTTAAAACCTACTAACTAGCTACCTACTATTAAAATATTTTTTTTCAAAATTCAATTAATATGCCATGTGTTAATTTTTTATTATGCCCCATATCATAATCTCGAACAATGGAAATCAATACTTCAAAAAAATAATTTTTAAATCTAGAATTCTTGATAATGCCATGTGTCAAAATTTAATGGATGGATGAAAATTAGTAATGTCAGCATGACATTATGCATGTAGTTGTAATGGAGTTGCGTAATAATTGAAAATGAATTGTTTCAACATAGTTACAATTGAATTGCAATGAGTTGCACCAAATATGTGGTGAGTTGTAACTTTTGCAACTCATGCAATGTGTCCAATATCATTCATAGTGTAAAATACAATGAGTTGCAAATGGTCAATGTAACTCAAAAATTGAATTGCAAGGCCAGTTGCAAAACACTTTTTTTTCACATAGTGTAATCAAAGGTATTTATTTAAATTAAACTTAAGTTAACCCGAATCTAAACCTAAATTAATCAAGGTTACATGAAAGTTAACCAAGGCTAAATCTAAGCTAATAAAAATTAAACCTAAACTAATCAAGGTTAAATTTAAGTTAATATAATGTAAACTTTGGTTTCTATCAAAAATTAGTAAGGCCTTACTGAATTTCATTTCAAATTGAAATATTGATCAACTTTGATAAATAAATAATTAATTAAAATTTAAAAAAATTCCATGTCACATGTGAAATTCACCTCATGATGTTAATTAAAAACCTTGACATTCAAATCCTCATCGTGGTGAAGAAAAAAACTTATGTCACATTTGTAATTGGTGTCATGACATCAATTATAACTGTGATGTTGAAGGTTTCATCACAATGAATTTTTTTTTAAAAAAAACAGATCATCATTTCAATTGGTGTAAAATGTATTATATTAGTAACATGAACAATTTGTTATGTGTGAATGGATACACCTATGTAAAGGTCTTGATAGTGGACACATTACTAGGAAATGCGTCCTAGTTCACTATGGGTTTCACTAGGTTTTTGAGTGAATTTGGACATTTTCACCTAGTGAAATTGTTTAACCCCCTGGTGAATGGGGACCAGTTACTACGGACAATGACTTGTTTCACTAGTACCTAGTGAAACAAGGTTATTCTCAAGTGAAATACAAATTTACCAAACCATTCACTTGTTAATTAATTAATTAACTAGTATGGAAATTAATTAAATTTTAATTATTTAATATAAAATATTATTGATAATTTCATGATTTTTAAAGCCTATTATTTATTGACACATGTCACTACTTACGCTAGGTTAAAAACATAGCCTAGGTAGGTAGGTAGGCCATGTAATCAACTTAAGAACCTACCTTTGGAATTTGATAGGAGAATATTTAGTCAACATACCATTGTTGACCACACACAACACCACCAATGAGGTTTAATCTCTTGACCTTTGGATTGAGGGCAAATACCCTTACCATCAAGCCACCACACTTGTTGTGATAACATGTTACATTACATTTTATTTATGAAATACTTCATTTTAAACATTACAAAAACATAAACTTTGAAAATTCATTTATTATTGAGATTTTGTTCAAATGAAATGATTTGAATTTATTTTTTTTTAAACTTCAATAATGTACATAATTACATTTATTTCTTTTTGAAAGTTTAAAATCATTTGAACAAAAAAAAA
>Ga0116229_10007919_pt1 | contig 16672 bp, 11 predicted proteins | sample S1TSphgellanicum_3_FD_87313 | JGI IMG/M metagenome (GOLD analysis project Ga0116229, IMG submission 87313) | Host-associated microbial communities from peat moss isolated from Minnesota, USA - S1T2_Fc - Sphagnum magellanicum MG | ecosystem: Host-associated > Plants > Peat moss > Unclassified...
GTCCAATTTGACTAATTGTTAAATCGATCACTATAGTCAAATTGATTAATCAAAAGATACCCATTGTCATTTAAGACCTTGGCTTCTAATAAAAAATACATGTCCACTACTAAAAAAAACCCATCCAATCAACTTAGTTAGTTTGAAAAAATAGGAATTCTAGTAGTGAAAGGATTTTCCATGGAAAAGATGGCCCAAATTCATTAGATTTCAATTTTTTTTTCAATTACGACATTTTTATGATAAGTTCAAGGAGGTAGAATCGTTCTAAATCCTTGGCTACATACTTTTAGTTCATATCCCTTATTGTGCATTAATAAAAGACCCAATGTTAATGATAGCCTACTAAGTACACCATTAATATGCAATCTAGGAATGTGAGAAGCAAGGTAAAACTTATAACATGATGTTTCTTACTTTGGTGTATACTTAGATTATTAAAAGGATTAATTAGTTTTGATCACATTTACTCCTAGATAATCAATGGTAGTCATATAACAAGCTAACCAACATTTTCAATGATTAAACATATATAATAATTGAGGCTAAATTTTCACGACCAATTAAGTCCTCAAATTCAACACTAAAAGATGTGAATGTTGATTTCTTTGTTTTTATTCCAATGTTTAAATTCACCAAAACATCCATAGTTGCTTTCTTATGGAACTAGTTTGAATTGTAAAGATCTATGTGTTATATCATGTATGGAATTGGAAACTTCCATCTCCAATAAATTTTTAGCATTTGTAACAATCCATGAAACATGTGTGGGAATACTCAATACATTGTGTGAATAACTTGATCTTGTAGACATCAATACATTAAGAAAATATGGTAAATATAAGGCATAGATTATAATGGGCAATTTCAACTTAAATTCATATTTATTTCAATTCAATATAACATTTGATAATGCTAATGGATATTTAAAATGATCACTTTTCATTGTTGCATGCATGATCACAAATGATTTTTCAACAATCAATCTCATTTATTTATTCAAATATGATTTTAGTATTAAGATATTGTTTGTTTGGATGCAATCATGTTTTAAACCTCCCAACCCATGCCCCCCCCATTTTGAATATCACTTGTACATAATCACAAATTATTATATCAATGATTTGGAAAAATATTAACTTATTTTAAAAACATGTGAACGAATTAACCAAAAAATCTCCAACCATGCCCCCTTTTCATTATTCACCACATCTAGGGTTCAATCTTAATTATTTCTCCCTACCCACCCATTTTAATTTAGTAAAATATTAAAGAGTATAAATTGGGAGGCTATTTAAGTCTCAACACCTAGGCTGATCATTATCATTGGCCAATCAAGAATAATAATTTCTTTTAGTGTAGCTTTTGCAAATGTCACTACCTTGAACAAATTTATTGCCAAAATGACAATTTCACAAAATTTGAATATTATAATTCATTTAAATTTGTGTGTATAAGAGTAATTTGTGCTGTAGGTGGTGACTTACAACGTCCATTTTACACAAGGAATCAAAGCTAAGGTTCAATTCAAATCAAACATTCCTATTGGTGCAAAAGTTGAAATCAACCCTAAGGGCTTTACACTAAGAGTCAAGGCTAAAATAGGAAAATCTTTTCTATTTTCCCCAAATTATTAATAAATGTTAAACTTTATGGCCTGGTATTTGCCTCAAGGTTAAAAAAGGATACCAAAGAGTTTGGGAAGCCAATTTGTAACCCTTGATCCTTGGGGTCAATGTTTCAACATTTATTAATATCCTGACATCAATGTTCTAACATTTATTAATAAATTAGGGCCAAACAACAAGTCAAAAATGTTCAAAGTTGGAACTTGGCCCCAAGTTTTTTTAGCCTTGATTTAGTTTTAAATAGGCTTTAAAAAAAAAGGAAAACCACCCATAAGGACCAATGAGCCAACCAAAAATAAATAAAATAAAACTAGTTACATAATATTTCAACAAAAACATTTAAGGCATTAACCAGCTACCATAAAACCCCCGGTGACTTTAGTAACTCCCAACAATTGGTGTAGGTCCAGGGGTAGATGCTTAGTTATCAACTCATCCCATCACACTAGCATTTCATTTATTCTCAGCCCACTTTTTTACAACATTATGTACTCGTTTTGGTTTGCCACATCCTATAGTTGCCCATGTTTCATGGTGTTAGTGTGGTCATACCATTGACAATTTAAGTATCCATTTGCTTTGGTGCCCCTGTGAGAGTGAATATACACCAGCCCATAACACATTTTGGGATATTGTCACAACCATTGATTTGGAAAGTTGAGCACATGTTTAAAAGGAGGTTTTTCACCTTTTCCTTCATCACATCCAATGATGAATGGATATCCTTATCACCAGAAACGATTTTCAGACTTTGATGGATGTTATCATTATTGACCCAATTTGCACAGATATGGTGTAGCGAACATCAACAAAGACAACACATGTAGCGATGATGACTACTTAAGAGAAAACACAATCCTACGTAAAGCAAGCATTAGACAATGATTTCATTCCCCTTGCCATTGAAATGTATGGGTGTCTTCATTCTCGTTTTGATTCATTTTTGACTACTTGCACACAAACCATTATTGTGCTTCATCAATAATCCTTTTTAGTCCCTTCGATGCTTGTTTCTTATTATTGAAACCTATGTCCATAACGTGTGCAAGCCATAGCAATTCTTCAGCGGGCTACTGCACTTGGTTAGGGTTCTTCTTCTCTTCCACACATCATAGCTAAGGCACCTCCATCACTAGTTGATTTGTGGTAGATGATAGTTTTTTCATCTTAGGTTTTCTTTATTATTGTTGATTGTCAATTCATAGCCATGGGTCCTATTAGCATAGAGTTTTTATCTTATTTTTGTTGATTATTCTCTGAATTTATCCAAAGTCTATGATTTCAAGTTTCATATATTTGTGCACCCTAATTTTTGAAAAGACACATTTGGACTTAATTACATGTCAAAAGACACACTGTTTGATTTTCATATGCATGTCTTCAGGGTGGCATCCATGTTGCCTCAATTTCAGAGTTCGTAGCCTGTTCAATGTCTGGAGGTTTCCATCCTGGGACAGTTTGCTTTCCAGATCACATCCTCAATGTATGCTGTAGAGCACTTTTACAATTTACCAGTTTAATTTCAAGATCTTAGTGCACATTGTAGAGCACTTAAGAATTTATTCCAAGAGACAGCAACTGAATAACAGCTTCAGATTATCTGATTGTAACAACTTGCATTGAGAAGATTTCAAGGTTACACAATTTCCCCACAACCATTGCAATCTGACAATTACAGGCAGGCTCTGGTCATAACCATCTTCAAAGACATCCCAGGTACTGTTGTATTGAGGGTCTCATGTTTACTGTTGAATGTTTTTGCAAGTCAATGTCAAGGATTGTGGGGCTCTGAGTCGGTGCATATCCTTTGCAGACCATTTGTTTTCTCACATGTCTGTTGTAATGTAGCTGGGGCGCTAGAGCCTAACTTGGAAGTCTGGGTACCGGGTGCTGCTAAGTTGGAGTACAGAGAGAAAAGTTCTCATCAAAGAGAAATGTTGTCACCTTTTACAACAAATAGGGTGTCATCAGATGCCTCAGCTGCTGACCATTTAAAGTCACAGCTGCTACGATTTGGATTCAAGCAACAACATGTGAATGCGGCTCTGGTTGAGCGCAAGGAACTCATAAGAGCCCTGGACTGGATGGTACTCAATGTGCCACAACATAAATTGCTAGCCAAATTTGCGGCAGAGTCTTCTAAGGCTTCCGTCCATGTATTGGTGAAAGGAAAACAAGAACCCATAGGATTTTCCAACGGTTTTGCAGACGGATGGGATGAGAGCATGCTACGGTTACAATAGTACGGATATGCTGCTGCTGATTGTATGGCAGCTTTGGTGGACGCCAATGGGGACGAGTCTTTAGCTTTATATAGCTTATTTAAGACACTCATTGGAGACCAGGTTCTTGTATCTACTAAAAATGGGGCAAGCCAGGCTACCCAAAATATTGCTGAGATGAGAGCAGAAGAAGTGGTGGCCCTACAGTCCATATTTGAAGAGGAAGGCACCTACTTGACTAAAGACTTCATGCAGTTTCCCATAACATCTGAAGCAGATGTTGTTGTGCCACTGAAAATGGAGGTAAATAATCCATTGATTCAGTGTTCCTGTGTTTCAAGGTTTGCAACCCATCTTGTGATCCATGTGAAAGTTGTGGTCCTTATTTTGAAGAGCAAGTCTGAATGCAAACTCAGCGTCATGTAGTGAAGCTCATCGTGTGCAGGTGAGGATACCTGCCAGGTGCCATTATCCCCCATGAAGTGCCGATTGTTGCCTTCAAAAGTAAGAGTCATCGTCCTGAATTTCTATTGGAACTGACAAAAGAGGTGGGGAATTTTGCATTGCAATTGGTGGGTGCACTGATGTTGCATGACCTAGTCGTCGCAGCCAGAGATTTGGCACACGCTCTGCTGCAAAAGACATCACTGAATGAAGACGTCTTGGATTATGAAAGTGAGACAACGATTAGACCCACAAACCTAGATACTGGAATGTTGACTGGAGGGGAAGATCAATCCATATCTTCATTTTCGTCCAATGCAGAGGAAACGTCTCCAGCTTCTGCACATCCCATAACAACTGTCAATTCTTCAAATACTCTGTCCACAGCATATGTTCCCCCAGCATTGAGGAAAATGCAGCGCAGTGGAGCCTTCGAGCTAAATCCTATAAAGGGTGATAATGTGAGGAAGCCGGATATTCCAGACAGAGATGACAGAGCACAGGTGCCAATGCTTTCAGATACTGCAAGTCATAGGCTGCACAAGACAGGCAGGAAATCGTTGCAGGTTGATGACACTAGTGTGCAGAATGGAGGAGTGGGAGGCATGGAAAAAGTCAGGAAGGCATTCTGAGTTGTGAGGGATCAGGGCAAAGCTACCGGCATACAAGTATAGGGGTGATTTGCTTAAAGCTTTCAACAGCTGTTCTGTCACTATAGTCTGCGGCCAGACAGGCTGTGGAAAGAGTACACAGGTGCATGCATGCCTCTCTCGGTTGTACACTTCATCTCACGATGTCAAGAGGAGGATCTATCTGTTCTATCTCACAACATGGTCCTGTCTGTTCATACTCTGCAATTGGGATTGTGGGTGTGATCAGGGCATAGTTAGCATGAGTAATTTTTTTAATGATTTTGTTGCCTGTCTGCATATGTTCACAATGGTGCATACCTTGTTGGCTCTACAGGTACCACAGTATGTCCTTGAGGACTACATTGAAATGGGCAAGGGTGCCGAGTCTAACATAATTTGCACACAACTGAGGAGATTGTCTGCCACTCGGTTGGCTGATCGTGTATCAAAGAGCACAACCAAGCTGTTGGTGAGACTGTGAGTTTGTTTCCTCATTGGGCTTTCTCAATTTCAATCCATGGGTGTCAGCAGCTGCATGTCTTCTTATAGATCCAACTCTCCTACTGAGCATAACCTTTTGTGGACTGCTGTCATGTGCTGCAGGCATTTTGCTTGTGGGTTGCATTTCATCAAAATTAGAAATGCAGGGGATTGATGTAGATTTTTTGCAAATGGGTGCAGTGGACTGTTGTGCAGAGTCTTGTGGTTTTAGATACGAGCATACTTCTGGTTCACAGTGCTGTAGAGTGAGAAGCAGTACTGAAGTTCTTTTGTTTACAGGTGGGCTACTCTGTCAGATTGGACAGCTGTCGTTCGCATTGCACCAGGCTGCTTTTTTGTTTTATTGGTATTTTACTGCACTGCTTGTTACCAGACCTGGATTTGGTTGGTGTGACCCATGTCGTAGTTGATGAGGTGCACAAACGCACCCTAGAGGGTGACCTTCTGCTTCTCCTTCTCCACCGGTTTTTGCAAAGGTAGTGCAGTGAATCCTTGGCAGTCTTGTGAATCTAATGGGTCTTGAACTGTGTGAGCCCTTTTGTTTGCACAAAACTCAGCAGTCTCTCATGTTATTTTAGAGACTCATGCCCACAAGAGGACGCAAGAATGCCAAGTTTGTACATATCTAGTGTTAGCATTCTGGGATTAACAAACCTTAGTGTGATGTTTGCTCGCACATATCTGATGGCTTCCAAGCTGCTCAACAAAGGCGAGCTGAGTTATGTTGGTCGTGTTTGATGTGACTTGCCAGGAGTAACAGCACTCTTCATGTGATTCTGATGTCGGCAACAGTGGATGCTGGTCTCTTTGCTAACTACTTCAGGCAAGGCCTAGGGTACAGCCCTCCTGTGATGACAATTCCTGGTTTCACATTTCCTGTATGTGAGCTTTATCTAAAAGATGCACTGGGGCTGACAAGTTAAAAAGTGGGATGCAACTCACGCTATGCCGTCAGAAAAAAAGCTACCCCAACAGGAGATGTCTCTCAGTCAGCTGGACTTGTCAGCCGGGGGATCTCTTCACTCATGGAAGAAAGAGATGACTAGGAATCAGGGCTTGATGACCATGATGATTCTGCAACTGCAGCCAATGACTTGTACAGCAAGGCCACTCAGCAATCCCTGAATGTGGTTGATGAGAGTATCAACTTTGAGCTAATTGAGACATTGATTTGTTCAATTTTGCAACTGGAGTTAGAGCCATCTGCCAAGTATGGCTTCCTTACAACAAGTGATGGAGATGCTGAAAGGAGAGAGGGGAAGGCCTTGGCGTTGAGTATGGGCAGGCCCAGAAGGCTGGTGCCATTCTTGTCTTCCTCCCTGGCATGATGGAGATTCATAGACTGCAATCACGTTTGTAATCCTCCTCTCAAATTGCAGCTTGTGGGCTTGGTGGTCTTTGGGTATTGGCACTGCATGGATCATTATCTGGTGAAGAGTAGAAATGTGTTTTTTTGAAGCCACTGTCTGGTGTCTGCAAGATTGTTCTTGCCACAAACATTGCCGAAACCAGTATCACCATTGATGATGTTGTGTGAGCTCCTCTCCCTTGCACACGGACGCAACAAATTGCGTCAGTTTTTACTTGTCAGTTGCCATATTCCCTCTCAGTACTACGAGTTCTCTGGCTTGTGGTGATGTGGGGAAGTCCAGTTCATAATACTGGGCTCATGAACTGCAGTTCATGAGATCAAAAATAGGAATTTTGACTGGATGCTGGCTCACACAACATGAGAGCAGGTGCATAGCTCTACTTGAATGCTTGTCCAATGCAGATATGTTTAGTGGAAGTGTTTCTGACAGTTGTGTGTGCTGTGTGTGTCTGACTATATAGGTATGTCATTGACAACAGCCATCACAAGGAGATGAGATATGACCATAACAGGGGTATGTCTTGCTTGGAGGACACTTGGATTTCCAAGGAAAATGCACGGCAGAGGTGGGGGTGTGCAGGAAGGGTTCATCCTGGCTGTTGTTTGTGGCTATTTAGCAGAAAACAGTTCCAGAAGTTGGATGAACAACTCCCAGAAATGCTTCGGGTTTCATTGGAGGGTTTGTGTCTCAGGGTGAGCCACTTGCCAGCCTGTGGAGTACATTTTTCCCAATTCCCATTACCACTAATCCTCTTGTAATATTTTTGCATGGTTGAAGGGCCCTTTTCCTGTTCAGAAACGCAACTTTCTTGAAGAAGTTTTGTGGATTTGGTCTATGTTGGTCTCAGTCTGGTTCACACAGCACAATGAGTGCTCGATTACAGGAGGGAGGTCAAAGTCTGAAGTGATGCTCATCCTCTTGTTGTTGGATGTTGATGGTAGGTGAAATCCCTTCTTCCTGGGAAAGTGGAAATGGTGGTCTCTCAGATGCTGACGCCGCCCTCCATTGACAATGTAAGAACAGCCTTCAAGAGTTTGGAAGACTTGAATGCGCTTGATAAGGCAGAGACACAGTAAAGTGTCCTTGCAATGTTGCCATGGAAGCCTGATGTTATAATTGCTTTTGACATGAGAATGTGAAAGATTAGCTGCTGATTGGCCAACCACCATGCAAATAGTGCGTCTGATTGATCAGAATTATGTGCAGAGCAAGTATGCTACTTACACACACCTATTGGTGTCGGAAGTATTTTGTTTATTGTAGTTTGTAATTTTGCATTCTATCTTGTCTGCTGTCTGGAATTTGCTGTCTCTTGAAGGCTACCTATTAAAAGTCAATCAGATCAACTGGTGACCCACAGTTTGGGTGGGTGATTGCAGGGACTACCTAGGCAATGCAGAGTTATTAGTGTTTTGTCCACTTTCCCAACATTGGGCTTCAAGCCATGTATATTTGCGTGCCCTAATTTTTTATATATGAAAAGACACTTTTTTGACTATTAGATATGAAAAGTCACATTGTTAAGACACATCTTTGACTAGTTGTATGAAAAGATACATCGTTTGTGCGTGGAGATGCATCTCCACTTTGTTCTCACCGCCGCCGATTCTGGAAGATTGCAAAGAAGGAGGAGGCGGCAGTATGACACGTTGAAGTACAAGTTAGGATTCTGAGAGAATTTGTCCCTCCTTGAGGGTGAATTACTGGGTGTTCAAGATGTTGGCTGTGAGCTATGGCCATGCAGGTCCTTGATTAGACTGCTATGGACCTAATGACTTTAGCTTAAACAAATATGAACATGTGCATGTCTTCAGGGTGTCATCCATGTTGCCTCAATTTCAGAGTTCATAGCTTGTTCAATGTCTGAAAGTTTCCATCCTGAGACAGTTTGCTTTCCAGATCACATCCTCTATGTATGTTGTAGAGCACTTTTACAATTTACCAGTTTAATTTCAAGATCTTAGTGCACATTGTAGAGCACTTAAGAATTTATTCCAAGAGACAGCAACTGAACAACAGCTTCAGATTGTCTGATTGTAGCAACTTGCATTGAGAAGATTTCAAGGTTACACAATTTCCCCACAACCAGAGATTGCACTGTGTCAGATTGCAATGCATGTTTATTTAAATCACACCCAGTAACACAACTTTCTCAGAAGGCATAATCTCAACATTAGATTGCACTCTCTCCCAGCATTATCAAGGCACGCTGTTTTTCAAGGATGGTTTCACTTGCCCACCGGCATATACGTCTTAAACCACAAATCAAAACATGACCATGTCAAATCCTCTTTCTCCTGATGATGCTCCCCTAAGCCCGTTGCTTTTTTCTGCTCAATAGCCTCAGGAGAGCTGTTCATGAATGCATGCCCAACATTGGGGTATAGGTAGACTTCCGAAGGTACATTTGATTTCTTCAGCTTTTCTTCTAAAGCCTTGGCAGTCTGAAATCAAAGAGACCATGTCCAAGTGTCAAGACAAAAACCTCATCTGATGGTCGATAATTTGGATCCAAGAAAAACATTTCTGAACTCATCTTACCCCTGTCTACACACTAACAAAATCTCATTGAATCAACAGTGCAATGGTCAATTAAAGGTACATACTAGTCATCTCCAATACCCACATGCACCCAACAGAGATCCATAATGGGGAAAGGGCAATGTCCAACCTGCACCCTGGATCTGTTATTTTCTTTTATCTCTTAGATCCAGGTCTACATCATATGTGTTGGTCAAAAAATATCCATGCACACTCCCTGTAATGGGTCCATCAGATTCTACCAAGAGGTGCTTGAGACATAGCAGGCTCAAATGAGAACTTACAATGCTTGCATTCACCATCTCACTATATATTAGTGAAGAATTCAGCTTGGAGGCCATGTATAAAAGCTCAGATGCAGCTTAAAGTTGAGCTTTTTTCAAGTCAGAGTCAATCCCCATGTGCTCACAAATTCTTGCTTATTTGTTTCTCACACAACAAGGGCTAGGGTAAATAGACTGGTGAGTGAATACTTAAAAACACAAACGATGTCAAATCCTCCTCACACATTGTTTCTTTGATTCTGAAGGTTCTTGGTCATCCCAGTCCTCTGGGTGAAAAGATAATTGGATTGTGATGATGAAAGACAATATTTATAAACTGTCTTGTTTGAAGTGCGTAAAAGCTCCAAATGAAAAGGAATGTGCTGCAACAGTTGTATCTTAGTTGCATTTGTACAGTGTTGCAGACTAAGATACAACTGTTACTTCAGTCATCTTTGGTACAAAGTTTGCTTCTAGTCTCTGCAGGAATCTAGAAATGGACCTCGTTTGCCCTACCATGATGCGAAGAATACTTGCTCTTCATTGCACCTCCCATGCAATCTACAACAGGATGGACCTGTGTTGATTCTCCAACAATACTATAAGCGGTCACTCAGATAGACATCAATGCACAAATCAATTTTCTCACCTTCAGATGGTCAACTCCTTATGGCATACAACAATCACGCATTCAAAGCCACCAATATTTGTCATGGGCACTTCCATCACCTGCTTTCCAGATATCATACTAAGGCCAACTAAGAATAAGACAGTTACCCCATCAGACCGTAATGAGTGAACTAAAAAAATCTGCAAATAATTGTGTTCAAGCTAGGCTGCAATACAGCATAAAGGGAAAAAACATCCTCAGAGTTAAAACACATTGTCACATTATATTCAAGTCTCACATCACCAATGCCATGAAGATTCACCAAATGCCAAACACAGGAAACACCATTCTTCTGCAAATATTATATGTTAATCAGGAGCCCCTGTTGGACTATGTAACTGATTAGTGTAAATTTGTTCTCATGATTTCACAAGGAACTCACTCAACATTCAAATCAAAATTTGTTAGACACTTTGGCAAAATCCCGTAGAGCATTTCACAATAGCCTCACTGGAACTGCACTGAGGGCAATGTTGGGATCCAAGGAGAAGAATAAACTACCTGGAGCAACAATAAGTCTTTGCATTTGCTTACTCTCACTAAGGCAACCCTGGTGTCCAAGCATCAACAAATAGCCCTAATGTCAATATCCATCCTTTGGTCCCCAGATGGAATGGCACAGACAGATATGTATAGGTTTTGATAATTCCTGTTCCAAATGCTGTGTCTGTCTGAAAGCTATTGTCTTATAAAACACAATGTATTGACCATCTATCTCTGGGAATCAATGTTGGCCAAATATAACAGGAACCTGCAAGTCATGCACATATATGTCATACAGCCCAATGTTCAGCCCATGTAAACCTCCCATCCTAGACAATTCCTGCATCCATCTGTTGCACATTGATCTCAAAGTCCAGATCAAAATTACTTGCATAATACCCAGCATAATATAATCTTGAGACAAGAAAAATTACTGGTGAGAAAGCTTGCCAGCAGGTGATCATTGGAATGCCTAACTATGTGACGAGATCTGGCGAATTGACACTTCCAAGGTGATATACTGTGATAAGTTGTGAAACAAGTAATGTTCAGGAAGGCGTGATGTACTTGTTTGTCGCTTGGGGGGGCTGATGGGTTGTGAAACCCGGTTCACAACAGTTGCAAAATGTAAGATTCTCCTGCAAACTCGTGAGCTCTCTAGGAAAATCGAGCTCTCTATCAGCTGCTTCACGTGTGGACCAGCTTAACGTGACCCAAAGCATAAACATTTGCCATGTAAATACAACAACCAGTCACGAGTCACAAACCGTCTATTTTAGAAATCTGCATACATAATTGCTGACAATGAACAGGCCAACCACAAAACCGTTAACATTTCAACCAACATTTGCACGATTGGCTCCTCCACATGGACATTTGTTTGAACAAGTATACATTAGACCTTGTTTCCACTCGTGCATCTGGGAGAATTGCGTAAAACTACATAGGACAAAGTTACATTGTGATCTCCATAACATGATAGAGGTTGTTCATCAGCGATGGTGGAAAATGGTTGGAGGCTCGGAATAGCCTCACCCAGAATCTTACGATCTCCTCCTTGACATTTGTCACATTATGTCACATTATAGACAATCAGCAATGGTCCTGCTGTTGACACTTGTGCCCCAGTATGATTCATAGAGATGGCTAATGGAAGACATCGATAGGCAGTAGAAAAGCACTCGTGCTTCTTTTTTCCCTGACTGCTCATTTGTCCGAGCAACACGTATTTGGTGCTTCCCAGACACACATTCGGGTCCTGTTATGCACAGTTTGGGCTTGTAATGGATATAAACCTCATCCATTGCAAGCCCAAAAACCTGCATAACAGGACTCAAACGTGTTGCCCAGGTACAAACCCAAAACATGCATTACGGCACTCAAAACTGTGGCCCAGGTATAAGCCCAAAACATGCATAACAGGACTCAAAACTGTTGCCCAGGTACAAGCCCAAAACATGCATAACAGGACTCAAAACTGTTGCCCAGTTACAAGCCCAAAACATGCATAACAGGACTCAAAATTGTGTCTGGGCAACATTTATGTTTTTTTCAAGGACGATGGATCGGGCCAAGGGCAGACAAGGGAAAAAAAAAGCAGACAATACTTTTGTCTTGCTTCCAATAAAGACATGTCACTGATTTAATGTCTTTCTATGGTAGATAATCTTCATCATCCATTTTTACAGTTGTCCTTTGCATCAAGCGATAATCATAGTCATAAGAGATGAATTTTAGTATCTATATGATGAATGATAACGAAATTAGAACAAAGAATTTCACCTTGCATTTGGCACATTCAGAATGGTGAGATTACAAGCTCAACACTCTACTTTCTAGAGTTCACAGTCCCATCAAACTATCATACTCTATAATGAGTCTCAACACAATATAGGGGCAACAAACTAATCAATCTGAGCATAAAGCCTCAATGCTCCTAAAGGCTTCCTACGATACCTAGTATGTGCCCTATGGGGGCAACTTTTTCAGTACATAATTGGAAGGCACCTTTGTAACATGGAGGCACCTATTTCACACAGGAAGAAAAAGCTCCCAAGATTGGAGAATTGTTTTGTGTGGACTCCCCACCTTGAGCGATGTGTATGCCTGTGGTTTTAGCCATCCAATTCCCTAGTCAAGGCCTATAGGATCAACTAATGCAACTTGCCAAAATTCTTGACATAAAACATGGGAAGATAGATAACTATGGGAAAACTCCAAGGAGAATCTAAAGGAAAATAGGATTTTGGCAATTAACTAAGTCATTCATAAAGTGGTTGAAATTAGGGATGAAAAACCCACAATTTCACCAAAACAAAGGTTGGCCCCTCAATGGCGGCAATATCTCTAGGCCTGGGGAAAAAATGTGGCTCCCATGTAGGCCTCTCCCAAATGGCCTAGTCAGACCCAGCGCAGCGCGAGTGCCTTATTGACTTGTGCAGGCGGCTATAAGTTTCTAAAGCTGACCGCTTGGTGAAGCATTTTTTTCGAGCTGCCCGAGGGATGTCCATAATGTGTATATGTAACAACCACCTTCAATGGTAGATTATGCATGAAAATGAAGAAACAACTGTGACCTCGAAATTATTTCAAGTTCAACAAAGATTCCATCTTCATCAAAGGAATCCAGAGACATTGCATAATGAAGAAACGTTGCTGTCGTTATGGAAGCCAGTGGACTGCCATTGGCTGACCTAGGAACACATAGTACTGTACTTTTACCAGCACAGATTTCCGCTATACCCTAACTTATCCTCAATTAAATGTTTTAAAATTCACTCTATTATTTGTGTAGGTTAATTTTCGTACCTCCTCAGTTCCGAACCCAAAGGTCTGTCGATCATCTCCTATTCACTTTTCGGATTCACTAGATGATGTGCCTTCCAAGTTCAAATTTCTTTTTTGCAAAGAGCTAATTTTATCCACCCATCAATCATAGAAGATAAAATTGTACGAGCTTCATTCAAAAGTAAGGATTTACTGTTAAGGACAGAGCTCTGCTCCTTTGGGCCAGCTATATAGGTGAAAGGAGGACAACCTTTGCCAAAGCGTAGGGGATGAGTGACGTGCTATTGGAAACGCTTTACAACTTCTATTTTGCATAGAAAGGCAACTGTCACTCTTCAAGTGAAGAAGGGACAGTCCACTCTCCACATCAAACACAACTTGAAAAAAAAACTGCCCTCCACCCACAAGAAATAAAGGGAGGCCCCTTCACTCCATGGCATGACTTTTTATTGGTTGCATGAAAATTTTACTCCTGAAATTGGCTGACACTATTTTTGGCGTGGACTAATAGCCCTTCTTAAGAAAAGCTTACCTATTTAAGATAGGACATCTTCCCATTGTTTCTGTTAATGTAGTTGTTTCAAAAAAAAATTTACTGAGTAATCTCTGTTTCTTCAAAAAATTTGCCAAAAACTAAGTTTTTTCATTTTGGGTGAAAAATCATCATGTTTCTATGCATTGTTCAAACAAGCAAGTAGTCAGGATATAAAAGGATTTTAATAAATTTCTGCTTTCAACAATGATCTATAGCCAAAAATGGCGAAATCTTCTTGTGTATGATAGTCAATGTCACAACATCACAAAATTGAAAAAAAATATTGAGCAATTTTAGAAATTATAATTGAAAAGATGAACAATGAATAATTTTTTAAATGTCTCCATGTTAAGGGGAAGGTTCAAAGTTCAAACTTTTTATTTTGTTGTGCTTATGGGGGAGAGCACATAACCACACATGACATGATTCTAGATTTTTTCGCTTTCATTGCTAAAGACGTTGAGTTTTATATTGTGCACAAGCAAACACATGTTTTTCTAATACCCTTTTCAATCATTATGACAACGAGTGAATATTGTGCTTATAGTAGATGATACACACATTTTGGCAAACATAGTCATTATTGATTCAATTCATGTGAATCTTGTTTTACGAGTTTTGTCGGAGTGATTGCGATGATTGCATCTCAAACAAAGATTGTATCATATTGTGATTGACACCTTGAAAATGATTTTATCCTTCTAGCAATATCAAGATATTTAGATATTAACACCAGCAAACGAACAACTTTTTTCATCAATGTGTTAACATGACATGATCATCTAAGGCCTTTGGAAGTCATCCTCTTTCAATCATACATTCATTTTATAGACAAAGGGTGTCAATGGCTCTTCAAACAATTCAAGTTGTCACTATCTTGTATCAGGTTGTTGTGGCAATCAAGGAGGCTTCTTTTAGATGTGATGTCCTTTCAAGTTTTTCACCTATCTCGTTGCACGACTTGCTCTGTGCTACAAGTGATGGGTTTAGGTCCTAGGTTTTGTGTTTTTTCCTCTTAAGGCTCTCCATTGTGTGTTCTGCACTTTTAGGTGTGATCTCTTGTTTGGCCTTCAGTCCTTTCTTTTTTCTTCTCTTGTTCCCTTGCTGGGTGCTTCTCCTTTACTTATTCATTTATTTATCGTACTGTTCTTGGTCATTCACATCAGCATCAGCTGCTGCTGAGTCAACTTCTTCCCTCAAGCCACTGAACTGTGTGACGTTCTCAAGTTCCTCTCTTATCACAAGAGAACACACATGGAGATAAGCCTCTACAATTACGCAGACAAGAATAGTTCCAAAGGAGTCAAGCAAAAGTGAAAACTTACAAACAAAGATGTGTCTTCTATCTCTTGCTCCACTTTCTACTCCGGCAGTAAAGATCCATGTCAAATTCTCAAGCATAATTGGGTGCACCTTCCTGAGCATATTTTTTCTTCTGCTGTTTGTAGGGCATTTTGAAAAATGGAAGGGAGAAGGCTCAAAGTTCAAATTCCATTCTTTTTGTCTCAAACCTCATATCTTATACAGTTTCAATTTTATTTTACTTTGGTTTGATGAATTACATGAATTAGTTTATTTTATTACATAAATATGATTCAAGGCATTTAGATGTTATAAAGAAAGTTATGAATGCATAATTCAAAAAAAATTTAAAGTTATATTATGTTTCAAGTTTTTTCACTTCAGAGCTTTTTTTCAGATTATTATTTTTGGTTTGGCAAATTGCACAAAAATTGGTTTATTTGAATGTGGTGAGAAAAATTGGCTTGAAATCAAAAGTGATCAGGCAATGAATGATTTAATGGATAATTTTAAAACAAACTAAGCCCTTATAAGGTTTAAATGTTTTAAGTGGAGGGTTTAGGGTAAAGACCTGTGCCTATCTTTTTTTTTTTTAACCATCGGGAAAAACGAAGAAAAATCAATTAGGGCACAGCGAAACAGAAATTCGCTCTGTAAGGTACACTACAAATATCAGCGGAGGTCTTGACTTTTTACTTTTTTACCTCTAGCTAGGTTGGAAGCTACTTGCACTGCCCGCGTGTGCTCCACCTGCCGCTTTCCCCCTTTGCATCGTCATTGCTGGGGCCGGGACAAAGCTGGGGCAAAGCTGTTGTGCACGTACTCAAGCCCAAGGCTCCGGCCCAATAGAAAATACACACAAGCATAAACGAAGGGCTTTGGGAATAAGCTTGTACCTAGATCGGGAATAAAAACACCTTTATAAGAGCATCCACAGAAGTGCTCCGCACCTGGCCCAAAACAGTAAAATTGGATGAAGAATAGCGACAACATTTCGGTTCGGCTCAACAAAATCGCTTTGGCCTAGCAATTTTTTTGCAGTTAACTGAGGCTGGTGGGTAAAAGTGGTACCTGCCATAGAAGAGCGTAATAATTATGATCTGATTATTGCTCTCTGTTTTCGGACTGGCCAATCATAACGATTGGTTCAGGTGATTTCCCACCTATTTGCAGTCTCAGTTTTTGCAACCAAAAAAAAAAAAAAAAAAAAACCAGAATTGGGGGGGAAGAAAAATTTTGAAAAGGAAAAAAAAAAAAAAACCCCGGAAAAAATACAAAACCAAAAAAAAAA
>Ga0116229_10007920_pt1 | contig 16671 bp, 18 predicted proteins | sample S1TSphgellanicum_3_FD_87313 | JGI IMG/M metagenome (GOLD analysis project Ga0116229, IMG submission 87313) | Host-associated microbial communities from peat moss isolated from Minnesota, USA - S1T2_Fc - Sphagnum magellanicum MG | ecosystem: Host-associated > Plants > Peat moss > Unclassified...
GATAGATAGGAAGGTGCATATAAAAGTGGGGATCGTAGATATAGGAAGGTGCATCAAAAGTGGGGATCATAGATATAGGAAGGTGCATCAAAAGTGGGGATCATAGATGGGAAGGTGCATCAAAAGTGGGGATCATAGATGGGAAGATGCATCAAAAGTGGGGATCATAGATAGGAAGGTGCATCAAAAGTGGGGATCGTAGATATAGGAAGGTGCATCAAAAGTGGGGATCATAGATAGGAAGATGCATCAAAAGTGGGGATCATAGATAGGAAGGTGCATCAAAAGTGGGGATCGTAGAGATAGGAAGGTGCATCAAAAGTGGGGATCATAGATAGGAAGATGCATCAAAAGTGGGGATCATAGATAGGAAGGTGCATAAAAGTGGGTATCAATCCCTAAGAAGGTTTAGCCAAATTTGGCTGGAGATATGAAGTTACCAATCTTTTAATCATCCTTTTTACTTTATTTTTAGGCTGCACCACTGAAAACTTAAAATGTAGAAAATATGGCAAAAAAAAAATTAAATATATTTTTCTCGCTTCTGTGTGAATTGAAATTTGAAACCCTCCATTTTTTTGGATTTTTTGGGAATACTAATTTCGCTTTATGGCGATATTTTCACCACTAGAAAAAAAGAAAAAGAAAAAAAAAAGGCTGATTCTCAATCACACAGCCTATAAATTCTTTTTTTGGCAATATAGGTAAATTATGTGAAATTACTACCACGAAAACCACCAAGAAATAGAGGATGGACGGGGTGGGGGGCCATGTGAAGAAGGAAAGGCATTTGTTGTGGTACCAAGATTTGTTTTGGATGAAATATTTGGATTGATGGCGGTTTTTTTTTTTTAAATGTTTTTTTTCGGTGGAGGGTGTGTCTGGGTGGCCCGGCGGGTGGGGGTACACGTCCTTTCTAATTCACTTGTAGTTAGGTCACTCCAATTTTATAGCTTTAGGCCCTAGTTGTGGCTTCTTCTTTTGTATTCTAAAAAATCTATTTCTGATGTAGGTACCCATGTGTGTGTATGTGTGTGTGTGTGTTTTTCTTTTAATTTTTTAATTTTAATTTAATTTTAAAATATAAATTTTAAGTCTTTTTTTTCAGGGTTTTTTTTTTTTTTTTTTTGGGGGAAATCTTTTTTGTGACCTAGGGTTTTCTCTTCCAAGTTCATAGCTAGGTGGGGTTGGCAATGACAACTTGGTTCATTCCCTTTCCCTTTGATGGGTGTTGAAGGAAAACCACCAATCCAATTCACTAATTTAATAGCCCCAGCTGGCCTGGGCTGTGTAACCATGTGCCCTGCCAAAATTGCCAACGCTTGCCTGGTTGGCCTCAAATCATTCATGTGCAAAGGGAATTTAGGTAGAGATAGATGAATGGATTGGTGGAGGTTGGCTAGTTTGTTGGATGCTCCAGCATCTAACCACCACCACAACCACCACCAGCTATGGATGAAGTGTAGTAGGGTTAAGGCACCACTGTAAGGGTTCAACTGGTTCTTCTAGCCCCCTCGAAACAAGGATGGTAGTCCAAGAGAAAGGGGATGAGAAATCACCTAGGAGTGGATGAAAAATCACCTAGGATTTCCTTCCCTCCTTCCTTCGTTCGTTCGTTCCCCTGGGTCCCTTGCTCCTCTCATCAAGAACTAGTGGGCCCTTGTGCCATTGGCCCAAGTATATCAACCTTCTTGCCAAAGTCACCAACCCCAAAAATATTATTCCAATACAAGTAGGCATAACTTCAAAGATTTTTTTCCATATCTGTGATGTCCAAATTTTAGCGAATTTCGCCTCAAAAATTGCAAAATTGGTTGAAATTACACTAGAAAAAAATATTTATCCAAAATTTCCCAGATTTTTTTGGTCGACAAAAAGCAAAAATTCGCTCCAAAAAAAAACATTGGCATGTTATATTGGATACAACTTTCTGGAAACCCTCTTCAAATCCCAAGTATTACTACTCTCCAAAAATCCCAATTATGAGAAAACCTATGAAAAAAACAAAACATAAACCAAGTTTCCAAAAAATACAATTGTGAAAAAATCATCTTTTAATTTTCAATTTATTTCCAAAGAAAAAAATTATTTTTAATTTCGTAACTTTTTTCTATGTTGGTTTAAATTTTATGAAATGATAAACATGCACATCATCATCTTGTTGAGAGCTTTCTAACGCTACAAAAAAGACACTTAGTAAGTGGCCCCATGGTTTGGAAGGGCTAAAGGCATGGGCACGAACAAAACAAACACCTATCTTAATATATAGCCGAAGAATATTGTCAAAAGAAAAGGGTCTTCTAACCATAACCCACTCTTAAAGCATGAGAACCTTTGACGCCCCCACATGTGGGGTGTGGGGTCCTTAAACACTTCCTAAAGAACTTTGAAAAAAGGAAGGGCCCATTAATGGACCCTAAAGAACTCGGAGAAATTTCATAGTGTATTTCAAGAGCATCTTACATCCATGCATCTCTCTCTCCCCTCTAGCCTCATCCTAGGCCCCACTTCACCCTACATGGAACCCAAGGTGTGAGCATGGGACCTGATCCTAGGCCCCACATTGTGTAACCCACACTCTCAGCATGGTGAGTTTTTCAACTCGGTGACCTCAAGTGAAGTTCCGAGGAACAATCACACTCCTCCAAATACAAAGCAAACACAAATTTCCAAAATTCTTCGTAAGGACATGAATTCCTTCCCTACCATCTAACCCTTTTCAAAGCCATTCAACCCACCTAAACCTAATAATTCATATCAAGCTTCTCCAAAATTTTGGACAAACCCTAAGCTCTCGCCTTGGGTTGCCTTATTATTTTGGTAATGCTTTGGTCCTAGGGTTTACCCTACATGTAAAGAATTGGCAATATTTAATTGGTTATTAGGAAGGTTGCATATTGTGATAAATAGTTGCAAAAATTTATACGATCAAAATATACGGTTGATTATTTATTTCATCCATGTGCATTATACTAATGTCATGTTTAAATCATGATTTGTAATTAAATGTTCAATGTAATTATATTTATGTAACTAAACTTATGCAACTAATGGAATATTTAGTTGTTAAAGTGATTTACAAGTAGGTTTTGGTCGCAAATTGAAGTCGCAAATTGGGGTTTTTTTTTCTTAGTGATATCAACATTGTGTTGCTTTGGTTCACTAACAAGATTTTATTTGAAACTTGATATTTAATTAAAACATGGGGTTAGAATTGTAAACCATTTAAATTTGTAAAAAGTTGAAGTTTTTAACTAGATGTAACACTTCCAAAAGTAGTAAGAAATAATCTCCATTTAATTATGATATCTAGTTAGGAAATGAAAAAACAAAAAACCACAAAACCATCTTTGTTAGTTTTTATTACCATTGCATGATTAATAGTGTGGTATGATGCTTGTTCCTTTAGTTGTAGAATATTGTAGAAGGTTAATCCATATATTAAACACATTAACTACATACAATTTAACTTTTATTTCATTTTTTCCACCATCGTAGGTTGGGTTTTGTCAATAAATTATTTAAGTGTAATATTTAATTTTGAACTTTACAACAAAATAGAAGTTTAATATAAAATTAAACATTAAATTTTGTGAAACTACCCTTAATGCCAAATAAAATCCACAATTGTAATGCCAGCCTTGTAATTGGATATGTGAAATTTTGTAGGCCTTCCAACTAAAGGGTACCAAAAGGTGTGCAAAATACTTCACAAAGACAATTTGAAAGTTATTGAAACCAACATGAAATACATATATATATAATAAGAAAATACATTTGTTAAAAAGATGCGACAACATTTGTGAACCCTTAAAGAAATATGAAGTTATTCAATAATTTAAAATGATAGATTTTAAAAATTAAGTGAATGATTAAACAAACATGATGAAATATAAATATATTTTTATGAAAAGGAAGGAAAAAAAAAACTTTGTTAGGAAAATTTTATGGGCCTTTGAAGATCTATGTATTTATTAAACATTTAAAGTTAATAGATATTTTAAGAACAAAAAAAAATTGAAGAATGGAAAATAAGAAAAAATATATAAAAAAAGAAAACACAAAACCATACATTTATTTTTCTAAAATCACATTTCAAAATACACATGGATGCATTTTCAATATGAAAAAATGGATGGAAAATATTGTTCCATTTTTAATAAAGGAAGAAATATGTATTGAATTCAAAATAATGGTTTTGTGAAATTTTCCACTAAAGGAAGAGACAATAAAAACCTTCATATTTTCATTGCAAATGCAATGATTATTCACTCAAACTTTATCCACATGTAACTTTGATTAGCCACTTGACCTTTTAATTTTTATTAAGAACATGAAATGTGTGTTATTGATTTGGAACATGAATTACTTTGATAAATGTGTGTTCCTTTGTGAGAATTTGCCTTTTTTGTTTTCATGGGAGTACATGTTTTTTATGAAAAAGTAGATATTTTGAATTCATTTCCATTTATCACATGGCACCATGTGTCAAGGACAAAAAATAAATACAACTTAGAAAATATTATATGAACTTGACAAATTAAAAATTCAAATTATTTTCATTAATTTGAACAAAACATGATGCAAATTAAATATGGAATGAATTAGGAATTCAAAGGTCGTAAAGCACTGCCTGGATTTTTCCTTTGTATTTTTAGCTCCCTTTCCTGCTTGAAGAAACCTGTTTTCAGCAAGCGGGATCTTCCGGAAGATACCAACTAGGCTGTACTGGGATTTTCTGATTAGCAGAAGGTACCAGCTTGTCACTATTTCTAGAAAGTGAAAAAATTCCAACTCTGCTTTACGTAGGAAAAGGACCTGAATAGAGGAGGCCTTTCTGTGATTTTCGACTTGTTCCTTCAGCCTACCGGCCTTTGGCACAGATCTCAAATCACAGAAGGTCCTGGACTCAGGCCCTTCTTATATACGTAACTTGCATTGACAAAATTAAAAGTGGATTTTGAGAATTTTACTTATATTATTCAATAAAAGCTTTTAAAAGTTCAACAAGCTTCTATTTTCTGTGTCAACTAAGCATTATATATGTTTATATTACATAACCTTCTAAAGGTTATCATTGATTGCATCTTTTGAAAACTTTCACTCATTGCATCTTTTAAAAGCTTTCATTTGATTATCTTTTAAAAGGTTTGTCCAATTAAACATTCTATATGTTTCTATTATATAAGGTTTTAGAAGTTTTTGTCAACGGTATTTTTAAAACATTGATATCAATCATTCTTCTTATTAAAAAAAAAAAATTAGATCTGTTTTAAAAAATTGAACATATTTTTGAAAAAAATTAGAAACTTCATTTATTGCTTGATGTCCATGACACCATGTCATTTACCACGTAGGTGCCATGTTATCATCACATACACACCATGACATTATCATGTAATCAAACCCTCATCATTTCCTTGGCAAAGGTATCATAAATGTGAATCCATTTTACCTTGCACAATAAAAATGCAAACCTATACACCGCAACCTTATTTTTTGTATTTCAAAATCTTTGCACCTCAACTTTCACACATGAATAAATGCATCTCATTATTTGCACCTTAAATAGTCAAATTCAAAAAATTTCAACATCAAATTTGTAAACCTTGAAAATAAAAATTCAACATTATATTGCATGCTCCATTTAACAGTAATTCGACCCTTATTGTTTGGGTCAACAATTTTAAATATTCAATTTGAATAAGGTTTGTTATTTGCAACCTTGTTTCAAACACTTAAAACATTCACAAGATTTTAATTCACAACATGAAAACTCAGTTGAAAATGTTAAAACTGATTTCTTTTCACACTTATGAAAATAGAGTTATCCGTAAAGTAAGAAAAACACAGTACCAGAACCCTGAGTTTGGTCATACACAGGGTGAGATTAAAAAAAAAACCTGCAAAAAAGTACATTAGCATTCAACAGGGGATGAAACTCAGAAAACCATCAATTTTTGGTGGTAAACCCAGTTTCATCTTGTCTTTCCTTTTTCCTGAGCGCCTCACTGCTGCTACACATATTTCACAGCTCCTAACTGTACAACTACTATAATTAGTCTCGAACCTTGTGCATTAAATGCTGAGTTTCTACGTTTGATACTGAGTTGCAGCATTTCATACTGAGATATCTTCATTTGTCGGGTACGACTGAAAGAGGCGGTAGGGGGTAAAAGGAGGCCCAAAGACAGGGTGAGGACATGGTTATTTTACAGATAACTCTAATATGTTTGAATTTTGAAGCACTCTCACAACTCATTTCTTTTCTCATGCCTTAAGGTCACAACCACAATGGCATAAACATCCAATGATTTTTTTTAAAATGATGAGATCACCATCATTTTCAAATTTTCATTGAAATTCACCATTTACATGATTCCAGGTCACAGTAGCTCCATTTTCTCCTTCAAGGTCTTTGTAAACATCCAACGGATATTGTAAATAAAAAATCAGGGCAGTTCTCTAGCTTATGAACAACGCTATCTGATTGGAAATTGAATGAATCATGTTCAACACTCAAAGTGCTTGGACAGCTATATGTGTCACATACTTGAAATATAAGAAAGCTTCATTGCATAATGTACTCACCATAGTCATGCTTAGATTCCCAATTCTTTGATTCTGGATTTACTTTAGAATCAACACCCTCATGAGTCCTCTCTGGAGTGTACAGAAGAATTCTAGACACCTACACCACCGAACAATGCTTTTGATCCACCCAACAACAATCATTCTTGTGCCTGAATGCCACACATAATTTTTCCATTGTTCCAGAAAAGGTACCATCTTCTCCCCTTCGCACAACATTCAACAACAAAGTCAAAACTACCAAACTACACCTGTCCCATACTTGCCATCTGACCATAATGACATGTACATTCCATTGTGCTTCTTCAAATTACAAAAACCACCCGTAGCACAATGTTATTCTGGAACAGTACCACACATTACAGGTCTTGCCTCAAAGCTGAATGCCATCTTATCAACTACATAACCCTAACAGAAACACCCATTGCCTTCAACAACAACAGCAGAACCATAAATGTGAAAATTTCAACTATGCATGTTTCCCTGGAACATCCATCAGATAATTCTCCCCACTGTAGGAAACAACAATGATTATTGAATAAATAACACCACAAAACAAATCCCCAAAATCACAGCTGCTGTAACATTAACAAACCCCCAACAATTCCTTCTCATGATCACCAACTCTCATGGCTACTCTGACTCTCTCTAATTTGTCATCACATCCCAGTAGTGCCCAAACTTACGACTTGAAAAATCATAACTACATGAGTTCAGGTTAGCAAACTTGCACCAGCACATCAGAAATTTCCTATGAGTTGAATTTGACACCGATTACCACAACAACAAACATTATCTATTCCTATAACAAAAGCACATCACTTAGGTTCCAAAACTCCTTCCTTCCATTGCACACATCGCTTGCCCATTCATCCCCATCCTCCTCATGTGAGGGCTTCATGCACTCCTCCCAGCAATGCAGTTTTCCCCACCAAATTTTGCGTGCATCAAACAGAAGGATAAGAACAACACTGAATGTGTTCACACCAAACTCCTTGCCATTGGCACTCAGCAAACCACACAACAGATCAATACAATTTAGACACTGCCCCACATTACAGTAGAACATAACTCCCCATACAAGAACACAATGCCAAACACCCTAAAAACAGAATACCTCTTCATACCTTCATCATGTCCATTTGACAATTGGTCCATCAGTCACTGCTGCTGTTATTCGAATGCAATCAGACAAACACCACTCTTTCACTTCATCTTTTGCAGCAACAACTTGAAAAGCTTCTCAACATGCTTCCATTGAACTCCCTTTACCCTAAACAGAACGTCTGGATGTGATCTGGAATTCTTTTCTGGTCACAATATCTCTTATGATGGGTACCTAAAATAACAACTACTACCCTACTCAAGATTGTATCTTGTCATTTGCAAGAAACATATATATGATCACCCATATGTACTTCTATTGACTAAGTGCTTTTCAACTTTCTTAACTAAAATGGTTTTCCTCAACCACCACCCCTTTTCAATGTCTCTAAATCAATACATAAATCATGATGATAGATGTCTAATAGCATACATTTGGCAAACTTCACAAAGCTTGAACACATTGAGAGATGAAACTACATGAAGAGCCCCAACTAACATGTTGTATATTCTGTCATGTCAAATCTAACTATTAGGTGTGTTCCCATCCAATCCCAAGATGCACATGGAAGAATTAAAGTTAGGATTTGTTACCCATACCCATACCCATTGGTCAAATACCATATACTAAAGTACAAGAGCACATTGCCAAACAATAGACTTGAGATTCTTACCATATTCACATATTCCAAAGCAAAAACATGACAAGGATGCAATAAAGCCCTTAATGGGCAAATGCATTTGAAGCAGAAATGAATTCAAGTAGAAGCAGAAAATTCATGTTCTAAATTACATCTCTTCAGTTTAGAGTTCACATCCATGATCAGAACTACAACAGTAGGTACACTTCCATTCCTAATATCCAAATTGACATACATGAAAAAATGTAGACAAGAAGAACAAAAGAAGAATTTCCTTCTGTTGAAAGCCCACCTCTTTACACTCCATATTCACTTGAGTTTATTCAAAATTAGTACTTACATTTCAACAAGAATCTGCATAACTAGCTAACTTAACTACCTGGTCAATGTACCCATATAGGTTGTTCTAAGGTGTTACATGAGGACACAGAAAAGTCGCTGCTGATAAGAAGCATTTTGAATAACTTACTTGGGTGTCAATATGGAGACCAGTTCATGGAGAACAGGAAAGCAGATGGCATCTGATTGATAATACAGCTGGTATGCAATCAGTGATGGAGTCCAACTTTGTATTCTGGTCAGACCTTGAGGCAGCAGCACAGGGATCACAATGAAAGACGAAAGTTGTCAACTCATGATGCAATTTGATACCTTATGTACATCATACTGCCTGCCAACAACTGACTCCAACTCATAGCAGTTGATCATGTGAAGAATCATGCTGGCAATTTGGGCTATTGTACCAGAGAAAACATTGATTACTAAAACAACCAAAAAAGAATACTACAATCAAGCTTCCTCCAAAGACATCAGCACAGCTCTTTAGGAATGTTGAAAACCATCAAGAAGATGATGGTAACATTAAATAACTGTTAACCTCCTCCAGTCAAAGAAAGACGATCACGAAGTGTATCAAAAAGGGCTCCAGCAGCTGTATTCTGACCAAATGTGGACTTTAGTCTGCCCAGCAGTTCGCTATCCTTAGCTTGAGATGCAGCCTCTGCTGCCTCTTTCACCATCCCCATCTGTGCATATGCCTGCACCACACCCACTTTGGGTCAATCACATGTGTGTTGGCAGTGGTCTTTGACAAGCAACTGGTGACTCAAAATTGAACAAAGTATGGACATCATGATAACCAGTGCCAGTATGCAGGACGCCTACCTCAGCCCTCTCATGGGGATCTGAAAGCTTAATGACATACTTCAATGCTTCTTCAGTTGCACCCTCTTCTATGCATGCCTCCACAAATGGCTTAAAACCTGGTGTGTTGTTCAAAACAGTATAAGAGTCAAAATAAGGTTATAAAATATTAAATATCACTTTTCCATCATCATACGAGAATTGACAATAGCCTTCTATGCACATCTTTGTGTTGTGCAGAATCAAATTGCTGACAAGATTGAGTTCCAACCTTCTCATACACCTGCTCCCATGACAAAATACCTATTGTTTACAGTACTTACAGCCTAAGATTTCTCATGGTTAGATTCTCAGAAAACACACCAATAGGGGGCTTTTTTTCTTTCGAAAATTTCTCCAGTGCATCCCACTGCTTTGCTGTTGCAAGAGCAAAAACTTTCAGCCAATAGAATCGCTTGTCTGGAACCTGGAAACACACTCAACAAAACCATTTATCACCCATCACCAGAATCACATAGAATGAAGAGAAGTGAAATTCCTGAACAAAAAAAAGCTGGAGCAAGTCAAGAAATATAGGAAACACCTTGAATTCAACTCGAATGCGTTGAGCAGTGCGATGGTTGCCAAGACTGATACACGTACGAATGGTGTCACTGACACTGGAATCCACAAATATTGGCTGGCCTGTGGCAATCTCCAACTCCTGTTGCAGTCTGCCAAAACCCATGCATTTCAGTTCTTCAAACTCTTTAGAGTAGATGCCTCTGAGCATCAAGGTCACAAGAGGGAGAAAAACAGCAAAATGCAAAGATGATTGAGAAAAAAAGAGAGTACTTGAGCAATTTGGCCTGCTCTTCAGTTGCTTTGGATTCAAATACATGCTCCTTTGTGTGGGCATAAAGCTCACTTGCTTGCTCAATAAGTTTTAAGCGGGGGCCTTGCAGTGCTGAGCCAGATCTTTGCTCCAGATTCTGGGAATAACCCCATGACTCCCTTAAGAGGACTTCTGCAGCTCCCTGTGAGTATATATACCAGGTGTCAGCTGCCATGCCTTCAGCTCTTCCACCCACACAAAAATGATATCATATTTCCAAACTTGGGACACTACACTATTGCAACAAGAACAATAATTGCAATAGTCAATACCTGAGGTTGACCAATTGACATGTAAAACTTTTTCAAAACTTCAGGCTCATTCTGTCTGCAATCAGGCTCAACACACAACAAATTCATGCACCTTAGGAACCAGTGGCATATGAATGATGTTGCTAATGATAGTTGTTAGCTATGCAAGAACAACTGAGCTCGAGGGCTGATAATCTGCAATAGGAGATGTGTCACCTTGCATATGAGATGAATAGATCACGAGCAAGAGGCTTCCCTTGTATGATGCGAAAGAATTCTGTAACTGATTGCTGTGTCAAACCCCAGAGCAAATTTAATCAACACCGCAATCTGGTGAAATGGATTGCAACAACCTTAAGTCCCTTGGACAGGGTATCTGCATGTTAAAACATAAAATGCTAGTAACTGTTCCAAATCATTGAAGGATACCACTATTCCACTTACTTGGCGCCAGTTATGGAATATTGAGAAGTAAACCAGATCTGTATCCCCACTTTCAATTGCCTTCACCAATGCTCTCTCTTCCTCTCCCATACTTGTCAAAAGTGGGACCTGCAACTCAATGGTCAACCACAGATAACACCCATTATCATTAAGTTCCAGCAAACTTCCCAAAAAAAACAAGACATCTTGGCCTTACTCTGAGAGTACAGAACAATTGCACAGTTTAAATCACCTGCTCAGAAGCACGTGGTTCATAGTCAAGAAGAAGGGCAGCAAGCTTCTGTCGACCATTTTGGTGTGCATCTGCAGCCACTGTTGCATATGAGATTCCTGGGCACAATTTCAGCTGCACATAACGGAGTTTTCAACAGAGTCATGTCTAATGGATGACAAAGACACAACACTTGTGTGTCTGGTCAACGAAGCACACATTGGGCAACCTAAGGTGGTGCTCACAATATTGAAAACTGTCCAAAAGCATGTGATATCATGAAACCTTGACAAATGGAGATTTCTGCCAATGTGAGATGGAAAGGAAGTAACAACTGTACCTTTTCCACTAGCACATCAAGGAGAGCTGGATCAGGAACATCAGATGCTGCTTTAATCTTCTCACATGACCAATGTAGAAGCACCACTTCCTGTTCACAACAAGATAAAGCAAGGAAATCATGGCTACAAATTCCAACTCAAGATGGAGATGTACAACAGTAGATTAAGTGCAAGCAAGCAAGGAGCCCTGTAATAGGGGTCAGGGATTTCAGCAAGTAACAATGGATCAGTAGAGGCTATGTAGGAATGCACCTTGCTCAAATCCAAATACTCTGAGATGCGCAGAGCAAGAAGATGGCGATGACTATTAACAAGTCGTGCTATGAGGACTGGTGCAGTCAGCTCCTGGTTGCATCAACATCAAATCCCATGGATGAGTGATAAGCAGAATCTAAGCATTATCTTCATGTCTGTGATCTGTGAACAAAGGTCAGTAAAAGTGTGATCAGGGTAGGTCTTGTATACCTTAAACTGCTGGATACTGAGAGGGATTCCAATTTCAAATTGACGAACAGCATTGAGCACTCTGAGTGTCCTACACATATCCTGAAACCGGTCTCGATGAAACTTTCTGCCAAAACCAGGTCAAATTATTCTATCAGGCTGTTTCCAACATGCAAAGCTTGCATGCTACTGCACCTCTCCACATTCGGTTTGAAGTGCAGAATATGGAAATAGAGATACATATCCACATGTGAATTGGACACTCAAGATCAGAAACAAAAAGTGAAAACCTGCAAAAGGCTCGTCCATAGGCTGCAGCTCGCAAAAGAGTGCGTTGTTGTGCAATATCATACTCTTGACCTGCTGCATCTATGCAATCTTCCACGGCATCCGCTAGTGAATCGTGGATCAGCCTTATGTTCTCATCTGCCTGTATATCATACACTTTTCAGCACCCAACTGATTTGTAACCAAATTAGTGAGAACTGAAGCAGCCAGCAATGAGTTCCATATCTCTCAGCACTGTGTTCAGAAGAGTCAGGGAGGATGGAAAAAATAGAAGGACCTTGGCACTTCGCTTGTCAAAGTGGTCAAGAGCATCATAAAGCATTGCTGCTGGTGATGTGCTACCAATTTTGAAGATGGAGACAGTAGAGTCCGGCACACGCTGTAGAAACTCCATGTTTGTATTGGAGAGAACTCGGACACCATCACATTCAGGTATCAGAACAACAGGCTCATCATAAGGGTACTTCACAAAATCACCATAGGGACCAACCATGAGAAGCATCTCCTCCCAGTACAACAGCACACTATCAACCCCACACCATACCAGTTGCTCAGGTGGCAGTGCCGACTGCAAAGAATTGCCACACACACACACACACACACACAATAGGGAATGAAGCAATTGACCATAAGCATCAGTTGGAAACCCTAAACCCTAAATCCTGGAATTTGTGTATATGCACAAAAGAAGACGCTGAATTTCAATTGCATTACCTGGAAACCTAAACCCTAAATCCTGGAATTGATGAATGTGCACAAAAGAAGATGCTGAATTTCAATTGCCTTACCTCAGTAGTGAACTCTGATAGTGTCTTTGAGAAATCAGTGGTGACAACCAGTAGGCGACCATCATCTGAAAAGCAAGCTAGAAAGTTACCATTTGGAGACAAAGTCATCTTCTGTAAGGGGCCAATGGAAACTGTTTGATCTTGAACTGAATCTGCATCCACCATGAGTACTGTGGAACCCACAGCAATGAGAACCTCCAAGCTGCCAGAAAGAGTATATTGAGGTTCAATAACTGCAAAGCAATGTGGCGGTTCCTCAAGATGAGGATCAGCAAGTTTGATAGCTTGTGGATTTTCCAGATCAGGGATACTGAACAATTGATTTTTCTCTGTCAAAACAACCAATCCAGTTCCCCATATCACACAATCTGCAACTCCCTGATCCCAGCATTCTTGACCAAGGGACAGTTGGCTTGTGGAAAGCTCGCCACGGTAATTGTACTGAAACACAGTTCCATCATGCATGACACAGAGAAGAGATTCTTCATCAGTCCAACCCATAGAGATGAGACGACCTCCAGGCCTATCCCATGCAACAGACGACAATAGCTTCCCCGAAGATGAGAAGATGAGAAGCTTCGCTCGAGCTGATTCTGCACGCAGTTGCACCATCTTCGACTCATCGCGGATGATTGCAATCGGCCCTCCAAATCTGGCGCACGCCACTTTATGCCTGCTTAGATCCACATTCTTCCAACACATGGTGTAAATCTCCTGCTTCCTGTAGAAACGATTGTACAGTTCATTCCATTCAGCAGCAATTGAGATCGCCATCGCAGAATTCCCCAGCGGCGTACTCTCAGCTTTCACTCTCTCTCCGCTTGCCGCATGCAGAGAATTCCGCACCCCCTCTCTCACTCCCCTTCTTGGCGGATTCAAAACCCTTTCTACTTATCCATTGTGAAGCTTCTTGCATCAAAAGGAGCTTCAACAATAGAAGGGAAAAACGCATGAATCCACATCATTGCCCCCATTGGACATGAAACTATTTGGCCATGAACAATAACAATAACAACAAACCGCATTCAAAACTCGACGCCAAATGCAACGTTCAACGATCGAAGCAAGTTTTCTCGCTTGCTTGCGTGCTTTCAAGGTGAGCATCAAACCCTAAAAATGCATTCTGCAGCTTCCGAGGTGCCATTCTGCATCGGTAGAATAGTCCTCTGACTGTTGTGAAACCCCTACGGAACCATTCTGCAGTAGAAAACATGCCGTTCTGCAACAATAAAATAATCCTCTGACTTTTAACAAACATTAATATCCATTCTGCAGAAGAGAACACGCCATTTTGGAATTGCAGAATTTTCCTTTGACTATTATCAAATAAACCATTCTGCAGTAGCAAAGGTGCCATTCTGCAATTGTAGAATAGTCCTTTTAACTTTTTAACACAAACCTTAATATCCATTCTGCCACAGTGAAGGTGCCATTCTGGAACTGTAGAATTGTCCTTTGACTTTTTGTCAAACAAACAATTCTGCAGCAACATGGCATTTCTGCAACTGTAGAAATAGTCCTCTCTAACTTTGATCAAACCCTAATATCCATTCTGCAGCGTGAAGGTGCCATTCTGGAACTGTAGAATAGTGATTTGACTGTTATCAAACAAAACCCATTTTGCAGCTACAAAGGTGCCATTCTGCACTTGTAGAAAAAACCCTTTGACTTTTATGAAACCCTAAAAAACCCATTTCTGCACCAAGGAAGGAACCATTTCTGCAAAGGTGTCCCATTCTGCACTGTGGAATATTCCTTTTAATCTTGTAATTTAAACCTGAAAAACTATTCTATAATGGTGAATGTGTCATTCCGCAACTTTAGAAATAATCTTTGGACTTTTATTGCTTGTAATAATACACTAATTGCAATTTTCTTTTCTTGATGTTTTCATTGGAAAGAAAGAAATTAGGCAAATACTCGTTTGATTGATTATTTGTTGATAATGCATGTCAAGTGGAGATTATAGAATGAAATAGTTTTCATTTGGTTGCATATTTTGAGTAATGTTCATTATGTGTTATTGTGAATCGTGAGTTTATTATTATTATTATTATTTACAATGTTATGGAATTTTTTTGTTTTGATTTTGCAATTTTTTTTTCCCTATGATATATTTTGTAATTCCTCCTGAGGTCTACATTTAAATGATCATTTTTCAAAACTTTCAAAAGTTTTAGAATTTCAAAATTATGAAGCTTGCCATATTTGAGGTTCATAATTTTTTCATTTTTCATTCAAATTGAAAGCTTTGTAATGAAAACTTGTAACCTTTGAAAAGATTTTTTCAACGATGTATCTCAATTTTTTTAATTAGAATTGATTTTACCTATTAAAATACCTATTAAATGATCAAAAAATAATTTTGCCAATTTGATTCCCAACCTTTCAAATGACCATAGCTTGTATTATAAATATATTGACCCCATTTAATTATATTACTTTTCCAAACATTTTCAATGATTTCAAGGAGGCCCAATTTGGACAAGGTTTGATCCTCCAAACTTTGATCCAAAAATTCAAAACATTTGAAATTTTTGAACTTTCAAAATGGGAATTGAACTTGGAAATCATAGGAATGACACCCTTTGATTATATCGTACCTTTCCATTCAATATGAACATGTGTTTGCACTTCAATACGTGATCCATTAACAAACTTGATTCCATTTGAAAACACTCAATTTTTCCTTCATTTTGAGAAAAAACATTTAGTTGCCCACCTCAAGAATTAGTTATATATGCCTTTACTAAGGTTGAGATAATGTGAGATTCTTGGTTTATGTTTAATTTACTAAAATTAAACTTGAAAAAAAAAAATTTATTGAATGTAATTTGCATGAAGGCATCAAGCTAGGTATGTGATCGAAAACAACATCTATCCATTGCTTATGTGGTTGATGGTACAGTCAAAAATATTTTACTTATTTTATTGGTTTTAAACTATATGAACACATTTAGAAAAATATTGATGCAAAAAAAGGTGCAAAACATGTGGATCTTTGATTTTTAAAGTATTCATCTAAACATTAATTTAAATGGATTACCCATATTTAGATGAGTGTCATTATAATCTTATGAAGGCTTTCAAAAAAAATTATTGGGACTCCTACAGCATTTGGCTCATCTTGAGGAGTTATTCAAGAGGCTCCACGAAGTCAATATGAAGATCCATCCTAAAAAGTGTAAGTTTGTTGTCACCTCAATAATCTACCTTGGACATAGAATTGAAATAAATTGCAAAGAAGTAGTGAAGGTGTATGTAGATGGTGGCCGTGGAGTAACCACCGTGAGCATCTAGAAAATCCAAGTGAACTATGGAGGCAACTCTCATACAAAGGAATTCTAGAAAAACTAAAGGATAAGGGAAGGGCTTGGCCCTTTTATATATATAGCCACCAAAAGCTGAAACCCTAAACCTAATAGCGCACAATCACTTAAGAACGTTCATAACCTTACAACCATACAATAACCCTAAAAGATATGACGGGCATGCCCGTAACCGGCCATCATGCATGAGGCCGTGCATACGGGCATGACAGCTGTCGTGAC